>BNJS01003951.1_pt1 | contig 334598 bp, 575 predicted proteins | sample 8540461 | NCBI WGS metagenome assembly BNJS01 (sample SAMD00202454, study PRJDB9452) | human saliva metagenome | isolation source: human saliva | place: Japan
AATCAAAAATCCCATATATCAATAGTATGATAAAATCATACTCTCCTTTCTATAATTTGTTCTTATATATAAAGTATAGCACACTAATAAGTAAAATTCTAAAAATATTTATCGAAGTATTCTAAATATTTAATATATATTATATTAATTTTTACATTTTCCTTTAGGACATATCATTAAAATTTCATTATGTATTACTGCTTAAGTACATTTTAATATAAACTCATTAATAAAACTTAGAATATTTATAACTTTTTAATAAAAGTTTATATATAAAAGGTAATCATTAAAGATTACCTGTTACTATCAATTGCTTAGTAATAATCAGTGTTAGACTATTCAACATTTCTTCAACTGACGATTTTAACACTTTTTCTCCTCTGTATTCACCTGCTTTCAAGATTTAATCTGTGAGGTCTTCTTACACTCACCATTTGATTCTACAACTATGCTTGGTGCACTATAGAGTCGTGTGCTCTTCTCATATTTCTTTAGCTTTAGGAAGTTCTTTTCTAGGTACTGCCATTTTTGAGCTCCTTTCTTTCGATGATTCACATCATGTTATTACATGTAATGTTTGTATTAATACACTATATTTTTATATAATTTAGATATCTTTGTCAAGTTCTCTTTAACTTACTAATATTTAAAAATCTAATTATATATACCGTATAAATTAACTAATATTTTTCTAAATCAATATTGTTATTTAATACATCTTCTAAACTTACTCTAGAAACTAGTGCTCTTTATTTCGTGCACCAGTAACTGTTCTCTTTAAGTTTGGCAATATTTTTCTAATACATCTTATGTAATCACTGAAAAGCTTATATGTTTCATTATATTTTCTCTTTAATAATTTCTCACTTCCATATCAATTCTCTGTCAGTTTCATTACTTTACGTTAGAAACAAAAGCATTTTTGTTCATCTATTCTCATAGTTTATAGGACCTAATTCATCATTCATACCTACTCTTGTTATTACTAAAGTAGCAGCTAGCAGTTCTGTTGCTCTTAATATGAGGTATGCACCAGTTAGCTATATCACTCATCATAAGTGATTCTGCAGCACGTCCTCCAAATAAAACATTTATTTCAGCTAATAATTGTAGTTCTCACCTAAAGTCTCTTCCAGGAAGTGGCATCGTAAATCCTCCAGCATCACCACGTGCATAATAGTAACCTCATGAACTTTACTTGCATCTGGTAAAAGAGAAAGCAATTAGTGCCACGACCTCCTTCATGATAAGCTAACATATTTCTATCTCTCTCACTTATTATGTACTTCTTGTCCAAGACCCATGTACCAATTTTATCAACTGCTTCACTCAACCTTCCATAGTTATATGTGATCTGTTTTTCTTTGGCAGCTAAAATTGCAGCTTCATTTAGTAAATTTTCAAGATCAGCTCCAACAAATCCAGGAGTTATCTTAGCTATATCCTTCACAATTTAGCATCTTTTGCTAATGTGTCTTTCTTTGAATGTAATTTAAGTATTTTCAACTCTTCCTTCTACATCAGGGGCTGAAACTTCTCTCTTCTATCAAATCTTTACTCCTCTCAAGAGCTGGATCTATTATATCAGGCCCCATTTGTTGCAGCCATAACTATTGTCTTCTTCGAGTCTGTTTCAAATCCATCTGCCTCCAGCCTAATAATTGGTTTAATGTTTGCTCACGCCTCTTCATTTCACGCATTCATTTTACCTTGATTTCTCTACCAAACAGCATCTATTTCATCTATACACATGTAGCAGGTGTTTCCTTTTTAGCATCCACCAAATAATTCTCTAACCTTTAAAGCTCCAGCTCCAACATAAAGTTCAACAAATTCAGAACCTGACATCGAGAAAAATGCAGTTCAATTTCTCCAGCAACAGCTTTAGCAAGTAAAGTTTTACCTGTTCCTGGTTCACCTAAAAGTAATACACCTTTAGGAACTCTTGCCCCAGTTTTCAAATTTAGATGGATCTTTTAAAGAAATCTACTATTTCCTTTAATTCCTCTTTTCCTCTTTTGGCCAGCAACATCACTAAATTTAACTTTAGGTTTTTCACTTATTTTACTACTTTTATTAGAACCAAATGGATTAATTCCACGCCCTCCTCTAGAAGCACTCATACATTTCTATTAATATAAACAAATATTACTACCGTTATAATCAAGTGAGCAATAGATAGTGAAAACTGAATAGCTGTACCTCAAAAGGTGCCGGCTTAACAGTTAAATCAACATTATTACTATTTATACTGACATTAAATTAGCGTCATCACCTATTCTTTTTGTAACCAAATTAGTTGTATATATAGTAGTTTTACCTTCTAAATTTCCTATACCTTCAACTTGTGACTTTCAGATTCACTAACACTTTTATTTCACCATATTTATCTTTTTGAATAAATTGACTATATGATATACTCTTTTCATTAAATGTCATCATATTTGAGACCAAAGAATAAATAAGAAAGTAAAATAAAAATAAAAATAAATCCAAAAACATAGATGGTTTAAGTTTTACTAGTAACTTTTTAGCATTCTTCATTTCTTGATCATTTATTAAATCTTCAAAAAGCTTATACTTAGGATCTTTCCTTTATCATCATCTTCACTTTCTTCTTTTTATCTTCTTTTGATCATTTTCATCCTCTTGTTTCAAATCATCTTCTGCATTTTCATTATTATTTTCATTATTATTTTCGTTATTATTTAATTCCTCATTTTGAAATTCTTCTTTTCTTTATCTTCCATTTGACTCCTTATATACACAGCCCTATCACCCTGTGTATCATTATTATCCTAACTTAAATTTATCTCCAACTAAAACAATTTCATCGTTTATAGTAAACTAATGGTATACTATCTCTTTCAAATCTATTTACCTTATTATCAATAAATATATCTTTTTACTACCTAATTTATCATTTTTCTATTTCTAACAATAATTTTATCGCCTAATTTGTAGAAAAATCTATGTATATTATACTTGCTATAACTCTCAAGTAATATTTTATCAACATAGCCTATATAAAAATTTTTCAATTTTTATTTCCTTACTCATACTCTAACTCATAACTATAGTTTTCTAATCAAAAATTCTTCTTTTTCTTTACTCCATAATCATCATATGATTTATACACACATAATCATTACCTAAATCAATAATTTTTGATTCATTAGAAAAATAAGAATTGTATATATTATTTATTTTTCTACTACTTAAAGATATATTATTACTCTTAAGAATATTTATTATTTTTGTTTAACCTCATCACTATTAGAGATATTTTCATATAGATTGATTATATTATCAATAAATCCATTATTTATATCTTGAAATATAGGAAATATTTGATTTCTTATCTTTATTTCTACTGTAATTATTTTCAAAATTTGTACTATCAATTATATATTCATTATTTACTCGCATTAATATTTCTTTTTAGTTAAATAAAGTATAGGACGTATAATATCACCTCTTTAGGAGATATACCCTTAATACCATCTATAGAAGTTCCTCAATTATTCTAAATATTATAGTTTCTGCATTATCTGTTTTATTATGTCCTGTTGCTATCTTATTATAGCCTAAATTCCTCTTTAATTCTTCTAACTTTTTCATGTCTCAATTCCGCGCAAGATTTTCAGAAAAATTTATCCATATATATATATCAAGTATTGTATATCCTATATTATATTTATTTGATATACAAAACTTATATCTTTATAAACATCTTCTTAAATTATGATTAACATAAGCAAGATGAAGTGTAAGTTCATATTCATCTTTTATATTTAAAAGTTGTTCTAACATATATACAGAATCAGGTCCACCTGAAAATGCTAATAATATTTTATCTTTTTCTTATCAATCGCCATATTTTTGAATAAACTTAGTAAACATTATATTCCCTTTTTCTAATTTAACTCCCGTATAAAAAGTTAATTATATCCTCATATGACATTTTTCATCTTTCTGCCATAGTTTTAGAACTCCATTGTGAAAATCCTACTCCATGCCCACAATCCTGAACCTATAACTTTAATACTCCCATCTTGTATATCTATATTATATGCTGTAGATTTTATTTGACTAGTAGAATATTTACGCCTAAACTCAGCACCTGTATATTTTTACTAAAGCTTCTGTCTTCATTATATAACAATATATATTTTACTCTATTACTTTCAGTATATTCTATATCATAATCAAAAGGAGTAAAACCTAATTCTTTTTCGAGTTGTGATTTAGGTATAGTATATGTCCAAGTAAGAACTGATATAGGTACACTTTTAGAATATACATCTTCAACAGGTTTTAAATAATCTATATCATTACCATATACTTCTTTTAGCACTAGCTGTATATCCTCCACTATATGAATGAAATAAAGCATCTATAACTACACCTTTATAAGTTATAACCTCACCACTAGTTTCCATTATGGCTTTTTCAACATTATTTAATTTATTTTTAGGTATACCTGAATACATTTGACTTCTTGTATCATCATATAAATCAAATTCTCTTCTATTAATATTAGTTTGTGCATAACTTCTAGCTATAACAGTTTGAGCTTTAAGAGCTTCTAATGGAAAACTACTAGGCATTTCCAAACGGAACTACTCCTAAAAGATATTTTCAATATCAACAAAATTTACTATTTGTATTTTTGAATCAATAGATTTTAATATATAAATCACCGTAATATTTATTTTTACCTATAGTCATAATTCCATTATTAACTATATCTACTTTTATCATATGCAGTATTATCTATATATACTTTACCATCAATATTACTTAATATTAATTTTATTTCTATCAGTTATCATTCACCATTTAAACTGAATTTATCACTATATATATCTAAATCATCTACACTTGACAATCTAACTCTAATTTGATTTTCTAAAGCTTTTTTCTTTATTTTCTTCTTTTTATAGGTATAGTTTGTTCTATAACATCATTAGAGTTTGTAGTCAAGGTCTCATTTGCAACTAAACTTGTGCAAAGATATTGTTGCTAAAAATACCTATATAACTAAATTTTTCATTCTACCTCATTTCTCTTTTTCAAATGCTCCTCATGTGTAACAGAATAATATGTTTTATTACCTGACATAAAGAAATATAAATATTTACTAACTGGGCATTAATTGTTAGCTATTATCGTTTTTCTTATTTGGGTTACTATAGTAGGTGTAGGCGGTAACCCTTTATGTCTATACGTATTATAAACAGACATATTTTCTTGTAAATCTTTTTCTCAATACTTTTCTTTTTAAAACATATTTTAAAGTTTGCATCTGATTGCAATCTCATATCTTTTTCAATCTATTTTTAAATACACCTGCAACATTTCCACTTTCTACTTCATGAAAACCTATTTCAAATTCAACTATAGAAGCTAATTTCAAATCTTCATAAAACTGTTTTTATCAGGATAATCATTATCTGGAAAATTTTCATAAATTCTCCAAGTATAATGTTAGCAATTTCTTTTAGCAGTCATTTTGAAGAAATAAAAATATGTTTTCCGGGAAAAGATAACCGTCATAATTATCTTTTTCATGTACATAAGGAAAATTTTTATAGAATTTAAAGCATCTATCATTTCTGACTTACTTTGCTAGACCTAAAGACTCTATTCTTTCTAAAACTTGATCTTGAGTAAATCCTTCAGGTATAGTAAGTTTTATTCTTCCTTGAGATTTATTAAGTAAATTAATCAATTCTCTTTTACTTATATTTTCTTCAAATTTAAAACTTCCTTCTTTTTAAATTTTTTACTAATTTTAGTATAAATTCTATCTATTATGCTAAATTTAATTCCTAATTTTTCATATACCTTTATATAAGACATACCGTGTTTGACTTCAATACTTTTACTTTTTAAATTTTGTGGTAAATATGCAAAAGAAATCATAATGTATAATATATATATTAAAGGTACTATAAGTAAACTAAAATATTTTTTTATTTAATTTTATTTTTAATTTTTCTTTCTTCTCATTCTTTTTCTCCTGATATATATTTAAATAAACCAATATTAATCTCATCAACAAATAACATTCTTATTACAGAAAAATATAACAGGTCCAATTAAAAACCTACTATTCCAAAAATATATATATCCTGTAAACATTGCTATTAAAGAAATTATAGGATGAAGATTAAAATTATCTGTTAAAATATATGGTTCTATCATTATTCTAAAAATTGATACTAATATATATATTCCTAATATAGAAAACGCATATTTAAATTCACCTTTAACTAATAGATATACAAACCAAGGCTGAAAGTATAGGGCCTGTCCCTATTAGAGGAAAGTGCATCCATTATTGCACATACTAAAGATATTAAAAATACATATTTTACTGGATGAATAAATATATCTACAAATCCAAAACTAAAAATAATACAAGGAAAAACTAATGATATTATTATTCCCTGCGCTTTTTAAATACTTTAAAAACAGTATCTATACTATGTATTTTAACTATTTTTATTCTTTTTATCCAACTTTCTGGGAATTGTTCATAATAAAATCTACGCATTTTTCTAAATTATTAACCATCAAAAATGATGAAGTTATAGATATTATTGTATAAACTATAAATTCTGGTATTCTATATATACTACTTAATATTGAATTTGAAACATTTTCACCAAAAATCAGAAGTTATAGCTACTATCTTACCTATACTTGTTGCTATTTGATTTTGAATATCCGAGTGATAATGTAGCTACATAATATTTATAATTTTCTTTAAAAACTTGACTATAATTATGTAAAAGTTACATAATTTAATTTTTATCCATTCAGATAATTTAAATAATTCAGAAAAACTAATATAAACTAAAAGGATAATAAATAGTATAAAAAATAAAATAAAAACTAAGTAAAGATATTATATTAGCATACCTAAACTTTTAATTTAAAATTTTTATTTAAATAATCAGCAAAAAGGCCTAGTAATTTTTCACCATTATATATCCAAATACAAAAAGGGAACAAAAATCATTCCTTTTATAGATATATACAAAACTATTAATATAGTTAATAATCTAATTAACGGTAAATATCTATTAAAAATTAATTTTTCTCCATACTGTTCCTCACCAGATAATATTTTAAAGAATCCTCTTTTATTTCCTCATCAAACACTATAGTCATTATAGTAAATAAAATAGGTCCAAATAAAATCCTATAACTCCAAATAATTTAAATCCAACAAAAAGTGATACAAGAGATATCAATGGATTAATATTAAGACTTGAACTTAATATTCTTTTGTTCCATAATACTACGTAATAACCATATTATTACATAAAGTATAAGTAATGATATACCAAAACTATATTCATTATTAACTAATAGATAAATAGACCATGGTATTAAAACAGGCCCTGTTCCTAGTATTGGTAAAAGCATCAATTATAGCAATAATTAATGCAAGTATCAATACATAAGGTATTGGATGTATAAATATATTAATTATATTAAACCCTAAAAGTAATTCTATAAAAACATAAGAAAATTAAAATAATTTGAGCTTTAAAATACTTTAAATGCAACACTAAATGCATCAACTTTAATTAATTCAAATTTAGAAATCCAAGATTTAGGAAATTGTTTATTAAAAACTCTTTTACTGTATTTAAGTCATTTGCCATTAAAAATGATGCTGTAACTGTTATTATCACATAAACAAGAGCTACAGGTAAACTAAGAGATACAGTTACTATATAATTAAAAGAAATTAACACTAATACCAGTTAATTTTGAAATTATATAATTTATTGAATTTTTTAATTGCAATTGTTGCAAAAATCTGGAATAATTAATTTTTAGACCATCAAATTCATTTATTCTATTTTAACAAATACTGATATATTACCTGAATTATTTATCACCCAATTAGAAAATGAGTAAATTTCAGAAAGTGATATAAATACTATAATCCCTATAATAGAAAAATAATATTATATAAAATAGACTTATCACTAATCCATTTGCTAATTTTTTAAACTAAACTTAAATTTATTCACTAAAACTCTTTACTAAAGGTCTCGTAATAGATACTACAAGCATAGCAATTACAAAAGGTATTAAGAATATTGCTAGCTTAAATGCAAGTAAAATAATAATTAAAACTGATAATATATATAAGCGGTATAAACCTATTAAATGTAAATTCTCTTTTTCTGACATATTTCCTCCACTTCTTTTTCATATTATATCAAAATACAGAGAAGTTTACCATTAGAATTTTTTTAGTTAAAAAGTTATTTTTAAATATTATTAATTAAAATAAATCTTATAATTAAAACATTTTAATACATAGTTTACAATAAATAAGTATTAACAATTTATCATAAACTATGAAATTAATAAAAATTCTTTAAATATTTTTAGTAAAATAATAATATTATTATATTAATAATTCTAAATAGCTTTTGACCGTGTTCTAATTTTTCATTTATTTTCAAAATATTTAAGAACTGTTGCAGCTGTATCAGACATTGTATTTCTAAGTCCCTACATTAATATATTTATTATTTAATTTCTTATTGTATATTAATAATGGTACATTTTCTCTAGTATGTTGTGAATGACCAATAGTTGGATCATTACCATGATCAGCAGTAATAACTAATATATCCTCATCTCCTAATTTTTCTAAAATTTTTCCTATATATTCATCAGCAATAGTTAAAATTTTTGAATATCTTTGAAGTTTTGTGCATGTCCAGAAAGATCAGTTTCTTGAACATTAATACACTAAATCCTTTTTCATATTATCCATTTCTTTTAAAGTTAATTCTAGTATAGTTTTAGTATCAACTAAATTTATAAAACTCTTACCTTTAGCATTATATACTATATCTGCAACCTTTTCCTATAAGAGTCACATCAATACCATTTTTGCCAATATTGTAGGAACTTGGGTATTAGGATCTACTCCATAACCCATATGTTCTAACCATATATCCTTCTTCATACACCAAAGATAATGGAGCATCTATTCCCATATATTTACTTCTCTTTTCACGTGCTGCTCCCTAAAATACTTTCTTTTGATTTGCCATTTGTACCACCAAATACTATAACTCTCTCAACCTTTAACTATATCTCTTACAACTTTGAGCTATTTCCAACTCTTCTTCAAACGTAGTTTCTTTTAAATGTAGTTGTAACATTGTATACTTGTCCTAAATCAGTTTCTAGATTGTCACCTATTGCCACTTTATCATTAACCCATAAAAATTTAACATTTTCACCTTTTTCTTTCAACTGTATACCCCTTTTTCCTTCAACTTTATTTTTCTACTTCATCAATATAATATGAAAAAGGCTTATTAAGAGGTTTTTCAGTTTTTGTTCCATAATTTCTTGATGTCCTAAAGAAATGTATCTCCTCCATGGTGTTGTAATTTAGATTTTCCAATAACGCAATTTTTCAACTTTCTTTCATTACTTCTGTTTCTACATTTAAAATATTCATCAATCCTAATTTTTCTAAAATTACTCCACTTTAGAATTTCGGAACCTTATCTATATATGTAATGCTGTATTTGAACCATAATCTCTAGCTCTACTCTAAAACATCATCCATATAACCCACACCAAATCCATCTAAAACTAGAACAATAAATTTACCTCATTTCAAATCCTTCTTTCTATCCCATGAGAATCATATCTTCCCAATATTTTTATATTTCCATTATGTATTCCTTCGATTAAAACTATATCTGATCTTGTAACAAAAACTTTGTGTTCTAAAAAGCTAAAATTATACTTTTTAAATATATCATATTTTACCTTTCAAAGATAAATAATAATCTATATTTTTCTGAATTAAAATCATCAACTTCTACAACTTCACCATCTATATATCCATATTTCATATTGCGCGTAGGATAATATCCTCCACCATAAAAAAATACGACTTTTTCTCGAAATATATGTGATATTTCAGAAAGATATAAATAACTAGGAATTTCTATACCTCCTTCACTATTTAATAGGTGTTGTTCAGTTAAAGCATGACCTGGTTCTGCATGTGTTCCCACAAACTCACTTATAACTTTCATATTTTCTACAGTAGTTACTGATGGCATATTTATATGTTTGATATCAAATCCTCTTTTCAAAAAGAATTTCTCTCATTTTTAACAGAGATATCTAAATTATTTGTTTTTATTTATCTTCATTAGAATATAGAAAAACAAGGAAATGAAGTAAGACCTATTAATCTAATTCCTTTAAGAGTTTTTATTTTTGGGTATCATTTTTTATATCTTCAATTGATAATCCAGATTCCTGTCCTACATAAATATTTGAATCAAATTCTATAACTCTAATTATAATATCTTGAACTTTCCCAAATTTAAAGCTACATCAGATATTTTTGCATCATATCTATAGAATAAACTGTAAAAACGTCTGTTCCATACTCAACTATTCTCTTTATCATCTTTTTGAGGAATTTGAACCAAATGTCCCATATTACTCAAGATGAAGATTATTTTCCATCATTAATCTCTGCTTCTTTAAAATCTACACAGACTGCTCCCTTTATAACCTATATTTTTCTAATTTTTAGCAATTAATGGATTTCTACCTATTTGTCTTTAACATTATAGTATAAAGTTATTCCATACTTATCTGCTTCTTTTAATATATTTTTAGCATTCAATTTCCAGCATATCCATGTCTATACAATATGTATCTGGTAGTATTTTCCAAATCTTTATGTAATTTTTCTGCTACTTTTTACAAAATCAAGTATTCTCTTTACAGTCTTTCTAAGAACATTATTCATCATCTCTTTTCCAATAATATGCCTTTTTCTATTATATTAGCAATATTCTCAGCTCCCTGATCTATTAGGATTTATTCTTATCATTCTGTTCAGATAAAGAGGATCTGAAATCTAAGAAATGTTCCTGAAACTCTATATATTAATGGTGAAAAATTCAAATTTAGATTCTGCACCTACAGGGATGTGTTAGCTCCAAAAGTCAACTGTTTTTTCTAATATGCTATAGATTCTTTAAATTCAACTAAAATTACCTTTTGATTGAGCATTTGCTATATACACATTTTTTATATACGGAAATCTTAAATTGTTAGATAATATTTTCCTTTAATTTTTCAATTTTCTCTTGCCTGTATACTTAAAGAAACTGAGCATATACTAAACCTTTTAGAAACTTCCATTGCTTCAAAACCTTGAACTTGAGATCCACCTGAATAATTATCATATTAGATATTAAATTTTTATTTCCTACTATAACTCCCATACTCCAACTGGTCCTAATAATTTAAAATGATGAAAAAGCAGTTATATCTGCATCTCCATTTCAACCCCATTTTCTTTTAGTTTTACATACGCGTAATTATCATCCACTATTATTTTTATTTTGAATCAATACTCTTAATTTTCATTTATGACTTCTTTTAAATTATATTTATCTTTTTAATTGCTGCCTTGTATGTTGTAATAATACTACTTTAATTTTATTTTTCCTTAATAAATGTATCTAAATTATCTCAAATCATTAAAATTATATTTTTCAATATATTTACTTTCATTGATTTTAAATTAAATTCACTAGTTTTTATAAATAGGAGCATCATGAACTAATATTCTGATCTTTCATTTTTAATAATTCTACAAAAAGATAATCTAAGGCATTAGTTCCAGATCCTCTTACTAAAAATGAATCTTCACCTCAAAAATTCAGCAATAATTTTTCTACACTTCTAGTTCTTATAGGGCATATTATTTGTTTTTCTACACCTAAATCTCCTAAATTTCAATATATCTCTTCCATTTATATTTTTTTACATATTATTTCAATTAATTTAAATTGTTTTTCAATTGCTTCATCTAAACTTATAGACTGTAAAAAGGATATGACTCCATAATTAACCTCATTTCTTATATCTGATCACCAACTGCTGCCATTATTTCTCTTGCATATGCCCAAGTTGATTTATATGTTCCTTTTCTCCAACACCAAAATTTTTGTTTATTAGTCAATAATATAACTTGAACTTTATTATCTAAATCGTAAACAACCTGTGTACCCTGTAAATCCTGTATGACCTACAAATCTAGAATTTGCATATTTACCCCATATATCCTGTTTTCTCTCCACCTCTATTAATTTCATATCCAAATCCATGTCCAAATTTACTTTCTTGTCTTTATAAATTTATCAACAACATTTTTATCATAAATTTTTATATTATTTTAAAGTTCCATTATTTAAAAGAACTTCCCTAAAATATATAAAGTCAAATGCTGTTGAATAAAGTCCTGCATGACCTGCAACACCATTATTTGCATAATATGCATTTCCATCATTAACTTCACCTGTTAAAGTCTGCTTTTCTCCAATATCTAAAATGAAGAAAAATCTTCATTTATTTTATATCCAAAATCATCATCTTTTATCATCCTTTTCTTCAAATGGATTTCCATGTGAAGTTGATGCTATTTGATTTTAGGAAATCGTTCTAATGGTAAAAATCTAGTTTTTTGAAGTCCTAAAGGTTTATATATTTCATTCAACACATATTCATTTATTTTTCTCCTGTTATTCTTTCAACAATAAAAGCCAACATCATAAATGACAAATCACTATATTTCCTATTTGTTTCCAGTTTCATACTCTAATGGTAGTGAGCATATATACTTTTAAAACCTCATCAGAATTATTTGCATGATAATATATAGGTAACCATGGTGTTAATCCAGATGTGTGTGTTAATAAATCTCTAACCTTAACATTTTTCCTTCCCATTTTGTGCAAATTCAGGAATATACGTTGATACTTTTTCTTCTAAATCTATTTTTCCTTCTGAATCTAACTTCATTATTGCCTGTGTTGTAGTAAAATATTTTTAGTAAGTGAAGCAAGATCAAATATAGTTTCTTCATTCATTTTTCTTTTTTAAAGAGTTTTTACCATTTTCAATTTCCTGGCATTCCCAAAAACGCTTTATAATATAGTATTTTTACCATCTGACAACAAGAACTACCGAACCTGGAAACGTCTTTTTCTTTGTATATATTTATTAGTTATATCTTCTATACCATTAAAAATCATATGTATATGTAAATTATTCCCAAATAAAAATTAAACAAAAGCATATACTCAATTTCTTCATAATCAAAACTCCTTATAAGTCCATAGGATTCAAATGTAATAATCCTTTTCTATAGAATCTTCTGTAACTCCTTTTTCTTTTAATTTTTGGTATAAATATATCAAATATATGAATAACCTATACCTCCCATATATTGCATATTAGATTTTCTTGTAATATCTAATGATAAAAATACTTTTATCAATAAATCCTTTGTCTTGTATAGTTTTAAGCATATCTACTCTAACATCATCTGACATATAATTATTTTTACCTATAGTATCAAATTCTACATAAACTCCTTCTTTTAATAAAGATAAAAATATAATCAATATCTCCACTTAAATCAATATGACCAATTACTACATTATTTAAATTCTACTCCATTTTCTTTAAAAATTTCACTTGTTCTTTACCATAAGTCCCAAGAGTAGTATGAGTAGTTATCGGTTTACCAGTCTTTTTATGAGCTATAATAGCCGCACTAAAAACCTTTTTCTTCATCTGTCATTTGATTTTTACTTGTACCTATTTCACCCATTATACCAGCTTTTTATATCACTACCATCTATACCATGTTTCTATATCTTCTATCATAAGATTAGTAAGTTCTTCCACAGTCATATTATATACATAATCTGGTAAAAAGGTTCTTTATAAAAACCTGTTGCACAAACATAATTAATTTTACTTTTTAGAAATATCTTCTATATATTTTACATCTCTTCCCATACCTCTATTTGTAACTTCAACAATATTTCTAACACCTAAATCATATAATTTTTTCATTTCTTCAATAGTATGTTCTTTATAATCTAATCTACAATCCAAATTTTGTTTCACTCAGAAAGATCTATAAACATATGTTCATGCATTAAAGTATATCCATCCTTTAGCTATATTTATCCTCCCTATGTTTAGCAACAACAGGAACAAATAAATTAAGTATAAATAATATATTTAGTATTATTCCAAATAATATAGTAGCTATAGGTCCAACTGCCATATCAACTAATGGTTTTCTTAGCTGATTTATTCAATAAATAAAATCCTATTACAAATAAAAATCCTAATCCATTTCCTCCTGCCATATTATTACAAGCTATCATAGCTCCAACTAAAAATTGCTACTTCTAAAACTTTTGTCATACTTGTTCTTATTTGGTCTCCACTAGTCTTTTTATTCCAGGGAATTTATCTAATAATTTAGCAATTTGTTCTAATAAAAATATTTCTAATGATAATGTTATAGCTCAATTATAAATGCAACAATAGGATTTTTATAAATATACCTATTGCAAATACAAAAAGTCAATCCAGTTGGCCCATAAACTCCAGTTGTTATAGCCGTTGTAGCAACTAAAGGAATAAATCCAATCGTTCTAGCTAAAAGCCACTATTCCTGCATCTGACATTTTACCTTCTTGTATCAAATTTAAAGAAATTGGATCTCCAGCTAACATATTTAAGCTTACCGCAGCTGCAACAAGTCCCACCCATTACAGAAAGTATAATTATATTTTTCTTAACTTTAGCAACTCTTTCTGAAAAATACCCAATAATTTAGTATTTGATCCTGTTGATTCAGTCTTATCCATAATCGCAAAATATCAACATAACAACTATACCAACAAATAATGCAATACCATCAGAATTTAATGAAATTTTAGCTTCACCTATACTTATTTTTACCAAAAATAGAAACTAGCTGTCTTACAATAATACAATAAATAATGAAAAACACCTTTTTAACTCCCATATTGATATCCCAATAACCAAATACGGAAATACAGCAAATGCAACTATAATAGGGTGTTCCCATTTCTGATAGATTTGGTAAGAAAATTAACTGGAAGTTTAGCAAATAAATCAACTATATGCTTGTAATCCAAGAACTAAACCTATACCATATATAGCTACCAGCAATACCAGAAAAATATACTTCCCTTTATTATCATTTTGTAAATGCTGTACCAATTATATCCGTTCCCACAATATACTATGTATAAGAATTATACTTTTACCTATTGAAAATGGTATACCAAATCCTATAACCAATCCAAAACTTAAAAGCAAAACTTGTTGCAAGTAATGATTTTTCTATCCAATCTTCCTTCTAAATGTTCTGGAACTAGTGGTCTTAATCCATCATTAAATACAGCAATCCCTTTATTAGCTAATATTGAAGCTAATCCTGATAAAATTGCAATTAAAATAATTTTTAATAAACATATACTCCTCCTATAAATATATATCATTTTTATTGATTTTTCAGCTGCATTAGGTGTAAAACCAAATGCTTTTTCCCACTTTTTATCTCTTTTTCTACTTCTTCATCAGTTAAAAATAGTTCCTGGACTTGCTACCGTCAAACATATATTTGCACCTAATATAGCAATAGCCATAGCTAGAGCACCACCACCTCCTGTATTACAAGCGCCAAAAATAATAATCATAATTTCCCAAGTTTCATCTCCATCGCGGCATCTATATCAGATTTAATATCTATTTGCGCATCACTAAACTCTTCTTTTTAATATTTTTAGCCACATTTTCTTTATCAATTTGTCCACCAACTACAATTTCTCATTTTTTATTCTCCTTTCAATAAATTTATTAAATGAGCTAATATATACCCTTTTTCATTTTGATTAATTTTTCCCTAATGTATCTTCTATATAATCATATATTTTCTTCAGCAGCATAATATTGATCGAATAATTTTAATTCCTCTAAACTTTCTTGGTCTCAAATTTTTCTATAATATCTCCTTTTTTCAATCTATCTATATATACATTACAATATGATGTAATCAACATTGAACCATTTTCTTCATTTATATCTATATTTAATGATTTAAAATGCTCTATAATCTTTAAGTACTTTTTTAAATAATATTCTTTGAGATAACATGCCTGTATTTTTAAATATCTCTAGTCTTAATAATAATTTTTCCATAACTCCTCCTAATTTTCATTTTTGAATATTTTTATTTAAAAAATTATTAATACCTCGGTATCATAATTTTATTAATAACTTTGTTTTGTATAGATTTAATATTATATTTATCTAATACTTTGTAGTAATAAACTTTCAATAAATTTATCATTTTGAATTTATTACAATACTCGCAATAGTTGCTTTATCAACATATTCTTTATCTTCTAAATCTATTATACTTGCATTTTCTAATTTCTTTATCCTCTATATCATCAAAACTTTATTATTGCTTTATCTATATTATTAGATAAAATCTCTTAATACATTATCGGAATTAATGTTTATAAATTCATAGTCATATTTTTAAAATATCTTTCAGAAAGAAAATATTGGTCTTCTGAATTTTTTTATCTATACCTATTCTTATTTTTCCATTATCATTTCTTATTAGATATTAAAATATGTTTTGATACATATGAGAATTACCAAAAATCAATAACTTTTTAATTTTTATCTGTCTTTAAAATTAATATAAGCTAATTCAGACATAATCGCAAAAATCATATATATTTTCTCTTTCAACATCTTAAGACGTATTCTAGATCCCTTGCATATATGCAAAATAAAAAGTTAATACTAAAAATTTTTCAAAAAGCTGTTTTTATAGCTGTTGCAAGTCCTTCATATCTTTTTGAATAAGGTAAGGGCATCACTCCTACAACTGATTTAAGTTCTGAATGAGAAATTAATTTATTTTTATCTCTTTAGATATTAACACTTTACCTAAAACACCTTTTTATCTAATACTATTACTTTTTCAGATTCCAATTTATCAAATGCTTTTTTGTACACTTCCAACAGATATTTCAAAAATATCTAGAATATTCTTTAACAGATTTTACTTTCTCTCCTAATCCTAAACATAGTAAATCTCTTGAAATAGCTATAATCAGCTATATCAACTTTATTTATAACTTTAACAGTCTTTCATAATACCAACTTTTCATGAATGATTTTTTCTTTCAATATATTATACCCCGTTTTAAATAATAGTCAATATCCTCTTCAAACAAAAAGTACCAATAAAATATTATTGGTACTAAATATTAATATTAAATTATCTAAAATGTAGGAACTTCTTCTCCATCATATTTTTCTTCAATAAATAACCTTATCAGATTGTAACGCTTTTAACTAATTTCTTAACTCTTTCATCATTTTCATTACCTTTTAATACAGTGATGATATTTGCATATGGTGAATCTTTACCTTCCACAAAAACACAACCTTATCTTTAGTTATTCCTCAGCTAAGCATTATTAGTATTAATAATAGCTAAAGCAACTTCTGATAATCTAGGTGATATTTGTTCAGAATTAAGAGCAGTTAATTTTAAATTTTTAGAGTTTTCTACTATATCACTTATATCTGAATCAAGTTTTAGTATTTATCTTTTAATTTAATAATACCTTCAGCATCAAGTAATATCAAAGATCTTCCACGATTAGTTGGATCATTAGGAATTAAATACTTTCATCCCCATCTTTTAATTCTTCTTTAGACTTTAATTTTTGATAGAATATCCTTTTAATGGTTCAAGATGTATAGCTCCCTACACTATACCATTTCATATATTATTTTCTTTTACCAAACTCATTCATATAGGTACATGTTGGAAAAAAGTTTGCATCTATACTTTTTATCCTTCAATTGTAAATTTGGTTGAACATAATCATTAAAGACAACAACTTCTAAATCTATTCCTTCTAGCTCTAAGATCATCTTTAACTAAATTCTACAAGTTCTTATGTGGAACTGGGTGATACTCCCTACTACCAATTTTTGACTTTTCATCAGTTTTTCTTCTCGACTTTGCTCCACATGATACTGCTATAACAGCAGTTACTAATCCTCATAATAGTTTTTATAACATACTACTTACCTCTCTTTTCTTCTATTTTTACTATATTCAGTTCCAATAAAGCTGTATTATTTGAACTAATATTATCAATAACAATGTTGATAAATACATTAATTTATAGTTACCTCTTTGAAAGCCCCTCAACTACAGCTAAATTTCCAGTCCTCCTCACCTATAATTCCAGCTATTGCATGAATACCCAACAAGTGAAATTATAGTTAAAGTTATGCCATTTATTATGCTCGGGTAGATGCTTCAGGATTAATACTTTAAGTATAATTTCATAAGTACTTGCTCCCATTGAAATAGCTGCTTCAATCAAACCATAATTAACTTCATTTAATGCATTTTCTATAATCCTTGCAACAAAAGGAGCAGATCCCTATAGATAATGGAATTACAAATGCCGTTGTTCCATATGATTTACCTACTATAACTCTTGATAAAGGTATTAGTAAAACTATAAGGACTACAAATGGTATAGATCTTGTAATATTTAACTATAATTAAATCTATAATCTTATTTTGCAATTTGATTTTTCTTTTTATCCCTCCTTTTTACTAATTGAAAGATAAATTCCCAATGGAACACCTATAATACTTGCTATAATTATTGAAAGAACTATCATATATATAGTTTCATATATTGACTTTTACTATCATTAGTTTATAACCTCTACTTCTAATTTATGTTCTTTTAACCATTCTATAACCTCAGTTATTTCATCAGCTCTATTTCTAATACTAAAGTGACCAACTTTAGTATCATTACTTAAAGTATCTATAGCACTCCAGGTATATTTAATATCTATATTAAATTTTACGCGTAAGAACAGATACATACGGTATATCTGATTGTTCTCCATCAAATATCAATTTTATTGTATTTTTCTTCCAGTCTGTACCTCAAGTCTCAAATCACTTATTAAATCTACGTGCAAAGTTTCTGTTGTCGGTGAAATAAATAATTCTCTTACTGTAGATAATTCTATTATTTCTCCATCTTTTCATAACAGCAACTCTATCACAAATTTTTTAATTACTCCATTTGATGTGTAATTAAAGATTATAGTTATTCAAGTTTTTATTAATATCTTTTAAGTAATTCAAGAATAGAATTAGATGTATAGGATCTAAACTTGAAGTAGATTCATCCGAAAGTAAAATTTCTGGTTCAAGCTAAAGTACTGAGCTATCGCTACTTCTGTCCTCCACTTAAATTATTAATATATTTATCTTTATGTATCATACAAATCCACAAGTTTTAATAATTCTTTACCTTTTCTCTCTTTCTTTTTAGAAATACCTAATAACTCAAAGAAAGTCCTACATTATCAAATACAGTTCTTGAAGAAAGTAAATTAAAACTTTGAAATATCATTGCTGTTTTTTCTATATTTTCTTATCTTTTCATCATTCCAATCTAGTATATTTTCTCCTTCAAACAAAAATTTTTACCTTCTGTTGGTATTTCTAACCTATTTATCATACGTATTAAAGTTGATTTACCTGCTCCAGATAAACCCATTATACCAAAAATTTCTTCCTTCTTTACCTCTAAAATTAACTTTATTTACTGCTAATTTATCTCCAAAATCTTTTTATTATATTTTCAAATTTTTAAATAAGACATAAAATCTCCTTTTCTAGTATATCAGGCTTCGTGCACTGATTTTATATATTTCATATAGTTACCGACATGCAAAACTGCCTGTACCTTTAATTAAGATACAAGCTATTAACGCATGTACATCATCACTGTTTCTTTAGTAACTATATTTCCTTTTCATTTTTCTACTCCATAATTATTATACAGTATATTATCATAAAAATATTACATTTTTCAAATATATGTTATATATGATATCGATATATTTTGTTTATGATTGATTTTTATAACATTAAATACACTTTAACTTTATACATTATTATATTTAATTCTTTCATGATATATTTCCCTTTAAAATATTTAAAAAACTTTGAGTAACTTTTTCTACTTCTTCAAAGTCATACCACAATCATTAAGTTGCCCATCTTCTACTTTACTTTTTATTAAATATCTTACTAATCTCTATAGATTCCATACGTTTATCACTAGTTGCACTGAACAGCCGCTTCTATAGTATCTGCAAGCATTATAACACCTGATTCCTTACTACTTGGACGAGGTCCTCCGTATCTAAAATCTTTTTCTAATATCTCTTCCCCACTCTCTAATGCTTTATAGTAAAAATATTGTACTAAAGTAGTTCCATGATGTTCAAGTATTATATCTAGTATTTCTTTAGGTAATCCATATTGTTTACCTAAAAATATATCCATCTTTTCTATGTGAAGTAATAATTAAAGCACTAATTTGAGGGTTTTTAAATTATTGTGAGGATTAATTATTCCTGCTGATTTTCAACAAAATATTTTTGGGCCTCTTCATCTTTACCTATATCATGATAATATGACGCTACACGACAAAGTATAGAATTTGCTCTATAGCCTCTGCACCAGCTTCTGAAAGTGCACTACCATTATACTCATGATGAAAAGTTCCAGGTGCATATAAGCACAGTTCTCTTTAAGTAATTTATTTGAAAAATTAGATAATTCCAATAACTTTAATATTAGTTAAAAATATTAAATGAATTTCTTTCAAAAATATGGTAATAATCCTAATGAAAATACTCCTGTTAATACACCAGATAATATTGAATAAATTACATTTAGGGTATAATTTGAGTAATTCATAATTTAAAAGAAACTCCAACTAGCAAAAGTAAATATTGATTGTATAAGTCCTAAAATATATACTATTTCTTACTATTCTCATTTCTACTTGCTAACTTTAGAATTTATATATATAGCAAGAATAGATAACAATAATATTACGACATCCACTTTAAATCTTCTATTATAAAGAAATAATTATATGCAACTAAACCAAATACAAACATATATTCTTTATATAAAATACTACTAACTATTGGTACAAGTAAAAAGAGGTGCTATATAATTATATCTAATTTATCCATAAATAAATAATATCCAAGGTTTATAATTGCAGTTGTTATAAATTATAGGATAAAAATTCTTTAGAATCAAAAACTTTTCTTTAAACTTTATATAATAGATAATGAAATAAATATATATGATGCTATTATAAAGTTAAAAATCACCTACAATTCTTATATGAATCTTTTGCATTTACATAACTCTAAATGTAAGATCATTATATATAGAATCTGTAATACACTTTCCTTCTTTAATAATTAAATCATCCTTTTATGTATCTTAACTACACTATTTCTCATCATTTCCATATCTATTTTTGTAAAGTCTTTTGCCCTATTTATTTGAAGATTTGGCTCTATAAAAGTTCTTTAACAATTTATTTTCTTGTTCTGTAAGTATAATTTGCTTATCAGCAATATTCTAGTAAAAATCAGATTCTCACGATATATACCAACTTTGATATACTTCATCTAATATATTATATAAATAAAGATAATATTTAACACTTTTATTTATACCCTAAACTTAGTACATCATTCACACTTAATTTCAATGAATATAACTTTATAGAAATCACTAACTATCTTCTATTATTAAGATCTAAAGAATTTTAAATTTTGAAAAATTGTTCCAATTTATCTAATTCCATCTTTAGATACATCTTCTAGTCTATCGTATTCTGCGTAGTATTTTTCTATTTTTGTTTAAGATCATCATCTAATATATTTTTAGTATATGTAAGATCTTTTATATGCTATTACATCATTTTTAGCAACAGAGCCTAAAACATAAGTTTCAGTATTATTTCTTAAAGAGATATTAAATACAAAGAAAAACCTACCATCAAACATATACATTATTATATGAAAAAATATCTATCCTTGAAATAGATATCTCATAAAACTTTCATCTTTTATTTGTCTTTAGTTTTTACATTAATTTCTATTAAATTCACCAAAAATTAATTTTCATTTAATTTTTCTCCAATTCTACATTTTCATAATAAATTATATCATTTTAGTAAAAATTTCAGCAATAGATAATATTTCAATATTACCCCTTTGGGTAGATGATTTCATTATCATTTTACCATAACCTTTACTATATATCCTCTTTATCTAGTATGACTATATTTACCTCTATCTTCTTTTATCTCTTATCAATCTTCCTACACCTTGTTTCATTTTTATAGTAGCATATGGTAGTTGATATTCTGTAAAAGATTTACGTCCCAATATTTCTGAAATAGATTTAACTATAGGATCATCTGGAACTTGAAAAGGTATCTTTAGATATTATTACATTACTTAATTTTTCTCCTTTAACATCTACTCCTTCCCAAAAACTATCTGTTCCTAAAAGTACCAGTATCATCTAAATGTTTTTAAACTTATTCTAATAGCTGTCCCTCGTTCATAATCCCTTGTCTTTAAATACAGTAAGATTATGATTTCTTTTTCTAGTATATAATCATAAACATAATTTAAATCAATATATGAGTGAATAAAACAAAGTTTTTCCAGTATGATTTAACTATATAGTCGTAAATAAAATTGAGACATTTCCTCTTTAAAATGAAAAAGATTGTCAGCTAAAAGATATATCAGAAGGTATATATATATTCATATTATCTTTATAATTAAAAGTTGACTCTATAATTTTTGAACTAACATTTTCTAATCCCTAAACTTTTTTCTAGATACTTTAAAACTACCATTAACTAGTTAAAAGTGGCTGAAGTCAAAAACTAATCTTTTTATGATATAAAAGCTCATTGAAAAAGTTTTCAGATATATTATATGGGTGTAATATTTAAAGTAAGAAAAACATTATCGCATAGTTTTAGCCAATATATATTATTTTTAAATCAAAAGCAAAAAATTATTAAGCACTGCTATTTTATCTTTTAATATATTTAAAATAATTTTTAATTAATTGATATGCTCTATCAATTTCTTTACTACTATATTTCTTTTAATTATTTTCTCTATTTCTTTTAAAATAAAATATCCAATTTTTAACTGAATATTTAATATTTGATATTTGATCATCTATATTTAAACTCATAAAATTTTATCTGCTCTAATCCATTTGAAGGTATTTGTGGATATATTTTTACTAATTAGCTTTCATTATCATAAACGTATTATCTATATACTGATCTAAAGATGAGATAATTTGCTTTCTCAAATATTTTTCACTCTGTAGATATTTTCCAACAGTCTTAACATGTTACCACTTTTTATCAATTGTTTTTAGCATTTCTATTATATAACTGACCTAAATACTTATTAATTTCTCTAAAGAAAAATTCTTTTAGTATAACATGCTCTTGCATATTTTTCTAAGATTATGTGCCTCATCTATTACTACAGAATCATATTCTGGTATTAAAAGAAATATCACTTTTCAGACGCAGTATAGAATCAAGTATAAGAATATTATGATTAACTATAAAAATATTAAATCATTTTCTTTTTTAGTATTATAATAATAACATTATCATAATAAGGACATTTAACTGAAAGAGTCGTTTCTTTTTCAGATTTTTATTTCATTCCATATTTTTAAATATTTCTTTATTTTTATATCAGCTCTATCTCCTGTCTTTTAGAAATTTCTATATCTTCTAATACTTTTTTAATTTCTTCATTCTTATTATTTTTTAGATAAAATTCATCTAATTTTCTTCTACAAACATAATTAGTCTTCCCTTTATTAAAAGTATAATTTAATTTAATTCCTAAAAGTTTTTCAATCAATGTAACTCTTGTTTTAATATTTGTTCTTGTAAATTTATAGTATTTATCGATATTACAACATTAACTTTATTATTAATACTTCTTAAAATCAAAAGGTATCAAATATGCTAAAGTTTTACCAGACCCTGTTTCTGCTTCAATTAATGTTTGACAATTTTCAAATAAATCCTTCATCTATAAATTCTGACATTTCAATTTGATTTTTCTCTTTTTTTCATATTTAAAGTCAGCATGCAATTTATTATATATACTTTTTATATCCACTAAAATTACTCACTTTCCTTATTTTATATATAAATTATATCATAAATTATAAAAAGTAAATAAATTAAAAATTTTTTGAAAAAATGAAAAAACTATTTACAAATCAGCAAATATATGATAAAATTATTTAGTTAAATTGTGTATAAAGGAGGAAAACAGAATGGCACATACTAAATCATCTAAAAAGAATCGTAATTGGTGAAAGAAACAGATTAAGAAACCAAGCTGTTAAAAGTAGAGTTAAAACTTTTCATAAAAAAAGTTTTAGTTGCAGTTGATTCTAAAAATATTGATGATGCTAAAGGCAGCATTATCTGTGGCTTATAAAGAATTAGACAAAGCAGTTTCTAAAGGTATCTTAAAAGAAAAATACTGTTTCAAGAACTAAATCTAGATTAGCTACTAAAGTTCAAGCATTAAATGCTTAGCTTTAACTTTGTATATTTATACACATGTTTAGTGTTATAAATTCATAAATTATATATATTTATTTTTATGAAAGGAGTCCACAAATGAAAAAGGTATACATCCAGAATACAGATTAGTAGTATTCGAAGATACAAGTAACGGTGAAAGATTTTTAGGAAAATCTACTAAATCTTCAAAAGAAACTGTTGAATTTGAAGGTAAAGAATATCCCAGTTGTTAAGGTTGCTATAAGTTCAACTTCTCATCCTTTCTATACTGGTAAATCTAAATTTGTTGATGAAACAGGTAGAGTTGATAAAGTTCAGAAAAATACAATTTATAATAAAATACAGAGTTACTTTTTGTAATTCTGTAAAAAATATTTTTAGGAGGTTTTTATGGCAGTATTTGAATACAATCACCCATTAATCAGTCACAAACTTTCAATTTTTAAGAAATGTTAACACTGATACAAAAATTATTTAGAGAAAGTTTAAAATGAAATAGCTTCACTTATGATATATGAAGCAACAAAAGGATCTTAAACTAAAAAGACTAGAATAACTACACCTATACAAGAGACTGAAACTCTTGTGCTTGATGAACCAGTTACTATAGTTCCTATACTAAGAGCCAGGACTTGGAATGGTTGATGCTATGCTTGCATCTATACCTAATGCTAAAGTTGGACATTTAGGAGTTTATAGAAATGAAGAAACTTTTGAACCAACTTACTACTATGCAAAAATGCCAACAAATGTTGTTGAAAGTAAAGTTTTAATCATAGATCCTATGCTTTAGCAACAGGTGGTTCAATAATATACACAATAGATTATTTAAAAATCTTTAGGTGTAACTAATATTTCAGTACTATGTATTATAGGGCTCCTGAAGGTAGTAGAAAGAGTTGTTTCACATCACTCCTGATGTTGATTTATATATAGCTTCTATAGATAAAGGTCTTAATGAACATAAATATATTTATCCAGGTCTTGGAGATGCTGGAGATAGAATCTTTCGGTACTAAATAATGAAAATCGTAACTTTTGATCATATAATTGAAATAAATAAATTATTAAAAAAATTATAACTATTAAGATCAGTTTTAAAAGATGCTTGTGGTAAAACAAAGCATGGAAATTAAAAGAAAAGATAGAAAATGATATAGATGTAGATGATCATGTTTTATAGAATAATTGAACAAAAATTCAAAGAATTTGGAATCAATATAGAATATTCTATAAATAAAAATATATTAAGAAAGTTATGATAATTCATACACTAACTTTAATTTAAATATAATATGTATTTTATTTTAACAAAAAATGACATAGAAGATATTTTATCTACTAGCTAAATCAAAATATTCAGACATAGAAATATTTTTTATTTCACCCACATCTTCATGTTGATATTTGATTTTTCAATCTTGCAGCATTTTTTAATTATATTTTTCTTTTAGTGTTGGTTTTTGCTAATTCTTGCATAATATAAAGATCAGCTAAATTAAAATAATTCACTATAAGTTCATTAAAATAATTTCCCATTTCTATATATTTATTATCCTCAGATATACATAATTCTAGTATATTTTAATAAATTTCTCAGGAATATAAGTAATATTTTCTTTTCAAAAACAATCAGGTTTACTTTAATGAATAAAAAATTTATCATTTATCATCAAGATTCAAGATTAATGTATACATATCCAATATATATCATCTTTTATATTTTTCTATAAATTCTTCTATTTTTAAATATATTATTTTATTATCTTCTAAATACTTTCTTTTAATTTCCTCATCTAAAATTTGATCAAAATCAATTTTACTTAAATTTATACGATAATACATCATATCAAAATATTACTATTAATACTTTCAGTAGAATTTATTCTATTTGAGATTTTCACCTTTACATATTAAAGATTTTCTAAAATTCGTTTCTAGAATATAGTCTATGCACTGCTCTTTTAATAACTCTATCTCCTAAACTAAGGTTATTACTATTTCAATAAATTCAGAAGTGTGTTGAGTAATAAATGATAAATTTTAAATTAATATCTGACACATATTCAAGACCTTTCTCTTCTTACTCTATCAACAAATTCATGTAAATATAACTGGATCATTAAAAAGTTTCTAAATACTCATGTGCCAAATAATAATTATCTTTTCAATACATTTTTCAGACAAAAATCAATGACTGTCTTTCCTCTGATTGATTGTGTAAATGAGAAATACCTCAACTATTTTATTAACTATAGCTTTTAGATCTTTCTATACTTTTTCAATTAAACGACAAAGTATTATGATATTTATTTGCATATAACATCATTTCTCTTAGAAAGAGACCCTTTTTCTTCCAACCTGGATAAGTATTATACGATATATAACCTACACCATTTTCTTTTAAATTATTTTTAAAATTTCCAAAATTTTATCCTTTTACTTCATCTGGAACCCATAGAATATACTCCATGAGCTGTAATATAGTCAAATTTACCAAAAGTCTTCATCAATATCCATAATATTTTTAGCATAAAGTTTTATATTATCAACTCAATATATTCTATTATCTCATTTCCTATTTTTAACTTGTTCTTCTGATAAATCGATACTCAATAAATTTAGATTCTGGATTAAATAAAGGCTTGAGATATCATATTACCACCAAAATGATGATCCCTAATTTCTAAAAAGAAGATTTTTCTAGAATCCACAACTTTTAATCCTAATAAAGTTGATATAGTTTCTAAATATATAGGAACAGAAAAATTAAAAAGGTTTTGATTTATATAATAATTCATCATAAGTATTTTTCTCTATCCATCATACCTCCAAAGATAAAAGAAAAACGCAAATAATTGCGTTCTTCAATATCAATATTAAATTTTCCTATTTAGCTACAAAAAGCAGAGCTAATATTGGATCAATTTTAATTCCAGGTCCCATTGTCAGTGAAATTGCAACAGTTCTTAAGTATTGTCCTTTTTCGAAGTTGCTGGTTTTAATTTAATTATTTGATCTAAAGCAACTTTTAAAGTTTTCAACTATTTGTTCTTCAGTAAAGTTTAACTTTACCTCAATGGTAAAATGAATTGAACCTAATTTATCAACTTTAAATGCAACTTTACCTTTTTAAATTCTTCTACAGTTTTGGCTACATCAGTAGTAACTGTTCCTGATCTTAGGTTAGGCATTAAACCTTTAGTTCCTAATATTTTTCCTAATCTTCCAAGCTTTAGCATCATGTCTGGAGTTGCTATTACTAAATCAAAATCCATCCATCCTGCTTGTATTTTGAGATATATTCGTCATCTCCCTGCAAAATCTGCTCCTGCATCTAATGCTTTTTGTATATTTTCTCCTGAAGTTATAGCTAATATTCTAACAGTTTTTACCTGTACCATTTGGTAATGTAACAGTTCCTCTAACTTGTTGGTCTGCATGTCTTGGATCTACTCCTAATCTTATTGCTAATTCAACAGTTTCAACAAATTTAGCACTCTTAGTTTCAAATACTAAACTTAAAAGCTTCTTCTGGTGTGTATATTTTTAATTTATCTACTTTCTGGAGAAATTTCATTATATCTTTTCCCTTTTTGACATTATATTTTTCCTCCTTTGTGGTCATTGAATTTATATCTCCCACTTATTTTCAATATTAATTAGTCTTCTATTTTTGATTCCATACTCTTGCAGTACCAGCAATAATATTCATAGCTGCTTCTACAGTAGCTGAGTTTAAAATCAGGCATCTTTGTTTTCAGCTATTTCTTTTAATTGAGCTGTTGTTATTTTACCATGCTACTTTTAACTGAATTTTGTGCTCCTCTTCAACCTTTTGCTGCTTTCTTTAATAAATCTGATGCAGGTGGAGTTTTTAAAACAAAACTAAAAAGCTTCTATCTGCATAGATTGAAATTTCAACTGGTATAATAAATCCAGCTTTATCTTGAGTTTGTGCATTAAATTGTTTACAGAATTCTGGTATATTTATACCTTGTGGTCCTAATGCTGAACCCTACTGGTGGTGCTGGGTTAGCTTTTCCAGCTCCTAATTGTAATTTTACTTTAGCTACTACTTCTTTTATTATTCTTAGCTATTATATTTTATCCTCCTTTGTGGTCATTGAATTTATATCTCCCACTGTATTACAATATTATTTTATAAATTTAGTAACTTTATTCATTTCAAAAAGTCAATATTGTAGGTCTACTTCCTATTAATGTTTCAACATTAACTTCTTTTTAATTTCAAATCGATAGAAACTACAGTTCCTCCATTTCCATCTTCATCAGTTACATAATCCCCAACTTTTATAATCAATTTCATCATATGAATCTTCTGATTTTTCATTTTTGGCAAATATGTCTTTCAACCTCTTTATCACTCATAGGTAAAGGATCAGGAACCAACTCAACAAATCCCTATTACTCCATTAGTGTTACTGTATGATATACCAAGCTTTTACTGTCAACTTTATAGTTAACACTGTCATCATATTGTTCTCTCGTAGTTCTCATTTCAACCATAACGTAACTAGGAAAATCTTTTCTTAAAACTTTCTCTTTAATTTCTTCTCCAGTTCTTTTTCTTTGATTTTAATCTCTTCAACCTCTTCTTCAGGAACTAAATATTCTAAACACTTTATCATTTAAACCTTCAGAGATTATTCTTTTAGTTAAATCATCACGTACTTTTCTTTTCGTACCCTGAATAAGTATGGATTAAATACCATCTATTAACATATTGTTTCTCATCTACATTTGCCATAGATACACCCCCTACTTAATTATTGATTTGATAAGATCTGAAAATCTTGTCATGATACTAGTAAAGCTAATATCAAATATTAATATCATTAAAGAAATAAATAAAGTAATCAATAATACTACTATTGTTACTTGTATAACTTCTGGCGTTGTTGGCTCATTGTACTGCTTATATTCAGTTATAATCTGAGATAGCAAATTTTTCTCTTTTTCATATATTAACTCCATATCTTAAAAATGGCAGGCCAGATAGGACTCGAACCTACAACATTCGGTTTTGGAGACCGACGCTCTACCATTGAACTACTGGCCTATTTAATTAACTACTTAACTTCTATAAAGAGAATATCTTTTTCAACACTGGGTTGTATTTTCTTAACTCTAATCTCTCAGGATGAGTTTTTGTGTTTTTAGTTGTTACATAATGTCTCAACTTTGTTTCAAGTGCATTCTAAAATAACTTGTACTCTCATTGTTTTTATTCCTCCCAATATAAAAACTTGTATTAGTATACAGATACTGATTTCTAATCAGCTACATAGTTTACCACAAATTAAAAAGTAATGTCAATAGAGAATTTTACCCCATATTTCTTATATTTAGTTTCAAATTTTTATATATATTTTAAAAACATAAGCTACTAACATCTTCACTTTTACTAGAACTTATAATTAGCTCCTATTGAAATGTAAGGAATAAATCCTTTTTGTCCATATTCTGCCCATATATATTTTACCCCAACACTAGGAATAATATTAAACTTATTTACTCTCAAATTATATCTAAACCACCATCTAAAGTTCCATATAGTTTTATTTTCTATCTTCATTTCATCATCAACTTTTTGTTAAATATGTACTAGCTCTAATTCTAGCTTTTAATATAGTTTCAAAATCTAAATAGTTAACTTTAGTGCCAAGACTCAATACTATAATATATATGATGTCAATTAAATTTATATTGGACCTTCTCCTTTTTGATCATATCAAGTCTTGAATCTAAATCACGAATTTTGATCAGAAACTTCTTCTTTTTATAGTAAAATTTCTTTTCTTCTGCTTTTTCTATAATTTAGCTACCTTAGAAAAATCTTCACTTATATCTTTAAATTCTCTACTTTTTAGAGATTGTAAAAACTTTCAAAAGACTCTTTAACTTTTTGATTATTCACTTTTTCATTATCAAAAAGCATTTCGTAAACTTAAAGAACCTTTGTTTTTAAATTAGATTCCATTTCTTTTTATTATTATAATCACTCCTCAATAGAAATCATAGCACTAATACATTAGTATGCTCATCATTTCCAGTTTTAGCATCTATAGCTTTTTCTCAATAATTTAGGTGCATTACAAATCTTGTACCATAAGTTTCTAATTTTTCTTTTAATTTCTTATATAAATCTTTTCAGTAACTTCACCCTATAATATATTCTTTTTATATTATTTTCAGATTTTTAAATTCCTTTACAGATTCTATAATTTTATCTAAATCATCTTCATTCTTAATCTCAGTATTTAATTTTTTCAAAATATCTTCTTCAAATTTTTCTTTTTCTACTTTTACTATAATTTTCTTTTTATATTTTCATAACCAATAAATGTTTCACCACTAATTTCAACATTTTCATTTATTTTATACTTAGCTTCTAAATTTTGTTCAAACATATCATAGCTTAATTTACTATTAAAAGACCAAATTTTTCTTTTGGTGATACATTAAGTTCTAAGATAGGTTTTAATCCCTTCAAGTTTTTAAATCTGTACTTACAGTAGTTGCCAACATAAGTTGTGGCAATAACATAATTGCATATTTTTCTCATAACATCTCCTTTTCCCTCTTTTTTATATATTTTATCACAGTTTAATTTAACTAACAATCTTTTTATACAATAATAAAAACAGTAATATAAAATTATTACTGTTTTAAATTTTTATCTATTTTAAGATTCATAACCTAATTTTTAGATATTTTTAGTACATTCCTTAACTTTTTCAACATAAAAACTCTTAGGGTATTTCATCATCAAGAGGTATAGATATACTTATAGCTCCTACAACTCTCTTTTTATCATTAAATATAGGTGATCCTATACAATATAATCCTAATTCATATTCCTCATATTCAACAGAATATACATTTTTCCTAATTAATTTTAAGTTATCTAAAAGAGTGTCTCAAAATTAACTATAGTTCTTGCAGTATATTTAATAATTTCAGTTTGATTCCAAATATTTTCAACATCTTCTAACGTAGAATTAGATAGTATAGCCTTACTAGCAGCCGTACAATGCATAGGAGCACGTCTTCCTATTTTTGGACCATTCCATAGTATGAGAGCTATTTTCTGGTGAAAACTTATCTATATATAAAAATTTGATTACCATCACGTATAACTAAATGTATAGTTTGATTTGTTTCAACAGCAAGTTTTGTTATGAAACTTTTGGCAGGTTGTGCAAAAATCTATACTTTGTACTACTCTATTCCCTACTCTAAACATCTTATACGTTAAAAGAGTATTGACCCTTCTTATTTTTGCTTAACATATCCATTTTCTTTTTAAAGAATGTAATATACGAAAAGCTGTGGTTTTATTAAGTTTACTTTTTACAAATTTCAGATAAAGGAATATTATTCCCTCTTGAAAGTATCTCTAATAAATTCATAGCTCTATCTATAGATTGTACTATCATTTTGACCTCCTATTTTATAAATCAAATAAATATTTTTACTTTTCCAATATTAACAAAATCAATTAATACTTTTCTTTAACCCATACGTATAAGTAATAATATATATATACTAAATGTTGGTAAAAAGCCAAGCAAATTCATACTCACTAAAAAGGTAAATAATCAAGTATAACATTTAATTTAGACGAATCTAGTCCCTAATTTTGGTAATATAGAAATTAATGAAAATAAACTTACGAATAAGTAGTATATCTATAAACTCAAATTATCTCCTATATAATCCATCAGTTAAGTTAAGAATATTATCCATATAGTTATTGGATTCATAAGTAATAATAACGGTATAGTAAAACTTAATATATTATTAAGTCCAAAAATTGATACAACTGTAGAAATAATAGTCCAAAAATAATAACCATTTCCAATAACTTATCTTACTATATATAATAAAAATTCACTAATACAAGTTAACAAAGATATACATATAGAACTACAAGCAATAGTAAATACTATAGATAATAAAACATATCCAAAATTACCAAAAAAACATAATATGTAATATCACTTAAAAATATCTGCTCCATTTTTTAGTATTAGGAAACATTAGAAGTTGAACTTCCAAGAAAAAGCTATAATTGAATATATGCTAAACTAATGCTATTCCTGCTAATATACTAGATTTTATTGTATATTTTCTTATACTATCATCATCTTCAAGACCCTTATACTTTAAATTTATTTGTATTATAACTCCAAAAAGTATAGCCGTTAAAGCATCTAAAAGTACTATAACCATCAAGAAAATCCTTGTAAAATTGGAACTTTTGAATATTTCTAAAGGAGGCGTAAACCCAGATACACCTTTTATCATAGTTCCAAAAATATAACTAATATTAATGTAAATAATATTGGGGTAAGATATTTTTCCTAATTTATTAACCAAATGATTTGGAGTTAAACAAAGCATATATATTATAGCGAAAAACACTATACTATATATAACTCTTATCATAGTTTTATCTCCAATATTTTTCAAATATTATGCTATATGATGTACTAGCTGCACGTGGTACAGCGACTAAAAGGAGCAATAGTTATATATAACATACTTAAAAACAACAGAGAATTTTTACCAATTTTTCTAAGATATTTTCTATACCTCCAAATTTAGAAACTACTATAATAGCTATAATTGGTATAAGTACAGCTGACAAAGAAAATCCTATTATACTAAAAATAAAAATTTACTCCACTTTCTTTTACCTATTAATGGTGGAAATATTAAATTACCTGCTCAAAAAAACATACCAAAAACCATAAAACTTATCTGTAAAAATCTTTTTATATTTAACTTTTTCAAACTTTTCTCCTATTTATATAATTTAGCTATTTGAACTATCTCTATTAGTTAATCTAACAGGTAATCCATAGCTTGCAAAAATATCCTCAGCCTTAACAACTTCTTCTCTCGTTGGAGTCGGAGTTTCTCTAAGCTTGTATTCCTTTTTCATTAAATCCCATTTTGGTGTACCCATTTGATGAAAAGGTAATATATCAACACGTTCTACATTTTTAAATTTAGAACAATATTTAGCCCAATTATGTAAATCTTTTTCATCATCTGAATATCCAGGAACTAATACATATCTTAACCCATACAGGTTTGCCTATTTCTTCTAAATAATCAGCCATTTTTAAGAGTAGGCGCAAGATTAACAGAAGTTAAAACTTTATATTTTTCAGGATCTATATGCTTTAATATCAAGCATTATCAAATCAGCCATTTCAATAGCTTTTTAGATTTATCAGTAAATATATATCCTGAGAGTATCTATACATGTATGTATACCCTCTTTTTTTACACAATTCAAAATAATTCTATTATAAAATCAGACTGTACCAAAGGTTCTCCACCAGATACAGTAACTCCTCCACTTTTTAATAAAACCTTTAACCTTCATTATTTCTTTAAAAACATCTTCTGCATTCATTAATTTATGATAATCTTTTTAAATTCCATGTATCAACATTATGGCAATATAGACATCTTAATGGACATCCTTGTAAGAATAAAAAACAAATCTTATCCCAGGACCATCTTTAGTACCAAAAAGATTCAAAAGAATATATATATCCTTCTTTTTATTTTCCATTATAGGCCTCCTATTTTTACGTTTAATATTAATATTATATAACTTATTATTCATTTCTGCAAGTACTAAATACTTATGTACTTAGTTGAATAATTTAGTAAATGGTGAGCCAGCAGGGGTCGAACCCTGGACACACGGATTAAGAGTCCGTTGCTCTGCCAACTGAGCTACTGGCTCATACATTAAAAAGTCTAATATATTAATATTCTAAAGTCAATATAATTTAAATGGCGTGCCTCGTAGGGAGTCGAACCCCGCAACCTTCTGATCCGTAGTCAGATGCTCTATCCAATTGAGCTAGAGGTACAAATAAAAATGGCGGACAAGGTGGATTTGAACCCACGACTCAGGTTTATGCCCCGAGTGCTTCCTTAGCAGGGAAGTGTATTCGGCCTCTCTACCACTTATCCACACATATCTCTTTCAAGACAATAATTATGTTATCATATTTTTATTGAATTGTCAACTTTTTGATAAAATGGTATTGAGGTGATAAAATGATACTAGCTTTTGATATTGGAAATACACACATTTGTCCTATCTTCTTTAGTGAAGATGGAAAGATTTTTAGAAAAATTCAGAATACCAAGTAAAACTCATCTTACAGAAGATGTGCTTTCACTCATTTTAAAAACTTTATCAGATAACAAAAATATAGATTTATTTAGTTAAGATATAATTATATGCTCTATAGTTCCACATTTAGATGAAATATTTATATATCTTTCAAAAATATTTCAATAAAGTACCGTATATATTAAATTATGAAACTACAACTAATTTAGTACACGTAGACGATAGTAGCGAAAGAAAATTAGGTTCTGATAGAATAGCTGCAATTATAGCTGCACAAAAATAGTTAAAAAAATAGGCATTGCATTGTAATAGACTTTGGAACTGCTATAACTTTTTGAAATGATATATAATAAAGAATATTTAGGTGGTGCTATACTTCCTGGTATAGAACTTTCAATAAATGCACTATTTCAAAATACTGCAAAACTTCCTAAAATAACTTTCAAAAAGGCTGATAATGTATTAGCTAATACCACAGTCGATCAGATAAATCTCGGTATATATTATGCAAATATAGGTGCCATTAAAGAATTAATAACTCAATATAAAAAAAGTTTTTCTGATTCTTTTGTCATTTCAACTTGGGTGGACAAGGAAAGAAATTAGTAAAGAATTACAGGATTTATAGATGAATATATACCAAATTTAGTAGAAAATGGTATACTTGAATTCTATAATCTAAATAAAAATAATATAAAATAGGAGTAAACAGAAATGTGACTAAATATTTTTAAACTTTCATTTTAAGTTTATTCGTACACATTATATATTTACTCCTATAATCTAATACTAAAATCTATAATTACTTATCTTCAGGAAGTATTTTTATTAAAGGGCAACTCCAAATAATGAAGCTAATGCAAGTCCTGATACAGATATATTACTATAAACATTTATCTCTCCTATACCTATACCTAGTACATATTAAAGAAACTATAAGTAAATTTCTAGAATGTCCAAAATCAAGTTTAGCATCTACCATTGTTCTTGCTCCAACTGCAGATATCATACCGATAATATAACAGACACTCCACCCATAACAGCTTGTGGTATACTTTGAAGTATAACACTAAATTTACTAATTAAACCTAACACTATTGAAAAACAAGCAGCTATTCTTAATATTTGTGGATCATAAACTTTAGTAACAGCTAAAACTCCAGTATTTTTCACCATAAGTAGTATTAGCAGGACCTCCTAAAAAGACCTGCTAACATAGTAGCTATACCATCTCCTAATAAAAGTTCTATGTATCCCAGGGTTTTTAAAGAAATCTTTACTACAACTGCACCATTAGTAGATATATCCCCTATATGCTCTATTAAAACAACTAATGATATAGGTGCTATTGCAAGTACTCCAGAAAGAGTAAATTTAGGGCATAGTTAATAATTCATCTAAAGCTTCAGATGATAAATCCTATCCAAGTTGCTTCTTTAAACCCTGAAAAATCAAGTATACCTAACATATATGAAACTATATATCCCTACAAATATAGCAATTAGAATAGGAACTAATTTAAAGAAAGATTTTTAAGACTACTTACTATTATCATAGTCATTATTACAGAAAATGCAACAATTAAATTTTTATTTCAAAGCTATTATTATTATAACCTATCATACTTAAAAGCAGTTGGACTAAGCCTAAGACCTATTACCATTATTATAGGCCCCTACAACAACTGGTGGGAAGAAAGACTTAATTTTTCTACACCAAACTTTTAGAATAATAAGTGACATTAAAACATAAACAAGACCAGCAGCTATTATACCACCTTTGAGAACTGCTAAACCTTCATTTTTAAATAATAATGCTATCGCACCAATGAAAGCAAATGATGAACCAAGAAAAACGGGATACAATTCTTTTTGTAACTAAGTGGAATATTAAAGTCCCAAGACCAGCACAAATAAGAGCAATAGATGGATTAAGCCCCTGTAAGATAAGGAACAAGTATAGTGGCATCAAACATAGCCAGTACATGTTGCAGACCAAGAATAAGTTTTGTTCTGATTGTTAAATTTTCCATAATATATATCATCCTCCTAATAAAATTTTACGCTAAAAAGGACACTAATAGTGTCCTTAATATTTTTAATATAGAATAAACTTCTTTGCCTTTTTAATAATTCTCTTCCCTTTAAATCATCAAGCTCTATTAAGCAAGCTCATAAACATTGGCACCTAATTCCTCAACTAAATCTACCATAGCTTTAGCCGTTCCACCCGTTGCTAATAAATCATCAACAATTAAAACATTCGATCCTTTCTCAAAAGCATCTTTATGTATTTCTATTACATTTTTACCGTATTCCAAAAGAATATTCAGCTTTTAACAGTTTCTGCAGGTAATTTACCTGCTTTTTCTTTGCAGGAACGAATCCAGCTCCTATATTATATGCTATAGCTGCACCAAATATGAACCCTCTTGCATCAGCACCTAATACATAATCTATTTTTCTTATCAATATATCTTTTTAGTAAAATCTTCTATTATTAATTTTAACCCTTCTTTATCCTTTAAAGCTGTCGTAATATCTCTAAATAATATACCAGCTCAGGAAAATCTGGTATATTTCTAATTAATTTTTCTACCTTCAATACATTTGAATTGTCCATACTCTCTCCTATCTTTTTATAATAAGCTTAATTTTTTCAATCTTATTATTATCAACTTTTAATACTTGTATTATATATTCTTCTGTTGTTACTTTATCATCTATGTTAGCAACTTTTACCCAATTTATATTGTATATATCCAGATATAGTATCATATTCTTCAGATAACTCTATATCTATACCCAGTTCTTTCATTTATCTCTTCAACTAAAAGTTTCACCTAATATTTCATATATATCCTCACCTTTAGCTACTAATTTTTTCTTCTTCTACATCATATTCGTCTCTAATCTCTCCAACAATTTCCTCAAGAAGATCTTCTATAGTAATCAGTCCTAAAGTTCCTCCATATTCGTCTATTATTATAGCCATATGTAATTGTTCTTTTCTAAAAATATTCTAACATATCAGTTAAGTGTTTAGTTTTCAGGAACATAAGCTACAGGTTTACATAAACTTTCAAGTTTAATATTTGCTGCATAATTTTTAGTATATTTTCAACAAATCCTTAGTATATAGTATTCCTATTATATCATCTATACTTTCATTAAATATTGGTATTCTAGAAAATTCATGTTCTATAATTTCATTCCAAACATTGTCAAGAATCTCATCTTTATCAAATGCTATTATAGATGTTCTTGGCGTCATAATTTCTTTTACTGTAGTATCCGTGAAATTAAATATACTATGTATCATTTCTTTCTTCTACTTCCACATCACTATTTGATGAATCATTAAGCATACGTTTGATATCCTCTTCACTATAATAGATATCTTCCATATTTTTACCATTATTCAATAATATATTTAAAGAATTATAGAATTTTTCTAATACCCATAATAAAGGATATAGTATAAACATATCTATGAAATCTATGCTAAATATCAGTGATTTATATATATCCATTTTAGCTAACTACTCTTGCTATTAAATGCATAAATATCAAGAATATTATAAGAGATACAATAGATATAATTCTACATCAAATAATCTTAAATATCTACTCATTAGATATATATATACGTTACTGTATTTAAAACATTAATCAAAATCCTATACTTTAAAATATTTTTAAATAATATGAAACTTTCTTAATGTTATTTTCATCATTTTCTTTTAAGAAAAGACTTTTTCTATTAGCCCTACATAAAAACTTGTTCCAAAGACGTTGATGAGAAAATATATTACAATTGTTATTATTATAGAAATTATTGCATATATTTTATTTTAAAACATCTCCCTTTCAAAACAATTCCTTATTGATTCTATCACATTTATTTCAATAGCAATTTATTTAAATAAAACACAAAATTTATAATAACTTTTTATTTTTACTCAAAAATCAACTTAACATAAATTAACTCTAAATTTTAGTATTTAACGTTTTTATTAAAAATTAAATATACATCTATATTTAAAAATATCAAACCACCTCTTTTGTCTTTTCTTTTTCTAATAATAAATCATTAATTTTATTTTTGTTCTGAAATTAATTCTGACATTTCTTTATAATTTGCCATTAATTCTTCTACATCCTTTTGCACATTTGCAACATCATTAAATTTTTCATCTATTTTTATTTAATATTTCCATATTTAATATATTCATGTTTTTCATTTGATTATCAAGTTCAAAAATTTATTGATTTAATTTCATCTATAAAATCATTTTTATCTTTTATTATCATGATTATCAACTATATATACTACATCTTCTTCTTTTTATTTTTTCAACTATCCCATCTTCTACATATTTTTCCAATATATCTCTAGATTTTTATCCCTTTTTATATCCATATATTCTTCATAAGTATACTTCATAGCTAAACTCCTTTATAATCCATTTAAATACTAAAACAAAAATTTGATTATCTTTCAACATATTTCAATTTTATCATAAAGTAAATTTCATTAAATTTCATTAAATTTCAATACTTTTTAATCTTATTTTTAAAACAAAATAGGGTTTCCCCTATTTTTATATTACTCTTTAAATTCATTTTGTGCTGCTAAAAGTATAATAAACATCCCTATTAAACCCTACACCGAAAGTAAAATAAAGCATCAATATTACAGAACTTTTTCTATTATAATACCACCTAAAAATTACCTAATATCCCTCCTATTATACTTGTTATTCCCATATAAAGCGACCTTTAACTCTTTCATCTTCATTAATAACATCATTAGTATAATATACAGTAGCAGGAAGATATATTGCATAAGCACCACTTTGAGTAAATTGTGCAATATAGAATAAAAGAAATACTATTTGTTAATACTGATATTATTGTTATTAATATTTTTTTATAACAAAAGAAATAGAAAAATTCTAAATAAATTCACATAACCCTAATTTTTATTTAAATAAACTATAAAATACATAATAGGAAGTTCTACCATTGCTGCTATCATAAGTCCTACACCAACTTCTTTAGAACCTTTTCCTATAATTCTCTGTAATATTTAGCATAAAAGTATTAATCAAACTGTGTGTCATCATTATAAAAATTATTCCTAAAAAGAACTAATGTGAAATTTTTGGTTTTGAAGAAAATCTATAGTTCCCTCTTTTTATTTTTAACATTTTTCAATATTTTCTTTTATTTTATTTTCTAAATTCTTAAAACTTAAAAAGTATTAATATTAATATTATAGATAACACGAAAGCAAAAATAGGTATAAAACTAAAACCTATTTTATCTCCTATTCTACCTAAAAATGAAGTTAAAAGCAAAAGATATAGAACCTATACCTCTTGCAAATCCAAAATTAATATTATACCCACTATTAATATATTCAAATATAAAAGTATAAAGATATGTTTGCGCATTAAGTAGTGAAGTAACTAATATAACATAAAATATTAAAATTAAAATTCTAATATTAATGGTAAAAATTCCAATAGAAGATAACGCTATCAAAAATAATGAATACATTATAAATCTCTTTACCAGTAAAATTTTTCATTTTCCTCTATAATCTCTAGCTACTAAAGGCTGTATAACAACTGATATCAAGGAAGATACAGCAAGTACATTCCCTATATCTGATATACTAAATCCCTTTTGCTGATAAATATGAATTAGCAAAAAGCATATGTAGAGCAAGAAAGTGCCCAGTAAAATATTTGTATAAATATATATTTAATGTACATATATAATACCTCTATATATCAAGATCAATATCAAAATCACTATCCCAATCATCATCATTTAAATGAACAACTTCAAGTGTTTTTTCATAATTAGTTGATTTTTAGAAAAGAAGTCATGTTGTGTAGTTTCAACATTTAATCCATTTAATACAATAGGTTTACTTCTCTAACTCTCAAACTCTTCATCAAACCCAAGATTCATTAAAGCTCTATTACCATTATACTTAATATATTCTTTAACTTCTAAGTTAATTTCTACATCTGAATAAATCTCATCCGTAAATTTAGATTCATTTTCATATAAATCATAGAATAATTGCATTATTTCAACTTTTAACATTTTCTTTTTCAACAAAATCCATTTTTCATATATATTTCTTGAGCAAGTTTACCTACAAATACACCATGTATAGATTCATCTGCTATAATCTTTTTAATAATATCTGAACTAGCAACCATTTGCCCTTGACCAGATAACCATAAAGGTAAAAAGAATCCACTATAGAATAAATATGATTCAAGAAAAACAGAAGCAACTAAAGCTAAATATATTTCTCTTAACGTAGCTTCAGGATTATTAAGAGCTTGATAATAATAATCTATTTTTGTGCCTTATATTGTAAATGTTGATTTTCTTGTACCCATCTAAATATTTCATTTATTTCTTCAGTTGAAGCAACAGTTGTAAATATAGTTGAATAAGATTTAGCATGTATAGTCTCCATCATACACATATACGAAAGTACAGATCTACATTGAAGAGAGTCTATGTGATCTATAATTTTTGGCATACCAGTATGTGATTGTAATGTGTCAAGAAGTGTTAAACCTCCTAACACTTTCTTATATGCCTCACGCATTTCAGGAGTTAAAGAATGCCATGAATCTATATCCTTTGAGGGAATATATTCTGTATCTATCCAAAATTGTCTTAAATTCTGTCTCCAGAAAACGCTTCTACATAATCATTATCAAGCGTATTCCAGTTTACCGCCTTATATATCTTTATTATCCATTATATCCTTTTCTAAACTGAACAACTAATACATTCTTCTATAGTTGATTTTTCTAGTTCTTGTATAGTATAGTGATTTTAAGTCCTAATTTATGCGCTAAAATATATAGCTTTAGATAAATCTCTAGTAGTATCTGTACTCTTAGTATACAATATTGTAGATATTCCTTGATCTACATGTCTTTGTATAACAGAAACAAGTTTTAATATATTCTTTTTGATCCATATCATATGCTGACTTATAGAAAGAAATTATCATAATTTAAATATGGCATAGGATAAAATGTTGTTGAATCTCCATATTCTCTTACTTCTACCTTTATCAACTATAGGCATAATAGATGCTGTTGAATTCATAATATATAAGTAGATTGATTAGGAGCTATCGCCATTCTATAAGCATTATATACTCCATTTTTCCATAACTTTAACTTTTTAAATTTTCCCAATCTTCTTTAGTTGGTATGTATATACCTTCAAATAAAGATTTAACTTTATCTGTAACAGGTTCAAAAGTTTTTCTATATATTTATCAAAAATAGTACCATTAGCATATTCTGACTTTTTCAAAAACCCTTTAAATGTTTCATTTCTTTCTTTTAGCTATTTCCATACTTCTTTCTAAAGAATAGTAATTCATCATCATAAAGAAAACATTACAGAAATCAAGTGCCTCTCTTGACTCGTATTGTATAAGATTTTTAGCTAAGAATCCATGTAAATTCATAGCACCAAGCCCTATAGAATGTACTCTTCATTTGCTATACTAGGCACTATCTATATTAGTGATATCTGATACTGTAGTCAACGAATCTACTGCATCTCTTACTACCTCTCTTATCCTCTTATTTTCCATAACTGGAACTATATTTACTGAACCCAAATTACAAGATATCCCTCTTCTTATAGTATCCTCTTCATAATAATGATTAATATCAGACACCTCTGTAACTTGCATTATTTCCGTACAAAGATTAGTAAATTTAACTTGTCCTATTTCTTTTTAATGCATGTTCTCTATTAGCATTATCTTTAAAGAATATATATGAGATATCCACTTTCTTTTTGAGTTTGTGAAATTTTTAACTAAAAATTCTCTTGCATTAATTTTTCTTTTTAATATTAGGATTTGCAACTAATTTTATCATACCATTCATTCATATCTAACTCATCTAAGTATAATCCATATTCTCTAAATACTGTATGAGGATAGAAAAAGTGTAACAAGGTAAAATCCTCACTAGCTAATTCCATAAATTTATCAGGCATAATTACACCCTATAGATAAAGATTTAATTCTTATCTTTTTCATCAACATTTATCTTTTTAGTATCTAAAAACTCTAATATATCTGGATGGAATACATTTAAATATACAGCTCCAGCTCCAGGTCTTTGACCTAATTGATTAGCATAAGAAAATATATCTTCAAGTATTTTTATTATAGGTAAAACTCCACTTGCACGTCCTTCAACACCTTTTAATAGCTTCACCTCTAGCTCTTAACTTTAGATAAAGTTAAACGCAACTCCTCCACCTATAGAAGATAATTTCATAGCTTCATCTAAAGCATAACCTATACCTGATAAAGTTATCTCCTATTTCATCTAAATAACAAGAAACTAATTCTCCAGATCTTTTCTTTCCTGCGTTTAAAGAAAGTTGGTGTTGCTGGTTGATATTCTTGATTTAATTAACATCAAAAGCATAACTTTTTAGCTTTTTCAATATTCCCTTGATCCAAGATAAAGTGAAACTATAGAAATTCTATCTTCATATCTTTCAAGAAATTTTTCTACCACTATCATCCATCAATGCATAACTTTGATAAAATTTAGACGCTGCCATATATGATTGAAATCTAAATTTTTAGAATAAACTAAATCAAATACTTCCTGTATTTTGATTCTAAATGTATAAAATCGTATAAAAATCAATATAATAATCTTTTATCAAATAATCCATTTTTTTCTTTTTAAATTATGGAAAAATACTGTATTTTTATTAACATAATCTACAAAATATGAATAAACTGCTTCTTTATCCTTATCTAATTGTAATTTACCTTCAGCATCTTTAACCATTACTTCATTGTTTAAATAAATATACTTTCAATTAGCTCACCTCTTTCAAATTCTAAAAATTCTTTTAACATATTCTTGAGCTTCTTCATAGTTCCTGATAACTCAAATTTCATAATCAATGGTATATTGTATTTCTAGAAATTTTTATCACCAGCTAAACCATAAATATTTTCTCCCCAGTTCATATTTCCACTTACAGATACTAGTTTCTAATTTTATTAAAATTTTTAGCATTTGCTAAAAACCTAACAGTATTTTTATGAACTTGTCCTATACCTGTTGTAAAAGTTATGAAATGAGAAAATTTTTCTCACTACTGTATCCTGGTTTTATTTTAATAAATTCAAAATCACTATATCTAGAAATATAAATCTTTCTACATTCCTGTCATTGAATCATAATATACTACTATTCTTAGAGCATCATCCCAATCACCTTTCCATCACAATATATTAGTGTTCAAAATTATTTATATACCACTTTTATATGCCGTTATTCTTATTCTACAACTTTTTAGATAATTTAATCAAGAGATAAAATAAATATTTAATCGAAAATTAATAAAAAGTGATTATATGGTTTTATAAAGGTTTTATTTTAAAGTTTTTAAATATAATCACTATAAGAAATTATATTTATATTATAAATAAAATTTAATATTACTATAATTAAACTATAAATACATTTAAAACAATATTCTTAATAAATTATTATTTAATAATTACTTAACACAAAAATAGTCAGTACTTATTTAAACTTAGTTTTTCACAAAATATTGTATACTATATAAAGAGGTGATATATGAAGAAGTTTTTAATGCTATTTGCTTTATCAAGCATGTGCACTATCAAGTGTTAATAGTTTCAATAATATCATTTGAATAAAATGATGACTTTGAAGTTGTTAGTTCAAAACTTGCATACTCAATAGCCAAATAATCAAAAGATGTTAATTCTCTTAAGAATAAACTATATAAAATAAAACAAGAAAGAAGCTAGATAATTTCATGAAACATATTGATGTTGTTGAAAAATATTTGTAAAAATTTTTTAAATCAGACAAAAATTTAGTACCAAAAGATAATTCAGTATATTTATTTTGAACCAATAAAAACTGATGATGAAAAAGTACTTTATGAAGAAGCACAAAAGTTATTGGTTGCAGCTAATGCCAATGCTAATGCTAAGATATTTATCAACAACAAAGATGGAAAATGCTAATTTCTTTAATATCTAAACTTGAAGAAATAGTTGATAAAAACAAAGTATATTTATGATAATCTATCTAGCAAAGATATATTAAAAAGAAATGCAAAAGGAAATAAAAAGATTATCCTGGAAGAAAAATTTAATCAATTAGAAGTTAGAGTTATGACTATAGCTACTACTTCAAGAACTAAACAAACTTAGCTCTTGCTCATGGTATTTTAACAAAAACTTTGAGGTGTAGAAATTGAAGATTTTCTTTCATAGAAGCTACCACGTAAAGCTTTGAAGAAACTAGTCTTGATACAAGAATGATACATGCATACCCTAATTGATGGTATATATTAAATTTATATATAGAAATTTTTATTAGGAGAGTAGATTATGAACAAAATGATTGCTAGTGTAATGGCACTTGCTTTTTGCTACTACAGCTACATGCAGCTATTGTTAAAAACGACACCCTAAATCTGTTAAACATAAAGGTGTAGAATTAAGTATAATTCATATGAACGATCACCATTCTTACTTAGAACCAACTGAGCACAGAATAAAAATTAGATGGTCAACAAGTTAAAGTAAATATAGGTGGATTTTCAGCTGTAAACCACAAAATTAAAGAATTAAAGAAAAACTAGAAAATCCTTTAGTTTTACATGCCGGAGATGCAATTACTGGAACACTTTACTTTACTCTATTCGAGGTTCTGCTGATGCTGCAGTTATGAATGAAGGTGGATTTGATTACTTCACATTAGGAAATCATGAATTTGATGCTGAAATGAAGGATTATTAAAAATTATTAGAACCTTTAAAAATACCTGTATTATCTGCAAACGTAATACCTGATAAAAAGTTCTATACTTTATGACAAATGGAAACCTTATGACATCATAACTGTAGATGGTGATAGGAACTCATTGGATTAGATACAGTTAAGAAAACAATAAACTCTTCAAGTCCTGGTGATGATGTTAAATTCTATGATGAAATAGAAACTTCACAAGTATGGTTAATACTTTAAAAAGCTACAAGGTGTTAATAAAAATAATACTATTATCTCACGCTGGAACAGAAAAAGAATTTTTGAAATAGCTCAAAAAGTTAATGATATAGATGTTATATATAACAGGAGATTCTCACTACCTATATGGTAATGATGAATTAAGAGGACTTGGTCTTCCTGTTGTTCATGAATATCCAACTAAATTTACTAACCCTAACGGAGAACCAGTATATGTTGTTGAAGCATGGTGTTACTCTGGACTTGTTGGAGATTTAGGAGTTAAATTCTCTGCTGATGGTATAGCAAGTATAACTAGAAATAATCCTTATGTATTAATGCATACAGATAAATTACAAGTTAGAAATAAAGAAGGTAAATGGGCAGAACTTGAAGGTCAAGCAAGAGTAGATGCAATAAATAAATTAAAATCATTAAAATCTATCAGTATAGCTCAAGAAGATCCTAAAACTTCTAAAGTTTTATCTAAATTTAAAAGCAGAAAAAGATCTACTTTTCTAAACAAGTAGTTGGTTCTATTAAAGGTTCAACAATGCCTGGAGGATCTGCTAACAGAATTCCTGGAAGAGAAGGTTCAAATCCTCAAGGTTCAGTAGCTACTAGATTTGTTGCTGAAACTATGTTAAACCAAATGCATAATGTTGATTTAACTATACAAAATGCAGGAGGAGTTAGAGCTGATATAGTTCCTGGAGATATTACATTTAATGATGCTTATACATTCTTACCATTTGGTAATACATTATTTACATTTAATATACCTGGTAAAGAAATAGTACAAGTTTTAGAAGAAGCTTTACAATTTGCTTTTAGTTGATGGATCAACAGGTGCTTTCCTTACGGAGCTAACATTAGATATGAAGCTAATGAAAAACCAAATGCTGACGGTAAGAGAATAATTAAAGTTGAAGTATTTGATAAAACTACAAATTCTTGGGTAGCTATTGATATGAATAAGAAATACGTAGTAGAACTAATGCATATATAGCTGGTGGAAAAGATGGTTATGCAACATTTGGAAGATTATCTAAAGATAAATCTGCTGAACCTACTGATACTTTCATACCAGATGCTGAAAGTTTCATTAAATTCATGAAAGATCACCCTTCATTTGAATCATATACTGAATCAAAATGTAATATTCCATAATAATAAATAATATAAAAAGGAGCAAAAGCTCCTTTTTATTATAATAAATTTATACCATTTTTCTTTACATACTTTTTCTATTTCATCAGACCAAATTGAGCTTGAACTTCACCTATATGTGCTTTTTGTAATAAGAACATACAAATTCTTGATTGACCTATTCCTCCACCTATAGTTAAAGGCAACTCATCATTTAATAAAGCTTTATGGAAGTCTAATTCTTTTCTTTTCATTTAAGTTTTAATTTATCTAATTGTTTATTTAACGCTTCTTTATCTACTCTTATACCCATAGATGACAAACTCAAATAGAAGTTCTAAAATATCATTCCATACTAATATATCTCCATTTAAATCCCAATCGTCATAATCTGGAGCACGACTCATCATGTCTTTCTCCACTATTTTAAAAACTTTCCTATTTGCATCAAGAAAACTGCCTTATATTTTTAGTAATTTCATTTTCTCTTTCTTTTAGGTGTTAAATTTGGATACATATCTTCTAATTCTTGAGAAGTCAAGAAGTATATATCATTAGGTAATAAAGTTTTTAATTCATGATATTTCATATTTAAATATGCTTCTGTTGCAATAAACACCTTATATATTTTTGTTACTATTTCTTTTTAAGAAATCTAACCTCTTGATCTATCTTCAGGAGTTATAACTCTCTCCCAATCCCATTGATCAACATATATAGAATGTGTATTATCAAAGATCTTCATCACGTCTTATAGCATTCATATCTGTATATATTCCATACCTTCTTTAACTCCATAACGTTTAAGAGCAAGTCTTTTCCATTTAGCTAAAGAATGTATTATTTCAATATTTAAATTAGGATCTTCCTTCATATCAAAAGCAACTGGTCTTTTCTACACCATTTTAAATTATCATTAAGTCCTGTAGATTTTTACTACAAATAAAGGCGCTGAAATTCTAGTTAAATTTAAAGCATCTGCAAAGCCCTCTCTCAAAATCTTTTTACTTCTTTTTATTGCAATTTCTGTTTGTATAATATCAAGACTAGTTTTATAGTCTTTTGGAATAAATAAATCCATAAATTCTCCTTATTTCTTTAGTTTTTCTATAAATTCATCTTCAGTTAAAAATCTTTATACCTAACTTTTTCAGCTTTAGTAAGTTTTGATCCCTTTTCGCCTACGATTAAATAATCTAAATTTTTTTACTTACTGATGAGATATATTTTCCGTTATTTCTAATTATTATTTCTTTAATTTCATCTCTTGTATAGTATTTAGCTTACCAGTAGCAAGAAAAGCTATAACCTGTTATAAAAGAATTATATTCTTTTACTTCTTCTTCATAAGATAAATTCAAATCCATAATATTTTTAACCTATATATTATATCAATATTTTTAACATTTTGGAAGTAGTTTAATATAGAATTTGCAACTTTATCTCCAATTCCTTCTATATTTATCAAATCTTCATATTTGAGATTTATTAAATTATCTATATTTTTAAAGTTTTCAACCAATACTTTAGATGCACTTTTTCCTACATAATCTATTCCAAGTGCATATATTAGCTTATCAAAAAGTAACACTTTTTACTTTTTCTATATTTACCAATAATTTATCAACACTTTTTCTCCCATTTTTCCAAGTCCAATTAAAGTGTCTCTATGGTTATATAATTCATATATATCTAAAAAGTCATTTATTAAACCTAAGTCTAATAATCTAGCAACTATTTTTCACCTAATCCTTGAATATTTAAAAGCATCTCTACTCACAAAATATTCAATCTTTCTTTAACTCTTTTTCAGGACAAACATCATTTTTACATTTAAGTGCAACTATATCTTTTCCTTTTCTAGTACACTTTTACAAGATGGACAAAGTTTAGGTATATCTATATCTTTTCATTACCTTTTTCTTTTTCAAAAATTTACGCTAATAACTTGTGGTATTATTTCTGCTGCTTTTTCAACAACAACTATATCACCAATTTTTAAGTTTAATCTTTCTATTTCATCAAAAATTATGAAGACTAGCTCTTTTTACAATACTCCCAGATAAATTTACTGCTTTAAGTTCAGCAACTGGTGTAACAACTCCTGTTCTTCCTACTTGATATGAAATATCCAATAATTTAGTTTCTTTTTCACTCATAAACTTATATGCTATGCCCATCTAGGTGATTTAGCTGTAAATCCTAGTTCTTGATATAAAGAAAAATCGTTAACTTTTATTACCATACCATCAGTTTCAAAGTCTAATTTTTCTTTCTATATCCCAATATGATATTCTTTTTCTAATTCAACTAAGTTTTCACATTTTTCAAATACATCTGTCGTTTTCAAAACCAAGTCTCTTAATAAATTCTATAGATTGAATATGATATTAATATTAAAGTTATCAGAATCAATTAAATAATAAATATACAATCAAGATTCCTTTCCTTTACTATATTTTTATCTAGCTGCCTTAAAGTTCCCTGCTAGCATTTTCTTGATTCTGCAAATACTACTTCACCTTCTTCTTCTTTTTCTTTATTTATTCTATAAATTCAGAAAGTGGTAATACTATTTCACCTCTAACTTCTATATCTATTTCACTATTTAATCTTTTAGGAATAGAAGATATTTGCATGATATTTTCAATGCTATCTTCACCCAACATTTCCATCACCACGTGTTATTCTTGTTTAAGAATCCCTTTTCATATATTAAACTGATACTTAATCCATCAAGCTTTTGAAACTCAAGTACGTATTCTACATCTCTACCAACAATAACTCTATTATCAAAGTTTTCTATATCTCCTATATTATATGTATTCGATAAACTTAACATTGCCTTATTATGTTTAACCTTTTTAAATTTATAGAAACTCCACCTGTAACAGAAGTAGGAGAGTTTTATCCTTAAGATTAGGATAATCTTTCCATTTCTATTAATTGTTTCATTAACATATCATATTCATAATCACTTATTAAACTTTGATCAGGTTATAGTAAAATGATTATATTTTTCTATTTCTTCTTTAAGTTTTATACTTATCTTCAACATCATCTTCTAGTAATTCAAATAACGTGAGACATACTATATCCCTTTCAATTAACTATATCTTTAGTATTCTCAAACGATTTACCATTCATAAAATCATTAGGATTATCAAGTTTACCTACTATTGCTGGATGATTATGTTTTTATTATATTCCTTTTAAAAACATTTTTCAAAAACTATAGCATCATTACCCCATAACAAATAAGTGATATTTTTCATTTTTAGAACTAATATATTCTAATTACTCTAATAATAGGTGTCCAAAACTTATGGTGCATACCTGCACTTCCAACTAAAAGTAGTTAAAGATGAATTAAAGTAATACTCCTTGTTTCATCCAACTTTCAAATAATAAGTTGAGTGCTAACATTTTAAATTTATTATTTTTCTATCATTTTTCTAATATAGTTAATATCTTTTATTTCTCCGGTATATGTCTTGTAGATTAATTTTTAATATATTTTTAGTGAAGTATTTATACTTTCATCATTCCATAATTTTTATTTACTTCAAATGCTGAGTCCTGTTGCTACTCCTTTTTGAAAATATGGATCTTTACCTAATATACAAACTTTTATATCTTCAATCTTCATTTCAAGAGCCCTAAAAAATTTTTTTCTTCACTTGGAGTATATTCTCTATTTTCAAAATTAAGATTATTTATGAAATTTTGTATATTTGAAACTTTTCTCATATTAAAAATGCTCTATATGATTCATCTATATTATATTTAATCATAAATTTATTTATTAAATCATCTTCTATACCCTGTATTTTTATATATCTTAATTTTATTATCATGAGAAAGTACATATATTTTTAGAATTAAAAGGTACTATTTTTATTTCAGTTTTTAAATACATTTTCAACCTTAATTATATTAAAAATTATCAGTAATTATTAAATCTCCTACAGAATTACCAAAAATAATAATGCTTATTATCTTCATCATTATCTATATATGTAATTTTATAATCAGATATTTTTATAAGATTCCTTTACCTCAGCTTCTAAAATATCCCATAGTTCAACACTTCCATCATCAGTTGATGCTAAAAATTATATCCTATAATTTTTGAATATATTTGATTTACATTAGAATCTATTTCTGTTATCTTTTTCTAATTTTTAATATTAAATATTAATATTTTAATACTATTTTTCTAAATTTCTTCTATGTTTAATCAAAACATTATCTCCTGAAAGATACATTTTATATATACCTTGTCCTAAATCTCTCAATGAATAACTTTTAATATCTTTTGACTCAATATTATATGAATACAAAACATTATTTGATATATACAACATCACCAGCTGAAGTTACTTGTATATTTTCTGTAAATCTATCTAAAATATTTAAATCAATTTCTTCTATTTTTCTTTTTATTACCACTTATCTTATGTAAATTTAGGTTAGATATAACATAAAAATCATTACTTTTGAAATAGCTGATCTTGATATTTTTATAAATCTTAAATTCATACTATTTTTCATACTACTTTTTATACTTTTTAATTATCTTATTATCTTTTTAATTTAAACTATCACCCGTAAGTATAATATTGGAATTTAATGGATCTGTAGCTAAATCAGTTATATTAAAATCATATCTAAAACTATTTTCTAATATTAAATCCATTATTCCTCCTTATATTTTCAATATTGATACAATTATGAGTCGGTACCTTTTCCTACAGTATCATTAAAGAATATATTCAATGTACTAACTATAGAACTTTTTATTTTTCTATATCTTGTATAGAGTTTTGTTCTATATTATTTAATTTATTCTTAACAACTTCTTTAACATTTTTCTAAACTATATGATGCATTATCATCTTTTTATATAGAAACCTTTAGCAAATATTACAGGTTCTGTAAATTTACCTTCATCATTTCTTCCAAGAGATATAGTAAGTACTCCATTATCTGCTAAAGTTTGTCTTTCTCTTAATATTTGTTCTTTAACATTACCTACACTATCACCATAAAATATATACAGCTCCACTAGGAACTCTTCCATTTACACTAAAACTATCAGGTGTAAGTTCCAATCTTTTGACCATTTTCTGCAAGTATAATATTTTCTTCTTTTACACCAACTTGCATATGCAAGTTCCTTGTGTTTTTAAGCATAACATATTCACCGTGAACTGGCATAAAAATATTTAGGTTTAATAAGGTTTAACATTATTTTTGTTCTTCTTGACATCCATGCCCTGAAACATGTATTCCTACTCCTTTTTCAAAAACTACATCTGACTCTTTTTAAGTAATTGATTTATATTTTTATAAGCTGCTTTTTCATTACCAGGTATAGGTGAACCTGATATCACAACTTTATCATTAGGTCTAAGTGATATAGATTTATGAGTTCCATTTGCAATTCTAGAAAGTACAGCAAGTGGTTCTCCCTGTGTTCCAGTACATATTATCATAACTTTATTTTTCCGGCATATTTTCAGCTTGTGATAAAGGTATTATTATATTCTTTGGTATTTTTTAAATATCCAAGTTTAGAACATATATCAAATATCTTTATCATACTTCTACCATCTATAGCTATTTTTCTTCCATATTTATGAGCAATATATACTATTTGTTGTAATCTATGTACATGTGAAGCAAAAGAAGCAGTATTATTCTCCCTTTTGCCTTAGCAACTTCCTCATCTATACTTTTTACCTACAGTTGATTCAGAAGGTGTATACCCAGGAACTTGGGCATTAGTACTATCTGAAAGTAATAAATCTACTCCTTCTTCTCCCATTGCAGCAAGACGACCAAAAATCAAATCCCTCTCCTGAAACAGGTGTTAAATCTACCTTAAAAATCTCCTGTATGTAATATAGTACTTGTAGGAGTTTTAACTCTAATTGCATAGCAATCTGCTATAGAGTGCGTCACACTTACAAACTCTACTGTAAAATATTTGAGATATTTTTATTTCTTTTCTTCCTTTTACATAAATACATTTAGGTTTTTTCAGCAGATATTCTTTCAAATTTAGAAAGTGCTAATTCTAAACTTAGTCTACCTCCATACATAGGTATACCTGAACCTAATTTTTGATAAAAATAAGGAACTGCACCTATATGATCTTCATGACCATGTGTAATAAGTAAAAGCTTTTACCTTATTTTACATTAGAAGAAAGATAATCAAAACTAGGAATTATTAAATCTACACCTAAATGTTCATCTTCCGGAAAGTTAATCCTGCATCTATAACTATCATTTCATCTCTATATTGAATAACAGTCATATTTTTTCCTATTTCTTCTATTCCTCCTAAAAGGAATTATATATGTTTTATCTGTAATTATTTCATTATTATTTACTTCTTTTTAGTTTTTACTGTACTTTTCTTAGTTGCTACTTTTTTGTAATTTTTCATTATTTTTCTCTTCTTTTACTACTGAAAAAGTTTCTTTTATTTTTTTATTTAATTCTTTTTAATTTTTCTGCTCATGGCAGTATCTTCTTTTAATTTAGTCATTTTACCCTCTATATCTTTATTTTTCCATCAAGATACATTAATAATACTGATATATCAGCAGGTGTTACCCCAGCTAAACGTGAAGCTTGTCCTAATGTATGTGGTTTTCTTTCATTTTAATTTTTGTTTAGCTTCTCCTGTTATTCTTTTACATCATAATAATTAAAGTCTTCTGGAATTAATTTTTCTAATTTTCCTTGTTTTTCTATCATTATATTTGCTTTATTTATATATCCTTCATATTTAATATGAACTTCTATTTGATATTCAGTATCTGCATCAAAATTAATATTCTCCATATTTTTCTATATCTAAAGAAATATATTTAATATCATCATAAGTAAATTTAGGTCTACGTAATAATTCTTTTAAATTAGTTCCACTTTTTAAAACTTTCATCATATTTTTCTAATACTTCTACTAATTTTTATTACTTATTCCTAATTTAGTGTTTTCTAGTATTTCAACTGCTTTTTACATTTTTCTTCTTTTTTATAACTTTTGAATATTCTTCTTCACTAACAAGACCTATTTCATCAACCTATTTTTAGATAATCTTAAATCTGCATTATCCTCTCTCAATATTAATCTATACTCAGATCTTGCTGTAAACATTCTATAAGGCTCTTCTATATCTTTTGTTATCAAGTCATCTATTAAAGTAGCTATATATGAACTATTTCTTTCAAAAGTAAAGGTGATTCTCCTTTTTATTGAAAGTGCAGCATTAATCCCTGCAATTAAACCTTGAACTGCAGCTTCTTCATATCCACTAGTACCATTTATTTGTCCTGCAAATATAGACCTTTTAACTTTTTGAGTTTCCAATGTATACTCTAATTCTGAAGCACTAACAAAATCATATTCTACTGCATATCCATATCTCATTATACGAGCATTTTTCAAGTCCTTTTTACTTCTAACCATTTGTTGTTGTAAATCTGCTGGATAAGAAGTAGAAAGACCTGAAATATATACTTCATTAGTATCAAATCCCTCAGGCTCTAAGAATAAATGATGAATCTTTATCCTTAAATTTAACAACCTTATCTTCTATAGAAGGACAATATCTAGGGACCCTACAGAATCTTTTAATCGTTCCATTAAATAAAGGCGATCTATCTAAATTATCTTTTATTATTCTATGTAAATCTACATCAGTTCTTGTAATATAGCATGAAAGTTGTTTAGTTGATAATATATCTTCATCGATACTTGAATTAGAAAATTTAAGTATTTTATCAACTTCTCCTGGCTGTTCCTCTAAATTTTTCTAAATCTATAGTTCTTAAATCTATTCTAGGAGATGTCCCAGTTTTTAAATCTTCTAACATTTAAACCAAGGTCTAATAATGACTTGGTTAAATCTTTTAGCTGAAAGTTCCCCATTCTTCCACCTTCTAATATTTTATCACCAACATAAAGAAGTCCATTTAAAAATGTACCAGTACATATTATTAGTTTTTCACATTCAAATTCTAGACCATTTTTGTTTTAATACCTTTTTACTTCATATTTCCCATCTACGCTTATCATAAAACTATCTCTGTTACTATATCTTGTATAACATCTAGATTTTCTTGATTTTTCTACAATTTTTTCATATTTCTAGCATAGATTTTTCTATCTGCTTGTGCTCTTAAAGATCTTACAGCTGGTCCTTTTTCGTATTAAGTATTCTCATCTGAACGAAAGACTTATCTATAGTTTTTAGACATCTGTCCACCCAGAGCATCTAATTCTTTAACTAAATGACTTTTAGCTGGTCCACCTATAGATGGATTGCAAGACATTACTCCTATGTTATCTAAAGTTATGTAAACATAGCTGTACTTTGTCCAAGTCTTGCACTGGCAAGGGCTGCCTCAATTCCTGCGTGTCCTGCACCTACAACTAAAACTTTATATTTTTCATTTAAATTTTTTTATTCCCTTTCTAATCTAATTTATTAATATCTTTAAAAATAATAAAAATTATTACATTTTTAAAAATATTAATTTATAATGAGACAATCAAAAGATTGTCCTTATTTCAATTATAACTCATTTAAAATTTGTGAAATATGTTTTTTGTTGCTAATAATAAGTTTATTCTTTCTTTTTGCATCTTCAAAAGTTGCTTCTTTAAATGGTACATCATTAGTTTTTTTGAATTATAGCAAAGAATTTATCATTTTTAAATTCAACAGTATCTCCAACATTGGCACTAAATAATTTTTGATTTATATCTTTGTTATAACCTATTATAGGTAATGTATTTTCTTGTTGTATCCCTGCAAAACTTTCTATATTAAATTCTTTATATTTACCTGTTTTTATCTTCTTTAATACCATCCCAAGTAAGTTTATTTTTATTAATATCATCTATTAAATTTAATACATTTTGTTTAACTTTTTCACGACTAGCTTCACCTATACGGAACGAAATTAATATATGTCTTAATTCAGCTATATTTGAATTTGAACTATCTTTAGATACTATATATATTATATGATATCCAAATTGAGTTTTAACTGGTCCTACTATTTCTCCAGCTTTAGCTGCTGCTACTGCATCTCTAAATTCAGTAACATAATTAGAGATATCAGCTTTTTCCTAAAATTACCACCATCATTTTTACTTCCTGGATCTTCTGACAATTCTTTAGCTTTTAGCTGCAAAATTATCTTTTGTTAATGTTTTCATTAAGTTTTTTAACATAAGTTTCAGTTTCTTTTTCATCTTCAGAAGTTGCTTTTATATCCAAGAGACACAACTTGACCACCTATAGTGTGAGGTGTATTGAAATCAGATTTATTTGTATTAAATACAGCTCTCATTTCATTTTCATCTGCTTTTATATGTAGCAAAATAAATATTGTACATATTCATTAGCTATATATCTTAATTGTTGTTTAGGTAATAAATCTTCATTTAACTTTTAATCCATCTGCTAAAAGCTTTATCTTTTAAATTTAATTTGACCATTTAAAGATTTTTGAACATTTTCTTTTACAGATGCTATGAAAGCTTCATCATATCCTGTTTCATTTTGTACATAGCCATTTACTAAATCATTAATTACATCATATTCTTTATATACATATATATCTTGTTCAAAGAATGTTGTATTTAATTTATCAATTATAGGTTTTATATCATCACTATATGCTTTATACTTAGCATTGTCAAATATACCCTTGTAGTAAAGATTCTATATATATCTCACCTTTTTCATTTTAAGATAAGTTTTTAATTTCTTCTTTTGATTCTTCTAAAAGTTTTACCTTCGAATTCATTAAATTTCAATCTGTTATATCTTTTGTGTTATTTCTTCATCACTAACTTTTATCTTACTTTCAACAATTTCTAATCTTTTTGATTTAATAAGAAATCTTTTATTTGTTCTCTTAGAGCTTCAACTGTAACACCCTTTGCATTTAATCCAGCAATTAATTGCTTAGCTCCACCTACTTGATCTTCAAGTTCTTTATATTTTTGCATCTATTTCTGATTTTTGATACTTTAGCAGATAATTGTTTTGTTAATATTTTTGTCCGCTGCATTTGTAATTAAACTATTTAAAACATATTCTTTTATTACTTCATCAGGTAATTCAACTTTTTGTTTCAGTAGTTTTTCTTTATTTCCATCATTTGGAGTAGCTACTACTAATTGTTTTTAATTGAGTATTAACACTTTCATATAATTTATCAAAATCTTCTTTATATTTTTTTCACCATCTATTTTCAATAATACTGTTTTACTTTCTCTATTAAATAAAAAAAGCATATCCTTGTATTGCAATAGGTATTATCATACATAAAGCTATAATGATAGTTATAATCTTCATGGAATTACCCATTTTTCTTGCTGCCATTACTGTTCCTCCTATTTTTAATTATATCTACTTTTTAAATTTTTAGACTATAGTATTATATCACTTAAACATTTAAATTTCAATATTTATACATTATATTTATCTTTGTTAATATTTCTTATTATGTAATCTCAGAAATTTAATTCTTGTAATTTTTGCTGAAATATCAGAATTAACAACTGTAATTTCATTACTTAACTCTAATTTTTGATGCAGTCATGTTAAGTATTGCATTTATTCCACTATCTACAATATCTTTTTGCAACTATTTGAGCATATTCACTATTAACTGCAAGTATAGCCGAATGTATATTATTTTTCCTTAATAAATGATGAACATTCTTCAATATTTTTTAACAATTAAATCAGATTCTGCTATTTTAGTTCCTATAGGATCTTTTTCAAATATTCCAACTAATTTAAATCCTTTACCTAATACATCAATGTTAGAAGCTATCATAGTACCCATTTTACCATATCCAACTAAAATTAAATCATTAGTTTCATCTATACCTAAAATATTTTTCTATTATTTCTATAAGTTTTTATTATATTATACCCTTTACCTCTAACTCCAAACTCTCCAAAAAGTAGATAAATCCTTTCTTACTTGTACTGCAGTTGTATTCATTTTTATGAGATAACTCACCAGAATTTACTTCAGTTTTAGTTTTTAGACATTTCTTTTTAAAAATACCCAAGTATAGTGTTAATCTTGCAACAATACGATCAGAAATATCTTTTGCCTCATATTTACTTTTTTCATAACTTTTCTCCTTCTATTTTTAAAAATATCATTCAAATTTATTTGTCTTCCATTTATGAAATCTGTTGCTTTTTGTTTCTTTTTACCTTCTAACTTTAATTCTTTTTATTAAAATTGCACCATCACTAGTTTTAACTTTTTATGCCATCTTTACCTAAAGATAAAACCGTACCAGGTATTTCATTTCCTGCATATTCTACATACATTGAATCATAAAAAGCTTTAAAACCTTATCATTTAATGTAGTATAAGCTACAGGAAAAGGATTCATCCCTCTTATTTTTATTAAATATATTTATAGATTTATCATTAAAAATCTATTTTAGTTTCTTCCTTTTTTTATAGGTTTAACAAAAAGTTGCTAAACTACTATCTTGCGGATGTCTAATAACTTTATTTTCTTTCATTAATTTTTATAGTTTCTTTAACACCTTCTGCACCTAGAACTTTTAACCTATCATGTAATGTCCCCAAATTATCTTCCAAATATATTGGAGTTTCTTTAGTAAGTATAACATCTCCTTCATCAAGTCCTTCACTTATATACATTATACTAACACCTGTTTTTATCATCACCATTAATTATAGCTGCATGTATTGGAGCAGCACCTCTATATCTAGGCAACAATGATGAATGTACATTTATTATACCATACTTAGGAATATCAATAATATTTTTAGGTATTATCATACCATAAGCTACAACTACTATAAGATCTGGATTATATTCTTTTTATCAAATTATATGTTTCATCAACTCTCAAACTTTTTAGGTTGTACTATATCTATATAATTATCTAATGCAAATTGTTTAACCGGACTAAAAGTTATCTTATTTCCTCTACCATTTACCTTATCAACTTTAGTAAATACTGCTAGTAACTCAGTATTTTTCATATAGATATTTTAAAGTATCTAAAAGCAAAAATCAGGAGTTCCCATAAATAAAGTTCTCATCATACTCCTTACTACTCTACATCAAATTCTCTTGGTATAGAGTTTTTCATCAATTCTAATCTTATTAAATTTCTACTAAGCGGTGATATTTTTATCTATGAATAAGACACCATCTAAATGATCTAATTCATGTTGAAATGCACGTGAAATTAAACCTTCTAATAATTCCTCATGAACTTCATTATTTTTCATCCATATATTTAACTCTTATTTTTTTCAGGTCTAGTTACATTTCTATATACACCAGGTATACTTAAACATCCTTCTTCAAATTCAATAAGTTCATCACCAAATTCTAATATTTCAGGATTTATTATTTTTCAATTTTCTCCCTTCTACATCAAGAACAAAAATCTTTATCTATACCTATTTGATTAGCAGCAAGACCTATACCATTGGCTTTTCTCCATAACTTTCATCATTCTATCTAAAATTAATCTTAAATCATCATCAACCTTATCTACTTCTGTTGATTTAGTTCTTAGTATAGAATTCTCGTAAACATATATTTTCATTTGTATCCTCCATCTAACTTAAAAGGATCAACATCTATTATACTCTAATACTAGAGTTACTTTGATCCTTAATCGATTTTAATAAAGATCTATTTTTCATCATTTCCTTGTTATTTGTTTTTATATATATTACATTTCTATAATCATCATTTAACTTATATATATTAGCCTTATCTGGATGAGATACATAATTGAATTTATCGTAAACTAAGGCATATATATCTAGAATTTTTCTTTGATTTTTCCTCATTTTTAGAAGAAACTATTATTTTTATATACTTAACAAAAGGTGGTAATTTAACTAATTCCCTTTAGTGAAATATCCTCTTCATAGTATCTTTTAAAATCTGCATTTTTAATTGATTCTATAAGATTTGAATCACTATTATATGTTTGTATTATTACCTTACCTTTTTATCGCCACGACCAGAACGACCTGCAGCTTGAGTTACAAGTTGAAAAGTTTTTCTCACCTGCTCTAAAATCTGAAAACTGTAATATTTGATCAGAATTAATTACGCCAACTAAAGTTACATTAGGGAAAATGAAAACCTTTAGCTACTATTTGAGTTCCAACTAAAATTTGATATTTTTGATTTATAAAAATCCGTATAAAGCTTTTTAATAGCTTATTTGTTTTTCATTGTAGTTGAATCCATTCTCAATATATTTTCTTTTTCCAAATAATTCATCTAATTCTTCTTCTAATTTTTCAGTGCCCATTCCTAAAAATTAAATTTATCAGACTCACAATTAGGGACATTTTTTTATACATATTAGTGCTATACTCACAATGTGAACACTTTAATTTATTAGTTTGCTTATAGTACTGCAGATTAACACTACATCTAGGACATTTTTAATTTTTCATTACAATCATAGCATTTAACTTGGATTGAATGAGATTTTTCTATTTAGTATAAGTATAACTTGTTCACCTTTTGATATAGTATCTTTTTATATTTTCTAACAATATTTTTTTGAAATATAGCCTTCTTCATTTTTCAAGATTAACAACTTCAACCTCTGGCAAACTAGCTCCATTATATCTTTCATTAAGTTCTAGTAATTTAATTTGTCCGTTTTGTGCATAATAATAAGTTTCAAAAGAAGGAGTTGCACTACAAATATGACTTTACATCCTTCAAGCATGGATCTTTTAAGTGCAACATTTCTTGTATGATACCTAGCATTATCTTCTTGCTTATATGTATTTTTCATGTTCTTCATCAATTATTATGTACCCAAGATCTTTAACAGGAGCAAATATTGCAGATCTCGCTCCTATAACTATTCTAGTTTTACCAGAATATATCTTTTCCCATCTTCTTTTTCTTACTTGGACTCATTTTTACTGTGTATTATAGAAATATTATCTCCAAATATTTTTAAATCCACTAACCATTTGAGTTAGTTAAAGATATTTCAGGAACAAGAAATATACTTCCTTTTTCTCTTAAGTGCTTCTATTATCAATTTAATGTATATTTGAGTTTTTCCCACTTCCTGTTATACCGTGAAGTAAAAATATAATTCCTTACCATTTACTATTTCACTATATATTTTTATATTGTTTTTCACTCAATTCTACATCTTCTTTTATATCAATATCTTCAATTTCTAATTTTTCAATAGACTCTAAACTCATTTTTATCATAAGGCCCAATAAGAGCTAATGAGGGCAAAAATCAGTAATATAGTATGTATTTTATGAATATTGCAAGATTTAATATATTTTTCTGGTATTTTTAGGAATATCTGAAAGTACTTTGTTTTATACTTTTTATCTTAAAATCTCCTATATCTTCTTTTTACTCTCCCTTATTACTATACCTAATAATTTAGAATTTGCAAAATCAACCTCACAATAAGTTCCTATAGAAAGTTCAATATCTGAACTATACGTATGAGTACTTTTTTTCTTTTTGTACATAAATTTGATAATACATATCTCCCCTATTGTAACTCAAGTTTAATTAAGTCACCTTTTTTTATAACCTTACCAGATTCAGGATATTGAGATATAACTCTACCATGTCCCCTTATTTCTACTTTATATCCATATAAATTAAGCTTAATTATATTTTTTTCTAGTTAAACCTTTTAAATTAGGCATTAGATTAATAGCTAAAGCTTCATTTTAATTTATTTATATTATTATTGTTATTATCTGTAGTTATAACACCTTCTTCTTTTAACAGATGTTTACTGTCTATATTATCAGAATTAGGCAATATATTTTTCATATTTAATAACCTTATCTAACACATCTCTTACCATAGGTAAGGCAACAGCGACTCATAATATGCACCATGAGGTTCATCAACTGTTACAAGTATAGAATATTTAGGATTGTCTACCGGGAAAAAAAGTAAAGAATGAAGAAAAAGTATTTACCTGATTCATAACCATTAGGCCCTGCTTTTTGTGCTGTACCGTTTTTCCCTCCAAGTCTATATCCTTCAAGTTTTATTCCTTGTCCTGTACCTTCTGATACAACTTTTTCTAGTATTTTCTTATTCTTCTACTAGTATCCTCACTAACCACTTTACTTTTTAATTGTAGGACTAAATTCCTTTTATTATATTTCCTTCTTTATCAATTATTTTATCAACTAATCTTGGTTGTATTAAATTTCCGCCATTTACACTTGCATTAAGTGCTGTTAATATTTGCAACTGTGTCATATTTATACCTTGACCAAAAGAGACATTAGAACGTCTAACTTCGGTAAATTGTTTTAGTTGTCATCATTTTAACAGAAGTTTCAAACGATGTATCTATACCCGTTTTATTTCCTAAACCAAATTTAACAAGATAATTATAGAATACAGAAGGATCCATCATTTGAGAAATTTTTAACTAAACCAACGTTTTCCAGAATGTGCCATTATTTTACTCACACTCATAGTATCCTGTAGTTGTATTATCATGATCTTTTATAGTTCTATTTTTATTCTAATACTACCACTTGAACTAATTTGCGTATTTTCATTTTATTTTACCATCATCCATAGCTGCAGCTACTGTTATTGGTTTAAATATTGATCCAGGTTCAAATAAAGATGTTATATTATAGTTTTTTTATTTCAGCTTTATTCGTTGCTTTTTGGATATGAATCCATAGCAAGTATTCTACCCGTATCTGTTTCCATTATTATACCCATAGCTGAAACTGGCGTATATGCTTCATATGCATTTTTTTAATACATCATCTAAAGCATATTGGAATATTGAATTTATAGATAATACAAGATTTTTACCAGGTTCATCTTTTTCAACTTTTTGATCCAAAAGATAAGGTAAAGTATACTCTGCTACCCCTGGTGTAAATGGTCTAGTACCTGATACTATTCCATCTATACCTTTAAGATAATCTTGATATTTATGTTCAAGTCCATAAACACCTATTCCTTCTTTATTTAAATATCCAACCAATGTTTCAAAAACACTATTATCAGTATATTTTCTTTCAAATACTCTATTAAAAGATATAAATCTTCCTTTAAAGAATCCCTTCTTTTTTCTTTTTCATCCTTAATCAATTTTTCAATTTCTTCTCTTTGATCTAAAGTAATCAAAGTTTTTTTCAAAAGGATAATATTTATTACCCTTAGCTCTTTTTTTCTATTATTTTACTTTTTAACTTCTATTAAATCAAGGTCTGTTATAACCTTAGATAATATTTCTATAAATTTATTTATTTCTTCATCATTAGCAAATAAAAGTAGGATCTATTATAAAGTTTTGAAATTCTAAATCCTGTGCTATTTCTAATTTATCACTAGTAATTATAGAGCCACGTTTTGCTTTTAACTTCTGTTTTATATTCTAAATTTTTCACTTATTATACCATAACGAGAAATTTTTAAAAACTGTAGTAAAAACGTTAAAATTATTATACATATTATTAAAAGTACCTGATACTATTAAATATGTTTTTACCTAACTTTGAATAATTATTTGATTTCATAATTAATTATCCTTAGATATATTCTTAATTAATAATTCTTGAACAAGTTTTGGATTAGCTTTACCTTTAGATATTTTCATAGCAGAACCCATCAATGCTTTTATAGCTCTATCTTTACCATTTAAATAATCTTGTACAGATTCAGGATTTTTCATTTATCACTTGTTGAACTATAGCCTCAATCTGTGAAGTATCAGATATTTGTATTAATCCTTTTTCTTTTATAATCTCATCAGGTTTTTTGAGATTTTTCAAGCATTATTTCAAATATTTCTTTTTGCAATTTTAGAACTAATCTCACCTTTATCTATATATTTAATTAAACTAGCAAGATCTTCAGAAGAAATACTAAATTCTTCTATGCTTATATATTGTTCTTTAAGAACTCTTAAAACTTCTGTTAATATCCAGTTAGTAGAAAGTTTAGGATTACCAGATAATTCAACTACTTTTTTTCAAAATAATTCGCAAGTTCTATTGAACTTACTAAATTTTGTGCATCTATTTCACTTAATGAATAATTTTTAATAAACCTAGCTTGTTTTTCATCTGCAAATTCTGGCATTTCTTTTTTTAATCTTTTCTATTCTATCTTCAGATATTAAAAGTCTAGGAAGATCTGGTTCTGGGAAATATCTATAATCCATAGCTTCTTCTTTATTACGCATAGTTCTTGTAATACCAAGTTCATCATCCCAAAGTCTTGTTTCTTGTATAACTCTTCCACCATTTTCTATAATTTCCATTTGTCTATTTGCTTCATACTCTATAGCTCTAACTACAGCTTTTAAATGAATTTAAATTCTTAGTTTCTGTTCTAGTACCAAGTTTTTTTCGCTACCTTTTTCTTTTAATTGAAACATTAGCATCACACCTTAAAGAACCAAGTTCCATGCTTACATCACTAACACCTGTATATTTTTAATCTTTTCTTTTAAAGTGTTCAAATACACATATGCATCTTGTGGGCTATTCATACAAGGTTTTAGTAACTATTTCTATTAAAGGCATAGAAGCACGATTAAAGTTTAATATTGATTCATGTTTAGTATGTATACTTTTAGCCGTATCTTCTTCAATTTGTATTCTTTCTATTTCAACTCTAATATTTTTTTATCATTTCTACTAAATTCTAAATATCCATTTTCTGCATAAGGTTTAAAATATTGTGTTATTTGATAATTTTTAGGTGAATCAGGATAGAAATAATTTTTTTCTATCAAAATAACTTACTCTATTAATATCACAATTTAAGGCAAGAGCTGCTTTAATTGCATAATTTAGTACTTCTTCATTAAATTTAGGTAATGCTCCTGGCATACCTGTTGATGTTGGAGAAATACATGTATTAGGTAGCTGAGAATCATAGTCAGCATTTGAATTACACCAAATTTTTAGATTTAGTTTTTAACTGACAGTGAACCTCTAGACCAATAACTATATCATATTCTTTCATAATCTATTTCTCCTCTCTCTTTTTCATATATATGCCCTATATTTAATAGCATATCTTCTTTTAAAATAGTTTCCTATCAACTGTATTCCTACAGGTAAGCCATCAACAAAACCAGCAGGAACTGACATTGCAGGAAGACCTGCAAGTGAAACAGATACTGTATATATATCAGATAAATACATTTCTATTGGTTTACTTGATTTTTCTCCCTTTTTAAATGCAGTAGTTGGTGTTGTCGGAGTTATTATTATATCTACATCTTTAAAAAGCATTTTGGAAAGCATCTTTAATTAATCTTCTTACCTGAGAAGCTTTTCTTAAAAGTAAGCATCATAAAATCCTGAACTTAATACATATGAACCTATCATTATTCTTCTTTTAACTTCATTACCAAAACCTTCACTTCTTGTTTTTACATACATATCTTCTATGTTATCACTTTCAGCTCTATAACCATATCTAACACCATCATATCTTGAAAGATTTGAAGAAGCTTCAGCAGATGAAATAATATAGTAAGTTGATATTGAATATTTCATATACTTAAGATCTATATTAACAAGTTCAGCACCTAATGAAACTAAAGTATTTAATGCTTCATCTATAACATTTTTCACTTTTTCATTTAATCCATTAAAGAATTCTTGTGATATCCCTATTTTTAATCCTTTAATGTCTCTATTTAATAAAGAGGCATAATCAGGAACTTCTACATCTAAAGTTGTTAAATCATTTTTCATCAAATCCAGCTATTATTCCTAAAGTTTTAGCTATATCTTCAGAACTTCTTGCTATTATACCTATTTGATCAAGAGAAGAAGAAAATGCCATTAGACCATATCTAGAAACTCTACCATATGTAGGTTTTTAATCCAATTGTTCCCGTTAATGCTGCAGGTTGTCTAACAGATCCACCAGTATCACTTCCTAGTGCTATTGGCACCTCAAGAGAGGCCACAGCAGCTGCAGCTCCTCCACTGAACCTCCTGGAACTCTATCTAAATCCCAAGGATTAGAAACTGATTTAAATGAAGAATTTTCATTTGAAGAACCCATAGCAAATTCATCCATATTTGTTTTTCCAACTAAAAGGAATATGAGCATCTTTTTAATTTTTTTAACAACAGTTGCATCATATGTTCCTTTTATACCCTTTTAATATTTTTGAGGCTGCTGTAGTCAACTCTGCCTCTTGATACAATATTATCTTTAAGAGCTATAGGAACTCCTCTAAGTGGCGTATTTTCTTTTATAGAATCTGCAATCTTTGCTGTATTAAGAGCATTTTTCTTCTTCAAGCGAAATAAAAGCACCTATTTTATTATCCACATCTTTTTATTCTAGATAATATACTTTTTGTAGCATCAACTGAACTAATCTCACCTTGTGATATTTTTCTCAATTTCACTTGCAGTTAAAGTATATATTTTATTCATTTTGAATCACCTACCATAACAGGTAAAGAAATGAAGTTTTTCATCATGTTTAGGAGCATTTTTCTAAAAATTCCTTTTTTATCCATTTCATCACGCACCTCATCCTTATTAAATAATATATCTAATTCATGAACACTGTATAAAGGTTCTACATCACTTAAATCAAGTTCATTTAATTGTTCCATATAATTTAATATATCATTTAAATCATTTTGATACTTTTCAAGTTGATGATCTTCTATATTCAATTTACTTAATTTAGCAATTTTCAATATTTCTTCCTTCGTAACCATTTCTACCCTCTTTTTCTTTTTATTTCTATTTAATATAATACCATATTTACCAAGTTTTTCAATTAAAAATAAAAAGAGATAAGATCATTCTCATCCCTTAAATTTAGATTATTTTTAATTATTTTTCGTACCTATTTCAAGCATAGTTATAGCAAGTGATTGTTTTGTTATTATCATTATATATATCATCTTCACCCTAATACTGAAGCTGTCTCTAAATCATTTAAAATTCCATTTTCAAAATCATTTTTATCATTTTCCCAATCAGGACTATAATAATACTTCAAAAAAGTTTAAAATAATTTTTCATTAGCCTTCAATTCTTTTAAAAACTTTGTTAACTTTTTATAAGCTTTTTCATTTTCATGAAGAATTTCTTCCATCATAATAACTCTTTTTCTTTGATCCATAATTCTCCTCTAATATTTAAAGTAAATTTTAAAAAAGAAAAAGACCCGAAGGTCTTTCTCTACTGATATATTACATTTTGCTTGAAATTGTTCTGTTTATAACATCTAATTGTTGTTCTTTAGTTAATCTTACGAAGTTAACAGCATATCCAGAAACTCTTATTGTTAATTGAGGGTAATCTTCTGGATGTTCCATAGCATCTTCTAATAATTCTCTTCCAAATACGTTAACATTTAAATGTTGTCCTGTTGCATTAAAGTATCCATCTAATAATCCAACTAAGTTTATTTGTTTTTCTACTCTATCTTTACCTAATGTATCAGGAGTTATAGCAAATGTATATGAAATTCCATCATTTGCATCTTCAAATGGAAGTTTAGCAACTGAAGCAAGTGATGCAACTGCACCATTTACGTCTCTTCCATGCATTGGGTTAGCCCCTGGTCCAAATGGAGCTCCACTTCTTCTTCCATCAGGTGTATTTCCTGTTTTCTTACCATAAACAACGTTTGAAGTAATTGTTAATAAACTTTTGAGTAGGTATTGCGTTTCTATACATTTTGTGACTTCTAATTTTGTTCATAAAATCTTCTTGTGATTTCTACAGCGAAAGTTATCTGTTTCATCATAGTTATTACCGAATGCTACATAGTCATCACCTTCGTTAACATAGTCAACTGCTAATCCTTCTTCGTTTCTTATAATTCTTACTTTACCATGTTTAATTGCAGCAAGTGAGTCAGCAACTATTGAAATTCCTGCTATACCAAATGCTTGTGTTCTCTTAATGAATGTATCATGAAGAGCTAATTCATAACTTTCATAAGCATATTTATCATGCATATAGTGAATAATATTTAATGCTTGAACATAAGTTTTTAGCTAACCAATCTAATACTTTATCATATTTTTCCCATACTTCATCAAATTCTAAGTAATCACCTTTAATTGGTTCAAACATACCTTCTGGAGTAACTTGTATTCCTTTATTTTTCATCTTTACCACCATTAATAGTGTATAATAAAAGCTTTAGGTAAGTTTACACGTGCTCCGAAAGAATTGCATTTGTTTTTCCAACTGTCATTGGAGAAACACAACAAGCTATTGCAAAGTCATTACCAAATTGTGGTCTCATTAAGTCATCATTTTCATATTGTAAACTTGAAGTATCTATTGATGTTTGAGCAGCAAATCTCTTCCAGTTTTCAGGTAATTTTTCAGACCATAATAATGTTAAGTTTGGTTCTGGTGATGGTCCGATGTTATATAATGTTTGTAAGTATCTGAATGAGTTCTTAGTTACTAATGATTTATTATCATCTAACATTCCTCCAACAGATTCTGTAACCCATGTAGGGTCTCCACTAAATAATGCATCATATTCAGGAGTTCTTAAGAATCTAATTATTCTCAATTTCATAACAAATTGATCTATTAATTCTTGAGCTTCTTTTTTCAGTTATTTTTCCTTCTTTTTAAATCTCTTTCAATATAGATATCTAAGAAAGTAGATGTTCTTCCTAAACTCATCGCAGCTCCATTTTGATCTTTAGTTGCTGCAAGGTAGCAAAGGTAAACCCATTGAACAGCTTCATGTGCATTTTTCAGCTGGTCTAGTTAAATCAAATCCATAAGCATTACCTAAGTTTATTAATTTTTTAAGAGCTTTTACTTGTTCAAATATTTCTTCTCTTAATCTAACTATATCTTCAGTCATTTCATCTGGTTCTAAGTTATTATAATCTTTAGTTTTTTTCTTCAATTAATTTATTAACTCCATATAAAGCAACTCTTCTATAGTCTCCTATTATACGTCCTCTTCCATAAGCATCAGGTAATCCTGTTATTATTCCTGTTCTTCTTGCATTTCTAATTTCTGCAGTATACGCTGAGAAAACTCCATCATTATGAGTTTTTCTATATTTTTCGAAAATTTCTTTAGTTGATGGATCTATACTGTATCCAAATGCTTCTAAAGAATTTTCAACCATTCTTAATCCACCATTAGGGAATATTGCTCTTTTTAATGGTTCATCAGTTTGTACCCCAACTATTTTTTCTAAATCTTTGTTGATGTACCCTGGTCCATAAGCATCTATTTGAGAAGGTATTTTTGTTTCTGTATTGTAAATTCCTTTTTCTCTTCGATTGCTAATTTTGGTTTTAATTCATTCCATAATTGAGTTGTTGCATCTGTTGGACCTTCTAAGAAACTTCCATCACCTGTATATTCAGTGTAGTTATTAGCAATGAAATCACTAACATTAATTTCTTTAGACCATTGTCCTTCTTAAATCCTCTCCACGCTTCCATGTTAAGTCATCACCTTTCAATATTTTATTTGTGTTTTATTTTTCTTTTACAATAATATTGTATATCAAGGAGATAAAAATTACAACAAAATAGCAAGAAAAACTCTTTTTCAACAAATCACAAAACCCTTTATATATCATATATTACGATATTATCTTTTATTTTAATTATTGTTATTTTTTTATTTTTGGTTTCACTATATGGAATTTTTAACCTAATAATTTAATATATAAATTGATTTTTAATCAAATATATAGTATAATCAATTTGTAATTATAACTTAATTTTAGGAGGAATTTAAATGAAATTAGTATTAGTACGTCATGGTGAAAGTGAATGGAACTTACAAAATAGATTCACTGGTTGGATTGATGTTGATTTAACAGAAAAAGGGGTTTCTGAAGCAAAAATCTGGTGGAAAAGCATTAAAAGATGCAGGACTTAAATTTGATGTTGCATTTTCTTCATACCAAAAAGAGCTAACAAAACATTAAATTATATACTAGAAGAAATTGATCAATTATATCTTCCAGTATTCAAATCTTGGAGATTAAACGAAAGACACTACGGTGCTTTTACAAGGATTAAACAAAAGCAGAAACTGCTAAAAATATGGAGATGAACAAGTTCATATCTGGAGAAGAAGTTTTGATGTTGCTCCTCCTTTAGTAAATACTGACGATAAAGAAAACTATCCTAAGTTCCAAGATAGATATAAAGATATACCTGATGAAGAATGTCCACGTGGAGAAAGCTTTAAAAGATACAATTAAAAGAGTTTTACCTTACTGGAATTCTGATATATCTAAACAAATAAAGAAGGAAAAAGATGTTTTAGTTGTTGCACACGGAAATAGCTTAAGATCATTAATCAAATATTTATTAAACATCGATGATGTTAAAATATTAGACTTAAACTTAAAAACTGGTTTCCCTTACATATTCGAAATAAACGAAAATTTAGAAATAGTTTCAGCACCTGAATTATTCTAATATATAAAAGGCAAGTAGAAAATAATCTACTTGCCATTTTTAAAATTTAATAGTTAATCCTAAACTATTTTTAATAATAAACCATCAAAATTTAAACCTCTAAATTTAAGTGGTAGCATAATACTTGCATCTAAACTCATATTTTTTTATTCAAATTATATACAACAGATAAATCCGGAACTATATATTGTATAGGTTTAAGCCATCTACTATCTCCTGATTTTTTTCTTCAGTTTCAAAATACTTATCTACGCCATTATCAAATAAATGTTTAGAAAATTTTCTAATATCTACTTTTTCTCCAGCTTTTATATCGTCAAATTCTCTGTTTCCTGTTATAGGCGCATCAGATTTCTTAATCAAATTATTCAAAATTATCTCTCTTAAATACTACTAACTTTTCTGGTGCATTTATATATCCCATAAACTCAAAATCAGATACATATCTTATCCCAGTAAAAATATTAAACTTATCATTTAATAGATTAAATTTATTTTTAGAGATACATCAACATTTATGGCAAATTTATTATATTTAATATCTTCAAAACTAACATATTTATTAACTAAATTTAATTTTAGCTAATAATCTTGTATTTAAATCACCATACATCAATGTATTATTTAAAGCTTAATTTATTCATTCTTTTTATTAAATGTATCATCTAATTCCATTCTATACATAAATTCTTTTTCTTTATTTATATAATTTATAGTCAAATTAAATCCTTCGCTATATTTACCTGGTGTATATTTTTCAATTTTTACTATATAGCTTTTCCATTTCTTCTCTTTTTAACATCATATTCAGATTTTTAAGAAATGCATTCCAGCAAATACATCTAAATTCTCTACTCTTTCCGGAGTATTCAATATCTTATTTATATTACTAATAGATGTATTTATAACGGGTTTTAACAATTCAATAGATGGATTTACTATATTTTCATTTAAATTATTAACTTTATTTGCTATATTAGATATCTTTGAAACTAATGTTTTTTATAGTACTTATATTATCATTTATTTTATTCAAAGGTGCAGCCACTATATTTGCAGTTGAAGTCGCTTGATTAATTATTTTTAGTAATATTTGCTAAACCACTAATAGCATTATTAAAATTAAAATTAGTAAAATCGTTATTTATATCACTAGCCGTCTTTTTAATATCTTCTATAGTAGTCTTCATATTATCACGAGCTTCCTTAACACTTTTTGCTAACTCAAGACCTTTTTCAATTTCATCCATCGAATTAAGAGTATCCTCTATTAATTTTTATTTTCTCTCAAAATATTTAGTCTCTTTAATTGTTCAGGATCTGTTGTATCAACTATATTTTCAACCAACTTTTCAGATTCATTAAGTAATTTAATAATATTATTTTTTTATTATTTTACTACCATTTTTTTGAACTTTTTCTATTTCAGGCATAAGATTAAGTATAGTGTCAGCAGTTATATCTATAAACTAACTGATTTTCAATTTTTATATTCATTTATAGCTGAAGTGTAACCTTTTTAACTTTATTTTTCAACATCATAATAAGAATTTTTTTGTTCCTCTAGCTGTCTCATTATACCCAACTTCTGCAAGTCTTTTAGTTTCTGCAAAAGATATCCTTACACTTCTACCTGTTTCTTGTGTTGAAATTTTTTTAAATCTTTATCTTTTGTACAAGCCCAAGGCCACCAAGATTGAGAACATTCTTCTCTTTGTTTTTAATGTAGCAATATAGTCATCTATTTCTTTATTAATAGCTTTTTTTCTCATTCTCATACTTAGTATTTACATCTTCAATAATTTTATTATATTCCTTATCATTTTTATTTTTTTCTTATCTTCTAATTCTCTTGTTAATTCATCTTGTCTATGCTTGAAATTTTCTTCGGTAGTATTTTTTTAATATCTCCATAGTTTTTTTATCAATTTCATTCCATAAAACACCAGCTTCAGTATATTTATGTATATTAGGTGTTAATTCATTTATTAACCCTGGAATAAAGTTAGTACTTTCTACAAAATCTTTAGATGAAACAACCTTGTTAATTCCAGATAAATATTCTATAGGAAAGCAAATGCTAAATCATCAATAAAAACTAAAACTAGGTTTTACTTTTATTTTCTGCATCATTACTTTCAACATTTTCTGAATTATTAGATTCTTTCTATTTTTAGGTTATTATAATTTTTATCAGAATTAGCTAAATAATGTATATTGGGTAATATATACTTAGTTAATGAAAAATTACTATTAGATTGTTCCTTGCCACTATTTAGTTTTTAAATAATCTTTCAATAATAGGAGTTGCAAATTCTAAAAGCACCTCTGTTGTTTGGAATTTTTATCTAAAAGCTATAAATTTATCTTTTGTATTAAATATGAAAAATCATCTAGAGTTATATCTTTTTAGTAAGTAAAACTCATTATTCTATCATCCAAATCATGTTTAATATCAACTAAAGATTCATTAATTATATATTTAAATATATTCTCTCCATAAAAGTATTCCCGTAGGATTTCCAATAGCACGAATAGAACCCTTTTACCATTTAGATATCCTTTTCTTATATTTCTTTCTTCATTAAGTTCCCAATTTTTAAAAATATTCTACTTTATCAACTCCAGGAGATAAATTTATTAAATCTTTTTAAATTCATCAACAGCTAAAAGATCATCTTCATAATTACTGTATCTATATGATGTAGTTATATCCATAATTTCATTATTATTATTTATTAAACTATATTTTATACTAGGTTTAATTTCCAAATTACCCTATAGAATCTATAGAATATGATAATTCAGGTTTAAGTTCCATATTAAAAAGGACTAATAGTTCCTTTACTTTCAAATAAAAATCTTTTTATTTCCAATTGTATCATCATACCCTAAATTTATCTAGACCTGATATTTTTCACTGTATCCTTTTAAAATACATTATTATTCATTTTTTTAAATAATCTTTATCAACATCTAAACTAATACGAGCCTAGTTGGTTTTATCTATATTTCCCATATTCTTAGGTTCACTATAAAGTTTTACGCCTATTTTAGTATCGTAATCCTTAATATTTATTTTAACATCACCTAATGTTACGTCAAAAATATAGGAAGTTCAAGTTTATTTATTTTATCATCTTCTTTATTAGCATCTTGATTATTTTGATTATTATCAGCATTTCCATTATTTGAATTATTATTTGAAAAACTGCTTTCTTATTTTTCTAATATTTGAAACAAAGTCATCAACTGCAGTAGATTTATCTTCACTATATATATTTTCTCTATCTTTTTAGCATTTTATACATCTTTAATTTATCTACATTTATATCAAGACCCTCAATTCCAGTTGAGATACTTCCTCCATTCTTGATTCAACTTCAATATCTAAAGCAAAAAAGAATTAGATGCTAATCATTAATGCTATTATTAAATATTTTTATTCATATATCTCCTTTGCACAAAAACCTATCACTTCTTTTTTAGAAATGATAGGTCTTATCTTTAATTATTTATTGTTTCTAAAAATACAGGAATCCTTTTCTTCCAACTTCATTATTTTTATAAACTCCACAGTCTTCTAAGACTTTTTCAAATGTTGAACCTATGACTTTTTGTATTAATTCATCTAAGAGATAATCGTTAGCTATCATATCATCTGTAAAAATTATTTTTACCCAATCTATGTGTTTCTTTAAATCAGAATTTTCTTCCATCATTTCTAAAAACATCTTTAACATTTCTTATACTCATAAATAACTGTTCTAATTCTTCCATTTCATGTTTTTAATCTTTCCTGGAAGAACTGCAAGTCCCATTACTTCTATTAATCCAATATTTTCTTTTTAATAGAATGATATTCAGGATGTGGATGGAATAAACCTAATGGATATTGCTCTGTAGTTAAATTATTTCTTAAAACTAAATCCATTTCAATTTTTCCATCTTTTACTTCTAACTATAGGTGTTATTGTATTATGTCTAACATCTCCACTAAACGCCTTTAATATCATTTTCAAAATCTGAATGGTTAATCCATTTTTGTAATACTTTATCTGACAATTCAAAGATAATTTTTCCTTATCTTTAAATTCAGCTCTAAGTCTTAAAAACAGATAAAGGCCAATTAACTATACCAGCTTCTATTTCTTCATATCCCTTAAAATTAAATTTTGAAGAAAATTTTTGCATCTGCCATCGTAAAACTATGTTTCCCAGCTTGGAAATGATCATGAGTCAATATAGAACCCCCAACTATAGGAAGATCTGCATTAGACCCGATGAAATAGTGTGGGAATAATTCAACAAATTCTATCAATCTTCTAAATCCTGATTTATCTATTTTCATAGGTCTTATTTCACTTGAAAATACTATAGAATGTTCATTATAGTAAGTATATGGTGAATATTGGAAATACCAATCTTCATTAGTTAAATCTAGTTTAATAATTCTATGATTTTGACGACCTGGATGATCAATTCTTCCCATATAACCCTCATTTTTCTTTAGCAAGTAAAGATACAGGATATCCACTTTTTATTATTTTTTTAAAAGCAAGAGCTATCTCTTTAGGATCTTTTTCAGGTTTAGATAAATTTATTGTAATCTCAAGTTCACCATATTTTGACTTGTATTTAAATGCCATATTTTTTTAGCAATCCTATCAGTTCTAATATAGTTACTTTTTGAGAAACTTCATAAAAATATTTAGTAGCATCTTCTTTTTATTATTATACTTTTCCCAAAAATTCTTTAGTAATTTGTGAAGTTCTTGGAACTATTATACCCATAAGTTGAGAATTTAAAAGATCTTTTAAATACTAAAAATATTTTCTTTAAGAATTCCCATTTTCTCCAGCCCAATTTGTTATATTATCTAAAATTTCACAAGGAAATTCAAGATTTGAAACATATTTTACAAATTCTTCTCTTTTTCTTTACTAAATAAAGTATAATCTTCTATTTTTAAAGCTTCTAACACTTTATTTCTAACTAAAACTTCATCAAGCGAATCTATAAATCCATTTTGTATACCAAATAGTATTAACTTTTCTATTTGTTCGTAAATTTGCATTTCTATCTCCTAATATTTTCTATTTTTTCCCATAACCATGCTGACTTCACTATATCATCTAAACCATATTCTGATTCCCATTTAAGTTTCAGATATAAGCTTAGTTGGATCAGCAATAAGAAGCGCTGGATCTCCAGGACGTCTATCAGATTCAATAACTTTTAAAAATCAACTTCAGTTACATCTTTAACTGTATTTATTATTTCTCTAACAGAATAACCTTCACCATTCCCTAAATTATATTCTAAACTTTCATTTTCACCAAACATTTTTCCATAGCCATAATATGTGCTTTAGCTAAATCATAAACATGTATATAATCTCTAATACAAGTTCCATCTTTTAGTTTCATAATCTGTTCCAAAAATTTTAACACTTTCACGTCTTCCATTAGCCGCTTCTAATATCACAGGTATTAAATGTGTTTTCAGGGTTGTGAGATTCTCCTATTAAACCATCCATATCACTACCACAAGCATTAAAGTATCTTAATATTACTGAGTTTTTAATCCATAAGCTTTTTCAAAGTCCTTAAGTATTATTTCCACCATTCTCTTTGAACTACCATAAGGATTTATTGGATTTTTGAGGATGTTTTCATTAATTTTAGAACTTTGAGGTTCTCCAAAAAGTAGCTGCTGTTGAACTAAATACAAAATATTTAATTTTAGATTCTACCATTTGATTTAATAAATTAATTACTTTTCCTACATTATTTTTCATAGTATTTTACCTGGATCAATTACTGATTCTCCAACTTCTATAAAAAGCAGCAAAGTGCATTACTATATCAATTTTTCATTTTCAAAAACTTCTTTTTAATTTATCTCTATCTCCTAGATCACCTTCTATTAATTTAACATCTAAAATTTCAGAAACCTCTCTATGTCCTTTAGATAAATTATCATATATTATTACGTTATATTTTGCATCTTTTAACATTTTTCACAGTATGTGAACCTATATACCCTGCTCCTCCTACTACTAAAACGTTTCTCATTTTTATCCTCCTTATTTATTCTACACTAAATATATATCTATTTCTTCATAATAAGGAGAAATAGGTGTAGTAAAGCTTAGAATCAAATTCTTCTATATTTATTCCATTTTTGATAATTTTGAGCTTCTAATGCAACTCCTAAATATCTTGTATTTTTATCTATATCATCAAATGCATTAACATCGTCAAGATAATTACCAGTATATACAACAAGAACATTTTGACTCGTTTTAAGTGTCATCTTTATACCTGATTTTTAGAATAAAGTGTTGCTGCTATATCATCTTTATTAAGTACAAATCCATGATCTATAGCTCTAGTAATCTCAAATTGTGTAGACCCTTTTTCAATATTTTTCTTTTATTCTTCTAGGCTTTTGTAAAAATCAAAAGCTGTATCTTTAACATCTACTAATTTACCATTAGGTATCATATTTGGTTTAACTTCACAAAACTTATTTGAATTAATCATTAAATATTGATTATCTCCATTTTTCAATTAAATTTCCTGATAAATTGAAGTAAGAGTGATTAGTCATGTTTACATATGACTTTCTATCACTCGTTGCATAAAACTCAATTTTTTTAAACTTGATTTTTCATTAATGAAATATCTAATATAAAATTTCATATTTCCTGGATGTCCACCTTCGAAATCATTCCAAGAATATGAAAGTTCTATACCTTTCATATCCTTGTAAGATATTTCTTCAACATCAAAAACTTTTGATGTTAAAGCATCTTTCACGCCGTGATTAGCATGTTCACCCGCATTAATTTCTAAATGATACTGACTATCATTTATTTTTAAAAAATACCATTATCTATTCTACCTGATGTAGGCCCCTATTATAGCTCCTGCATAACTTGGATCAGATATGTATTTTTCAAAAGTCATAACCTAAAACCACATTTACTTTTCATTATTTTTTTATTCTTAGTTAATATTTTATTAATTATTCCACCTAAGTTTAATATGTGTACTTCAAAATCTTCATCATTTTTAAGTATATATCTGTATACATCTTTGTTATCAAATTTACCAAGATGTACACTTTCTATACTAATCATAATTTTCTTGCCCCCATCACCTATATTTGCTATATAGAAGTCTGCAACAAGACCTGTTTTCTCAGTATACTTTTCTACCTACATTTTTAATAAAATTGTCAACTTTATCTTTCTTAACTATACTTACATCACATCCACCAAAACCTGCACCTGTCATTTCCTAGATCCTATAGTACCTTCTTCTTCCCAAGCTGCTTCCACAAGAGAATCCAGTTCAATTCCTGTTACTTCATAATCATCTCTAAGTGATACATGTGAAGCATTCATTAATTTACCAAATAGTTCTATTTCTCCTTTTACTAAAGCATCTTTAGCTTGTAAAGTTCTTTGATTTTCATATACAGCATGTTTTGCTCTTCTTTGTCTTACTTCAGATTTTATAAGGTGTTTATTATCTTCAAATTGTTTTTTTCTGATAATTCACCAAGAGAGTTAATCTTAAGTACAGTTTGTAATTCAGCCAATGCTTCTTCGCATTCTGAACGTCTCTCATTGTACTTAGAATCTGCAAGTCCACGTCTCTTATTAGTATTTGAAATATACTACATATTCATCTTTTTAAAAACTATAGGTACTAATTCATAAACTAATGTATTACAATCAAGTAGTATTGCTTATCTTTTTTCTCCAAATCCCTACTGCAAATTGATCCATTATACCTGAATTTACACCAATAAATTCATTTTTCTGTTTTTACCGTATTTAACTATATCTAAAACAGATACATCAAATCCAAATTCATATTTAATCATAGTTCCTATAACCATTTCAACTGATGCAGATGAAGAAAGACCAGCACCATTTGGTATATTTCCTTCAAGCAATACATCAAACCCATGAGATATATCATATCCATTATCTATAAACACTTTTAAACATACCTTTTGGATAATTTACCCAATCATGTTCTCTAACATTTTTCAAATCAGTTATATCAAATTCAATTATACCTAATTTTCAAAAATTAATAGAATAAAATCTACATTTTTATCTTCTCTTTTTGCTACAAGAGCTGTAGTTCCCTTGTCTCATTGCACAAGGAAACACATACCTCCATTATAGTCTGTATGTTCTCCAATTAAATTAACTCTACCTGGAGCAAAAATATTTATTCTCATATTTTCTTCCAAAAACTTCTTCAAATCCATTTTTCACCTATGATTTTCTATTAGTTTCTCTTCTTGTGTTTCAACATGTCTATACCAACAGCAACTATTATTATTAAACCTTTAATTATATATTGCCAATAAGGATTTACACCCTATATATGTTAATCCATAGTTTATCATAGTAAAATATTATAACTCCCAGTAACAACTCCCTGAAATTTTTCCAACTCCTCCTGAGAATGAAACTCCACCAACAACACAGGCAGCCATGGCATCTAATTCATAAAAGGTTACCTAAGTTAGTTTGAAGCAGAACCATACATGAGCAGCTTCTAAGAATCCACCCATAGCATACATAACACCAGCTATTACATAAACTATTATTAAAGTTTTTAGTTACATTACTACTGATACTTTAGCAGCTGCGAGTTTACCTCCTACTGCAAATAAGTTTTTACCAAATATTGTTTTATTCCATACTATCCACATAACTACTATAGCTATAACTGCATATACTATTAATTTAGGAAATGAGAAGTACCTATTTGGAAACTACTAACTATTGAACTATAGCTATCACCAAAACCAGCAACTGGAGTAGATCCTGTATAATCATAGTATAAAGAGTTCGCTCCATAAGCTATAATCATCATACCCATAGTAGCAACGAAAGGAACTATATCAAATTTAGATACAAGAATACCATTTATTCCACCTATAATTCCACCTATAATCATTACGATTAATAAAGTAATTAAACAAACAAATAAAGTAGGATTTTTATCAAAACCTAATGTTTTTCAATACTAGACATAAATCCAGTAGAGTCCATAAATTTATATATTCTGTTAGGCTTTGCAACTGATTGTAAAAAGAGTTGCTGAAATTAAACCAGCTATACCTATTTGACGCCCAGCTGAAAGGTCAGTACCTTGAGTAACTATTATTCCTGCTATACCTAATGCTATTATCATCTTAACTGATGATTGTTGTAAAATATTTATTAAGTTTCTAAAAGCTTAAAAATGATCCATCTTTAATTATTATAAAGTACAAATAGTATTAATAAAACTATATATATACCTCCATTAATTAAAAATATTTTTAGCTCACTGTTTCTCCATCAAATTTTATATTGCTTAATTGAGATTTGTCCATTTTTCCTCCTATAAATACATAGCTGTTAATTTCAAGATTTCTTCTTGATTAGTATCTTTATTATTAACAATTCCTGCTATTCTTCCATTACTCATTACTATAATTCTATCAGTTATCCCCTAATAATTCTGGCATTTCTGATGAAAATCATAATAATTCCCTTTATTATTTTTAGCAAGTTCTATCATTAATTGATAAATTTCAAATTTAGCTCAACATCTATTCCTCTTGTTGGTTCATCCATCATTAGTATTTCAGGTTCAGTTAGTAACCATCTTCCTATATTACCTTTTTGTTGATTACCTCAGATAATGAACCTATACTTGTACTTTGACTTGGAGTTTTAACCTTTCATAGAGTCTATAACCCATCTTGTATCTTTTAGATGTTTTTGAATCCTTAATAATCCAAATTTTGAATATTTCTTTTAAATTAGATATTATTGAATTAAATTTAATATCTAACATATCAAATATACCAGTTGAACGTCTTTTCTTCTGTTATTAATGCTAATCCATTTTTGTAGCTTCATTTGGTGATTTAATTTTAACTTCCTTGCCATGTATCTTTTATACTTCCTTCATAATTACCTCTAATACCAAATATTGTTTCAACAATTTCAGTTCTCTTAGATCCTACAAGACCTGCTATACCTAAAAATTTCACCTTTATGTAAATCAAAGCTTACATCTTTAATATCTTTTTGTAGTTAATCCTCTAATTTCCATTATTGTATCACTTGGCTTACTGTCTTTATCAGGGAATCTATTACTTAAATCTCTTCCAACCATCATATTTATTATTTTGATCTGTTGTTAAATTTTTCCACCTTTAAGTTGAAAACCCACTGACCATCTCTAAGTATTGTTATTTCATCACATATTTCTTTTAATTTCTTCCATTTTTATGTGATATATATACTATTCCTATTCCACTACCTTGTAATTTTTTACTATTCTAAATAAATGGTGTACTTCATTTTTCTGTTAAAAGATGAAGTAGGTTCATCTAATATTAATACTTTTTGAATTATATGATACTGCTTTTTGCAATTTCTAACATTTGCATTTGTGATACACTTAAAGTAGCAACTTTTGCACGTGGATCAACATCTATGTCTAAATCATCAAATATTTTTTTAGTATCTTTATACATTTTTTCTTCATCAACTAATCCATGTTTTAGTTGGATATCTTCCAAGCCAAATATTATCCATAACATTTCTTTGAATAACTTGATTTAATTCTTGGTGAACCATTGATACTCCATGTTCAAGAGCATCTTTTGAATTCAAGAAACTAATTTCTTTTTCCTTCTAATTTAATTTCACCTTCATCTTTTTTATATATACCAAATAAACATTTCATTAATGTTGATTTACCCGCACCATTTTTCACCCATTAATGCATGAACACTGTTAGGTCTTATTCTTAAATTAACTTTATCTGAGGCTTTAACTCCTGGAAATGATTTAGAGATTCCACTCATTTCTAAAACATATTCAAAGTTTTCTTTACTCATTAACTTTTTCACCTCTTTTTTTAGTGAAAAAGCCACTATAACAGTGGCTTCTTCATTTTTATTATCTTACGAAATTCTTTGTAGTTATCTTTGTCAACTTTTCCAACGTAAAGAACTCTTACTGCTTTATCCACTAATTTCCAATTTGTTCCTTCTACTGGATCTTTTCCATTTAATATATTGTTAGCTAATTGTAATATAGCTAATGATTGGTTTTACCATCATTTAATACTGTACCACTAAAAAGCACCTTTTTCAATTAAAGTTAAAAGCTTCAGGTATAGCATCAACACCATATATTGGTAATACTACGTTATGAGCTTTCATAGCTTCTATAGCTCTAATGCCATTCCATCGTTGTTAGAGATTATAACTTCAACTGCTGCACCTTTGGGTCCCTGATAAGAATGAATCAATTTTATCTTTAGCTATTGCTGCATCCCAGTTAGCTGCATCTTCATAAAGTTTTTTCAGTTTTAATTCCAGCTTCATTTATAGTTTTTTAACTGAATATTCAGTTCTTGCAACTGCATCTGGATGTCCTGGTTCCCCTATTAACATTGCATATTGTAATACACCGTCACCATTTTTATCTAATTTAGGATCAGCTTTCCATTGTTTTAACTATTGTGTTTCCTTGGAATATTCCTGATTCTTTAGGGTCATTTCCAACATAGTAAAGCTTTATCATAACTATTTAAAGCATCAACACCTGGATCTTTGTTAAATAAGATTATAGGTATGTTAGCAGCTTTTGCTTTGTCTATAATTTGTTGTCCAGCACTTGGATCTACTAAGTTGATTGCTAATAAGTTTACACCTTTAGAAATTAAAGTATCAACTTGGTCATTTTAATATAGCTTGTGAATTTTTGAGAATCATTCATTGATAATTCTAAATTTTGGGATTGTTCTTTCTTTGAATATCTTCCATATCTTTTCTCATTCCAGCTATGAAGTTATCATCATATTTGTACCATGTAACTCAATTTTGAGTTTCCTTTTCCTTCTTCAGCCTTAGCTTCAGTTTTGCTTCCACCACATGATATTGCAAAGAATACTAAACCTAGTACCATAAACAAACTCATTAATGTTTTTCATTTTCCTCACCTCTAAATAAAATTATATAATAAAATTGTTTTATTATCCTGTTGTTAATTAATTTTTTTACCTATAAATAGATTATCTATTATTAGGTTTATAGCTGCATATTTTTCAACTAACTTTCCCATATTGTGTAATTAATATATTACTACTATTACCAAAATTTAATGTAAGATTATCATAAATACCTTTTTCAAAATTTGATATAAATAAATTTTTAGCATCAAGTACACTTCCTGAAATAACAATATTACCCTATATCTAATATATTAAGAGTATTACCAATAACTCTTCCTATTTCCCTACTTGAAGTAGCAACTACACTTTTATATGGTTCTTCACCATTTTTCTGCTTTTATAAATAAAAGTTTCCATCTCCATTATAAGGTAGTTTTACCAAGTTTTTCTAATTCCCAATTGATTTTCTCTTTTATTGTAGAAACCGAATTTTCTGCTTCTAAACATCCATATTTACCACATTTACATTTATGATTTGATTTAGGATCTATAACATAATGTCCTATTTCTCCTACTAATGACTTTCTCCTTCAAAAACTTCACCATTTATCATAAATGTAGATCCTATACCATCTTTGATATATAGATACATAGCATTTTTATCCCCATGCTTTTTCAACCTAAATACTTCTGCACGCATCATACTTCTAACATCATTATCTACTATAACAGGGATACCATACTTTTAATTCAAAATATTCTTTCAAATTTAAGTTATTCCATTTTAAATGTGGTGAAAATATAGAAATGCCCTTTTTCTCTATCCACAACTCCATTTATTGAAAGTCCTATACCTATTATTTGTTCCTTTATCATATCATCAATCAATCTTTTGTATTTCATCTGATAAAAGTATTTTTAATTTTTCAGATGCTTTTGAATTGAAAATATTTTTCTTACTGTTTTCAATTATTTCTCCACCTAGATAAGCAATAGAAACATCTATAAATCCAGCACCGAAATTAACTGCTATTATCTTTCTATACTCTTTATTGATTTTCAATATCTTTCTTGGTCTCCCACCAGTTGAAACTTGCTCTCCTTCTTCTATTATCAAGTTTAATGCAACTAGTTTTTACAAGTTTAGATATTGCCGCAGGTGATAATTTTAAATATTCTAGTTAGCTCTGTTCTACTAATTTCTTTACTTCTAGAAATTAATTCTAAAACTTCATAATCTGTCGTATTTAATCTTCTCATATCTCATCCTTAATATAGTATATCTACAAAATCAAAAATAAAGTTGTTTTTTATACGTTTTATAACAAACTTTTTTACTTTTGATTATACAACTACTTAATATATCTCTTTTTAACATTATATTATCACACTTTTTTACTATTTTTTTATTTTTACTAAAAATTTTACAAAAATATATACAATTATTTAAATTTATATTTTTCATAAAGAGTAATATGATTAAAAATATATATAGAATTTAATTTTTACATTAACTTTATAAAAGTTATAAAATATGATATAATTTATATATAGGGAGATTTATTTGAGTATTTTAGATAATTTAAATGACATGCAAAAAAATGGCAGCAGAAAAATTAGAAGGGCAAACTCTTATACTTGCAGGAGCAGGAAAGTGGAAAAACAAGAACTATAACTTTTAAAATTGCTCATATGATTAAGGAAAAATATTAATCCACAAAATATATTAGCATTAACTTTCACAAATAAAGCCGCACGTGAAATGAAGGAAAGAGCAGAAAAACTTATAGGCTCAAATACAGATATCGTTATAACTACTTTTCCATTCTTTTTGCTTTAAGATTATTAAGAATATATTCAGAAAGAATAGGATATGGAAATAATTTTCAATGTATATGATACGCAATGATCAAAAAGTATAATATTATTAAGTCTTATGATTGGGAAAAGATGTATAAACCTACTCAAATATTAAAATAGAATTAGTAGAATTAAGGAATTGGGTATAAAATACACTGATATTTCAAAAGCAATAAATACAAATATATTAGAAAAATGCACACTTAAAAATAATATATAGAGAATATCAAGAAAAAAACTAGAAAAAAATACAATGCCATGGATTTTTCAGATATATTAACTAACACTTATGAATTATTAAATGATAGCTATGTTCTTGATAAAATTCAATCAAGATATATTTATATATTAGTAGATGAATATCAAGATACTAATGAAATACAATACAAAAATAATTATAGTTTCAAAAATAAAAATATGTGTGTAGTTGGAGATGAAGATCAAAAGTATATACGCTTTTTAGAGGTGCAAATATAAAAATATACTAAATTTTGAAAAAGACTACCCTGAAGCTAAAATTATTAAACTGGAACAAAAACTATAGATCAACCTCAAAATATATTAGATGAGTGCAAACTCTGTAATAAAAATAACACAGAGTTCTAAAGGTAAAAACTATGGTCTGCTCGTGAAAATGGGAGAAAAATTAAAAATATATAATGCAAAAGATATTAACGATGAAGCAAACTTTGTAGCAAATAAAATTCGTGAATTATAAAAAAATGGTAAAAATTATAAAAAATTTTGCTATTCTTTATAGAACAAATGCTACAATCAAGAGCACTAGAAGAGGCTTTACATAGAAATAGTATCCCTTACAAAATATTTGGTGGACTAGGATTTTTGAAAGAAAAGAAATAAAAAGATTTAATAGCATACTTACAATTAATTAATAATTCTAGTGATGATGTTAGTTTTTGAAAGAATTATAAATATCCCAAAAAGATCACTAGGACCCAAAAAGTATAGAAGCTATAACAAAAAGTAGCAACTAAAATGATATAAGTTTACTACAAGCTTCTAAAATAGTAAAAATGATATTTCAAGCTCAGCATTAAAAAAATTAGAACAATTTAATAATTTAATTATAGAATTAAAAGAAATGAGCGAAAATACAACAACATCTGTAATACTTAGAAAAATTAATAGAAAAATAGATTATTATGAATATCTTAAAATTAGAAGAAAACTATGAAGATAGAATGGAAAATGTTTATGAATTAATATCTTCTATCAAAAATCTATAGAAGAAAAATGAAGATATAGTTCTTTTACCAAACTTCTTAGAAAATATTATGATAAATTCTGCTAGCGATAATATAAACGAAGAGGAAGAATACGTTAAATTAATGACAGTGCATTCTTCTAAAAGGACTTGAATTTAATACGGTATTTTTTTAACAGGTCTAGAAGAAAAATCTTTTTCCTAGGCTTTTCATTACTCGATAGTTTAGATGAAGAGGAAGAAGAAAGACGTATATTTTATGTTGCAGTAACTCGTGCTGAAGAATTATTATTTATAACTCACTCATTTCTGAAAGATCTACATTTGGATATATAAATAAAAATGCTCGTTCTAGATTTTTAGATGAAATGGATCAAAAACATAGAAATTTTTAGAAAATCCCTAATCTTATAAACAAAACTCTTAAAGCAGATGATTCATTTAGTGTTAGAGAATATTTCAATTCATTAACAATAGCTAAAAAAATAATGAAACAGAAATTATTTCTGATTTTTGAATTAAAAAGGAAATTGTTAGTCACAAAGAATTTCGGTGTAGGTATAATAACAGAGATAACCAATAAATCTATTACAGTTAAATTTTCTACTAGGATATAAAAATTTCCCTACTAAAAATAGCAAATAAATTTTTTTAAAGAAGGAGATTAAATTATAATGAAAAAAATATATATTTTAATAACACTTTTTATTATCAAGTCTTTCATTTTCATTAGGTATATTTGATAAAACCCTAATAAAGAAGCACATACTTGGTATACTTTTCAAGAAGTAGCAAAAAATGGATCAAATAAAACCCTTATGATTTAGTAGTTTTTAGATGTTGGTCCTGTACTTTATTCCAAAAATATGGACATATATTTTGTAGTATAATAAAGATAAAAATTTGTTGAAATAAAAGGAGCAGATAACATTTTTCGCAGATGAGCCTATTTATGAATTTTTTAAATTAAATAGAAAAATAACTATATTTAGATATAAAAGAAATTGATGATAAATTAAGAGATGTTCTAGAAGAGATGTTAAAAAAATATTATAACAAAGAATATTCTATACTTTCTACTTCTAGTTCCGAAGATATAAACTCTTATTGTAGTAAATTTGTCTATACTTTATTTTTAGATGCTGGTAAAAATTAAATAGAGATACTAGACTATTCCCTGATAAGTTTCCTATATTACCATTTGATTTTTTTAGAAACTAAAACTTTAGATAATATAGTTCTTAAATAAATGAAAAAGTTATTAGTTTACTACTGATATTTCTTTATCAAAAGTTTTTCTTTATCTGATACTAAAAATGGTATAGTTTTCAGGGAACTAATAGAAAATAAAAATAAAATACAACCTTTTGATATTATAGTATTATCTAAAGGAGATAAATTATTTCAATCATGGGGACATTGCTTTTTCTAGTTAATGAAGATATGAAATTAATAGAATTTAAAAAAATTATGGAGATGACTTTTGTAGATAATCCTTTTTATTCTTTTCTACTATATAATAATAGAGAGGTTTCTATATTTAGATATAGAAACATGAATAATGAGTTAAAAAGAAATTAAGTAAATTACTACCTAATTACTATAACAAAGTATATTCTGTTTTCACTTCAAGCGATTCTGAAAATTTAGCTTCTTATTGTAGTAAATTTATATATACTCTCTATAAAGATGCTGAAAAGAAATGGGTGAAAATATAGACTAGTAAATGAATCATGGCCTATATTACCTTATGATTTCATAAAAGTTCATACTTGAAAATATAAGATTAGATTAAAAATATTTTAATCTAATCTTTTTCCATATATTAAAATATTCTTTTGTGTAAGGATTTTTATTATCTCCTCGTTTCAATAACAGTCCCCATCTTTAAGAACTAATATATCATCAGTTAAAAATTTTAATATAGATATATTATGAGTAATAAATAATATAGTTTTTATTCATATTTTCTGAAATCTTTTCTCTAATTATTTCTACTATCTCTATTTGCAAATCTATATCTAAAGAAGATATAGATTCATCAAAAATCAAAAATTTCGGGATCAAATAAAAGAATTCTAGCTATATTTAGCTCTTTGTTTTCTCCTCCAGATAAACTCAATAGATTTTAGTATCCATATCTAAATAATCTAACTTTAGTAAATTTTAAAATTTCTTTTATTTTTCATTGTTACCTTTTTCTTTTTATTTGAAAAGGTTCATAAAGTATTTCTTTCATACTCATACAAGGATTTAAAAGCCGTAGTATAATCTTGTAAATACTATAGATATTTTTCTATAATACTCTTTATTTAAATATTCTCTAATTTCTTTATTATCAACATATACTTCACCTTTATATGTATCTATTTTTCTTCATCAAGAATATTAGCAATAGTGGTTTTACCTCCACCACTTTCACCAATTATAGCCAATATTTTATTTTTATCCAACTCAAAAGATATATTTTTAAAATTTCTTTATCTTTCTATACTTAAATTTACATTTTTAAAAACTATCATCATTTACCTCTAAAATATTTTTATACTTTTTACATATTTCATTATTTTTATTAATTAGGCCCTAAATAATTTCCTTCATATATTTTTCTACCATTTTCTATATATACTATTTTATCTGAAATATATTTAATAACATTAGGACTATGAGTTATTACTAATAAAGAAATATTAGTATCTTTCAATATTTTAAATATTTCATATTCATTTATAGGATCTAAATTTGATGAAATTTCATCACATATTATAACACTAGGATTAAGTGATATTATCATAGCTATTACAATTCTTTGCTTTTCTCCACCAGATAATTCAAATGGATATTTATCCAATACTTTCTCATTTAAAATTAACTTTTGATAATATATTTTTAGAATATTCCAACAAATTTTCCCTTTTACATATTTTATGATAAATCAAAGCTTCAAAAACTGTTTTTATTTTTAATACAGGATTTAAAGACTTCTCTATATCCTGAAATATCATACATATATCTTTTACCTTTAGTAAATATTTCTTTATCATTAACAAATATATTACCTTTATATTCTAATTTAGATATTCCATTATAGCTCTTGCAATACATGTTTTACCACTACCTGATGGACCAATTAAAGTTACTACTTTCCCTTTATTTATTTCAAAACTAATATTTTTCTAATATATCCTTTTATATTTAATTTTTCAATTTTAATACCTTCATTTATCCCTCCAAATATTAAGGTTAACCCTATTACACTAAGACTTGTAACAAAAATTGTATAGGAGAAACTAATAAATTAGAAAAAAACCTGTAGATAATAAGTTACCAAGAGAAGCTCTAGGTAAACTTACTCCAACCCCATAAAAAGACAATACTGTTTCAGAAAAATATTATTCCAGGTACCATAAGACTTGCCTTTAACTAAAACTATATCAAATATATTAGGTAATATATGTTTTTTTAAAATATATATACTATTAGCACCCATAATACGTGATATATAGACAAAACTTTTGTATTTTTAATTTTATTAACTTCATTTTTAACAAAAATTATCATACGTAAACTCCCTTGTTAAAAGTTAATGCAAATATTAATATCCAAAATTTATTTCCCATAAACATAACTATAAAAAGGGTAATTATTAAACTAGGTATAGACATAAAATACTTCTATATATATGAAAGATCAATATAGCTCTATTTTTTTGAATAATATGCAACTCAAAACCTATTACTATACCTATACTAACTGATCAAAGTATAAACTATTAGTATTATAAAAATAGTAATCATTAATCCCTGAGTTAATCTTGAAAGTATATCACGACCCTAAAATATCAGTACCTCAAAATATGCCCTTTTAAACATTCCCAAGATTTGTATTCTTTTAAATCCTGTAAATAAGGATCAAATTTATTAAACATTTTTCTAAAATTATTATAAGATAAAAAATATTTCATAATATATATATTTCTATTAAATCATCTCTTTACCTATCCCTTCTATCTAAAAAGCTAATACATATATCCATTAAAGTAAATAATGTCGTTAAAATTATAGTATAAAATAAAGTTAGTCCTACTACCATAGAATAATCCCTATCAATAATAGAACTCGTATAGTATCTCCCTAGTCCTGGTATACCAAATAAATTTTTCAACTACAAAAAGAACCAGTAACTATAGATACAAAATATGGTGTTAACATACTCAGTAATGAGGGAAAAATATTTTTAAAATATATGGTTTAAAAACTACATATTTAATATCAAGACCCTTTTGAAAGTGCAAATTCTACATATTCCTTTATCTAATTCATTTCTCTATCTTTCTTGATAATATTCTTATAATCATACTAAGTTAAAAATAGAGATAAAGTAATTGTTGGGAAAAAGTTTTTGTAATTCACTATCAAAACCAATAATGGATATATTATAAAAAGGAAGATTTAATTTATCTATCACTCCTTTGATAAAAAATACTAAAAATATTTGAATTAGACCTGTTATTACAAAACTTGGTATAGATATCAATATAGATACAATATAGTAAATATACTATACTTTTCTTTATTTATAGCAAGCTTTACGCCTAAAGGTGAAAACCTATAAGAAAAAGAAAAGTATTAAAACTCTTATTGATAATTCTAAAAGAAATAGGAAAAAATTTTTAATTATTACATCGCTAACTTTTTCTTCCTTCTATATTTCATAGAATATCCTAAATTACCTTTACTAATGTTAGAAATGTATTTCAATATATTGATCTTTTTAAACTAAGATCTAAACTATATTTTTATAAACTCTTCTTTTAATACTTCATCTACCTCACTATCATTATATATATAACTATTAGGTAAAGCTATGAACTAATATAAAATGTTATACTAACAACAGTAAATATTACCATTATACTCTTTAATTATTCTTTTAAAATATATTTCAAAAATCACTCCACTATCTCCTAAAAGAGATAGCCAAAACTAATTCTATATATCTTCAACTATTTAGAAACTACGTTTTGTTGCTTGTGGTCCTTTTTCTCCGTCTTCTACGTCGAATTCTACTTCTTCACCTTCAGAAACAGTTTTAAAAACCACTTTTGTTTATTTTTTTGAGAAAGTGTAAAGAAATAATCATTTCCATCTTCTCCAGAAATAAATCCAAAACCTCGATTAAACCATTTTACTTTTACCCTAACAAAACATTTCCTCCTATCCAACAGGAATTTTTCCTATCTGTAATATATTATACCTTAAAACAGTAAAAGTCAATAGTTTGTAAAAAACTTTATAAAAATTGTCATTAGAAAGAAAAGAAAGTAAAAACTTCCTTCTAAAATATATTATATTTCAAATTAAATAACCACTTTTAACTCTTTATCATAGTTTAATGATGTATCTAAGCTTATATTTTTCAAAACTACTCTTTAATCCCATCTTTATTATTGGATTAATATTAACATAATCTGTATTAAATCCAGCTTCTGTATATATTGCCTTATAGTTTAATTTACCTTTAACATTTAAAAACTACTATTTCTTCTTTCTATAACACTTTTAACATCAAGTCCTATACTTGTATCATTATCTCAATTGTTTACTTAATGACATATCAGTATTTAATATATGTTTTTATATACGGTGAAGTATCTTTGTAAATATATACTCTCTATCTTTATACCTTCTTCTATATATTCTATACCTAACCCTATATCTGTTATATTATCTACAGTTAATAATACATCTTCTAAATTACTTTCCTTATGTGTATATGAATACTTCCCTATTAAATTTATCTTATTCTTCTTTTTCCCTATACCTTCATACTTTATCTTTGTATCTAGCTTGTTTTTCACTCCCCACTTATATCATATATATCATTATTATCCTATTATTGATTTCTTATAGTAACTATTATTATATGTTATATAGTATCTCTATCTCTTATCGGAAATGATATATCTATATTTAAATTATTATTTATTCTTGCTTTTTCTAAACTCTGATATATCTTTTTCTTTTATACTTTCTCCTATACCTAATTCTTCCTTTTCTTCTCTTATTGATTTTTAGGACTTTACAAAATGTATATGATATATTTACATTTTCATTTAATATTATTCCTGAACTTCCTAATTCTATATTATATCTATATATTCCATCTTCATACTATTTCCATAATTATCTACTCCTACACTTAATGTTAAAGAATTTGATTTCTTTTTATTATTTACTAGTATATTTATATGTCCTTCTTTTTCTGATGGTTCTATATCTACTTTTACATCATTACTCTTACTAAATTTAAAGTTATCTACTAATCTATCTATTTTTGATATGTTTAATTTTTCTCCTTTTGTATTGTGGAGTTATAGTATAGTTCATTACTATCACTTATTCCATTATACTTTTTATATCATCTATTATATTGTTTTCCATTACTTATTATTGGTAAAAGTAATAACAGATATTTTTCATTTAAGTCCTTTCTACCTTATTGCAAAGATAAATATTTTTATTTTATAAATAATTTAATTATATTAATTTCTAAATATACATTTATTCAAATTTAATATATGTAGAAATATATTTCCCATTGCATAAATAATTCCTTATTTCTTTGTCTCCATTTATATAATATACTGTAGAATCATAGATAAACTCCTTCTTTTCTAACCCTTACTTCTATTTCTCCTGTTTCATAAAATTTTTTACCCAATCTCCATTTTCTAGCAGGATTAGCTAATGTATAGTCTTTTTTGTTATTTCAAATTCATAATATCTTTTTAATATCATCTTCATAATAACTTAAGTTTATTGTATTTTTCTTTAATCGTTTTCTATTTTTCTCATACCAAATCTTTTTCCATTAACATACAAAATCTTATCTACTATATTTCCATTTTCTTTTATTGTAGTACTAGCTCTGATTTAAGTCCTTTATACATTCCATATTCTTCTTTTGAACCATATCCCAAAAATATCTATTTTTTACTTCATGTCCTTCTCCATCATAATAACCAAAACTTTCTTTTTCAATTTCATAGAAAGGTATTTTATTTTTATTTCCTATAAATATCTCAATTATTAATTTAGATGGATTGCAAAAATATTGATACACTAATTTCATTATTTTTATAAATTTTTAAAAGGAAAAATGATCAAAATATTTATTAAAATCTAAAGTGAATTTTCGCCATTAACATATAATCCTCTTTTTAAAATTTTCACCAAATTCTTCATACTCATTATATACACCATCTATATTTTACCATCTTTATATATAGCTCTAACTTCATTGTCCCACATCGGATCATCATAATCATACATTTTAAATTTACTAACCCCGATGTTTAACTCCTTTTAAAAATATAACTTTTTCTACAGCAAACCATCCAAATATATTTTCATATTATCTTCTTCATCTGTATCATAAACATAATATAATTCTTGAAATAATTATTATTAAAAATAGCATCTATTAACTTATATTCAAGATTTTTCTAAAACTAATGCTCTTCTTTTAATATTTCCATCTCCTCACCTTTTTCTATATCTACTTTTTACATCATTACTTTTACTAAATTTAAAGTTATCTACTAATCTATCTATTTTTGATATGTTTAGTTCTTCTCCCTTTTTATATTGTGGAGTTATAGTATAGTTCATTACTATCACTTATTCCATTATACTTTATATCATCTATTATATTGTTTCCATTACTTATTATTGGTAAAAGTAATAACAGATATTTTTCATTTAAGTCCTTTCTACCTTATTGCAAAGGTGAATGTTTCTTTATATTAAATATTAAAAACAATTCTGAATCTCTTATTACAAATCTAAATGTATCTGTATTATAGAATTGTTCTAATTCTTTGTAAAATTCTTTTAATTTCTCTACTTTTCTTTAGGACTATCTACAGTTATTTCATACATAATAGGTGATTTATCTTCTGGATCTACACCTCGATCTTCAAATATAACTATTCTTAAAAATAGGATAATCTCCCATATAACTCATATATTTATCCCAATTTATATTTTTCAAATTTAATTAATTTATTAAAAATAACTTTTCACGTTCATATCTTAAATCATAATAATTTTGAATTAAAGGTTTCTATTTCTTCTATAGAATTATCCACTATCTTTATATTTTGACCCTTCAAAATCATAGAATTCTTCTTTCTTTTTATCAAAATCAATACTTCTAATATATTTAATTTTTATTTTTATATCTACTCCCATATTGCCAATCTTCTTCTAAAAATATTTTTAAATATTCTTTTCTTTATTATCTTGTATATACTTATCTATTTTTCGAAAATTATTACTTTTTGATTTATCGTACAGTAAGTTATTTATTATATATTCTTTTTCACCTATTTCATAAATACCTCCTGGTAATGAATCTGCATCAACCACCATTTGATAATCAACTGTAAAAATAGTTTGATCTTAATTTCTGTATCCAACATACTCAACTCTATAACCTGTATAACCAGCCTCATCCAAATAATTTGTAACTTTAAAGTCTCTAGATCTCAAAAATTACATTATCTTCTTTCTTATATCTTTCTATCATTATACCTTTATATACCCCTGCACTAATTCTGACACCCCTACAATAATAAAGAGTAAATAAAATTAACATAGTAAATATAAATTTTATAGCTTTCATTATTTTTGATTTTCCTTTCTAGTAGTATTAACATAACTATTTGCTTTTATCATCTACTTTATGATTCTGATGATTACCTCCCAAGTTTTTTAAAAAGGATTATTTTTAGTTTTTATATCCCAATATTCTTTAATTGTTTTATTACTTTTAATTTCTCAATTTTTTCAGTATCTCCTTCTTTTCATTGCTTTTTCTAAATTTTTACAATAGAATCATTTTCATATATGGCTAGTGCTCTGCATAATATTCTCTTTATTAGTAGAGTTTTTGATAGGCAGAATATGAAATATACTCTGTTTTTAAAAAATTTTCATTTTTAAAATATAATATATTGTACTTTTATTAAAATTTTTCTTTTTGACCATTTTCATTTATATAAGTTCCATTCAATAAACCTCTATTTGGAGCAACAATATACCCATCTTTAAAAACCTGTTGAATCTAAACCAGAAATTTTTCTTATATTCCTTTCTTTTTATAGTTTCATCGAGAACAACAGGGCTGGATCAAACACTATTGACTGTGTATTTGGTATTCTTGTCATTAAATAATTTGCTAATACCTCCACCTTTAAAAGAATGTCCAGTAAATAATATTAGCTTATTTTCAAGTTTCTTACTTTTTTATATAATCGTGTTATTATTTCATAAGCTTTTTCTATACTGTTTATTATTTTTCAAAGACAATTGTAAGTCATTAGCAACATCTTTAAGATTAAATATACCTTCTGTTCCTCTAAACGATACTATTATCTCTTTTAATTTAGTTTCTAATATATAACTCTGTAGATCACTTTTTCAGGATCATTAATAAACATTTTAATTTCTAATCCTTTTTCTCTAAATTTTTCTTGTTCTGGAATTAATTTAACTTTATAGTATTTTTAACCTAAAATTATATTAATGTTAAAAACCACCAGAAAATCCATTAACATCTTCAGATAATTGCCATAAATGCTCTTCTTCTTATTATTATATCTCAAGAGCCTCTCTCCCTCATCACTCAAGACATATTCTTCTGCATCAAGTAAGGAGGATTAAGTATTTTTCATTTAAGTCCTTTCTACCTTATTGCAAAGGTGAATGTTTCTTTGTTGTAAAATTGTTCAAATCTTTATATAATTGTTTTAATTCTTCTATTTTTAGGATCATCTGAGGTATTTATTGTCTTATTCCACTCTTACCATTATCATTTTCTTACTACATAAAGATCTTAAAGCAGGATAATCTCCCATAAATAAACTATATTTATACCAATCAATATCTTCATATTTTTATTGGTTTTATTAAAAACATTCGTTCTCTTTCGTTACGTAAGTACTCGTAATCAGAATTAGATTCTTCTGAAAATTTCATAATATAATCTTCAATGGTATATACATCTTTTTGGATTAAGATAAAAATTTGTTATTTGACTTATTAAAATCCAAACTTTCAAATATGTCCATATCTATTCTTATTTTCAAATCTAATTTCTCATCATAATTTTCTTGTAGAAAAATTTTAAATATTCTTTCTTTATTATCTTGAATATATTTATCTAATTTCTCAAAGTCATTCCCCTTTGATTTATCATATATAAGTTTATCTATTATATACTTTTCTGCTCTATATAATAAAACCAAAACTTATATCTTCAAAAACTTCCATAATATACATCATATATCTTAAAAATAATCTAATTTTGGTTTATATTTTTAACAAAAGCTATATCATAATTATCAAATCCATTAAGTTCATTAAAACGCCTTTTTAACTCTTATATCTTTTTCATCTATTATTATATTCTTTTCATTTTTATACATTGATAATATTTCTATGGTAGTCCATAAAACTCTCTTAAAATTAATAGAAATAGTATTAAAATTACAAATTTTTTTCTTCTTTTTCATTGATTATCCTTTTTATTCAAATTTAATATATGTAGAAATATATTTCCCATTGCATAAATAATTCCTTTATTTCTTTTATCTCCATTTATATAATATACTGTAGAATCATAAGATAAAACTCCTTCTTTTTCTAACCCTTACTTCATTTCTCCTGTTTCATAAAAATTTTTACCCAATCTCCATTTTCTACAGGATTAGCTAATGTATAGTCTTTTGTTATTTCAAACACATAATATCTTTTTAATATCATCTTCATAATAACTTAAGTTTATTGTATTTTTCTTTAATGTTTTTCTATTTTTCTCATACCAAATCTTTTTCCCATTAACATACAAACTCTTATCTACTATATTTCCATTTTTCTTTTATTGTAGTACTACCTCCTGATTTAAGTCCTTTTATACATTCCATATTCTTCTTTTGAACCATATCCCAAAATATCTATTTTAGTTTGATCTATTTTTACTTCATGTCCTTCTCCATCATAATAACCAAAACTTTCTTTTTCAATTTCATAGAAAGGTATTTTTATTTTTATTTCCTATAAATATGCCAATTCTTAATTTAGATGGATTGCAATATATTGATACACTAATTTCATTATTTTTTTATAAATTTTTAAAGGAAAAATGATCAAAATATTTATCAAAAATCTAAAGTGAATCGCCATTAACATATAATCCTTTTTAAAATTTTTCACTAAATTCTTCATACTCATTATATACACCATCTATTTTTACCATCTTTATATATAGCTCTAACTTCATTGTCCCACATCGGATCATCATAATCATACATTTTAAATTTACTAACCCCATGTTTAACTCCTTTTTAAAATATAACTTTTTTTCTACAGCAAACCATCCGAATATATTTTTGTATTATCCTCTTCATCAGTTTTATAAACATAATATAATTTATTAAAATAATTACTATTAAAAAAATAGCATCTATTAACTTATATTCAAGATTTTCTAAAAACTAATGCCTCTTTTAATATTTCCATTATTTTCTCACCTTTTTCTATAAATTTCATTTTTCTTACTTTATATTCATTTTTCAAGCTCTTTTTGAATACTGAAGACTCGGAATTTCTTTACCTTTACTATCCAAATTACTAGAAGTCCATCTAAATGACATTCCTGAATATTCATCAAATTCATTAAATACGTATCTTCCATCTTTTAATTCCATATTTCCAAAATGCTAAAAATCTTTCTAATCTGTTCTTTACTTTCATATTCAACTTGTAAAATATCCCTAGTTCCTGATTTTTCAAAAACTTTCTTAAAAATCTTTTTTTGTTCTATTTTTAACACCTTCAACTTGTGATAAACTTATAACCTTATTACCCTTTATTTGCATCTTCTATTACTTCAGTAACATTATTATATTTAGGAAGATTTTTACCAATAGAAGAAACTACATTCCCTAGAATAAACTTTTTATTTTGTGAATTTGTATTTTTATTTCCATTACTTTTTACTATTAGAAGATGTATTAGGTGCATTTTGTGCAAGACCAATAATACCAAAAAGTTCCTACATTTGCTGCATTAATAATCTTATCATAATTTTTACCTAATAATTTTTCCCCGTGATCTTGATAAGTTTTTATTTTTTCCAACATAATTATAGTATGTTTTTGAGCTGCATTCGAAGTTTTATTAACACCATCTAAAAAAATAATATAGATGACGAAAGATAACCCTAAACCTGTAATTCCTCCAGCAATAAATAATGCCGGAGTTGATGCTATACCTAAACCTATCAACCCAATAGCTACACCCGTAGATGCAACAGGTGTTAAGCTAAAAGTTGTTGCTGAAAAGAGTAAATGAAATCCCAGCATTTACAAGATCTTCACCAGCCTTTATTAGCTGAATTTTTGTTTAGATTGTTCATCTTTTTCTCCTTAGTAGTTAATTTTTGTATTCTATTTTTATAGTCGTTTATTATCATCACCAAAATATTTACTTCTGGAACATCATTAATCCTAAATGAGTTATTTTTCTCTAACCCCCTTCTCTTTCCTCATTACTTAGAGACATATTCTTCTACATCAAGAGTAGTTTTACCATTTCACTACATCTGGTGCTGTTGAATGTACTGATAAAGTCATCTTTTTCTTTATCTGGATAACTCCATCTATTTGATTCATATGACATTATACCATTTAAATTAGATATATCTTCTATATCTATTCTATCTACGTTAATATATAGGTTATTATCCTATCTACTGCTGTATTAAATTCTTCATCTCTTACATATCTAATATTTTTAAATTCTTCGCCCTTTAAATTAGATATATTTTTTAATATATTCTTCTATCTTTAATTTCTTTAATGCCCTATTTTTCTTCTTTTTTCTATATCTTCTTTTTAAATATTGTAATCTTGTTTCTGTTTCTACATTATTGTAATGTAATTCATTCCTTATTTCTGTTCCTATATCTAAACCATATTTAATAGTCTTATCTATAGCCCTTAACATATGCCCTCAGGGGTATTTTGATTACATTTTTAACATCATTTACTAAATTATCCCTGTTTTCCTTATGTATTAAATCTCCATTTAAATCATAATCTTCATTTCCTAGCTTTTAATGATGTATTTGTTAACTTTTCCTTCAAGTGTTGTTCCTATACTAAATCCATTTCCATCTTTTTCATAATTTAGTCCTATTCCACTTGTTCCTATACTTCCACCATAACTTAATGTATGTTCACTATCTTCTCTTTTATCTTCTTCTATTTTCTTACTTTTGTATATCAAGATTTCCTACATTTAATATATTATCACTATATCTATTTTTCATAGTAATCATTCTGTACTTTTTGCATTTGCATCAACTTTTGTTTGTTGAGTAACTACATTATACTCTACTCCTATCTTTGCTCCTGCTGTTGTTATCGTTTGTGTTTCTTTACTTTCTCCTTTATTTAGTTTTAATACATCACTTTCTATCTTTAAACCATCTGCATTTATCTCTTGATTTGTTATACTTTACACTATCTGCTATTAGCTCTATATTATTTGATTGTATTAATCCTTTTCTTGATAGTTCTTGTTCTTTCTTAATATTTGTATTATCTACACCTATACTTGCACCTATTGTTGCATCTATTAACTGTGTTGGATCTTTTGATATCTTTCTATTTATATCAGGTACTGATGATAATGTATTTCTTAAATCTCTAAATCTTTGGGTTATATTCCTATCTTTAGAACTTACACTTTCATATATACTTTTACCTAAATCTATTATTGATGATCCTAATCTTGCATTTACTCCTATTTCTAAATTAAATTCATTACTCTTTTTCTGATATCTTTATCTTTACTATCTAGTAGGTTTTATTTCTTTTTGATTTTAGTTTTAGACTTTCACTTGATATATCTGCATTAGTATTTAGTATATCACTTGATTCTATTTTTAATATTTTTCCCTATTAGATTTGATTTTTACTGATATATCTTGTTCTACTTCTTTATCTGTTTTTATTAAATCTATATCCTGCATTTAGTTTTTGCTCTTACCATCTTTTTAATACATCATTACTCTCTATATGTACATCTGATACTATCTTTTGAATCATTAGTAGTTAGTTTTTACTTTTTCATCAAGTATATCTACCTTTTATTAGCTTTTTATTGATATATCTTCATTAGATAATAGATTAGATCCTTTTACTAATACTTCCTTACCTTTTAATATTAATATTTCCTATTATATTAGTTGAATGATTAGTTTCTTTACTTTCATCTACTTTTTCTCTATTCCCAAATATTAAAAACTCTATTTTTCATCATAACTATGTCTTTCATCTCTAGTCTTATCTGATAATATATTTAGTTTATCTGAATTAATATCTATATTATCTGCTTTTATATTTGAGCCTTTTTATTGTTGTATCTTTACTTTCTATATTGATATTTTTAGCATTTAGGTTTGAACTTAATATATCTTCTTTTTATTATCTTTTCTTTTGATATATTAGAAAATATTAATCCACCATTATCTCTTGCATCTATATTTATTTCTTCTTTATACTTTATACCTTCTATATTAATTTTATTAGCTTTAATATCTAAATTATTTTAAAGCTTTTTACATCTGCTCCTTGTATATCTATGTTATTTGAACTCAGTAATATATTATTAAATAATAGTTTTTGATCTCTTATACTTAACTTACTTGCATCTCATTTTAATATTACTGAGGTACTTGTTTCTTCTTCTATTTCTTCTTCTAATACTTTTTAATCTATCTTCTGTATTTTTGAGGTATATATTTTCATATCTATTTTAAAATTTGGTGATTTGTAAAGTTTGATAACCTTTGTAAACTCTGCTCTTTCTTCATAGGTATATTAACAGTTTTATTATCTTTTTCTATTATTGTTTCTTTTGTTGGTGTTACATATTTTCTTCTCTTACTGTTCTTTTTATCTTCATCTTTAAAATTAACTATATCTGATTTTATTTGTATATCTTTTCCACTTAATATACTAGGTAAGGCTTTGAATATATTCTTCTCTTCCATCATTTAATGTTCTTTGATATGAGGCACTGTGTTCTATATTACAAAAAGCAAGCCCTAATCCCCAACATGTTCTATCTCCAGAATAAGTTAAAGTTTCTTTTTCCATCTTGTAATAAAAATACTTTCATTACTTATACTACTTGTATTATTAAATTCTTTTGAGTTAATAGTGTAGTATTAGCTCCCTAATATCTTTCCATCTTTATTATTTACTACACCTTTACTATTTATTTCTATTTCTTTTTCCACTTATTACTGAATAATTTGTTTCTTGATTACTTTTGTTCTATTACTGCTTTTTAGTGTCTTATTACCTTCTCTATCTTCTGTTAAAGCATACGAACCACTATAGTCTTCATTTTAGACTCATTTTTATCTTTATGTTTTTCCTTATACTCATCTATATACTTATTAAATAGGTATGAATATTTATCAAGACTTGAAAAATATTCCATTTGTTGTTCCTGTTACTTCTACTTTAGGGGAACTGGTTTTTTTATCTTTATCATTATTATTGTTATTTTCTTCTTGTTTTTTTCTTCTACCTTTTAATAGTTCTTTTTACTCCATAGAATTGACTTAAGGCTTTTTCTTTAGCTATAGTTGTTTCATTTCCTCTAAACCATCTAAAATCTTTATACTTATCTGATATATTTAACTTCCAATTATCTATATTACTTTCATCAAATACATCTCCATTTGCACTTATCCATTTCTTTTATATATGTTCCATAACTTTTTACATTTCCTAAATTATCTAAGTTATTTGACTCTATATTTAATTTATTTGTTGCATATATTATTGATCCATTTCTATTTAATATATCTTCTTTTGCTTTTTAATGATATATTATCACTTACTAATACCTTGTTATTATCATTTAATATATTCCTGGCTTCTATGCTTAGGTTATTATTTGCATATTATATTTCCCTCATTATTAAAAATCTTCTTCTTGTGATATTTTTTTGTAGTATTTGATATTATTGCCTCTGTTTTTTTATTTGTGATTTTGATTCTATATCTACACTATCTGCTACTATACTTTTTACACCTATTCCTGATTTTTGTTGCTATTATCCTTACACTATCTCCATGTATACTTCCAAGTATTTCTGCACCAATAGGTATACCTAGTTCTCCACTTTGTGTTTTTACTATTTCTACTTCATTTCCATCTATATTTACTATATTACTTCCTGTTACTAAGTTAATATTATTTCCTATTAGGTCTTTTTCATTCTTGATACACCACTTAATATATTCAATGTATTTACATTATTTGTATTTAATTCTGTTAATGTTAATATTTCTTTATTGTTATTTATATTAATAGAACTAAGATTACCATCTTCTTTTACTCTTACTTCTCCTGTTGTTAATGTCATATTGTGTATATTAAAAATTAGCACCATCTAAAGTTATCCCTGTTCTTATTTGATAATATTACATCAAGATTATTTTTAGTTAGTGCTTCTAATGTCCCTTTTAATTCTGATTTATCTGTACTTGTTACACGTAGTAATGCTACTCTTGCAGGTGTAATCAAATTATTGTTTCTATTTATTATTCCTGCTATTCTTGTTCTTCCTATTGTTGTTGAATTATTTTAAGATGGCTCCATTTTTTTATCTATATTGAATTTATTAAATGTTGAATCTGATATTCCTTTTTGTGATGGTGTTGATATGTTTATTACTTCTACTTCATTATTTGACCTTTCTACATATACATTTGTATTTCCATCTGGTGTTATTTCTGATAATGAATTAAAAACCTAATATTAATGATAGTAAAATCGTCATTTTATTTATATATTTCATAAATTTATTCTCCTTTATATATATTTATTTTAATCTTAGTTATCTTCTTATATCATAGATTACAGCGATAGTCAATAGAGCATGTTTTAATTAATGTCTATTGTGTGTTATTTAAATATGATAATTAATTATGGTATTCCTTATTCTTTACTTACTGATAAAAGAACTGTATTTGAGTATAAACTTAAATCTAATAAAAAGTTTAGAAAATGATACATTTACTCAATATGCTTATGCTTGTCATAGATTAGGTATTGATCTTACTTCTTCCACTCAAGCAAAAGGGCGTGTTGAAAGAATATTTGAAACCCTTCAATCATGCCTTGTAAATGAATTGAGAATTAATAATATCAATGATATTGAAAGTGCTAATATGTTCCTACCACAGTTCATTGAAGCCTTCAATAACAAGTTCTCAATTAATATTAATAATACATTAAATGTATTTCAAATGCAAGATGATATTGAAGAATTAAATTTAATATTATCTGTTATTAATACTAGAAAGGTCGATAAAGGTAATTGTATTAGATTTAATAATAAATATTATGCTTTTTCTTGATAATAATGGTTTAAAGGTTTACCCTAGACCTTCTAGTAATGTTTTTAGTTATTAAATCTTTTGATGATAAGTTGTTTGCTAGTGTTGATGATAATATTTATTCTTTAGAAGAGGTTGAAAGAATTTCAAAGGTTTCTAATAACTTTGATGATGTGGTTGAAGTTAAAGTTAAGAAAAATATATTCCTCCTATATCTCATCCTTGGAAAAGAGAATCATTTATTAAGTATCTTGAAAAAGCAAGAAACTTGAAACATATATTGATTATGTTTAATTTAAAAGTCCCTAAATTATCAAATTTTACTTTTTTAAATTTTAGGGACTCTTAATTTACTTTTTGAAACATTTTCATTTTTAATTGACATACTATATAAAAACTTTATAAAAATATTTATCTATTTCTATATCATATTTTCAAAAATTTTTATCTTATAACATTTAAGATAAAAGTCTATCTTTAGAAGAATAATCACCATATTTGTCATCTCCAACAATACTATAACCTAAGTCTGATAAATGTACTCTAATTTGATGTTTTCTACCAGTTTTAAGGTCAATATCTATAAAAGCCTATATTATTTTTCTATCTTATACACCTTAAAATAAGTTAAAGAATCTAAACCTTTATTTGATACAATAACTTTATTATTTGTAACTAAAAGTTTTTTTATTAGACATAAATTCATCATTTAATTTAAGATTTCCTTTTTACTTTAGCTATATATTTTTATTACTCTTTTTCCCTTATTTCTTCATTAATAAGTCTTAAAGATTTAAGATTTTTAGCTCCTATAACCAAACCTTCAGTTTTTATATCTAATCTATTTGAAAAATTAACATCTTGAGATTTAAAAATATTCCTTAGCCATTTCGGAAAGTCCATATTCATGACCATCACCTTTATGCATTGCTATTCCCTACCGGTTTATTTACAACAAATATATCCTCATTTTCAAATACTATCATTTCCTTCAATAAATTTTTACCTATCTTAACACTTTTTTATTTTCAAAATTAATTTTTAGCACTTTCCGGAAGATATATCTCATCTCCTTTTTGCAGTCTATAATTTTCTTTTGACTTCTTTCCATTAACTTTTATTTGTCCTTTTCTAATTAAAGAAAATAAAATACTTAAACTAGTTTCATTAGAATACTTTCTCACAAACTTATCTAATCTCATATTTTCAGTATTAATATCAACTATATATTTCATATTTAATCCCTCATTATGCATTTTAATACTTTTGAGCTAATCCTATCATCATAAAAAGCTGATAAAAAATGATGATCCTCCATAACTCATTAACAATAAACGGTTTTACCTGTTACTGGAACTAAACCTAAAGTCATACCTACATTTAATTATTACATGAGCCAAAAATATGCCCAGAAAGACCATATAATATTATTCTTCCATAACTATCTACTATTATTTTTGACGTATTTATTAAAGACCATATTAGTAAAAAATAAAGTAATAGTACACCTGTTGAACCAATAAATCCTATTTCCTCACCTATTACTGAAAAATATGAAATCTGTTTGCGATTCAGGTAAAAACTTTAATCTACTCTGACTACCATCAAGATAACCCTTACCTATAAGTCTACCAGAACCTATAGAAATTTTTAGATTGAGCAACATGCCATCCCTTATTTTTTAAATCTTTTTCAGGATTTAAAATGTTTCTATTCTTACTTTTTGATAATCATGAAGAACAAAAAGTATATATAGGAACCGAAAAACTGCAAGTGCTATAAATATCATTATTATAGGCTTTCATATATGCATTATACAATATTAAAATACATAAAAAGAAAAACATAGTATAAGAGTAGTACCAAGATCTGGCTGTAATAAAAGTAAGATAAGTATAGGTACCCTGGTATAAAAGATAGTATAATATCTTTTAAAACTATTTATACCATTATTAAATCTTTTTACTATCCAAAATGAATATATCATTATAAGAAAAATTTTGACAAATTCAGATGGCTGTATCTGTATAAACCCAAAATCTATCCATCTTTTGCCCCAAGTTTAGTAACACCAAAAATTTAGTATAAGCTAACGTTAATATTGATATTATATATATATAATTTATATATTTTTAGTAACTCTATAATCAAACATCATGATAATTATCATCATTATAGTACCTATAGCTATCCATAATATATTATTTTTTTACATAAGAAATATTTCTTGTAGCGCTATATACAAACAAAGTACTAATACTCACTAATGAATAAACAACAAATAATAATAATTTGTTAATTCTAGCTATTTTAGAGCTTAATTTATGTGTATTTCTTTTATCACTTACCATCTATATCACCAATTATACACGTACTAAAAATCATTCAATATTTCAATTATTTTATTATTTACATCATTAACAGTAATTTTATTTAAAATATTTTCTATATATTTATCATCATATATTTTCACCATATTCCCTATACATACTAGAATATCTAAAAAGCTAATTTATAATTATCTTTAGATGATGCTCTTGAAGATAAAAATATAGTTTTTAGTTTTTCAAGTTCTCTTTCTGTAATTCCTTCAGATTTTATTATTTCTATAACTTTTTAGTTGTTTCAATTGCTTCTTTATATTTATTTTTAGATGTTCCTATATAAATACCTAATCCATTTAATTCTTCAAAAACTTATACCAAATGAATAAACTGAATAAGCCAACATTCTTTTTCTCTAATTTCTTGGAATAATCTTGAACTAAATCCATCTCCTAATATATATTCTACAATAGTTGTCACATAGTCATTAAATATATCCACTTTATTATTTTTCTATTTTTTGTTATCATGTATATATTTAATTGATTTAATTCTTTTTATAGAAACTTCTTTATTTAATATATCATTTAAAGGATATACATCATCAACTTTAGTTTCTTTCATATTAACAAAATACTCTTTTAATCATAGATATTAACATTTCTTCATCAAAATTTCCTGATATTGAAATTATCTAAATTATCTCTAGTATATCTTCTGTTATAATAATCAATTAAATTTTCCCTAGTAAAACTTCCAACACTTTCAGTACTACCCTATTACATTTCTAGAAATATTTCCTTCAAATAATTCACTATACATCATTTCATAGACAACTTTTTCTAGTTTCATCATTACTCATATTTATTTCTTCAAATATTATTTCTTTTCTTTTTAATTGATCTTCAGGGAATACTGGATTAACTATCATATCAAACATTATATCTGTTGTTTCTTTTGTTTAGACGATAATGAATTAAAAATAATAGGCTGTCACTTCTTTTGAAGTATATGCATTAAATTCAGCACCATAAAAATCCATTTCTCACTTATTTCATAAGATGTTCTTTTTAGTTCCAGTGAACATCATGTGCTCTAATAGATGAGAAAGTCCTCTTTCATTATCTCTTTCATTTTTGAACCCGTTTTAAATGTCAAAGTCAAAGAAAAAGTTCTATCTATATCTATTTTATTTAAAATTACTTTTTTATCCCTAAAATATCTAAAATTTTAATCATCTAAACCTCTCTTTTCTATATTTTTTAAGTAAACTTCTCTTATACTGTTTTTTTCTTGACTATACATATTAAATTCATCTAACTCTTTACACTTATATATTCTGGGAAATAAATTATTATATGGTCCCAAATATATAGAGATATATTCTATACTCATACTACTTTCTAATAAGTTTTTAATATTTTTCTGATTTATCTGATGTAAATAAAAAGTATTATAAAAATAAAAATATTAATATACTTGCTTTTATAACTCCCCAAATATTCCTCCTAACAATTTATTAAATAATGATAATATAGAAATATCCATTATTTTTAGATATTATACTAACAACTATAGTTAATAATATATATAGGAAAAATAAAAGACAAAATATATATCAAATATTTACTAACTGTATTTTCCATATCAATAACAAATAAAGACATAACAATATCAGCAAACTTTTGGAACTAGATATATTATTACCATAAATTTTATTAAATTAAATGCTTCTTTTACAAATCCCTTTTTCATACCTAAATAAAAACATTAATATTACTATAGATATAATAAGTAAATCTAATACCATAAAATCAACCTCCTTTGTATACTCTTTTCTACTCTTCTTGATATAGCACATAACAACTCATAACTTATAGTATTTATACTTTTAGCAACTTCATTAACTAATATATGTTCTCCAAAGATTTCAACATAATCTCCAACTTGTATATTTTTCATCTCCTAATACCATGAATTGATCCATACATATATTTCCTATAATCTTATATTTTTTACCTTTAAAATATACATAGCCATTATTAGATAAAGATCTAAATACTCCATCAGCATATCCCCATTGATACGGTAATTATTACATCACCCTTTTTAGCTTTAAAAAGTATTAGAATATCCTATATTCCAATCTTCCTCAAGTTTTTTAATAAAACTAACTCTACCTTTTAAAGTAATTATTGGTTTATATTTATCATTTAGTTCTCCACCATAAGCTAATATTCCTATTCTATATAAATTAAATTCGTTAAAATCTAAATGATAATTTTCTGTTCCCAAAACTATTTAAAAAAATGTTTATATTTTTATATCATACTTATTAGTAATTTTAATAAATCTATTATATTGAAGTCTAGTGAATTCTTCATCACTATCAGCAGATGTTAAATGAGAAAATATTCCTAAAAGGTTTTAACATTTCCAAAGCTTTTTCTATATTCCTTGAATCAAATCCTATTCTTCCCATACCTGTATCATATGCTATATGAAAATTACCCTTTTATATTTTTTACTTAATATATATTCTATTTCTTCAAATCTTGATATAGTTATATCTATATTATTTTTTACAAGAAATTCTATATATTCAAGTTCTACCAAAGATAAGATTATTATTCTAACATTTTTATCTATTTTCCTTATTTCCATAGCTTCATCTATTGTAGCTACTCCATAAAATTTTAATACCATATTTTAATTCCATATTTAACTATTTCTTTTAATCCCTGAACCATAAGCATTTGCTTTTAACCACTAACATCAGTTTTTTTCTTTTATCTATATTATCCGATATTAAATCTAGATTATATTTTTAAATTATCAAGATTAATCTCAGCTATTGCTCTCATCTTTTATTACTCCTATTATTTTTTCAACTACTTCTTCAAAATTAAGATCATCAGTATTGATTATAATTGCTCCTTCAGCAACTTTTTAATGGTGAATGTTCTCTATGACTATCATCATAATCTCTTTTTAAAAATATCTTCTAAAAATTTTTCTCATAACTCAAAGACTACCATCTTCTAAATATCTTCTATTTGGCTCTAATCTCAGGACTTGCAGTTAAATATATTTTAACTTCTGCATCTGGAAAAAAACTACAGTTCCTATATCTCTTCCATCTAGTATTACATCTCTATCAGAAGATATTTTTCTTTGTAAGTCTACCATATATTCTCTAACAGATTTTATAGAAGAAACTCTTGAAGCAAGTTTTAGAAACTTCATTACTTCTTATTTTTCACTTACATCTTCCCCATCTAATAAAAAAACTCTTATTTATTATTTTTATATCTAAATTATTCAAAATGCTCTCTATATTATCTAAAATTTAAGATTATCTTTTATCACCTTATAGCCTAAAGTTCTATACATACCACCCAGTATCTAAATGTAATAAATCCTAATCTTTGTGCAACAGCTTTTTGCAACACTACTTTTACCACTTCCTGATGGTCCATCAATAGCTATTTCTCATTATATCTCCTCATAACTCATATTAATTTTATCAATCTTTTTAGCATAACCTGTTTTTTTCATCTATCTCTACCTCTATAGCATTTATCCTAATATCTTCTTCACAAACTTTAAGTTGCGTAGGCATACCTGTCTTAAATCTATATAAAACATTTTTATCCATACCTATAACTCCAGCATGACCTCCTGTCATACCTACATCACTAATATATGCTGTTTTTCCTAAAAGTAGTTTATTATCTGCAGTCTGTACATGGGTATGAGTTCCATATATAGCTGAAACTTTACCTGCTACATTCCAACCCATAGCAATTTTTTTCTGAAGTAACTTCAGCATGGAAATCTATTATTATAATATTTGCTTTATTTTTAACTTTTTCTAAAAGAATATCTATTGATTTAAAAGGACACTCCATAGTATTTGACATATAGACTTTACCTTGAAGACTAATAACACATATGTTAATATCATTTTTATTTATTATAGTATAACCTATTCCAGGAGCTCCTTCATGCATATTATATGGTCTAACTATTCTTGTTTCTTTATCTAAATAAGAAAAAAATATCTCTTTTATCAAATGTATGATTACCTAAAGTTATAACATCTACACCATTTTAAAAACATATTTTTTGCAATATTTGGTGTAATTCCATAACCTTTATCAACATTTTCACCATTAACTATAATAAAATCGTAATTTTCTCCTCTTTTTGCTAAAAATTTATTCAAAAGCATTTTCACCTGGAAATCCCATAACATCTCCAACCATTAAAAACTTCATAATTCTCCAATCTAAAAATTTAAGCAGTCATTTGACTGCTTATATTTATTTTGCATATTCAGTTGATCTAGTTTCCCTAATAACAGTAACTTTTTATTTGTCCTGGATATTGCATTTTTTTCTTCTATTTCTTTTAACTACTTCTCTTGAAAGTATAGTCGCTTGATCATCACTTATTTCTTCTGGTTTTACTATCAATCTTAATTCTCTACCAGCTTGTATTGCATATGAACTTTCAATACCTTCATGTGAATTTGCTATTTCCTCTAATTGTTCTAAACGTTTTAAATAATTTGTTAAAGTTTCACGTCTAGCACCTGGTCTAGCTGCACTTATAGCATCAGCCGCTTGAACTATTATTGCTTCAACTGACTTTAGGCTCAACCTCATTGTGATGAGATTCAACAGCATTTATAACTAATTCATTTTTCTCTTGAATGACGTTTTAAGAATTCCGCACCATTTATTGCATGTGATCCTTCTTGTTCATGAGAAAATGCTTTTACCTATATCATGTAATAATCCAGCACGTTTTTGCTAACATCAACATTAGCACCTAATTCAGTTGCTATAGCAGCACAAAGATGTGCAACTTCAATAGAAGTGTTGTAAAACATTTTGACCCAAATGATGTTCTATATTTTAATCTTCCTAAAGTCTTAAGTACTTCTTTAGGTAATGAATGTATACCAACTTCAATTATCGCTTCTTCAGCTGCATTTATAGTTGATTCTTCAACTCAGATATTGATTTTTCTACTAATTCTTCTATCTTTGTTGGATGTATTCTACCATCTTGTATTAATTTTTTTCAAGAGCTAATCTAGCAACTTCTCTTCTTACTCCATCAAACGATGAAAGAACTACAGCTTCTGGAGTATCATCTATTATTAAATCTACACCAGTAGCAGCTTCTAAAGCCCCTAATATTTCTTCCTCTTTACCTATTATTCTACCCTTTTCATTTCTTCACTTGGAAGTTGAACAACAGATATAGTAGCATCTGCAACATAATCAGATGCAGCTTTCATTTATAGCTACAGCTATAGTAGATTTTGCAATTCTTTCTTTTCTCTACTTAAATTATATTCAAAATCTCTTATCATAACAGCTTTATCATGTTCAAGCTCATCTTCTAACTTATTAAGTATAATTTCACGAGCTTCTCACTAGTTAAACCCTGATATTCTCTCTAATTCTTTTTCTTTTTGTTCAAACATTTCATTTCAATTGATTTTTCAATTTCTAAAAATCTTTTTCTTTTTCTTTCTTCAAGTTTAGCTTCTTTTTCCTCTAACTTATTCGTTCTAACTTCTAAATTTTTCCTCTTTTTAGATATTCTTTCTTCTTTTAGCAATATTTCAGATTTCATTATCTTTATTTCTTCATCAGCAAGTTTCTTCTGAGCTAATATTTCTTCTTTTACTTTTAAATTCTTCTTTTCTTAAAGATTCTATTTCTCTTTCTATATCTTTCTTATCTGTTTCTAATTTACGTTTTAAATTTACTATCATTAATTCTAAATCACTATACTCACCATATTTAGTAACAAATTTATTATTTATTTTATTAAAATCCTATCACTAAAACTAATGCAACTATTACAATTGAAAAGTAACACTATAATTAAATTAAACACTTTATTCTCCTCTCTCCATTTTTTATTCTGGGTTTATACTCTCTATTTTCCATTCATCATTACATTTTCACCCAAACTATATTAAAATATATAGTTTCTAATTCATAATTTATCAACATAATACTCTTTGCTTTTTCCCCACTATACACTTCTATATCATAAGAAAAGCAATAGTTGCATTAGATAAATTATAATTATTTTAAATAAGAAAATTTTACGTTATTTAAAAAGAATTAATAATCTTTTTCTTTATGTCTTCTTTATTATTTTCTTTAGCTTTTTAACACAATGTATTCTTGTGTTTTCAATATTTGATTTACAACATTATTTTTTTCATCATCTGTTAATATTGTATTATTTTTGAATACTTGAACAACTAAAAATAAATAATAAACTTATATATATAATAACTTTTTCATATTCCTCCCATTGTATTTATCTTATCATAAATTTGGTATTTTTCAATACTTTTATATAGTTCTTTTTAACAAATAAAAAAACAAAAAGAACTACATTTAATATAAATGTAGTCCTTAAAATACATTAATTATATAAAAAAATTATATTTTTTACTTAACTTTTATTAATTCTTTAATTTGTAATTTAGAATTTCTAATTCACTTTCAAGTTTTTGATAATTTTTCTTGACTTAATCTATCTTTTCTTTATAATCAATTACTTCTTTTTCTAAAGAAACAATTTTTCTCTTTGTTTCATTATCAACATTTTCAATTTTTGTCAAATTGATATCCAATCCCTATACCAAATGCAATGTTCCCATTAGTATTTAAAGATCCACTTGCTCTATATACTATAGTACCTTTTTGGGTTTATTCCACTTAATCCCTAATGCAAATGCACTTTCACCCTTATAAATTCCATAAGAACCCTGCAATATTATGTCTATGACCACTAATTGAACTTACTTGTGGAAGATTTGCCATAGCTATTGCTGTAGCTATACCAGAATTAGCTTTATTACCTAATTTAGAAATTTGAGTTTTAACAAATCCAAACATTAGCCACTGAACTATCATCATTTACATCAGGATCCTCTAAACCTGTAAGTTTTAATTTACCATTATCGTGATTTTTGCTTAAGTCCACCCATTTCATTACCGTCTTTATTTTTTTAAAAATTAACCCTTTATTAGTAAGTTCAGTTTTAGGACCATTTTCTTTATCACCTGTAAACTCTATAGAATCTATATTTTTAAGTTTTTAGCAAGTTGTACTTCTAGTTTGTCCTTATTAACTTTTTACATTAATATTACCTGATGCACTTTTCAAATGCAGCTGATGCTGCTTTATCTACACCTTTCTCCAACTATCTCAACTTTTATTTCCTAAAGTTTTATGAATAACTGTTTCATCATTACCACTAAAGTCCAATCCTGCTTTGTGCTAAAGCTTGTAAATCTCCAACATTAACAACCTTTATCTAGACCTTTCTTTGATCTACTAATTTCTTAATTACAGTTTTTGCATCATCTTCTGTAACAGGAGTTTGATTTCCATCTTTATCTTTAGCAACATTATTTAATCCAACTAATCCATTTTTCTACATTTCTTAATGTTGTTGGTGTATCAGTTTTACCATCTGAACCTACTAAAGATAGTACAGGTTTTTTCAACTGCTGTTTTTCCCATCTTTAGGCGCTCCATTTTCATTTAAGTCATCTTTTATGATAATACTTTACTATCATTACCTTTAACTAATCTCTCTCCATTTTCATCAGTAAATACAGTAGGTCCAGCTTGACCATTTCTTATAGCATCTACTTTATCTCCAATAAATTTACCATCTAAACCATCTTCTTTTTTTCAAGACCTTTAGTTTCTTTTTAGGAGCATTTGGATCTTCTTCTTTTGCAACTAGCCCTAATTTTTCTGCTATATCTCTAACAGCTCCTTGAGTTGCTGCTTTTCCTGCATTATCCCCTTTACCATATTCAGTATTATCTTTATCTGTAACTTTTTCATTTTGAAGACCTGTTATTTCTCCATTTCCATTACCTTGAGAATCTTTTTATCAAAAAGATATTGAAGATCATATTCTCAAGATTTTTAGCAAGTTGGATTTCAAGTTTGTCATCTTTAGCTTTTTACATTAATATTTTCAGATGCACTTTCAAATCTTTTCAGATGATGTCCTTTAGCTACACCTTCTCCATAAATTTCTAATGTAGCACCTATTTCTAATATTTGTATCAGTATTATTCCCTTTAAAGTTTAATCCTGAAGATTTAATCTCATCAATTTTATTTATAGAGTTCTTTAAATTATCTGATAATTTATCTTCTGTTATTGCTCCATCTGCTATTTTTGCTGTAGTAACTGCCCCATCTGCTAATTTATCTGTAGTTATTGCACCATCTTTTTATTTTTTGAAGTTGTGAAACAGCATCTGCTACTATTTTTGATTCTAGTAACAGCATTATCAGTACCAATTTTATCACTAGTTACAGCATTAGCTGCTAGTTTATCTTTTGTTATCGCTCCGTCAGCTATCTTTTTCATGCAGTTACAGCTCCATCTGCTATTTTATCTGTCGTTACTGCTCCATCTACTATTTTTCTTTAGTCACAGCATTAGCAGCTATTTTATCACGTAGTTATAGCATCAGTTTACTAATCTTTATCACTAGTCAACTGGATATGTATTTCTCTTTTAATTTCTGCTATTTCTTTAATTAATGTTGGATCAATCTTGTAATTGCTCCATCTGCTATTTTATCATTAGTAACTGCATTATCTGCAAAGTTTTTCACTAGTTACAGCACCTGCTCCTATTTTTATCTTTAGTTACAGCTCCTTGTGCTATTTTTTCTGCAGTTATTGCACCATCTGCTATTCCTAATTTAAGACCAGCGTCTCCAAGTATTCTTCCATCACCATTTTCAACAGTAATTCCTTCACCTGTAATATTACCTTTTTCACGTTTATATTATATGTTGTTTTATTTAATTTAGTATCAGCATCTACTTCTGTTGATTCAGTTACCGTTATAGAATCTGTACCTGTTACTATTGTATTTTTGAAATTAGCTAATTTCTTTAATTGACGTACTGTTACTGCTTTCATGATCTTCAGCACCATCAGCTAAATTTTTGTATTCTTCTATCACCAACTGAAACTGTATATTTTTGCTTTTACCTGCATCACGTGTTGTATTAGTTAAATATGAAGTAGCTGCACTTGGACTAGTAACTGAATAAGATCCTAATGCTACTGAATTATCATCTATAGCTACCGATCTACTACCTAAAGCTGTAGCTCTTTCTCCTATGGCTAGCGCTAATCCACCTATAGCTACTCCTTCACTGTTTACCATCAGCTGCACGAGAACCTACAGCAGTAGAACCAATACCACTTGCAGAATGTACGTGAATAACTCCACCAACTCTAAAGTAAATTTTTTATTATTTCTCTTTTCTCATTTTCATCAGTTACTTCCACTATTTTACTTTTTACTCCATTTTCTTTCTACTTCTATTTCTTTTTCAACTTTTCCATAAGTTTTTAATACATTTTTCAGCTATAAGATTATAGTATTTAGCTTCTATCGTTCCAGGAACTTTATCATCAGATCCTATTGCAACAACAGATTTCCCTAAACCCTACAACATCATTTCCTATTACTACTGATTGCTCTGCTTTTTAAGATATTTTTGTTCCAATCATTACAGTTTGATGAGAAACTTTGTCTTTCATTTCGTTTTATATCCTATTACCACTGCCTCTGCTGCAGTATTAACATTATTTTTCACCAACTGTAACATTATGAGCATTAAGAACTGTATTATCTGCTCCAATATGAGTTTTTATTATTATAGTCAGTAACAATTTCTGCATTGCAATTACCCCATTACTAAACTATCCTAACATTAAAAAGTTAATATAGATTTTTGAATTTATACTAATCTTATTTTTTAAATTTGTTTTTCAACCATCTTTTTTTATTTCGTTAAAAGTCATATTTTATTTTTACTCCTTTCAAATTTATATTTAATACTTTTATTATATCTTATAAAAATTAAATTGTCAACAAACTTTCTAAGGTCAATTTCTTGACTTTTATATTTTAAAAATCAAGGATATCACATAATTAATAAAAGAATATATTTTCATTAAACTTTAAAGTTTTTATACAACGGTAAAAAAATATTTTTTAAGTTATGACTTAATATTTAATTCTCAAATTTTTCATTTTCTTTCAATAATTCTTTTTATTAATAAGCTATCTTATTAACTTCAATCAAATCATATAACTTTCTTTCTAATTCATAATTTTTCACTTTATAAATAAAAGAAATTACATTTAAATTATAATTCCTTTTTATAATATATTATTTAATATTTTTATTATTTAATCTGTTAAAATATAAATATACCTATAATTCCAAAACAAACCATTACCAAACTTATTATATATGGTGCTTTTATGCCATAAAAATAATAAGTCTTCTGTTCTAAATGTCTTACAATTATTCTAATAATTCCATAAGATATAATATATATCATAGATAATATACCTTTATTGTATTCTTTTTTCTCAAAAATAAACCAAATTAAAAATGAAAGTTATAAAATTAAGTATCATTTCATAAAACATAGCAGGATGTAACTTAATATTAGGAAACTCACTACCTGCAGGTGTATCTCCAGGAAAATTATACCCCAAGGAACCAACTCTTTTAAATTTCATTTGTTCAATTAAAGACATTTTTCTGGAATTCTTCCCACCATACATTAAAAATTACCTTTTTAATATTACACTCATAGGAGTAATAACTGGAAATCCATGTATTTCTCCGTTAGCAAAATTACCTATCCTTCCTAAAAGCCTTGACCCAATATTAAAAGGCCCTACGCCATATCTGTCAATACCCAAAAATTTAATTTATTCTTTTTAGCAAATACATAAGCTCCTATCAATCCACCTATTATTCCTCCATGTATCAAGACCACCATGCCAAACTTTTAATAATTTTCACTCCTATTTTGACTATAGATATCCCATCTTAATAGTACATAATATATTCTAGCTCCTATTAAGCCAAAAAAACTATTTCATTATATGCAAAATCCTCTATTTTTATTTAATGGTATACCTCTTTTAGTCTGCAACTTCATCTTTTTAGCTATAAATATTGCTAGAAATAATGATATTATGTACATAAGTGAATATATTCTTAATTCAAAATTACCTATTTTAAATAAATATGTTTTCATTTTATTCCTTTCATTGTTTCTATTATATTAATCCCTACATTAGAACGTAATCCTATAGTATCAGAACCCAGAACAACAGAAACTACTTTTTCTTTTCCAAAAATCCATATAGTATATTATATTATATCTTGCTTTACTATGATATCCTGTTTTGAGTCCCATTACTTCATTATATCTACTCATTAATGGATTAGTAGATTTTTATCTTAGTCCCATCACTTAAAATTACTTCACTATTAGATGTTATAGCTAATATACCTTTTATACTTTAAAGAATTTATCGCTAAGTCTATATATATCTCTAGCATTACCTATATCCATTTTTTTCTTAGTATCAACTGGAGGTAATCCATTAGGTGTATAAAATCTCAAAGAACTTAAATTTAAAGTTCTTGCTTTTTCATTCATCTTTTAAAACAAAAAGAATCTACATCTCCATCACTCGATAAAATAAGCTAATTGGTATGCTGCAGAATTAGATGAATTTATTAATAAAAAGCTTAAGAAGATCATCAACTGTATAAATAGCGTCCTTTTTTTATTTTATATCCATAAGGAATAATAGATGCCGATTCAACAGTTTTAACTTCTGTATTCAAACTATATTTACCATTATTTATATCATCAAATACAATAATAGCAGTCATCAATTTTGTAAGTGAGGCTAATGGATTTAATTTATTTTCTTGATAAGAATAATATTTATTATTTTCTCCATCACCTATATATATAGTTTTATAACTCTTAAAATTACTTTCATGTATATTTACCATATTATATTCTATGTCATTTTTTTAAACTTTATCTGAATATCCAAAAATAAAACTAGATAGTATAAAAAGTTAAGAATATTTTTCATACTTCTCCTATTCATACAATTCAATCAATTTTTCAACTTCTGAATTTTCTTTAATTAATCCTAATTTTTTTAGATATATTATACCATTTTTATTATATTCTTATTGTCTAAAAGTTTTTAGTATACTCATTAAATATATTTTTCGCATATTCTATATCACCTTTATCATATAGTTTAGTATAAAAACTTTTATAGCATTTTTAGTATCATTCATTTTAGAATATATATATGCTAGCTCTTTTATAGCAACTATATTATTCCTATTTGCTGATATATTTAACCACTTTAACATATTTAAAGTATCATTTTTCTTCTTATAAATTTTAGCTATTTCATAATCTAACTCTTTTTCGCCCTAAATTATATGCCTTAGTTAAGTTGATTAATACCTCATTATCATCTCAAACCTTGAGTGGCCTTATCTAAATATATTTCTATCTTTATATTATTAATTTCTTTATCCTTATATCCTTCAGGTAATTTAGAAATTAATTTAAAGAGCTTCATCGTAATTAAAATCTTCTATTTCAAGTAATATTAAATTAAATATAGAAGCTGAATCTTCAATCGAACCCCCATTTCTAAAAATTTCTCTTAACTTCACATTATCTTGAATTAAATAATAAATATATGAAAGAGAATTGATAGCATCAATATCTCCTTCTTTTTGATTTATTTATTAATTTTAACACTTCATTTGGCGATATATTTTTATTTTTAAATTCTTTCAATTCATATTCTGAAAAATTTTTCATTCAAATTTGAATTTTTGAATAATTAAATTACTATTTTAAATATGAGGAATCTGTTTTAACTATTTCTACTTCTATATCCTCAGCAGTAGATTTTTCTACTTTTTTATTTTTGAATTTTGATTAAAAACAAGATAAAAAGTAAAATGTACTTAAAAATATATATATATTTCCTCATAATACACCTCTTTTTATTTTTCAAATTTTATAAAAGTTTTAATTAATTCATTAATTAAGAAAGGTATTAACGCAAATATTATTACTATATCCCAATCTGTAATACTTTAAACTTTGTACACTAAATATTTTTTAGCTATTCCCGATATATTTATTAATGATATTTGTAAAACTATACCTATAATAACAGAAATATTTAAATACTTATTCTTAAATATACCTATTTTTAAAAAGTAGACATATTATCTACATCATAGTATATGCATAAAATAATTGAGAAACAGTTAAAACTATAAATGACATTGTTCTCGCATGTAATAATGCCTCATTGCTTGCACTACGCATAGCTGAAATAGTTGTAACATCCTTTTCTATTAAACCCTATAACGAATGCAAGTAAAGTAAATATTCCAATTAAACTACCTGCTATTATAGCACGAATACCCGCACCTTTTGCAAAAACTTTCACTTACAGGACGTGGATTTTCTTCCATTACATCATCATTACCTGGATCAAGTCCTAAAAGAAATAGCTGGAAGTGTATCTGTCACTAAATTAATCCATAGTAATTGTGTAGCCACAAGAGGAGTCGGTAATGCAAATAAAGTTGCCACAAATATAGAAATAACCTCACCTAAATTACATGAAAGTAAAAACATTATAGTCTTTTTAATGTTATTATATATATTTCTTCCTTCTTTTACTGCTTCAACTATAGTCGTAAAATTATCATCAAGTAATATCATATCTGCTGCACCTTTTGAAACATCTGTACCAGTTATACCCATAGCAACACCTATATCTGCTCTCTTTTAATGAAGGAGCATCATTTACACCATCTCCTGTCATAGATACTATATTTCCTTTAGCTTTAAGAGCTGAAACAATATTTACCTTATGTTCTGGAGAAACTCTTGCAAATACTGAATATTTTTCAATATTATCAAAAATTCTTTTTCATCTAACTTATCTATCTCAGGTCCAGTAATACTTTCTTCTATACTTTTTAGCTATATTTAACTCTTTTAGCTATAGCTACTGCTGTATTTTTATGATCACCTGTTATCATTACTACTTTTATACCTGCTTTTTGAGCTTTTAAAATAGAATCTTTAACTTCTTCTCTAGGGTGGATCTATCATACCTACTATTCCAACTAAAAATTAAAATTATTTTCAAGCTCATTTGCATCTAAAAAATCTGTCAGATAATTTGTATCCCAAAACCTAAAACTCTTAATGCTTTTATTTGACATTTCTATACTTTTTATTTAATATATTATCTTTATGTTCTTGAGTTAATTCTAAAATTTCATCCCCAACTAAAACATATTTAGAAATATTTATAATATCTTCTATAGCACCTTTAGTATAGCTAATATATCTGTCTCCATCTATATGAAGTGTAGACATTAATTTTCTATCTGAATCAAAAAGCAAATTCATTAACTCTCTTATACTTATTATTCAATTCTATTTGATTAAATCCATATTTTATGGCATTCACAACAAGAGCTATCTCAGTTGGATCTCCTATTATTTCTGTAGCATCTGATGCAAGCATTAGCCCTTTTCTTAATACTTCATTTACTATTTGCTAAACTATATTCTTCAACAACAGTCATCTTATTTTTGTGTTAAAGTTCCTGTTTTATCAGAACATATTACATTAACAGAACCTAATGTTTCAACAGCTGGAAGTCTTTTTAACTATTGCATTATTTTTAGACATTCTAGTTACTCCTGTTGAAAGAACTATAGCAACTATTGCAACTAAACCTTCAGGAATAGCAGCAACTGCTAATGATACTGCTGTAATTAACATATCAAGAGCTGATCTACCTTGTAAAACACCAAGTATAAATATTACAAGACATACAAACATTGCAATATATCCTAAACTTTTTACCTAAAGCATCTAGTTTTTTCTTTGAAGTGGTGTTTTCATTATCATCTTCACTAGTCAAAGCTTTAGCTATCTTACCAATCTCTGTATTCATCCTGTACCTATAACTACACCTTCTCCTTCCATAAGTTGCAAGAGTAGAAGAATATGCAAGATTTATTTTATCTCCCATAGGTATATTATGATCTTGTGCTAGTAAAAATTAGCATCCTTATTAACCGCATGAGATTCACCCTGTAAATGCCGATTCCTCAACTTGTAAATTTTTGAGTTTTCAATTAATCTTAAATCAGCTGGTATATATCTACCTGCATCTATTATTACTATATCTCCAGGAACTAATTCCTTAGAATCTATTTCTACAACTTCTCCATTTCTTCTTACTATAGCACGAGGTGTAGATAATTCTTTTAAAGCCTCTAAAGTCTTTTTCAGCACGAGATTCTTGAACTACTCCTACTACAGCATTAATTAATACTACCATAAGTATTATTACAGCTTCTGTTAAACCATCAAATCCATGTGCCACTATATTTATAACCGAAGCTATTAAAAAGCACATATATCATTACATCTTTTAAGTTGAGATATAAATCTTTGAAGTAAAGTTTTTTCTTGACTTCATCTAATTTATTTTTCACCATATTTTTGAAGTCTTTCATTTACTTCAATAGTAGAAAGACCTATTTTTACTATTAACATTTTGTTCACTTAAAACTTCATTTTATACTCTTTTTAAAATTCCACTATTTATTATCCTTCCATAAATATATTTCACCCATTTTGTAATATTCATACATAGATATTAAAGATAACATTACTGAAGGTAACATTACTATACTGTTTGCTATTTTTTCCAAATGGAGAATAATATAATAAATAAAATACCAAGCATTTGAGTTGCTGTTTTTTTAATTTTGCAGTATTTGAAGCAGCTACTATTTCTCCACCATTTTCTACTATCAATGTTCTAATTCAACTACAACAAATTCACGAGAAAGTAAAATTAAAACAAACCATATTGATAATAAATTATATCTTACTAATACAATTAATATTGAAAATACAAATATCTTATCAGCTATAGGATCCATTAATTTTACCAAAATTAGTTATTAGATTATCTCTTCTTTGCAATATATCCATCCAAAAATCTGTAACTGATATAAAAATAAATAATACTACTGTAATTATATAAACTAAAGCAGAAGATAGAACAGATAAAAATCCACTTCTTAAAACTACATTAGAATCTGTATAACCAAACCTTAATAATAAAAAGAAATACTAAAATTGGTGTTAATATTAATCTTAAAACTGTTAATTTATTTGGTAAATTTAATTTTTCATTTTACTCCTCCTCTTTTTATTAGTGCCTTCATGCTTAAACTGAACTTATCATCTTCAACTGCTATTACTTTTTACATCTACTATATCATTTACCTTAAGAACATCTTCAACTTCTTTTATTCTCTTATGACTAATTTCTGATATATGAAGTAATCCTTCTGTTCCTGGAACAACTTCAACAAAAGCACCAAATTTAGCTCAATTTAGTAATACGACCTTTAAACTCTTGACCTACTTCTGCAACAAAAAGTATATTGTTTTACAAGTTCTAAAGCTCTATTCATTTTTATCTGTATCTGTACCAAATATTGCTACACGTCCATCATCATCTACATCTATCTTAACTTCTGTTTCTTCTATTATTGCTTTAATTGTTTTTACCTGCAGGTCCTATAAGAGCCGCTATTTTATTAGGTGAAATCTTTTAAGTTAATTATTTTAGGTGCATTAGCATGTAATTCTTTTCTTGGTTCAGGTATTGCATTTTTCCATAACTTCTATTATATGCATTCTAGCACTATGTGCTTGTTTTTGAAACTATTTCCATAATTTCTTTGGTAATTCCTTCTATCTTAATATCCATTTGTATAGCAGTTATACCATCTTTAGTTCCTGCAACTTTAAAGTCCATATCACCCTAAATGATCTTCTAATCCTTGTATATCAGTTAACACTGTAAATGCATCTCCTTCTTTAATTAATCCCATAGCTATACCTGCAACAGTTCCCTTAATAGGTACTCCTGCTGCCATTAAAGCAAGTGATCCTCCACAAATAGATGCTTGTGATGATGAACCATTAGATTCTGTAATTTCTGAAACTACTCTTACTGTATAAGGAAAATCATCAATATTTGGCATAACAGCTTTTAAGTGCTCTTTTCTGCAAGATTTCCATGTCCCTAATTCTCTTCTACCAGGAGCACGCATAAATCCTGCTTCTCCTACTGAAAATGGTGGGAAATTATAATGTAAGAAGAATTTTTAGTGTATTCTCCTTCTATTCCATCTATAATTTGTTCATCTTCTTTAGAACCTAATGTAGCTGTAACTAAAGCCTTTGTGTTTTCCACATGAGTAAATAGCGCTGATCCGTGAGGCATTTTTAATATATCAACTTTTGCATCAAGAGGTCTTATTTCATCAATTTTTCTTCCATCTGCTCTATACTTATCAAATATTATTAATTCTCTTACTATTTTTCTCTAAATCATGGTAATAATTTTTAAATTCTTTAACTATATATATCTAAAGATTTAGTTTTAGAAGCTCCTATTAATTCAGCTAGCTTTTGCTTCTTCAGTCAATTCTCTACTCATAATTTCTTTTGCCATATTAAGCTTAAATACTTCAAGTAATGATTCTTCTAATTTGTCTATTGCTTCATATTTTTCAAGTTTACCTGGAACAAAGTATAGCTTCTTTTAATTCTCCAACATATTGATCTAAAAAGCTTCTAACTCTTTCATCGGCAACTGGAGCTACAAATTCCATTTTTCAATATTAAGTTCATTTTAATATATTTTTCTTGTTCTTCACATAATTTTCTGATATTATCATGCCCAAACATTATAGCACCTAGCATTTCTTCTTCTGTTACTTCACTAGATCCTGCTCTCAACCATAGTTACTGCAGTTTTTGTTCCTGCTACTGATAAATATATTTTTAGTATTTTCTCTATCCTCACCCTTAGGAGTTTTAAAAACATATTCTCCATTAATATATCCCACTGTAACACCTGCTACAGGTCCTGCAAAAGGAATATCAGATAATCCTAAAAGCAAATGAAACTCCTATTGTAGCTATGTCTTCTGGCATGTTTATTCCATCAAATGATATAACATTTACAACAATGTGAACACCATTGAAAAATCCTTCTGGAAATAAAGGTCTTATAGGTCTATCTATAAGTCTTGAGATTAAAACTTCTTCTGTTGAAGGTTTAGACTCTCTTTTTAATGAATCCACCTGGAAACTTACCAGTTGAATAGAATTTTCAATATAGTCTACTGTTAATGGGAAGAAGTCTTGTCCTTCCTTAACATCTTTACTTCTAGTTGCAGTAACTAATAAAGTAGTATCTCCTTTACTAATTGAGAACAGAGCCTCCTGCCTGTCTTGCAACTTCTCCTGTTTCTACAGTAATTATTTCATTACCTGCATTTTAATTTATAAGTTTTTATCAAACATAATACCTCCTATTTTTAAAAGAGTGAGCAAATAACATCAAAAAGCTCCTAAAAGCACTTTTGAAATTACTTACTCCAAACTCTTTATATTATTTTTAATTTTTACCATATTTGAATATATAATTACAATATCTATATAGCTAAAAACAAGTTCTTTCAAACTTTTTACTAAAATTTCAATATAAATAATTTAAATATATTATTATTAATATTTTTAAAAATACATCACTATTCTATATTTAGATTAGTGATGTATTCTTCTTTATTTTCTAATTCCTAATTTTTCTATTAATTCTCTATATTCATCAAGATTTCTATTTTTATGTAGTTTAATAATCTTCTTCTTTTACCCTACTAATTTTAATAATCCTGCTCTTGAATGAACATCTTTAAAGTGAAACTTTAAAATGCTCTGTTAAATGTGATATTCTTTCTGTTAATATTGCTACTTGTACATTTGCTGATCCTGTATCTTTAGAATCTTTACCAAATTCTGCAATAATTTCTGCTTTTGTTCTCATTGCCATTTTATTTCCTCCTAATATTTATTATCTAAACCAAGCATATATTTGGCATTAGTATATGCTTCGTATCAGTCGTTTATTATTTTAAAATTAATTATTCAAAAATGTGCTTCTTTTTAATGTAGGAATAATATTACATCTCTTATAGATTGAGAATTTGTCATTAACATAACAAGTCTATCTATACCTATTCCTAGACCTCCAGCAGGTGGCATCCCATATTCTAATGCTCTAATATAGTCAAGATCCATTTCTCCTGCCTCATCATCTCCATTTTCTTTTGCTTTAACTTGTTCCTCAAATCTTTCTTTTTGGTCTTGAGGGATCATTTAATTCAGAATATGCATTTCATATTCTCTTCCTGTAATAAATAACTCAAATCTATCTACCCACTCACTTTCACCTTCCATATTTTTTAGAAAGCGGTGAAATTTCTTTAGGATATTCTGTAACAAAAGTTGGATTAACTATTGTAGATTCAACTTTTCTTCAAATAATAAATTTAATATTCCAAATTTAGTATATGTTTTTGTTTTATCTAATTCTATACCCTAAATTTTTAGCAAATTCTATAGCTTCTTCATCACTATTCATTAAATTAAAGTCAAATCCTGTCTTTTCTTTAACTATATCAGCATAGTAACACGTCTCCAAGGTTTTGCCATATTAACAGTATATTCCCCATAAGGTATTTCATATGTATCATATAGATGTTTAGCTATTTCAGACAATAAGTCTTCTGTTAAATCCATCATATCATTAAAATCAGCATAAAGCTTGATATAATTCCATCATTGTAAATTCAGGATTATGTTTAATAGATGTTCCTTCATTTCTAAAGTTTCTATTAATTTCAAATACTCTTTCAAACTCAACCAACTAATCTCTTTAAATAAAGCTCTGGCGCTATTCTTAAATACATATCCATATCTAAAGTATTAGTGATGTGTAATAAAAGGTTTAGCATTTGCTCCACTAAGTGTTGGATGTAACATAGGAGTTTCTACTTCTATAAATTCTCTAGATTCTAAATATTTACGCATAAATCTAATAATTTTCAAATCTTTTTCATAGTATCTTGAACTTCAGGATTCATTACAAGATCTACATATCTTTGTCTATAACGCATTTCTATATCTTGTAATCCAGAAAAATTTATCAGGAAGTGGTCTAGCATTTTTGTTAATATTTCTATATCATTAGCTTTTAAGTGTTAACTCACCTGTTTGTGTACGGAATAATTTTCCTTTACACCAACAAAATCTCCTGTTGCCATTTTCTTATATATCTCATATTTTTCATCACCAATTTCATCTTTTTTTAGCATAAAATTGAATTTTTACCACTTAAATCTTGTATATGAGCAAATCCATTTTTACCCATTCTTCTATAAGAAACTATTCTTCCTGCTGTTTGAAATTCTTTATCAGAATTTTCATCATAATTTAAAATTTCAGATATATTTTGCTTTTTATCATATCTTCTTGCATAAGGTTCAAGAACCTTCTGCTCTTAATTCTTCAACTTTTCTTGCTTTTTCCTTCATTACATGGCTTACATTAACCACTGTTTCTTTATTATCCATATTCACTCCCTTACTATATTTCTATATTGATACTATAGCTCGAAACTAAATTCATCGCATCACTATCATTATATATATTATATTCTAAATCTATTTTTACCATTTTTTATACTAATATTTCTAGTGATAATATATATTTCTAATACTAAATCTGAAGTTTTTAAATTTTTGTAATTTTACCTTTTTTTGTAAACATTAGTATAAGATAAATCACCTTCTTTTGACATTATTATTTCTTTTTCTTTTATCTCTATAGAATAATTTTTCCATCTAATTTATATTTTATTATACCTTTTTCATCTACTTCATGATCAATATTATGTTTAAATTTAACATTTTCTATCAAATCATGTATTTGAGTATCATTAATCTTCATCCTCAAATAATTCATCTAAGAAATCATCTATTTCTTCATCATTTTTCATCACCTAAGAATACCATATCATCTTCTTCTAGATTAGAATCATTATCTAAACTTTCATCCGTATACCCATCATAATCAGAAGTAAAATCATTGTCTTCCCAATACTCAAATTCTTTTTCTTCAAGTTTGAAAGCTTCTTCTTGATAATGATCTATTATAGCTTCTTCCTCTTCTTCATCATCAACCAATTCTAAATCTTCCTCTTCATAATAGAATACTTTTTCATTCCATCTTCACTTTCACAAACTAAATATTCAATTCCTGCATATATCGTTTCTCAATACATAGTAAAATACTCTATATTCCATCTATTTCATAATCAAATTCACTACCTATTGTATACACAATTTCCTCCTACTTATGATAACTAATATTATTATTAATACATATTGCTCTATAAATTTGTTCAACTAAAATCAATCGCATTAATTGATGTGGAAATGTCATTTTTAGAAAAACTAATTCTCATATCTGATACATTTCTAACCCTCATCATTATAACTATTAGATCCACCTATTATGAAATTTATGGTACTCACATTTAGAGTTAATGTATCAATTTTTTTCTCGCTAGCTCTTCACTTGTTAGACCTTTGCCTTTTTAAATCTAGTAATATATTATATCCTATATTTTTATTAATAGCATCCAATAAACTTTACTTTCTTTATTTATAGCTACATTCACTATATTATCTGCTTCATCTTTAAGTTCTATAAAAATTTAATTTTACATATCTGCCTAATCTCTTAGAAAACTCATTTATTCCCTCAACTATATTTTTTCCTTTATTTTCCTCACAGATAATATTTATTTTTAACATTTTTACACCTCAATTTAAAACATTTACATTGCTTTTATATCATATATTTTAGTTTTTTCAAGTTTTTATATAATATATTAAATATATTTTTATTTTACTCTTCCAAAATTTTTGTCTAAAAATACTTTGAAATCTTAGTAATTATAGGTCTTCCATGAGGACAAGTATACTTTCCAACACTATGTAATCTTTTTAACCATATTTTTCATTTCTTCCATAGTTAATTTTTGACCTGCTTTTAATGGCTCCACGACAAGACATAGATATTATTATTCTTTCCTAATATCTCTAACATTATCATTGTTTTTAAATCTTCTATGATTTTATGCAATATATTTACATATATTTTCTCTAAAAGTAAAGTTAGGATAACCTCTTAATACTATATTGTTCTCACCTATATCATCTATATCAAAAAGCAAGATTTCTAAATATTTCCATATTATTTAAAACTATATCTTTATCTATTGGATTAAGTGTTATTATCTCAGGAATTAACATAGTTTGCTCTGACAACTCTTTTTAGAATAATGCTTCCATTAATTCTTCATAAAGTAATCTTTCATGTATAATATGCTGATCATATATTTCAAGTTCTTCTTCTCCCTCAACTAATATATATGTATCAAATATTTGTCCCAAAACATTATATTCTCTTTCTATATTAACTTCTCTTTCAAAAAACCTTTTAAATATCCATCATAATCTTCTTTTCTTCTTTAATTTCAATTTCTTCAATTTCTCATTTTCTTTATATACATCATTAAGACTATATTTATTTTCTGTAAATTCAAAAATTAGACTTAACATATTCCGGTTTTTATTTCTTCAGAAAAATTTGAAATATATGTATTAACTTCTAATTTATTTTTCAACTTTTTCCTCATACATATTATCTTCAAAATTTTTCAATCTTAGGCTGAAGTACAGGCTGCCAATTTTTCTATCATATTCATAGAAAAAGTCATCTATAGTATTTTTAATATCACTATATACATATTTTTTTCATCAGAAAATTTTACAAGTTTTTAGATGGATGCACATTTACATCTATTTCTTTTAGGATTTATCTCGTAATTAATTATAGCAAAGGGATATTTCCCTTCATTAATTTAGTATAGTATCCATCTATTACAGCTCTATCTATAACATTAGATTTTTACATATCTACCATTAACATAAGTATAAATATATTCCTTAGAAGATCTTAGTATTTCAACATTACCAAGATAGCCATATTTAAATTTAGTTAAATTTTTAAGAATATTTTTCCCAAAAATTTCAAATATTGTACTTTCCATACCATTTCCTGTAGTTTTTATAACAATTTTACCTTCTATATTTAAAGATATAGAAACATTAGGATTAGCTAGAGCTTCTTTTAATACTATATCTTTAATTTTAGTATATTCTGTACTATCTTTTCTTAAAAATTTCTTACGCGCCGGTGTATTATAAAAAAGATCTCTTATCTCTATATCAGTACCTGTAGTTCTGGATATATCTTCATATTTTCTAACAACCCCACCATATGAATTAAGTATACAACCTACTTTATCTATTTCTCTTTTACTTGAAATAGAAAGTTTTGAAACTGAAGATATTGAAGCTAATGCTTCTCCTCTAAATCCGTAAGTAGTTAAATTAAAAATATCATCTTTTTTCAAAAATTTTTGAAGTAGCATGTCTTTCTATACTTAAAAGTACATCTTCTTTCCCCATACCTTTACCATTATCAGAGATTTTAACATAACTTCCACCACTTAAAACTTCTATATCTATTTTTGTAGAATTTGCATCTAAAGAGTTTTTCAAGCAATTCCTTTATCATACTCGTAGGATTTTTCAACTACTTCTCAGCAGCAATTATATTTGAAATACTCTCATCTAGTATCTTTTATTTCTGCCATAAATTTCTCCCCTTTAATATTTTCTTTAATAGTCTACCATATATTTATATTGATGTCTATTGAATTTTTCCCATATATTGATATAATAAATTAGCGAAGATATACGGAATAGTGATACCTTTTTGGGCTTTACTTTTTGGTTAAGGGGCTGTCTCTGACTTAATATACTTGAGGAAATCACGATTTGATTTAATGGCTTATACGGATCTCATAATACTTAGTTATATGGCCACCCACTTGGTTTTTAAGGCAACAAAACCTTTTTCACTCCGGTATCTTGGCTTTATAAAAAAAGAGGACTTTAAGTCCCATATTTTTATTGTTTTGTATTTATGATTTATATAAATTTAAAAAGAGGGTTATACCCTCTTTTTAATCTTCTATTTTCTTTAATTTCAATTCTTCACTTAATTGTTTAATATCAACACTTGCAGGTGCTCCTGTTAATAAGTCTTGTCCCTTATTAGTTTTAGGGAATGGTATTATCCTTTATAGAAGTTTCTTTTTGCATTGCCATAAGCCATCTGTCAAGTCCAAATGCAAGTCCTCCATGTGGTGGAACACCATAACTTAATGTCTCTAAGAAGAAACCAAATTTATCTACTTGTTCTTCTTTAGATAATCCTAATGTATCAAAAACCTTAGATTGTAATTCTGAATCATGTATTCTTATAGACCCTCCACCTATTTCATATCCATTTTAATACTAAATCATAAGATTCAGACTTAATTTTTTCAAGTTCACCACTATCTAAATATTTAATATCTTCTTTTTTTAATTGATGTAAATGGATGATGTTGAGCTAAATATCTTCCTTCTTCCTCTGAGTATTCAAACATAGGAAAATCAACAACCCAAGCAAACTTAAACTCATCTTTATTTATCAATCCTAAATCATTTCCTAATTTTTAATCTTAAAAGCTCCTAGTCCATCAAGAACTATTTTTGTTTTTATCAGCTAATATGAAAAGCAATTTTATTATTAGTTAACTCTAAAGTATTTTTATATTATTTAAAAGTTTCTTCATCAAAGAATTTAGCTATAGGTGAATTTATACTTCCATCTTCTCAACTTTTTATATATGCTAATCCTTTTAGCTTTTGTAATAAGTTTTAACGAAATCTTCAAGATCTTTAATTTTTCTTTCTTGAAAAATCAACATCATCTGATACTATAGCTCTTACACTACCACCATTGCTAATAGCATCATCAAATACAGAAAATCCTTTATTAACTACAACTTCTGATAAATCTTTAATTTTCATATCAAATCTTAAATCTGGTTTATCTGAACCATAATTATTCATTGCATAATCTAAGTTATTCTTTCAAATTTTTCTAATTTTTCTTCACCAGTAACATCTTTAAATACTTTCTTAGCAAGTCTTTCAACTAAATCCATTATATCTTCTTGATGTATAAATGACATTTCCATATCAAGTTGAGTAAATTCTAATTGTCTATCTCCCCTTAAATCCTCATCTCTAAAGCATTTAGCAAGTTGATAATATTTATCCATACCAGCAACCATTAAAGTTTGTTTAAATAATTGTGAGATTGTGGAAGAGCATAAAATTCACCTTTTTGCATTCTACTTGGAACTATGAAATCACGTGCACCTTCAGGTGTTGCCTTACCAAGTATAGGGAGTATCTATATCTAAGAAACCTTCATTATTCATGAACTCTCTTATAGAAAATAGCATAGCATTTCTTTTTAACTATATTATCCAACATTTTCTTTCTTCTTAAATCTAAATATCTATATGTCAATCTTAAATTTTCATTAATATTATTTTTCTGAAATTTCAAAAGGTAAATTTTTAGATCTAGATAATACATTTATATTTTCTAGCTAATACTTCTATATCACCTGTTAATATATTTTTATTTTTACTTGTTCTTTCATTTTACTTTTACCTTCTACTTGTATTACAAATTCATTTTTAATTTTTTTAGCAAGTTCTAGTATTTCTTTAGGTGAATTTTTCATTAACTAATACTTGTGTAATTCCATATCTATCTCTAAGATCTATAAATACGAAAAAGGCCCCATATCACGTACCTTATCTATCCATCCAGATATAGTAACACTTTTGTCCTACATTTTCTATTCTTAATTCATCTAATTTATGACTTCTATACATTATTTTATCCTTTCTATAAGGCTAGATAAAGTAATCTCTTCTTGATTTCCTGTTTCAAGATTCTTAGAGTTATCATTCCCTTATTTTTCATCTTCGCCTAATATTATAGCATAAAGACACCAAGTTTATTAGCTTTTTCATTTGACCACCAAATCCTTTTAGGTGAATAATCAAATTCCACACGTATTCCTTCTTCTCTTAATGATTTCAAAATATTTAACATGTATTCTTTAGTTTCATCAAAATATACTATATATGATAATTTTTTCTTTTTATTTTATAAGTTTTTCATCTAAAAGTAAAGTTATTCTTTCAATTCCTGCAGCAAAACCAATTCCTGGAACCTTAACTCCTGCTAATATTTCAGTTAACTTATCATATCTTCCTCCACCTAAAACTGTAGATTGTGCTCCTAAATTTTCTGATTTAATTTCAAATACTGTATCTGAATAATAATCTAGACCTCTTACAAGTTTAGGGTTTTACAATATAATTTACACCGAAAGATTTTTAAAGTATCTTTTAAACTTTCAAAGAATTTATTACTTTCTTCATCAAAGTAATCATAAAGCTTAGGTGCATTTTCTAAAAAGTTTTTGATCTTCTTCACTCTTAGAATCAAGTACTCTTAAAGGATTTTTACTAGCTCTTATTTTAGAGTCATCACTTAATTTATCTATATTTTCTAAAAGATATTCTTGTAAGTCCTTAATATATTTAACTCTACATTCTACACTTCCTAAAGAATTAAGTTTCTACAGTTAAATTATTAAGCTCTAATTTTGATAAGAATTCTACTGCCATAGCTATTATTTCTCCATCAAGCATTGGATTTCTAATACCAAAACTTTCTACTCCCTATTTGATAAAAATTCTCTGTATCTTCCCTTTTTGAGGTGCCTCATATCTATACATAGGTCCTGAATAATACCATTTAACATTAGGGTTTGATTTATGTAATCCCTGCATTTTAAAATAAGCTCCTAACAACTCCAGCTGTTCCTTCAGGTCTTAATGTTATACTTCTTCCTCCCTTATCTTCAAAAGTATACATTTCTTTTTGAAACTACATCAGTTTCATCTCCCTACAGATCTTTTTAAAAGTTCAGTCTCCTCAACTATAGGAGTTATTATATTTTTATAACCATACTTTTCAAATAACTTCTTTAGCAACTTCTAATATAAAATTTTTGCTTTTCAGAATCACTAAAAATACCTATCTTTCATACCTTTAAGTACATTATATTCCATTAATCATCACCTCAATATTTCTATATATTTCATCATTTATATCTTCTACTGTTCTTATTTTTACAATCTTTTACACAATTTATTATTATCCATCCTTTTTATATTTTGCAAGCTCTATTGCACTATTATATGATTTTATTAAATACTCTTTATTACTCTCATGTATATCTTTAGCCTTTATCTCCCGTTATCTTATTTTTCCCTATTTTTCCATAAGACTAAACGTATATTCTATTGGAACATTTAAAAATACAACTAAATTAGGGACTAGGTATACCAAGTTTACTATATTCAAAGTCTTCTATCCAATTAATACATCTCATTTTTTTCTTCAAAATCATCTATTTTAGATGCTTGATGTACAATATTAGAAGTCGTATATCTATCACTAATTATAACATAGCCATTTTCATATTCTTTTCGCCCATTTGGTTTTTAAATGAAGCATATCTATCCACTCCATAAAAACTTGAAGCAGCATAAGCATTAACACTTTGAGCATCTTTTTCCAAAAATCACCATTTAAGTACATTTTAACTAAACTAGATGAAGGAGAATCATAATCAGGAAAAGAAATTTTTAACTTTTATTCCTTCATTACATAGTCTATCATTCAGAAGTTGACTTTTGAGTTTGTTTTACTACCACCATCAGTACCTTCTATTATTATTAATTTTTCCCACTTTAATCTCCTTAATATTTATCAATTATTATTTTCAAAAGAATGCCAACTAAGTGTAGAACATTTAATTCTAGCAGGCATATCCTTGTTATTTCTAATAGTTTTGCCTCTTCTAAAATATCTTCTTCTAAACTTGAAAGTTCTTCGCCATGCATCATTTTAAAAAATACATCCAATAATTTTTAGTTTCATCTAAACTTTTCCCTTTTATTAATTCAACAAGCATAGCTGAAGAAGCTGAAGATATAGCACATCCATTTCCTATAAATGATGCATCTTCTATTAATTTATCTTTTTATTTTAACTACAAAGAGTTAGGGTCATCACCACAACTAGGGTTATGACCTCTTTGTATATCGGTAGGATTATCTATCTCTTTTCAAATCTTTTCTATTAGAATACTCTAGTATAGTTTGCTGATAAAAGCTTGTTTTATATCCATTATTACTCCATTATTTTTATATCATGATATTTTAAATATATTTTTATATTGATACACTGCATGCTCTATAACTAAAGAAAGAAACAGTGTAAGCTATAATTCTAGCAAAAATGTAGGATTATTTAATATTAATATAGATATAAATACAGAAATTATAGAAGTTAAAATATATACATTTGATCTATATATGTTTATTTTTTTCTTATTAAAAACCTGTAATCATTCTTAATATCCCCATCATCAAAATCCAAAAAGCCAAAAATGAAGGTATAAGTAATCCTAAATTAAATAAATCCTGAGTTGCCAATAATATACAAAATATAATAGTTACTATAGGATTTATTAAATACATCTTTTGAAAATACACGAGAATTTTTTTATATAATATATCAATTCTCTTAAAAGCCACAAGTAGATTTAATAAAAACAAGTGCACGTATTATATATCCTAATTGTTCTATAGGATTAAAAACAATAGTATTCCTACTACAAAAACTATACTTAGCACTAAATTAAAACTCTTATTTTTCATATTACCACCTTAATTAATATTTGCCTTCATAAGTCTTATTATTGCAGCTCTATCATTTTTCATCTAACTTCATACGTATAAATTTAATAGTTTCTTCAAGTTGAGGTATAGTCATGTATTCTAACGCATTAACTCTTCTTCTCGTTTTTCTATTTCATCTGCCATAAGTTGTGTTGATTTTTTTCTATTTGAGCAAGTTGTAATAAATCATTCATAACAAAACTCATATCTTCTATAGCTAAATCTAATTCATAGCTTGTTTTGAGCAAAAAGAATAAGGATAAAGATCATTTTCATCCCCTATTTTTCTAAAGATATTTCTGGTATTCTTACACTCATAACATTTCTTTTTGTAACATCTACTTCATATCTTATCTTTGGAATAGCAAGTGATTCTTCAAATACAGATTCAGATATTATACTCTTAGCCATAGTAAAATTCTTTAATGATAAAGTTAGCTTTTTTCGACATTTATACGCATTTCCTTATTTTTCTTTATAGTTTCTATAAAAATACGCATAAGTTCATCTTGTTTATCCTTTTAATAATTTATGTCCTTTTTTAGCTGTTACAAGTTTTTGCTTTTTAAACGAGTTAATTCCATTCTTGTTGGATTCACATTTAATCTCAGCCATATTATTTTTCCTCTTTATTTAAATATTTTTCTAAATATTCATCCCTAATTCTCTTTAACTCATTCTTAGGCAATATTCTTAAAAGATCCCATCCAAGTTCTAAAGTATCTATTATACTTCTATTATTTTCAAATCCTTGACCCTACATATTTTTCTTCAAATTCTTGAGCAAATTTAGCAAATTGTTTATCTGTATCAGATAAAGCTAGATTCATCCCAAAAATTACAGCCAATTCTTTTAGCTTCTTTTACCTGTTGCATAGGCTGAAAATAGTTGATTCATTGTATCGGCATGATCTTCACGAGTCTTATTTTTTTACCTATACCTTTATCTTTAAGTCTTGAAAGTGAAGGTAATACATCAATAGGAGGCATAATATTTTTCTTATACAACTCTCTTGAAAGTACTATTTGTCCCTCAGTAATATATCCAGTTAAATCAGGAATTGGATGAGTTTTATCATCCTCAGGCATAGTAAGTATAGGTATCTGAGTTATAGAACCTGGTTTACCTTTTTAATTTACCTGCCCTTTCATAAAAGTGTAGAAAGGTCAGTATATAGATAACCTGGGTATCCACGTCTACCAGGAACTTCTTTTCTTGCTGCTGATATTTCTCTTAAAAAGCTTCACAATAATTAGTTAAATCTGTTATTATAGTCAAAACATGCATTCCCTTTTCAAAAGCAAGATATTCAGCACAAGTAAGTGCCATTCTTGGTGTTGCTATTCTTTCTACTGATGGATCATTTGCAAGATTAATAAATAGAACTGATCTATCTATAGCTCCTGTCTTTTTGAAATCTTCTATAAAGAATTGTGCTTCTTCATAAGTTATACCTACTGCTGCAAATACTACGGCAAATTTTTCTCCATCACCTAATACTCTAGCTTGTCTTGCTATTTGTGCTGCAAGTTCAGCATGTGGCATACCTGAACCTGAAAATATAGGTAATTTTTGCCCTCTTACTAAAGTATTTAATCCATCTATAGCTGATATACCTGTTTGAATAAATTCAGAAGGATAATCTCTAGCTACTGGATTTAAAGCTATTCCATTAATATCTAGAGATTTTTTCAGCAACAATTTTAGGTCCATTATCTTTTTTCTCTACCTAATCCATCAAATACTCTTCCCTATCATATCTTCAGAAACTCTAAGTTTCAAAAGGTGTACCAAGAAATCTAACCTTAGAATCTTTCATATTTATACCTGCTGGTGATTCAAATAATTGAAGTATAGCTTTATCTTCATTAACTTCTAATACTCTTCCCTAAACGAGTCTCACCATTTTTGTGTTTCTACTTCTACTAACTCTTCATAGCTTACACCATCAACACCTTCTACAGTCATCAAAGGTCCTACTATTTCATTTATAGTTTTATATTCTTTTATCACTACATTACCTCCGATTGTTTTTGAGATAAGTTCATCAATTTTTCTAACAACTTCTTTATCTATTTCATCAATTTTTCTATTTCTTCTTCTGATAAATACTTAGCTCTTGCAATATTTTCCTTACTTCTAAATCTAGTATATCTTTATATATACATTTGATCTCTAAAGCACGTTTTTGCTTGATTATAGAAATTAATAACCATATTAAGCATTTTTATCTTGTTTTGCAAGTGAAGTAAATGTATCTTGTTCATGGAAGGCATTTTGTTGTAAATAATCTTCTCTAATAGATTTAGCAGCTTCAAGTTTTAATTGATCTTCAAATGATAAAAGTATCTTTACCTACAAGTCTTACTATTTCTTGAAGTGAAGCTTCTTCTTGAAGTAATTTCATAGCTTTTACCCTATTTTTAGAAAATCTATCATCTACATTTTTATCCATCCATTCATCTACTTTAGTTTGATAAAGTGTATATGAATTTAGCCAATTTATTGCTGGGAAATGTCTTCTATAGGCAAGTTGGGCATCAAGTCCCCAGAATACCTTAACTATACGTAATGTAGCTTGTGATACAGGCTCTGATATATCTCCTCCAGGAGGTGATACAGCTCCTATAACAGTTAAAGCACCTATTCTTTCATCTTCTCCAAGACAAACTACCTTACCTGCTCTTTTCATAGAAATCAGCACGAGATGCAAGATATGCTGGATAACCTTCATCTCCTGGCATTTCTTCAAGACGTCCTGACATTTCTCTTAAAGCTTCTGCCCAACGAGAAGTAGAATCTGCCATTATAGAGACAGAATATCCCATATCTCTAAAATACTCCGCTATAGTTATACCTGTATATATAGAAGCTTCTCTGGCAGCAACTGGCATATTTGAAGTATTTGCTATAAGTACTGTTCTTTGCATTAAAGATTTCCCTGTTAATGGATCTATAATTTCAGGAAATTCCATAAGAACATCAGTCATCTCATTACCACGTTCTCCACATCCAACATATACTACAACTTGAGCATCACCCCATTTTTGCAAACTGATGTTGTACAACTGTCTTACCTGATCCAAAAAGGCCCTGGAACACAAGCAGTTCCTCCTTTTGCAACTGGGAAGAATGTATCTATTACTCTTTGTCCTGTAACTAATGGTTCATCAGGATTAATTTTTCTTTCATATCTTCTTCCACGTCTTACCGGCCATTTTTGTATCATATTTAATTCTACTAAACCTTTAGGGTGTTTCTATAATAGCAATTGTATCTTCAACTTTAAAAATTACCAGATTTTTATTTCTTTTTATAGTACCTTCTATTCCAAAAGGAACCATAATTTTATGATCTATAACTTCTGTTTCAGGTACTATTCCTAAAAACATAACCAGAAGATACATAATCCCCTACATTCTTTTTGGGCTTTAAATTCCCAAACTTTTTCTCTATCTAAAGAATTTACTTCTACTCCTTTAATAAGGAAATCTCCAACTTTTAGCTCTTATTTTTATCTAATGGTCTTTGTATTCCATCAAACATATTTTTCTAATAATCCTGGACCCTAATTCTACAGAAAGAGGCATACCTGTTGTTTCAACTGGCTCATCTGTACCTATACCTGTAGTTTCTTCATATACTTGAATAGAGGCTCTATCTCCCCTCATTTCAATTATTTCACCTATTAATTTATTATTACCTACTTTAACCATGTCAAATACATTAGCATGTGACATATTTTTCTGCAACAACTAATGGTCCTGAAACTTTAATAATTCTTCCTTTCAAGTCCTTCTCCTTTCAACTAAAAAAATATTAGTTCCTATTGCCTTTTCTATATTTTTCATCTATTTTTAGCTATTCCTATACCTTTACTTCCCTTATTACTTGGTATTAAAGTTATCATAGGCATAACTTCATTTTTATATCTTTCTAGTACACTCTCGGCACTGAAGAGCATAATCTTCTGTTATTAATATTATTCCATAGCCACTTATTGCAAGTTTATCTATAGTTGCCTTAATTTTTTTGAATTACTATATCATCATTTTCTAAGTTTTTCAACACTAAAAACATCTATACCTAAAAGCTTTAAATGATGTAACTGTATCTTTATCTCCTATAGCTGCTATTTTATACATAAACTCCTCTCAATCTACTTTTTAACAAGTTCTATATCAATGTCATTTAATTTAGAGACATTATTAATCTTAAAGCTTTAAATTCATATTCTTTAGCTATAATATATGTAAATATAGGTTCTGGACCTATAGTCACATTTTTTATATTCTTTAACCAAAAGAAATTATCATGTTATCAAATACCTTTTCAATTTCTAATATATCCTCATTTTTCAAAAGTTTCCCAAGATTTAGTTTCTATTTTCTTTTTTTAAATAATGGTAAATATGTATTAGTGAAATATGATTTAATTAAATCCTCTTTACATATATTTCCACCATCTACTAAAAATATCATCTAAATAATCTACATTTCTATTTTGCTTTTTCAATCTTAAAAAGTTAAAACATTATATCTATCTATAGATATTTTAGAATAATCTATAAATAAAGGTATATTAGTACTAATTGCTAATTTTTAAAAAGATGTTTTAAATACATTTTATCAAGTTCTATACAAGCTTCTTTTTAAATCTTTATATTTTTTTCAACTCATTAAAATTAATCATTATTTCTTCTTTGTTTATAATACCTGTAGATATATTATACTCATCTAAAATATTCCCTTTATCCTTTAATAGAAGTTTAAGATTTTTGATATTCATATTTCAAGGCAGCCAAATCAACTATTTCCTGATTATTTTTTAGATATTTCTCTTGTAAATTTAAATACTCTTTCAAGCTCTCCATTAATAATTTTTTTCATATTCATCATCACGAGTAATAGTAGCTATAGAATAAGAGTAATCCGTATCGTTTAAGATTCTTAATATTTCTTTTAAATGAATTAGTCTCTAACATTTTTAATAAGTCTTATCTTCACTTAATAAATTTTTTTCTTGAACCTTAATCATTGATACAGGTAAAATGAAATCATTTCTATTCATTTAAACACCTCTAATTAAAAATAGTTTAATATCAAACTTTCCAATTCTTCCTTTTTAATATTTATTATACTATCAAAAGTATAATTTTTCATCAACACCATCATATGATATTACAAATCCAGATTTAACTGTATCACTAATTTTTAAATTAGAAAATTTATTACTTAAATCCCTATATTTAGATGGAACTAATATTAATTCATTAGGAAAAGATTTTTCTTTTTTTCTAAATTATATTTAATAAAATTTTCCATCTCTTCTAAACTAATATTTTTCTAAATTTGTTGATAATTCATTTAAGATTTGTCCTATTATCTCTTGTTTTTTCTCTAATAATATATTTTTAGATTTTTAAATTAATATTAGATTCAACTCTTTTCAAATTCTAAATCTTTTTGTTTCAAAACTTACTTAAAGATTTTTCATAGTCTTTAACTTTTAAATCAAATTCAGATTTTAGAACTTGAATTTTTATCTTCAGTTTCAGAATTTAATACCTTAATTTTATCTTCCGTATCTGAAATTATCTTATTTATTATATTATCTAAATTTGACATACTTACTCCTTAACCTATAACTGCATTATTAAGTAATAGTATAGATATAACAAAAACCTAATAAGGCATAAATTTCAACCATTACCGCATATACTATACCTTTAAATTGGTGTTCTTCATTTTTAGCAAGTATAGTAATACCTGCTACTGAAACTCTAGCTTGTGCTATTGCTGAATGAAGACCAACTATAGCTATTGGAAGACAAGCAAATAAGATTGATAATCCTTGTAAAGAAGTAGTTGAAGATGTTACCTTACCTACTGCTAAAAGCCCTATAACGAAACCATATAACCCTTGTGAACCTGGTAATAATTGTAAAAATTAATGATTTACCAAACTTTTTCTGGTTCATCTATCATAAGTCCTGCTGCAGCTTCCCCAACCATTCCAACAGCTTTTGCAGATCCAACTCCTGCTAAAATTGCAGCAAGCGCTGCTCCAAGTATACCCAATGCTGGTCCTAAATTAACTAAAAAAATCCGTCTAAATTAAACATTTTTCCTCCTAATTGTTCTTTATGTTTATATATTTTTCTTTAATTTTAAAATTATTAAATGCCTTTTTCCCTCCACCTTCATAGAATTTTAGCGAAGAATTCAACATATATTAATCTTGATGTATGTACACTATGCACCAAGAGCAGATAAGAATAAATTAAATCCATGTCCTAATATCATAATTATCAACATAAATACTATCATTATTCCTTTATTTCCTACCATTTTATGCTATCGTGTTAACAGAATATGCAATATATCCTCCAGATAATCCAAGAGCCATAAGTCTGACATAAGATATTAAATCTCCCATATAACCTGATATTCCATATAAGGCATAAGTTCCAAGACCTATTTTACCTCCAATACTTTTGAGCTTCTCTTCACTCTGTTGCTACTATTCCAAGCTATAGATATTATCATTAAATACATAGATATATTTACCAAAATTCCACTGACATTACTAAAAACTTGCATACACATAATATCCTGTTGAAATAAGTGTTACAATCCATAAAAATACATCAGCAAAACAATCAAAATATCTTTTTATCTTTTTAGTAATATATATGCCTTAGTTAATAAAAGCTAAGAATATATGTATAATCCCAAATACGAATGATAAAATCATTACTGGTTGATAATTAACAGTTGGTGAATATATATGTATAGGATTATCAAAATCAAATCCAAAGAATGATCCATAAATAAGTCCCCAAACTGTTGTAGAAATTCCCTAACATAAATACAAATTTCATCATATTTTTTATTTGATTTGCTTTAGTTTAAATATAGTTAGAGCCATTCCAGTTGCTATACTCTAATAACAAGCCATAACCTACATCTGCCATCATCATACCAAAGAATAGCCAGAAAAAAATGGTGCTACTATTAAAGTAGGATCTATTTCTGTATATTTAGGTAATGAATATGTCCCAACTAGCATTTCATATGGTTCAATAATTGAATTATTTTTCAACTTAACAGGAATATCACTATCATTTACGTCAAATTCTTCATATGAAATATAGTAATTATTAGAAAGTGTATTATTAAGTATTTTTCTAATTCTTCCTTTCTATATTTTTAGGAATATATGCTGATATTATACCTAATTTATCAGTTTCTTTTAAATATTTCTTTAGTATTTTCTTTTAATAATATATTTCTATAATATTCACTTGCTATTTCTAGATCTGATATATTTGAAAGCAAAATTTTTAATTCAATATCAATATTTTCTATACTTTTAATATTTTCTAACTATTCTTTTTCTAATTTTTCTATCATTTTTATAGGAATTTCTGTAATATCTAAATTTAACTTAGTTAAATTTAATTTCTTTTATAAGATCTTTAAAATTAGAATCTTTGCCAGAATATATTAATACATTAACATCTTTTTCCTTCAAATATTACATTAACCTCTACCATATCATCAATTTCTTTTAACATTTTTCATAATAGATAGAGTTCCTATTGTAGTATCTACCATCTTTAACCTTTTTAAATCTAAAAGATGTAACATCTAAAATTTTTCCAACTTTCATATTCAAATATACTATTTTTAAGATTTTCATTTTTGTCTTAATAAAGTTTCTTTTTAAAGTAAATTTAGAAATAATATTATCTATAGTTTTTTTCTATATCTAATCTTTTAACATAATTTTCAAGATCATCATAACTAAATTCTAAAAGGCCATCTTTTAAAGACTTAAATATAGATTTTTTAGAGCCAATATCCTTAATTTTTAATTAAACTTTCAATCTTAACTATTATATTTTTCAGTATTTTCTATATTTTTTTGATACATAATTGTTAAGTTCAAAAATCTATAACTCTAAAATCTATTTCTTCAAACTTTTTGAAAATCTTTTAATAATCTATTAACATCATTTTTAAAGAGTATTAGATTAAATTTTTTCAAGTTTTTACTATAGCCATTTTCTATCCTTTCATAACTATATTTTTAATTGTAGTACAATATCTTCTTTTTACTTAAAACATTTTTCCCTAAATTATTAGCTTTTTCTTTAGCTTCTTCTAAAATATGATTAAGACTATTTCTTTTTAGACTCTATATCTAACTTTAATTTTTTCAGAAAAATCTTTCATCTATATTTTTAGTTAAAGTCAAAAATTCATTTTTCTATTTCAATCTTTGTACTATTTATTTTTCAATATTTATTTTTTTGAGATTCTTCCAACTTTATTTTTCATCTCTTTTTCAATATTCTCAATTTTTCTAAAACTATTCTTGTCATACCATCCTCCCATTAAAAAATATTTTATAATCAGAATAACCAAATTCATCTAATTTATTATATGGTATAAATCTAAGTGCTGCACCATTTATGCAATATCTTAAACCTCCAGCACTTGAAGGTCCATCAGTAAATACATGTCCAAGATGAGCTTTATCTAACTTAGTTTTTAACTTCTATTCTATTCATTCCATGTGATAAATCTTGATAATAATTAATATTTTTCTATAAGTATAGGTCTTGTAAAAACTTGGCCATCCACAACCACTATCAAATTTATCTAAAGAGAAATATAGGCTCTCCAGTTACTATATTTACATATATACCCTTTTTCATAATTATCTTCTAATTCAGAAGAAAACGGCTTTTTCTGTTTCTGAGTTTTGAGTTATCCCAAATTCAAGTTTAGACAAAGTATTTCTCAACTTTTTCTAATTGAGGGTTTTTCATACTTTTTATTAAAAACTGATAAAAACAGAATCTAAATTAATGTGACAATACCCTTAGGATTTTTCTAAATAATCTTGATGGTAATCTTCAGCAAGTATGTACATATTTAACTTTTTCAATTTCAACTGCTATTTTTACTATCTCTTTTTCTATGTATTCACATACTTTATTTATACAATTTAAATCATTTTCATCTAAATAATATATACCAGTCCTATACTGTCTTCCAATATCATTACCTTGCTTATTAATTGAATAAGGATCTATTATTTTTAAATAGTCTTAAAAGTATCTCTTCAAGTCTTATAATATTTGGATTATATTCAATCTCAACTGTTTCAACATGATCTGTATATTTAATTTCGCTATATGTTGTCTTATTAGTTTTACCATTAGCATATCCTACACTAGTTTTTTCTATTCCAAGTAAATTTTTTGAAATAGTGTTGAACTCCCCAAAAACATCCTCCAGCTAAGTAAATTTTTCATAATTCATCACCCCCAGACTTATATAATTATATCATTAAAAGGATAAAATTTCAAATTACTAGTTTATAGTTAATATAGCTTTTTAATACTATTTATATATACTAATACATAGAAAAAAATATTTTACAATCTTTCTTGATTTTTTTCATTTTATATAGTGTATAATAATTATTGTCAATGAAAGTTGACAACCTCAATTAACCCCTTTAGGAGCTAATAGATAAATATTAGCTCCTTTTTTATTACTTTTTATTAAATAAGCACCTTTAAGAAATATTTTAATAAATAAAAAAATTTAAATATAATATTTCTAATCGGTGCTTTTATTTTCTATATTTTTTTCACATTTTTCTACAGTTCCTATTCCTAGAAGGCTTAATCCTTTTTAATAACTAAAGCTACTTTTTCACAAATTTCAAGTCTTGCTTTTGAGTTAATTCTAAATTTTCCATATCTATTACTTGATTTGAATTATAGAAAGAATTAAATTCTTTTCGTTAAATCAAATAAATAATCAGCTATAAGATTAGGTCTATTTTGTTTCAAAAGCTTTTAATTGTTGTAAATGGTAATTTATGAAGAGAAACTATTAAACCTCTTTCTAATTCATTACTCTTTTTCAACTAACATTTCTGTATCTGCATAGTTTATTCCTAATTCTTTCGCCTTTTCTAAGTATAGACATAATTCTAACATAACAATATTGAAGATATGGTCCCAGTATTTCCTTCAAAACTTAGTACTTTGTCCCAAGTAAATGTAATTCCACTACTTCTATTTTGACTTAAATCAAAGTATTTTTATAGCTCCAACTCCTACAACTTCAGCTATATTTTCTTTTTCTTCATCTGATAAAGTAGGATTTTTTTCATCTACTATTTTTCTAACTTCTATATGTGCTTTATCTAATATTTCTTCAAGTCTTATTACATCTCCACCACGAGTTGAAAAATATTGTTCCATCTCCAAACCTCATAATTCCAAACTCTACATGTTCTTTATTATAGTCATAAGGTTTTCCCATCATTTCAGAGATTTTTAAACACTTGTTTGAAAATGACCTTTTTGTCTTTCATCTACTACATATATCAGCTCTATCTATATTCAAATCATCTTTTCTATATTTTTATACAAGCAAGATCTGATGTTGAATAAAGGAAAACTTCCATTATTTTTGTACTATACAGGAGGTAATTCATCATTTTCAAAAACACTACCTCTGCACCTTCATCATTACGTGATATACCCTTTATCGTTTAATAATTTAACGATTCCTGACATCATAGGATTATAGAAAGATTCACCATTAAATAAATCAAATTTAATATCTAATCTTTTATACACTTTATCATATTCTCTTAAAGAATATGTTATAAATTCCTTCCATAAAGCAAGATTTACAGGATCTCCCATCTGAACCTTTTTTAATTCCTCACGTGCTTCATCCTCAAGAGATGGATCTTCTTTTGCAGCTCCTGAAAACTTAACATAAAGTCTTTCTAGCTCTTCTATAGCATTTGACTCATAAGCTTCTTTTATCTAACCATTTGTTATATGCCACTATCAATTTACCAAACTGAGTACCCCAATCTCCTATATGATTATCGCTAATTACATTAAATCCAAGTTCTTTATATATTCTTGTTAATGCATCTCCTATTATAGTACTTCTCAAATGACCCACATGCATTCTTTTTGGCAATATTAGGTGAAGAATAATCTATTAATACTTTTTCATTATTAGCTTTATCATACTCATATTCTTCTTTACCTATCTTTTTACTTTCTTCATTTAAAAATTTATTATCAATAAATATATTAATAAATCCAGGCCCTGCAACTTCTATCTTAGAAATAATTCCACAACCATCAAAAATTATCTATTAATTTTGTAGCTATTTCTCTTGGGTTACTTCCTAAAAACCTTAGATTTAGTCATAGCAAAAATTACTTTGAAAGTCTCCAAATTCTTTTTCGTAGAATTTTTGTATATCTTCTAATTTAAGTTCAATCCCAAAAACTTTATTAACATTTTTAGAAAGAACATTTAAAACCCTCAGTGATTAATAACTTCATTTTTTTCTCCTTATTTTTCTTAAAATAATAACATTTATAATATACATTGTCAATTAAAATAGAGTTAATTGATCTGATTCAGGTAAGTCATCATCAATACATTTTATATTTTCTTAAATTATCTAATACTGTTTTAGATATTTTACATCTCTTTGAAATATCTTCTATAGAACTAAATTTTACCTTTATTTCTCTCTTCAACTATGGTATTTGCAACAACTTCACCAAGTTGATCCATAGCTGATAAAGGTATACGAATTTTACCATTTTCAATTTTAAATTTATGAGCTTCTGATTCATATATATCAATATCTAACAATTCTATTCCTCTTGCCTTCATCTCTATTAATATTTCCATTAAAATTAAAGACTTTTTATCATTAGTTGATAAATCAGGTAAAGATTTTTGTTGATATTTATCTCTTAATTCTTCTATAGTTCCATTCATTCCTATAAATGAAAAATCATCTGCTTTTTCTATTTAAATATGCAGTATAAAACTCTAAAGGATAATACACTTTAAAGTAGCTATTCTAACTGCCATCATAACATATGCAACAGCATGTCCTTTGGGGAACATATATTTAATTTTTTTCACAAGATTCTATATACCAATCCTTTAACATTATTTGCTTTCATCTTCTTCTTGTATTCTTCCCAAGCTTCTTTATCTTCAGGTTTAGATGGTCTACCCTTACGAACAAATTCCATAATATTAAATGCATCAGATTTATCTAGCCCCTATATCTATTAAATGGTTTTATAATATCATCCCTAACAGTTATTATTTCACTTAAAGTCGCAACACCATTTCTAACATATTCCTGAGCATTATTTAACCATACATCAGTTCCATGAGAAAGTCCTGATATTCTTACAAGTTCAGAAAACGTTTTAGGGTAATGTATCTTCTAACATTTGTTTTACAAATTCTGTACCAAATTCTGGTATACCGCTTGTCCCCAACTTATTCCCAATTTCTTCCTCTGTAACACCCAAAGCTTCAGTCGAACTAAATATACTAATTACCTTAGGATCTGTTAATGGTATGTTATATATATCAACTCCTGTTAAATCACGTAACATTTTTTTAGTGTACTTGGATCATCATGACCTAATATATCTAACTTTGTTAATTGAGTATCCATAACGTGATAATCAAAAATGAGTAGTTATAGAACCAGAACTTGGATCATTTGCAGGATACTGAACTGGTGTAAAATCATAGATAGACTTATAGTTAGGTACAACTATCATTCCTCCTGGATGTTGACCAGTAGTTTTTTTCTTGCACCTTCACATTTTTAGCTATTCTTTCAATTTCGGCACTATTTTTTTATTACAAAATTCTTCTTGCATATTTTTTTAAGTTCTAATTCTTTTTCAGCTCTAAGAGAACTATCTAACTTTTTCAAAGAAGTATTATACTCAGACAATACTTTAGATTCAAATTTTTCTTTTAATATTTTTCTTTCAAAATATTTTTTGAATAAAGCAATAGCATTTTTCTCTGCAACTGTAGTTATAGTTCCAGCTCTAAATACATAATCTTCACCAAATAATTCTTTTTGTATATTTATGTATTTCTCCTTGATATTCTCCCTGAAAAATTTAAATCTATATCCGGTGTTTTTATCCCCTTTAAATCCCATAAATACTTCAAAAGGTATAGAATGTCCATCACGTATTAATTCAGTTTCACAATTTGGACATTTTTCTTCTAAATCTACACCAGAACCTTCAAAATCTTTCATTTCAAAATATTTACATTTAGGGCATCTATAATGCGGATAAAGTCCATTAACTTCTGTTATTCCCATTAAATATGCTACTAATGATGAACCAACAGATCCTCTTGAACCTACAATATGCCCATTATCAACAGATTTCTTAACTAATTTTTGAGCTATTAAATATAGAACAGAAAATCCATTACCTATAATAGCATTTAACTCCCTTTCAAGTCTTTCCTCTATTTTAGGCGGTATTTTTTTCTCCATACAACTCATGAACTCTATTATATGACATATCTCTAACAGAATCTTCTGCACCCTCCATTACAGGTCTATATTCTCCATCAGGTATAGGTTTTTATTTTTTTCTATCTGTTCTTCTATTTTTATTAGTATTATATATTACTACATCTTCAACATCTTTACCAAGATATGAAAATTCATTTAACATTTCATCTGTAGTTCTAAAAATAGTTACCAGTATCTATGTCGTAGGTATTAAACGCTCTATCAGAACCTAATAGTAAAAGCCGCTTTTAGATTTTTCTATCTTTTTATCTAAATAATACACATTACCAGTAGCTACTACAAGTTTTATTTTTTTGATTTTGCCATTTTCTACAAAATCTTTATTCATTTGATGTATAAAATCTATTCCAGATATTTCTTGCTGAGTTATAGCATCATTATATATACTATCTGGATATATTTGTACATAATCATAAAAATCCATAGCTTCTGATATGTCATCTTTTGACATACCTCTTATATATAAATCTACAAGTTTACCTTTATTAAACCTACCCTGAATATATAGGACTTGAAGAAATTAAAAGTTTTCTCTATCAAAACTTAAATCTGACTTTAATATTCTAGGTTTTTATCACCATAGTATTTTTATATGAGATATAGAAACAAGCTCATATAAACGTTTCAACCCTTTTAAATTTTTAACTAAAATTGTAACATTTTTCTGTATCTGCCTTAATTGGTTCTTTAAAAAGTTTTTCACTAACTTGTGTTAATCTTTCTATACCAAATGGAGATAAATATTTTTAAAAGAACTTTAAATACTTCTGCTGTAGCTTGTGCATCATCTATAGCTCTATGATGATTTTTCAAGGACTATATTAAATTTCTTAGTCAGGGCATCAGAGAGTATCTTTTAATATCTTTAACTAATATTTTAGCCCATTCTAAAGTATCAATAAAACTAAAATTACTTTCTAAACTTAAATTTAATTGTTCACACTTCTTAGTTATAAACCCAACATCAAACTTAGCATTATGAGCTACAACTGTTGTATTTTTATAAACTCCAAAAATCTAGGTAATACTTTTTCAATAGTTTCTGCATTACTTACCATTTTATCACTAATACCTGTTAACTCTACTATTTTCATAGGTATTTTAATTTCTGGATTTATAAACTCTGAAAATTTATCTATAACTAGACCCTTTTCATCTTTTACTGCACCAATTTCTATTATTTTTATCATTAGTAGAACTAAATCCCTGTTGTTTCTATATCAAAATATTACAAATTCTTCTTCCTCTATATATATATCTTTAGGATTTTTTATTAAAGGTGCTTCATCATCGACAACATAAGCTTCTATTCCATATATTATTTTAAAGTCTTCATTTTTTTAACTCCATGAGCAACAAAAGAAAATGCATGAACAACTCCATAATCAGTGACAGCTATAGCCTTGTGATCATGATATTTTGCTCTTTCTATCAATTCTTTAGAATCTATAGTCGATGTCATATCACTCATATTAGTATGTGCTGCAAAGTTCTATTCTTTTAACTTTAGCACTATCTTTTTATGTCTTCAACTTCTCCTATTATATCTATTTTTTTAAGTCTAATACTATATTTTTCTCTATAATTTTGATATATTCCAAGTCCTTCTATTATATCCCCAACTTTTTACCTTTAAGCTCTTTCTTTATTATTTATAAATTTATCACAAATCACAGAATTTTTCATTATCAGTTATATATATCTCTACAATTATTTTACTATTTTTAATTTCTTTTAGTTCTATTTTTAAATACTTCACCACGAACAAGAATTTCTGAATTAATCATCATAGAACTTACACCACCTAATGGTGTAATATCTAGTTTAGGTTTAACATAAGATACTTTCGTATCAAATCCTGATTTTCTTATTTCTTTTTGACTTCTTTTTCAAAATTAACCTTAACTTCTCTCGGTTTTAAATTTAAAGTTTTTGAATCTTCTAAATTACTTGTAACATCTATTTCATATCTAAGTCCGAATATATCCCATAACTTACTAGATAAATTAGAAATAAAAATTCATTATTTTTATCATGATTAATTTTTAACTAAACTTCCCAAAACTATATTAATTGAATCATTAATAAAACTATAATTTATTTCATTTACTATCATATTTAGATATTTATCTTCATTTTTCACATACTCCAGTAAAAATGATATAGCTTCTTCTATATCTTCTTCTTTTTAATTTTTATCATATTTATTTATATTAAATTCTATATTAACATTATCTTCTATTTTAGAAATAATATTTCTAACTGCTTCTATCTCCTCAATTACTTCTTTAGATATATTTAATAAATCAAAATAAACAATTATCTCTACAACTTTAGAATTAACTAAATTTATCTCTTGAATTCTAATATTTTTAAGTCCTATTTTATCTTCTGGAACTTTTTAATATTGCATAATTTTTAGACATCTTTTCTCCTTATTTCATTTTTAAGTATATATCTATAAAATCATCTATATCTCCATCCATAACTTTTTCAACATTTCCTTCTTCATGATTAGTTCTATGATCTTTAACTAACTTTATATGGTTGGAAAAACATAAGATCTAATTTGTGAAACCCCACTCTATTTTAGACTCTGTCCCTTTTTAAATCTTTTATTTCATCTTCTCTATTTTTAATTCAATTTCAAATAATTTTTGCTCTTAATACTTCATAGCTGAAGCTAAAGATTTTTGTTTTGTGATCTTTCATTTTGACAAGTTACTACTATACCTGTAGGAATATGTGTTATTCTTACAGCTGAATCAGTTGTATTTACATGCTGACCCTCCAGCACCACTTCTGCTCTATAAGTATCTATTTTTCATATCTTCTTTTAGATTAACTTCCAAATCATCTTCTATCTCTGGTATTGCATTAACCGCAGCAAAAAGAAGTGTGACGTCTAGCATTAGAATCAAAAGGAGATATTCTTACCAATCTATGAACACCTTTTTCACATTCTAAAATAACCATAAGCAAACTCTCCCTTAATAGCAAGTGTTGCACTTTTAATACCAGCTTCTTCACCAGCTAATATATCTAATACTTCTACTCCAAACTTATGATTATCTGCCCATCTTTCATACATTCTAAGTAACATTGAAACCCAATCACAAGATTCAGTCCCTCCTGTTCTGCATTAATAGTAAGTATCGCATTATTCCTATCATACTTACCATTAAGTAAAACTTTTAATTTTTAAAAAGCTTCAAACTTTTTCTACAAACATATTTGTTTCTTCTTCTAATTCTTTAAGAGAAACTTCTTCTTGTTTATAGAAATCAAAAGTATATTCATATTATCATTTAATTCTATTATTTCTTTAATATCATTAACTTTAGATTTTTAAAGTAGATATCTCTTTTAAAATTTTTTTGTGAATTTTTGTGTATTTTTATAAAACTCAGGATCTAAAGTTAAAGATTCAAGTCTAGATAATTCTAAATTAAAAATTTTTCTAATTCAAAGATGCTCCTTAATATCATTAAACTCTATATCTTCTATCAACTTTTTAATTCATACTCTTCCATTACTACTCCTCTAATTAAATATTCTTGATAATATTAAATTTAACATTATTACAACTACTACTGTAGCATCATAATCTTACCTAAATCTACCTTTTTAAAAGTCATAAACGCTATCATTAAACTTTGGCAAACATAGCAAGCAATATTTCATAAGGTTTTATAACCTATAGACACAAATAAATCTGGAAAAACAGAATAACAAGTATTGCTATAGGTAATGCTTCTAAAAATTTATCCATGAACTTATTTCTTGGTATAGGAATAAAGATTACCAACAAGTCTAAATATTTGTGTTAATACACCAACAGAAATAACAGTTATCCAAAGCTTCATTTAACATCACCCTAACTTTTCCACCTTCAAAAATACATTGAAAATAGCTGCATATACCGTACTTGTTAATATAAGGATAAGGACTATTTGCAGACTCTTATTAACACTACTAAATGGAGGTATATACATAAATAAAAAGTTTTAAAATTAAAGTTATACCTACAACACGTATATGTCTAAATTCTGACATAAGAGTTGATATAAGTAAAGATAAAAATGTACCATATAAAACAAATTTCATAGAATTTATTATAATTAAAGGAACAAATGAGACCCACTAAAAACTCCTAAAAAGGTAGTTAATCCAAAAAGCTAGAAATCCTAATAAATTTGTTCAAATGCATATGAAAAATGACTTATTCTTTTTAACTGCTAGATATGCTATTAACTCATCTGTATACATAAGACCTATAATACAATTTGTCCAATTATCATATTTTTAAAGATTTATACATAGGTATATTTATTAGTACATATCTAAAATTAAAGCATAGCTGCTGCAAATATTGCAGAAATAACATCAAAATTAGGATTTTTAAATATTTGCATAAGTAAAGTTTGAGAAGCACCTGAGTATATTAAAAAACTCATAGATCCAGCTATTAATCCATTTACATCATAACTATTTGCAATTAAACCTAAAAAGTAAATCCAAAAGGTAAATAAGCTATAGCTATTCCTTTGGCTTCTTTTACACCAGATATAAACTCTGAGTAATTAAACTTTTCCACCAGATCCATCTTTTTCAACTCCATTCTCTATAAATTCTTTTTATATAATTTAAAACTTTAAAATTATTATTATATATATACTTTTTATTTCCATTAATATACTCTATTATCAATCTTTTAGTAAAGAAAAATTTAGTAATCTTTAATTCTTTTATATCTTTTTAATGAATATACAGTAGATTTATATAAAATCTCATTTTTGATCATATGATAAATCTTCATTATTAATTAAGAATGTAACCACAACAAAATATATCATATATGATTCCAATAAAAATCACTAACACCTCTAATATAGCTAATAAAAAGCTAAAAAAATATTATAAAAAGTGATACTGAATATAAATAGATAAAACTTTTTAAAATTATCTTCTATTTTAAATGAAGTATACTTCTTTTTATCTTCTATACTAAATACATAGAATAAAACAACAAAAGTTATCATAACACAAGGAATAGCTACATTTTTTGTTATAATTTGTGATACTAATAAAAATAATAAAATAACTATTAAAAATAATACTCGTACTTACTACATATTTATTTTTTCAAAAATTCATTATTTAAGATCACCCCAATTTTTCTCCTATGTTATAGTTTACTTTTTAATTTAATTTTTTCAAATTTTATAGTATTTTCCATTATATCTATTATCTTATCTACTATATCTATATAGTTTTTCATCAACTTCAAATATTAATTCATCATGAACTTGTAATAACATTTTTAATTTATCATTACATAATTCATTATATATTCTTTTTCATAACTTTTTATAATACCAGCTGCGCTACCCTGTATAACAGTATTTACTGCCATTCTATTAGCTTGTTCTCTTATATTAAGATTTCCTGAATTTATACTATGTACATATCTTTTTAGCTCCAAATATAGTTTCAACATATTCATTTTTCTCTACATTTTTCTATAATTTCATCAAGTAAAATTCTAACTTTAGGATATTCTCTAAAAATATGTATCTATATAATCTTTTTGCATCAGAAACTGGAATTTTTAATTCTTTAGATAAACCATATGGTGTTTTACCATAAAGAACTGAAAAATTAATAACCTTTGCTGATATTTTCTTTGATATTTTGTTACTTCTTCATCTTTATTTATAGCAAATATTTTTTTCTTGCAGTTAATTCATGTAAATCTAAAATCATTTGTATAAGCTTCTATTAAATGTGGATCACCAGAAATTTCAGCAAGAACTCTTAATTCTATTTGAGAATAATCAAAAGAAACTAACTTTTTCCCCTTACTTGCTCTAAATCCTTTTCTTATTTTTAGTGCCTTCTTCTGTTCTTGTAGGTATATTTTTGAAGATTGGGATTTTTGAGAAGAAAGTCTTCCTGTAGCTGTACCAGTTTGATTATATGTAGTATGTATTTTATTATTTACAGCAAGTTGCATCAATGGTTCCACATAAGTAGATCTAAGTTTTTCATATTCTCTATACTCAAGTATCAATTTGGCAATATTTATACCTCTTAAAGAAAGAAGTTCTAATACTTCAGCATCAGTTGAATAGGCCCCTGATTTTATTTTTTTCTTTTCACCTTTTATCCCTAATTTTTCAAATAATATATATCCAAGTTGTTTAGGTGAACTAATTTTAAATTCTTCTCCACTTTCAATATATATCTCTTCTACTAATTGCTCTATTTTTTAAAACCCTAATTCTTTATTATATTCTTTTAAAATAGTCTAAATCTATAGATATTCCATTATCTTCCATATATTTAAGAACCTTTGTAAATTCTTTTTCCTCGTTATATCTTTCTTTTGAATTTTTCAATTTTTCAAATTATCATAAAGTTCATTTTTAAAACATATAAACCATAAGTTAATTTATCCATTCTTTTCTAAATAATATGAATTTAATTCTTCTTCATTCATTTTAGAAACTATTTTTATCAAAAATTTGGAACTGAAATATTAAGTCTATCAAATAACACTTTCTCTAATTCTTGTTCAGCATCCATAGATAAAGTAAATATTGCAAGAAGAATATCAAAAATAATTATTGAAATAAATATTTTTATTCATCCATTCCTTATTAGAATATATTATTACATCTTTATTCTTATTAATTAAACTTATATCTGCAGATAATTTAAACAAATCTTCACTATCTTCTTTTTCAAAAGTATAATATAGTTTTTTCTCCATCAAAAAAACTATATCCTTCTTCTCCAGAATATATACTAACTTGTGTTTTTAGAATCATTAAATTTATTTATAAAATCATTTTAAAAGTTAACAACTGCTCTACATCATATTCTATAGTATTAGTTTCAGATATTTCTTCTCTTATTTTTCATATTCTTTCTTTAAATCAAGTTTTTTTGATATATATCAGCAAGCTGTTTGAATTTTTCTATTTTCATATCAAATTTTTCTTTAAGTTCTATATCAACTTCTAAGTTTTTTTGAATATGCTAGTAAGTTTTTACTAATATATGCCATTTCCTTATCTACTATTAATTTATCTTTAAGTTTTTCCTTTTATATCATCTATATTTTGATATAAATTATCTATATCACCATATTCAACAATTAATTTAATTCCCGTTTTACTTCCCTATACCTTTAACTCCTGGTATAGAATCACTACTATCTCCCATTAAAAGCGAATAAATCTACTATTTTGTTCTGGATATACTCCTATAAATTCTTTAACATCATTAGATGTTTTTATTAAACGATAAGGTTCTTCATCTCCTTTTTACCCATTAATGCTACCGATATATTTTCATCAACAAGTTGAGTTAAATCCTTATCTCCAGTTAATATTATTACTTCCATATCTTTAGAAAAATCTAGTTGCAGCACTTCCTATACTATCATCAGCTTCGTAACCAGGAATTTTTAATAATTGGTATATTATATCCATCTAAAATCTCGTCTATATCTTGCATTTGTTCTATTAAATCATCAGGTGCAGATTCCTATTTCCCTTATATTCACTATATATTTCTGTTCTTTTTAATTCTTTCCTTCTAACATCTTTAGCAGCTATAATATAGTCTGGATTGAAATATTTTTATAGCAGCTTCTAATTGAGTTTTATAAAAGCCCTAAAATTGCTCTATATTTTTACCCTTAGAATTTCTAAGATTAAGTAATGCAAAAATACGCTCTATACATCATTGCACTAGTATCTAAAAATTAATAATTTTTTTCATTCTATTCACTCTCTTTTATTTTATTATATATACTTTCTAAAACTATATCATTATACTTTCCTGAATAGTATTCTTCTTTTTATTTCACCATATACCAACTTATCTTTTAATTCATCTGGATATTCAGACATTACTTGTCTTACTTTAATACCAGATATTAAAAATACTCCTGGAATTTTACCATCTTCTGAATATTTCAATAACAATTCCTTATCTTCACTTCTTTTTCTATAATCTATATTTAATAAAGGAACATATTTCCTAATAGCTTCTAAAACCGCGACTCCATAAGTACAATCAGGGCATTCAGGATGAGCAAAAACCAAGAGATTTACTTCACTACCAATCTTTGAAAAATTTTTTTCTTGCATTTCTTCATTTATATATATTTTTGATATTGCTAAAACTTGTCTATCTCTATATTCTATTTTTATCTGTAAACTTTTAAGTATTCTTTAAAATTTGCCACTTTATCCTCCACTATATCTTTATATAAATTTCTTTTTACTTTTTAATTTTCCATGCAAGCTAATATTCCTGTTGTATAACATTCTGTATCTAAAATTATGACATGAATGAGGAGTAATTAGATATTTTATTCTCTTTATTTAAATCACTACCTAAATATATATCTTTATTTGCATAACTATCTAAAAATTCTTGCATTTTTCAGTATCATATAAAGAATGTATGAAAACATTATTTTTTCCCTATTATAATATTAGGCATAAGTTCTAAGTAATTTTTAAAACCAATTAACACTTGATGTAAATGTAGTATTATTTTCTTTAACCCATTTAACATAACCTCTTTTTAACATTATTAATATTATTAAAAAGATATTTCTGTATCTATACCATAATTTTTATTTAACCAATTTTCACGTATGCCCTTATTCAACATAGATTTATATAACATATCTTCATGACTTCCCCACATATGTATAACATCATATCCTTCAGATATTAATTCTATATATTTTTAAAAAGTTCATAAGTTTTTACCTCTATCACAACTATTACCCATTATAATTAATAAATCCTTAGTTTTTCTAAGCCTTTATTTTTCTTAAAAGTTTTCATAAATAAATTAAAATATCCATGTATTCCAGTAACTACATATATTCTTTCATATTTATTTTCATCAATTTCTATACTTTTTAACTTAGATAAATCAAATTCTAGATTATCTATCCATATTTTTCCTATCTTCAAAATATTTTTCTATATATATACAAATTCTTTTTACATTTTTCTTTTTCACTATTTTCTTTCAAGAATATATACTTCTTCTTTTTTTCAAAATCATTAAGACCAATAAATTCAGATTTAACTGTTCTCGTGAACTTAAAAACTTGATTTTATAAGAGTTCTAAAAAAATTTATCTACCCCTGTATCTATCTATCATAATTCCCCTTTCCAAATAATTTATATTATACCATTTTTATAACAAATTACTAACATAAACATATATATTAAAAACATGTGCCACTTAGGCACATTTAATTTCAGTTTAAATATATATTATTCTAGAATACTGGGTATCCTTCTTGTGAATAATTATCTTTTAAGAATTTTTTTAACACTAGCTGAACGCATAGCTTTTTGCTAAATCTTTTAATTTTTTTGTGAATTTGCATTATCATTTCTTGCAGCAAGTATAATTGCATATCTTCCTTTTGAACCACTTTTCTAAGAATAAGGCATCTTTAACATGAACTCCTATTTTTAACATATGTGATGGCCAGTTAAATGCTAAATCAACTTCTTTATATGCTTGTACAAGTGATGGAATAGGTATAGCTAAAAATTGTAGATTTTTCTTAGTATTAATAACATCTGATAAGTTATATAATCCATTTTTATCTTTTTAAAGAAATTAATCCTTCTTTAGCTAATATTCTTAAAGCTCTATCTTGATTAGTTGGATCATTAGGTATAGCTACCTTAGCTCCATTAGAATTTGTGATTTTTTTAGTATATTTAGTTGAATAGAATCCAACATAAACATCATAAACTGATTCAACTTTAACAAGATTTGCATTGTTTTTTCTCATTGAAAACTTGCATAAATGGTTGGTGTTGATGGAAATTAGCATCAAAAATCACCTGCAGCTAGTCCTTTATTAGCTGTTACATAATCTGTAAGAAGTGTTATCTTAACATCATAACCTTTCTTTTTCTAAATCTTGAGCTGCTATTTTAACTATCTCATTCATTGGATATCCAGCAGCTGCAATTCTAATTTCTTTGTTATTAGCCAAAAGTAATGTTGAAAATACCATAGCCATCATTAAAATTAATTTTTTTAAACATCAAAAAATCTCTCCTTCTTTTATCTATTTTTGATATATAATTACCTAAAAATTTGAATAGCAAATACTATAACTATCATTATAAGGACAACTTCATATACTAATTTATAGTTATACTCGTAATAACCATAACGCATTGCATAATCACCTATCCCTCCTCCACCAACTATTCCCTATAACAGTAGAATAAGATATAAAAACTAATAATTGATGATGTAAGTCCTAAAACTAGTGAACTTCTAGCTTCAACTAAAAGAAAATGCCATATAATTTGAAATACATTTGCACGCATAGCAAGTGCTGCCTCTATAACTCCATAATTTACATCATGAAATGATTGTTCTACAAACCCTAGCATAAAGTGCTACTGCTATAAAACATATAGGAAAAAGCTGCTGGCATTAATCCAAAAGCAGTTCCAAAAAAACAAGTCTTGTTAGAGGTATTAAAAAGTACCACAAATATTAAAAATGGAAAACTTCTACAACATTTACATATATATTAAGTGGTAAATATATAAATATATTTTCTTTAATAGAACCACGACGAGTTAGATAAAAGCATAGAACCAATAGGTATTCCTATAAAGATTGCACTAAATAGTAGGAATAGATACCATTATTATCGTATCTCTTATAGATAATATTAACTCTGAATTCATTTCCATAATAGCACCTCTTTTGCATAATCTAAATAGTTTTTATTTATATCCTCTATTTCCTCTTTAACAATATCAAAAAGTTTCAAGTATTTCACCTTTTTGAATGACAGATACTCTATCACATAAGACTTTGCAACATCTAATTCATGAGTTACAAGCAATATACTTGTTCCATATTCTTCATTTATTTTTTTAAATAAAAAAATAAAATTTCATTTTTTTCACTATTTTATCAAGTGAAGCCGTTACCTCATCACATAAAATCAAATCAGGATTTGATACAATAGCACGAGCTATCCCAACTCTTTGTTTTTCTCCTCCACTTAAACTTGCTATATACATATATTTTTCTATTTTTCAAGACCAACAAATTTTATAGCTTCTTCAACCTTATTTTCATCGAATTTTTCCCTTAATCTTAATGGTAAAGCAACATTTTTCAAATACCGTTTTATTATTTAATAAATTAAAATCTTGAAAAGACATAACTTATTTCTAATTTGTCATCTTTATATAGCTTACCACTATCATATTTTTAGTATACCTTGTATCATTTTTTTAATATACTAGATTTACCACTACCTGACTTTCCAATAAGTCCGTAAATTTCACCTTTAAATATTTCAAGATCAATATTAATCTCAAAATCTTTAAATTTTTTTATTTATTTTTTTCTAATTTAATTAAACTTTTCATTTTTCATATCACTCTCACCAACTACATTTTATCATAATATTTTTTTCTTACAAGTTTTTTTAATTAATTTCATTATTTTATATATTATTTTTGATTTAAATACATATATATTTTTGAATTATAATTTCAAAATATGAAAATTAATTTGGTTAAAAATATTTTTGATACACAAATAAAAAGAAGCATTTAAGCTTCTTTTTATTTTTGTTATTATATAAATATATACCTACACCAGCTAAAACAATTAATAAATAACCAATAACACTATATATATCAGGTATTTCATTTAAGAATACTATACCTAATAAAGATGAAAATATTACTTGTGAATATTCAAATACTCCAACTTCTTTAGAACTTGCAAACTTATAGGCAAAAGTTATACCATATTGACCTATAGATCCAAATATTCCTATAGCAATTAAGAGATATAAATGTCTTGATGTAATACTTGGTATACTCATTAACATAAAAGGTAAAAATACCATACAGCTTATTAACGAAAAATAAAATACTATTAACATGGGATCTAAATTACCACGTCTTCCTATAGCTCTTATAGAACTATACGAAATTGCTGTTAATATAGCACTAAATATAGCCAAAATATATCCTATATTTATACTTGAACTTACAGGCTTTTATTATGAATACAACTCAAAAAGCTGTAATTAGTCCCATTAAATGATATTTAGTAAAATTTCTCATCAAAAAAATAATGAGATATTACAAGCATAATAACTGAAGATAATTTTTGAAGTATAGTTGAATCTGCTAAAGTTATAAATTTTAATGTATAAAAACTAAATGCAAGACTTATAGTACCTGTAACTATTCTAAGAGATAGTAATTTCCTATCTTCTTTTTCTACATCAAATTTCAATCCCCTAACCTTAATAACAAACCCAGTTATCATAGTTATTATTATATTTCTAAAAATAATTTACTTGCCAGAGAAACATCTGGAAGTAATTTAACTAACATCTGCAAAAGTAGAAAAACCTATAGCAGAAAGTATTATAAAGAAAACACCTAAAAGATACCTATTTTTTTATCATATCTACTCCTTTTATACAAAACTCAACAAACACTTCATTAGATAAAAGCATTCCTTTTTCTGTTAATCTTATTCTATCATCTTTTTCTATCAAGCCATTTAATATAAATCTATCGATTATTTCATTTTTCATAAGGAATACCATCTTCTAACATTCTTAGACCTAATATATATCTTAATTTTTCTTCATCCTCATCTACAAATTCTATACTTGCATCATTTATAGGTATAATTCCTTCATCAATTAATTTATAATATTTAATTAGACCTTTAACTTTAGAATATCTTTTTCTCATAGAAACTAGTAGCATTAACACCTACACCAATATACTCCACATTATTCCAATATTTAATATTATGCTTACTTCTATAACCAGGCTTACAAAAAGATGAGATTTCATAATGAGTATAACCTGCATTTTTTAACTCTCTATTTATTTTTAATAAACATATCAGCTTCTAAATCTTCATCCATCTCTTTTAATTCACCTTTTTAAGTCTTCTTGTAAAATTAGTTCCTTCCTCCCCAAATAAGTGAATATATTGATAAATGTTCTGGACTAAGCTCTATAAATTTTCAAATCATTTTCAAGTATTTCCATACTTTTGACCAGGAACACCAAATATTAAATCTAAAGATATATTATCAAAAACCTACTTTTTCTAGCATTTTAAAAAGTTTCTATAGCTTTTATCTGAACTATGATCTCTATTCATAAATGTTAAAAAGTTCATCATTAAAACTTTGAAAACCTATACTTAATCTATTAATACCAGATTTTTCTAAGAGCAGATAATCTTTCTATATCCATATCACTAGGATTTAGCTCTAATGTTATCTCTGTATTTTCATCAAAATCTAATTCATTTAATATTGATTCTATATGATTTTGAGAAAGTAAAGACGGAGTACTCCACCAAAATATATAGTATTATACTTATATTTAGGATATAGCCTTATTTCCTTTATTAAATACTCAACATATTTATCTATCTTATCATTCATATTTATAAACACATGAAAATCACAATAATGACATCTTTTATTACAAAAGGTATATGTATATATATACCATCTATATTCTTCATAAAAACCTCTATATTAAAAATTGTTGGCACCCCTATAAGCCAAATTCTGTATTAACTAATCATTTTTCTAGGAGTATAATCACTTATACTCTCAAGCGAATAACCAAAAGAAGGACGAGCAGCCCCATAATCTTTTATCTCATTCTTGCTTCTGGAGGGTTTACAAGAGATATAGTTGCCTATACCAATTGTGAGCTCTTACCTCACACTTTCACCCTTACCTTTACAGGCGGTTTACTTTCTGTTGCACTTTCCTTAAGATTACCTCAGCAGCCGTTAACTGCCTCCATGCTCTATGAAGTTTGGACTTTCCTCAAGTTTCCTTGCGATTAGTTGGGATACCAACATTAAATATTTTTACACTAAATTAATTTTTTAGCAAGTTAGAAAAATAAAAGAATAAATAAAAAGGAATTACATTTTATAAAATGTAATTCCTTAAATTAATAATTTAAAATAAAGCATTATTTAATAATATTAATAATTATATTATCATTTTTTTATCAGTATTTTTCTAAAAATTCTAATAGATATTTTTAACACTAATATTTTTAGATTTAATATATTTTTTATTTCATTAATACGCATTATTGTATTATATTCATTCCCAGTAGAATATATTTCTATATTTTTATTTTTATTATCTGCTATAAAGTCTATTACTCCATTAAGTTTTGATTAATAATTTATCATTCAATTTAACTTCATCTTTATTAAATTCATTTATTATAAACTTAATCCCCTGAATATTCTTTATATTCAATTTCTGAAAATGAATAATTAACTCCTGCACTTAATGCTATTTCATTTGAAGTATTTATAGCTCCAGATAATTTATAAACCACATTTTTTTGAATTCGTTTGACCAGAAAAACCGAAAGCTATTGAAGTGTCACTTCCTGAATATCCTGTACCTACTCCAAAGCTAAATTTCTTATTTCCATTAACTTGTGGAATAGATGCTATAGCTAAAAGCATTTGCAATTTTTGAACCAGTAGAATTATTTATTTCTTTTTAAATTATAAAGTTGTGAACCATTAATCGCATCACTTGAAGTAGGTGATATTTCTCCATCTTTAACATATGTTATCTTTCTTTTATTATCTTCACTACCCTACAGAAACACTATTTTCTACAGCTTTTTGATTTATTTCCCTAAAAACTATAGCATTATTAATACCTTTAATTTCAACTTCATTACCTATAACTATATTCCCACTACTTATATTTGCTTCTTCACCTATATTATTTTTACTTCCTAATACAATATTTTTCTCCATATATTGTATTATCAGTTCCAACAACTTTTTGTATCAGTATTAGATATTAACTTATTTCTATCTCCATATACATTACTTCCAGATTTTTTTCAACTATATTTCCTACTCCAACTATACTTGTGTTTTCACCAAAATTTTTATTTTTAACACCCAATGTAAGATTGTGATTTATCAAATATTTAAACAATTCATCTACTGCCTCTTTTTTTCAGGCATATTATCAACATCTACAAATGACTTATACAAACGAACTCCAGATGTACCTATTGTCACCAAAAGTCCCCATATTTCTTTTATTATTAGAAATAATTTTATTAATATTATTGGCTTCCTTTTCTGTTAAAGTTTTTTTGTAAATTTATTAATCTTAATATCAACATAATTTTCTTGTATAATAGCATTATATTTATTTATTGTATCTTTACTAATTTCACTTAATAATTTTTCATTTTCTTCCTTATATTTAAGAGCTTTTTCATAAGTATTATAAAAATAATCTAAAGAAGAATTTAATCTCTAAACTTCTAGGATTTCTTGCTCTATCAAAATTTCTTCTATATTCTCCATTAATTTTATCAATCTCTTCTTCAGTTAATATTTTATTAGAAACAGCAGAAATATTTTTTTATAATTATAATTATCTATCATATGATCTTCATTAATAAAATTTACTCTTTCATTAATATCTAAATTTTTATAATTTTTCTTCATAATGCTTCAAAAATCGCTATATTTATCTACAATATCTTGTCTTTTTAGAAAATATTCCAATTTTTCTAATCTTTGTTTTGCAGTTTCAATATAATTTATTTCATATCTTTCATTAGATGATGCCTCTTTTCTATTTCAACTATATTCAAGTCCATATTTATCAGCGTAAGAAATATTACTAATTAGTAACAAACTAAAAAACTGAAAAATATCTTTTTATGTTTTCATCATAACCTCCTTTTAAATTTTATATAAAGATAACATTTTATAAATATACAATATCAACATTTTATGTGCCCAATCATTAATAATATTTATAATTATACACCTTTAAAAATGTCAACTAAATAAAAATGATTAATCATCTAAAATTTTTGTTATCTTTTTAAATATATATAATATTTAACATATCTAATATACATATCAGTATGATACGGTTTTAAAAATCCTTTATAGTGTATAATATAATATTTAGAAACTGATTCATCATCAAGTTCTATTTTATTTCTATAAATATCTTCTGACATATCTAATTCAAAAATTTCATTTAAATATGATACATTTGATTCAAAAACTAAATTTAAAACATTTTTGATCAGCATTAGTATTATCAGGATGATTAGCATGTGTATTACATAATTCATTAAATATTTTTAATTTATCCTCATTAGTTTTAGGTTGATTTATTAACATAACTCCAGTGCTAAACGCTAATTTACCATCAATTCTAGTTTTTAGGATAATCTACTATAGCTGCAACAGTTTTAGAGCTTATTTCTAAATCAAATAATTCATAAAGAGGTTTTCATAACTTGTATATCAATATCTCAAATAAATATATTTATCTACTGGTAAAAAGAAACATATAATATCTATAGTTAGTTATATCAGATATATAGTCTGTTGTTTTATAATTTGAAAGAATATTTCTTTCAACAAAATAACCTATAACATTACATTCACTATATTCTTTTATCATATCATTTAACTCATCTATGTATTCTCTATCAAAAGAATATGATATTATCCAAATGTCACATTTTTTATGTAAATAACAAAGATCTAATATTAATTTTTCTTGCTGCTTTATCAACATTCTTATCATAGCATAAAACAAAAATTAATCCTATTCATAACACACCTCTTGTATATTTATTAACTATCTTATTTAATTTATAGATACTCAAATATTTCTTTATCATTAAAATTAATAACTTCGACATTATTATCTATTTCTTTTTATAACTTTTTCAAATAAATCAGAAACTAATTTTTCACTTCCATAATGATCTATATCCAATAAATACATTCCTACTTTCTATAGTATCAAGTGCAATATGATGTTTTTAAATCACCTGTTATAAATAAATCAACATCATTATTCATTACCTCTGTTATAAAACTATCTCCAGATCCTGTTGTTATTGCAATTTTTATTTTATTTTTCTATACGATCTTGCTAATCTTACATTATCTATCTTTTAAATTTTTCTTTTTATTCTAGTTATAATATCTTCTATAACTGTATATTCATTTAATTCAAAATATCTCAAAGGTTTTTAATTCAAAATCTAATTTTTTTACCACTAAAAATTCATTTTTCTAAAACATAATCATTTTAACCCACCATCAGCAGAATCTACATTTGTATGTGCCCCTGTATACTGCTATATTATTTTTCTATTAACTTTAATATTTTTACTTCCTAAAAATTATCTCCAAGTATTGTCTTTTGTCCAGAAAATATTAAAGGATGATGAGCAACTATTAAATCTACATTTTCAAAAATTGCTTTATTTACAACATTTTTCTGTAACATCTAAACAAACCAATATTTTTTTCTATGTTTTTATTCTTATGTCCTATAATTAGTCCAACATTATCCCAACTCTCTGCAAGAATTTTTAGAAATCTTTCTTCGAACTTTTTGAATAAAAATTACTTTAAGTTTAGCATCTATTGCCTCCATCTCATAATTTATTCTTTCTAAATCATTTAAAATTGACATATCAAATATTAATGATATTTTTAAAAATTGCTTTTTAATTAAATTATTTAAATTTTCTTCACTAACTTTTTCTTCTTTTTAAATCAGATTTTTCTAAACCCTAAATATTTAATTAAAAGCATTTTTCTTCTAAATAGTTTATCTTCGATGTAGTTAATGCTATATTATACTTTCTTTTAACTCTTTCCATTTCTTCTAAAACTTCATCATAATTTAATGAGAATTCTTTTTATTCCAAATATATTTTGTAACTCTAAATAGTATTCATTTGTAATTCCTACTCTATTTAATATATCTTCTAATTTTTCACCTTCATTTAACTCACTTTGTATTTTGATATATAAAAGATAAATATAGTCCTTTTCCTCATTAGATTCTAACTCTTTTTGATATTTTTAATATATCTCTTTTATAAAATATGATAATATATATTCTAAACTTTTGTAAGCTATATGTTTTGTGATAATTTATCATAAAAAAATCATTTTTTTAAATTTAACTAAACTTAACATTGCTTCTTGTTTAATATCTAAAAAGAAAAATTAACACGAGTATTCTTAATACTTTCTATTAATGCTATTTTTTTGAAAAAAGAATTAAGAACCCTCATCTCCATAATCTTCATTTTCTAAATCAAAATGTTCTAAATAATCCATTACCTCTGAATCACTGAAAAATTCTGTAGGTAATTCTTCATAATTAATATCATAACTTTCATCTATCATATCTATATTATTTTTATGACAATATACTATAATACTCAGTACATCTAAATCTGTAAAATTTTATTTACAGCAATTTCTGAAAAATTTAATTTTTTGTTTTTCTCTATATCTTCTATTATTTTTTATTACATTATTATTCATTATTCCTCCTAGTAGTCCATCTTAAGTCCTAGATTAAATAAAAATGAAGAACTTTTTATTTTTATAGTATTTACCAAACTCAGCTCTTATATTCATATTATCAAAAAAATCAGTTTCAAATCCAACACCTATATTTGATATATACTTATATTCAGCTAAGCCATATTTCTTAGATAAATAAAAAAATCATTAAATACATACATATTACTAAAATAAATTTTAGGAATAGAAATTTTTAGACTTAAATCCAATCAATAAATCACCTTTAATATTATTACTATATATTAAATCATCTAAAACAAAATTACTTTTGATTGTCACCTTTCATTAAGTTAAAATTTAATATTCCTTTTTAAATAAATTTTAGGCATTGTTCCTTCATATTCTAAAACCAAAGAAGATTTTACATAAGACTCTAATGGAGAGTTAGAGTTTTTTCTAAATCCTAGCCCCCTTTAGTATCAAGTTTTATATAATTATTATTTCTATATCTATAATTCATATTAAATTCTGAGTATACATAGCTTTTATCTAAATAATCAAAAACCTATTTCTGGATTTAATATTATAAGCTCTAGGCTCCCATCCTTTTCTAAACTATATATGTATTTTTAAATCTCCACTCATATACATTTTTATTATTATATCCTATTTTTAAAGAATATGTATTATGAAATCTTGAATCATTCAATATATACTCTGCCTCTAGCTTAGGGTTTTAAATTCTGTAGTTAAAATCCCAGCATCAAAATTAAATATATCTCCTTTATTAAAATTAGTTTTTTTGAATATTCATATTAAAAGTAGAATTTATATTACTTAAATTTAAATCAAAATTTAAACTTAAATCTTTTTCAACATATTCATCTATTATAGCACCATATCTTCCCTTTTTCATCTATAGCCATTCTCGTATAAAGATATATATTTTTATTATCATTTAATATTTCTAAATCTTTATTATCAACTAATTTGGTATCATCTTTAATTACTTTACCTATATACAAACTAGGTATATATTTTAATATTTCTTCTTCACTAGTTACCTCAGAATTAATTTTTATATATTCTATTTTAGGGGTATATATATACTTTATCATCATTAATTTCAACAAAAATATTTCCCAGGATATTTATTTTTCTAAATATTGATTTGCTTTTATCATTTGTTTCTAATACATGTATATCTTCATTTTCAAGAAAAACTGTATTTCCTATTATTTCTCTACCAAAACTTAAAAAAAGATAAAAATATACTAAACATTAAAAATTTTTCATAAAATCACCTTAGTCATTTGATATAAGTCCTACTATAATACATATAACAAAAAAATATTAATATTCCTATACCTATAGGACCAAAAAAATAACAGCTCCTAATAATCCCAATGCTCCTGCAACCAATAAAAAAATTCCAAATAATATTACACCTATTATTGAAAATGCTGCAAAAATATTATACCTATTATTATTAAAAGTAAAGTTAAAAAAACATTGAAAATCACCTCTACATACTCAATCTAATGAATTCTACTATTTTTACTTCTTATATTATTTATAGCTTCATAAGAATTTACTATTTCTTCTTTATAATATTTAATTTTTTTGTTTACTATCATCACTATTTCTTAATTCTTTTAATATCTTGTTTTTAATTTTTACATAATCTGGATCTGATCTTAATTCTTTAACTTGTTTATCTATACTTACTAATATTTGATCTCTTTTTAAATCTCTTATTCTTTCATTAATATGATCACTTTCAGGTGAATTTTTAAATCATATATTTTTCATTATACTCAGATATTTTTTTCTTCAATTTCTCTAATTTCCTTTAATAATTCTTTTTATTAATTCTTCATTCATATCTTACCTCTTATGTCTTTTTTATTTATTATACACTAATTTCAGTTTTTTTAAAAGAAAATACTATTTGATTTGCTTTTTTTAACATTGATTTAGTATAATTGGTTGTATTAATCGAAAGGAGAGATAATGTTTAAAACAGTTTTTTTACCAATATTAATAATTTTATTTATATTAATTTTAGTAGTATTTTTAACAAAAAATATAAATTAAGTAAAAACAAATAATAATATTTTTTTATACTTGTACTATTCTGGACAAGTGTTAGTATAATAAGATCATATAGAAAACCATTTGTTGTAACCGAAATAGCTCATGGAGGTTTAGGCTTAGAGGTTGCTCTAGCTGCGCAAATTGCTGCTGCTTATGGTTTAATTAGTTTCATTTTAAGATTACCTCTTTTTCTTAAGTGATGCTCTTAATAAAAGAAATTATTCATACAAATAGGAATGATAATAATGAGTATAGCCTCTATACTTGTTGTAATTTCACCTAGTTATGAAACTTTATATTTTTCATCTTTATCAATGGGAATATGTGCTTCTATGCTTGCAATATTCAATGTAATTTTTTTCTGAAACTTTTGCAAAAGATAATGCAACAGTTTCTGTTTCTATTCTTTCATCAGCGCCATTACTTGCTGAATTTATAGCTGCTCCTATACAATATGTGGGAACATATGGAGAATATAAAAACTTTAAATTGTTATGGGTAATTTCAGCAATCCTTGCAATAATAACTTTAATATTAACTGTTTTCTTAAAAAGAAATAGAAGTTCAAAGAAAAGAATTAACATTAAATAAAAAGTAAAAGAAGTAGTTTCTAATAAAGCATTTATATATATTTGTTTTTATAGCCTTATTGCAATCTTTTGTAAAATTTTCAACTAGTGGTACAAATATGATAGTATATAATAAAAAGTATAAATATGTCACCATTAATGTTGGCTTATAGCGATACTGTATTTGCAACACCTCAGCTTATAGCCGGAGTTCTTGTAGGGACATACTTCATTAAAAATTTAGAATAGAAAGAACTTTACAATTAGGAATCTTTTTCACGATAACATTCTTTTCTATAGTTCTTATAACTAATAACCCATACATTAATTTTTTGCTGCTTATTCCTTTAAATGGTTTAGGATATGGTTTAATATATAACTCATTAATTGCTATAGCTTTACAATATTTTGATGTAAGTTATAGAAATATTAGTATGGGAATATTCCAAGCGTTCTTCTCTGCAGGAATATTTTTTTGGAGATTATATTTATAAAATAATATTAATGTTACCTAAAGGTATATTTAGAGTGGATGATAATAAAAATATATTTGTAATAGCTTTATTTGTATCAATTATCGGAATCATTTTATGTAGTATAAATATATATGTAAATAAAAATGCTAAGGAATAATCCTTAGCATTTTATTTTATAAATATCAGTAAAATAAAAAGGAGTAAAATCAAATTTACTCCTTTTTAAGTTATATGTATAAATTAAACTAATTCTATAATAGCTAATTCAGCAGAATCTCCTCTTCTTACAGCAGTTTTAATGATTCTTGTATAACCACCATTTCTTCCTGCATATTTAGGTCCTAATTCTTTTACATACTTTAGCAGTTGCTTCTTCATTTCTTAAGAAAGCAAATACTTGTCTATATATATGAAGTGCTTTTAGCAGCATCATCTTTAGCAAGATTATATTTTTCCCTAAAGTAATCATTCTTTCAACAAATTTTTCTTAACTCTTTAGCTATGAGTTACAGTTGTTTCTATTTGCTCAGCATTGATTAAAGATATAGTCATATTTTTCATCATTGCTAATCTATGATCACTTCTTCTTCCTAATTTTTCTATATGATTTTCTGTGATTCATTTTTAAGTCCTCCTATCTAACTTAATATGGTATTTTATTCTTCAGAAGAAGTCATATCGTAACCGTATTCCTTCATCTTTTCTATTATCTCTTTAACAGATTTATTTCCTAGATTCTTAACTTTCTTAAGATCTTCTTTTGTTAAAGTAATTAGATCTCCTATTGTATTTATATCTACTTTTTCAAGCAGTTATATGAACGAACAGTTAACCCTAATTCTTCTATTCTTGTGTCTTCTAATACTGTAGGTGAGTCTTCAACTTCGACATCAACTATTTCTTCTTCATCTTCTCTATACTTAGCCATTGCTGTCCCTATATTTGAGAAATGGCTTAGTATATATATTTAATAATTCAACTGCATAAGAAAAGTGCTTCACGTATTTCAAAGCTTCCATCAGTAGTTATATTTAAAGTTAATTTGTCATAGTTTGTTACACGTCCTACCATAGTATCTTCAACTTGATAACTTACTTTTCTAATTGGTGTATATATAGCATCAACAGCTAAGAAATCTGTTTCCCAACCTTCTTTGTTTATTTCATCTGAAACAACAAAAACCTTCACCAGAATCAACTATGAATTCCATATCTAATTCTCTTTCAGTAGTTATAGTTGCTATAACTTGATCAGGATTTACTATTGTAATTCCTAATTCTGGATTAATATCTGCTGCAGTAACCACTTTTGGTCCTTTTACAGATAACTTCATTCTTTTTTTCTGTAGGTTCGTCAAGTTCAATAACAATTTCCTTTAATATTTAATATTATATCAGTAACTGCTTCTTTTACTCCTGGTATAGTTGAAAAATTCATTTAATACACCATCAATTCTAACTCCTTTAATAGCAGAACCTGGTATAGAAGAAAGTAGTATTCTTCTTAAAGCATTTCCAACAGTATTACCATATCCTCTATATAGAGGTTCTAAAAGTATATTTAGCACTATACTTATCTATTACTTCTTCTGTTAACTTTATATTTTTTTGCTATCTTCTCAATATTTAACAAGATAAACCACTCCCCTTACAATTTAGAATTTTTTTACTATTAACAATTTAATTCTACTTTATTATCTTGAATAGAACTCAATTATCATAGCTTCGTCGATTTCAAAATCAACAGCATCTCTAGTAGGGTTTTCTAAAACTTTTGCAGTTAAAGTTGATTCTTCTAATGATAACCAACCTGGAACAGTTTTTTTGTCCAACTGATTCTTTAATTATTGCAAGTTCTGAAGATCCTTCTTTAAGAGTAATTACATCTCCTTGTTTTTACTCTGTAAGATGCAATATCTACTCTCTTACCATTTATTAAGATATGTCCATGACTAACTATTTGTCTTGCTTGTCTTCTAGTTGAACCGAATCCTAATCTATATACTACGTTATCTAATCTTCTTTCAAGGTATTGTAATAGTAATTCCCCTGTTACACCTTCTTTTCTTGTTGCTTCTTCATATAATTTATAAAATTGTTTTTCCATTACACCATATACGAATCTTGCTTTTTTTGTTTTTCTCTTAATTGTGTTCCATACTCAGTTAATTTTTTTATTCGCATTTGGTCTTATATTTCTACTTGATTTTTTATTTACACCTAAAATGCTTGGATCTAATCCAAGAGTTCTACATTTCTTTTAAAATAGGCTGTCTATCTCTTGCCATTTGTTTAATTCCTCCTTTGCAAACTTAATTATAATTTCTTCTTAGGCGGTCTAGCACCATTGTGAGGAACTGGAGTAATATCAACTATTCTAGTTACCTCTAAGTCTGTTGCTTGGATTGATCTTATTGAAGCTTCTCTTCCAGATCCAGGCCCTTTAATTTTAATTTCTATTTTTTTCATTCCATTTTCAATAGCAACTTGTGCTGCTTGTTCTGCAGCTATTTGTGCAGCAAATGGAGTTCCTTTTTTAGTTCCTTTGAAACCAGATGTTCCTCCTGATTTCCATATAACTACTTTACCTTCACTATCAGTGATAGTAACAACTGTGTTGTTAAAAGTAGAATGTATATAAGCTATACCATTAGGTATATTTTTTTAATTTCTTTTTCTTTGAAACTGTTGTTTTTAGCCACTATATGGTCCTCCTATCTAAAATTTTTTTACTTTTTCTTAGCCACAGCCATTTTTGCTGGACCTTTTCTAGTTCTTGCGTTAGTCTTAGTCTTTTGACCTCTTACTGGTAATCCCATTCTGTGTCTTAATCCTCTGTAGCATTTAATATCAGTTAATCTCTTAATATTAAGTCTAATTTCTTTTCTTAATTCTCCTTCTATCTTGTACTCTTCAACGATAGTTCTGATTTTTCCTACTTCTTCTTCAGTTAAGTCTTTAACCTTAGTATCTTTGTTAATTCCAGCTTTTGCTAAAATTTCATTTGAAGTAGTTCTACCTATACCAAAGATATAAGTTAATGAGATTTCTACTCTTTTTGTTTCTTGGGATGTCAACTCCTGCGATTCTAGCCAAATCCTTTCCTCCTTAAATAAATTTTTTTACCTTCTTCAATATGCCTTTTTCTAAACATTTTAGTAAAGTTAGAGTCCTACAACTCAACATATCTTTACAATTTTTACATAAAGTATATAAAAAAATTTTAGATATTAACCTTGTACTTGTTTGTGTTTAGGGTTTTCGCATATTACTCTTACTTTTCCGTGTCTTTTTGATAATCTTACATTTATCACAGATACGTTTAACAGATGCCTTTACTTTCATTAATAAAAACCCTCCTAATTATTTTTCTATAAACGATTCTACCTCTAGAAAGATCATACGGTGATACTTCAACAGTAACCTTATCTCCTGGTAAAAATTTTTGATATAATTCATTCTCATTTTACCTGAAATATGTCCCAATAATACGTGACCGTTTTCTAAACGAACTTGAAACATTGCATTAGGCAGTGCTTCTAATATTTCACCTTCTAATTCTAGAACATCTTGTTTTGCCATAATTCACCTCGACTCTTACCTAAATTTAAACAATAAAAAAACTATGAGCATTTAACAACTCATGCCTCACAATCGCCTATACTAAAAAGAGTATATCATAATTTTCTAGCAATTGCAAGGGTTTTGAAATAAAAATATGTGTAAATTCCGATAAAAATTTAAAAATAAAAAGTGGAGAATAAAATCTCCACTTTTATAGAAACATTATACTTAAACTTCTATTTCACTTTTTAGTTTTTTTGAATCTAGCATTTCAACTTTACTCGATAATTCTTTTATTTTTATCTAATAAACTTTGTATTAATTTTTTTCATTTTTCTACTGATTTATCAACTTTTTCAGTTTCTTTATCTTTTAATAGTTCTTTTTACAGTTTGTTCTAATTTTTCTACTTTAGATTCAAGAGCTAAATCTCTTAACTCTTTATTTTTCTTTAGCATTCATTACATTAGGTTTTACTATTTCTCCAAATAAAAACAGTAGCTCCTACTCCTATAGAGAATTTAGATTTAGTATTTAATGCAGATCCTATTTTTATATATGAATCTACCATTATCACTTTGACCTGATATTCCTACCGCTAAGGCATTTTTGACCATTATAATGTCCTCCAGCAGCTGATATACCAAATGTGTAATTATTGCTTACTTGTGGTAAACTTGTTGTTGCTATAGCATTAGCAACTCCTGCACTACTTAAAGTATTGTATCTAGAATTTTCTTTATCTACATATTCTTTAACTTGTTTATCTGTTACTAGATATGTTTTATCCGTATCATTAGGATCTCCTATTGAACCAGGTAATAAATGAGAATTTAAAAGACCTCCTACTTTATCATCTAAATCCTTTTTTATTATAGTAATTAGTATCTAAGTAATTTTTTTAACATCTTTATCTGTTACAAGTTTTGTAGCAGGTGTTCCTATATTTGCACCAGTATTTAACTTAGTTGTGAATTTATCTACTTCTATATTTGAAGCATCTTTATTAGCTTTACTATCTAATTTACTATCAACTTCTGATTTTTATATACATCTAAGTTATTTCTTAAAGTATCTTTTTCAGTATCTTTTTAAGTTTGATAAGTCTTTATTAAGTTTTTCATCTATTTCTTTTTAATTTATCATCTAGTTTTTTCTTTTGTAACATTACCATCCTTAATATGTTTAGTTTCAATAGAATTTTCTTTTTAATTCAACACTAACATCTTTACCAAATACTTTATTTTCTCCACCTGTTACAGTTAGCGTTGTTGATATTATATCTCCTTTTTCTATATTTCCTAAACCTTTAGCTAATGTATCTTGTACTGTTGATTTTAATAAAGTATCAGTTACCAATGCTCCAATAGGATTTGTTGCATTTGCACCATCTGTTAATTTAGTTATTAAACCAGCTCTATTATCATTAGTTAAATTACTTCCATCCAATTTCAAAATAACTTTCAAGGTCTGATTTATTAGCTTTATTATCAAGTTTTGAATCTATTGTTGTCTTATCATACACATTTAAATTATCTCTTAATGTAGATTTTTCAGCATCTGATAAGTTTGATAAATCTTTATTTACTTTTGTATCTAATTTAGTATTTAAATCTTTATTATTAGTATAATTAGCATCTAAGTATTCTTTAACTAATTTATCAGTTACTACTGTATCAGTAGGAGTTCCTATATTTGCTCCATTAGTTAAATTAGTTGTAAATGCGGCTTTATCTAAATTAGATCCATCTTTTTAGCTAACCCATCTACGTTTAACCCTGTTATCTTATCATTTATTTCATCTTTTTGTATATACATCATCTTTTATTAGCTTTCTTATCAAGCCCTTCTTTAACTATACTATCAGTTACAAGTACACCTTTAGGTGTTGTTAAAATCTGCTCCAGTTGATAAATTACCAGATATAGTTTTTCTTTCAGCTTCTGTTGTAATATTACTTGCATCTTTTTTTCAGGAATGTAGAATCAGATTCACCTTTTGAATATACATCTAAATTAGTTCTTGCAGTTGACTTATCAGTATCACTTAAGTTAGATAAATCTTTATTAGCTTTTTGCATCTAATTTAGTTGTTAATAGTGTATTATTAGTATAATTAGTATCTAAGTAATCTTTAACATTTTTATCTGTTACAAGTTTTTGTAGTAGGTGTTCCTATATTTGCTCCATCATTTTAACTTAGTTGTAAATTTATCTACTTCTATATTCGAAGCATCTTTATTAGCTTTACTATCTAATTTGCTATCAACTTCTGATTTCTTATATACATCTAAATTAGTTCTTAATGTTTCTTTACCTGCATCATCTAAATTAGATAAATCGTTATTCAACTTTTTGTCAAGAGCCGATTTCACTACCCTATCTGTAACTAATCCACCATTTAAGTTATCTAAATTTCCATCTCCTGCTTTATCAATTATAGAAGATTTCTCTACATTAGATAAATCTTTATTCGCCTTATTTGCAAGATTATCTGATGTTGCCACATTATTTAAAACCTAAATTTTTGTAATAATGTTGCTTTTTTTCATTTTTTCATTTAAATTAGATCCCGTTTTTATCAAGTTTATTATCAACAGAATTAATTTTTATCTTTAAGATCTTTTGATAATTCTAAAAGTAACATTTGTAAATGTAGAATTATTTCCTCCAGTTACAGTAATATCTGTAGAAGTTATATTACCTTTAGCTAATTTTTTTCATTTAATTTACTCGTGTCTAGATTTGTTAAATCTTTATCCAATTTACCTTCTAAACCTTCTTTAACTTTTTGTATCCGTTACTAATATTCCTTTAGGATCTGTTAAACTAGAATTTTTCACTTAATTTTTCCTGCTAATGCTTTTCTCTTTTCATCTGTATCTACATTACTTCCGTCTAATTTCAAATAACTTTCAAGGGTAGATTTATCAACTTTCTTATCAAGCCCTTCTTTAACTATACTATCAGTTACAAGTACACCTTTAGGTGTTGTTAAATCTGCTCCAGTTGATAAATTACCAGATATAGTTTTTTTCTTTCAGCTTCTGTTGTAATATTACTTGCATCTTTTTTTCAAGAATGTAGAATCAGATTCACCTTTTTGAATATACATCTAAATTAGTTCTTGCAGTTGACTTATCAGTATCACTTAAGTTAGATAAATCTTTTATTAGCTTTTTGCATCTAATTTAGTTGTTAATAGTGTATTATTAGTATAATTAGTATCTAAGTAATCTTTAACATTTTTTTATCTGTTACAAGTTTTGTAGTAGGTGTTCCTATATTTGCTCCATCATTTAACTTAGTTGTAAATTTATCTACTTCTATATCTCGAAGCATCTTTATTAGCTTTACTATCTAATTTGCTATCAACTTCTGATTTCTTATATACATCTAAATTAGTTCTTAATGTTTCTTTTACCTGCATCATCTAAATTAGATAAATCGTTATTCAACTTTTTTATCAAGACCTTCTTTAACTATAGTATCTGTTACCAAAGATCCAGTAGGTGTAGTTAAATTAGCTCCTTCAGATAATTTTTAGTATATTTATCTTTTTCAATATTACTTGCATCTTTTTTTAGCATATCCACTTAAATCAATAGCATTAATTTTTTTCATCAATTTTACTATCTGTTTCCCCTTTAGTATACACTTCATCTTTGTTTGCTTTTATTATCAACAGAATTAATTTTTATCTTTAAGATCTTTTGATAATTCTAAAAGTAACATTTGTAAATGTAGAATTATTTCCTCCAGTTACAGTAATATCTGTAGAAGTTATATTACCTTTAGCTAATTTTTCATTTAATTTACTTGTATCTAGATTTGTTAAATCTTTATCCAATTTTACCATCTAAACCTTCTTTAACTTTTTGTATCTGTTACTAATATTCCTTTAGGATCTGTTAAACTAGAATTTTTCACTTAGTTTAGCTGCTAATACTTTTTCTCTTTTCATCTGCATCTAGATTACTTCCGTCTAATTTAAGATATTCTTTTAATTGCTTATAAGTTACTGCGTCTTGATTATCAGTTGCATCTTTAACATTTTTTTATCTGTCTTTCACTTCCAGTACTTCCAACTGATATCGCATTACTTACAGGAGTTGAAGCATCTCCTAATGTTATTGAGTTAGTAACATCTTTACTTACAGTTATGTTCGAACCTAACACAATATTATTATTTGATTTGTTAGCATCTCCTGATTCTCCAATATTATTATTTCTACCAAATACTATATTATTTTTCACCATTAATAACATTTGTATTTCCTATTGATATATTTTTTTATTTCCATTAGTTACTAAGTCTTGTCCTAATGCTGTTATAGCTTCACCAGTAGATTGATTTCTTGCACCAACAGATACTGTATCTTTCCCTACTGAAATTGCCTTATACCCCCATGGCAATAGAGTTATTCCCAACAGCTAATGTATCAGTACCAAAAAGCTATTTTGGTTTTCTCCTATATTTTTTTAAGATCATGTAACGTTAAAGCATCTTGTAAATTTTTTTCAATCTAGTTTCTGCATTTTTCATATCAGAGGCAAGTCTTGTAATTTCTTCCTTAACTTTTTGTATATCTTTCATATAAAAGCTTCATCTTTTTTTCGATGGATTAATACTATTATAATTTGTTTCTGCTTGCTTAGTTTCTTGACGTAAATCTTCTAATTCTCTTTCTTTTCTTATGACCTCTTGTTTATTAATATTTAACTCACGTTCTAAATCTGTAGTTAATCTATCTACTGATATTTTATTTTTCTTTTTGGATCATCTATATTTTTCTTTTTCCAAGCACCATAATATCTTTCACCTATTATACCATTTATACCACTAGAAACAATATTTTTCACTATCTGTTTCACTATAAAAAGCCCTAATTTTTACCTAATTCAAATAATGTCTTCTTATTAGTTGCAAGTTTATTTTCTCTTTCCACTAACAGCGCTTTCTTTTTGATCTAGCCATTTTAATTCTCCTGTTTGTTCATATTTCCAATGGTAATATGTTATTTCTTTATCTAAATTAACTAACTCAAACTTTTAAATCAGTTACTTTATTATAGTATTCTGTACTTTTTACCATCAGTTAAAGTAGCTACTTTTTCCTAAAAAAATTGATCTCCTAATTTTGCATTATATTCATGTATTTTAGTTCTCCATTTTTTTCTTTCACATTATTCCATTTTTTTGAAATTCTATTTCATTTGTTACATCTTTTATCTAAATCTAAATAAGTATTTATCTGTTCTCCATCAACATTATATATAGAATTTGATACAGTTTCTCCCTTTCCTTTAGTATACATTCCTTTTAATCCACTACCAATATCTGTTAATTCATAACTTCCCAAAGCATTATATGCATAAGGAGAATATTCTAAATTATTTGTCTTAACATCATTATAGTTAGAAGAAGTAGAACGACTCGCAGATGATCTTGAATAAGAAGAACTGTCTCCAACTGAACCAGAACCATAAGCTCCATCAACAGGTATAACAACATCTTCTAAATTTGATTTTTAATATATTAGGATCATGTTCTTTTTAAATAGTTATAATTTGCCATATTTAATCCATTATTATTATCACCTCTTGTTTTTCCCCATATTTCTTCACTCCTTCTCAAATCCCTAATACCTTATAATAATTTACTACATAATTTTTTTATAAAACTCTTTAGTTAAGTTTAAATTAGTATTTTCTTCAACTTTAGTTTTTCAATTTATCTGCAGCTGCTTCTAGACCTTCAGCACTATTAATATTAATATCACCCTAAAGAACCAACAGCATTTAATCTTCTATTTAAATCAGCAATCTTATTTTTTTATAATCAGTCAATAAAACTTCATTTTCAGATGATTATAAGCAGATAACTTATTTTTGCCAATGTTCTCTAGCAACTTCTTTTGGCATTTCTTAAATCCTCTACCCTAATTCCCTGCCTCTATTGTTTTCTCTTTCACTTATTTGTTTTAATCTTAATTCTTCTGCTTTTATCTGCTATTTCTTTTTGCATTTGCTATTTCTTCTAATTTTTGTTTATTTTCTTTAAGTTTTTTTCTTGTATAGTTTCTTTTGTTTCATTTTTCACCTGTTGCCACTGCATTGTTACCAACTGCAATACCATTTCTACCAGTTGATACTGAACCAATACCTCTTGCTCTTGAATTATCTCCAAGTTCAAGACCTGTTTGTTCCCCGTAGTTATTTATAGTTACATTTACTCCACTCGATGATTGATTTGATGACACACTTTCTTCAGAACCTTCCGAATACGACATTACAGTACCTGTAATCATAAAAGCAATAAGTAAACCTTTAGTTATACTTTACTTTTATGTTTTAATTGAGATTTCAACCATCTCATAGATTCAATTTTCATAAATATATCATTTCCTCCCATTTTTTATATTACAACAAAATATTTTTTTAATTTTTAAACTATTATATCACATTTTTAATTAAAAATTAATATTTTAATTAAAAATTAAACAAAAATATAAAATTGTAAAATAAAAATCTGCAATAATATTGCAGATTAATTATAATATTTTTGTTATTTAGTAAAATAATGGTGCCCAAACGCGGAATCGAACCACGGACACAGGGATTTTCAGTCCCTTGCTCTACCGACTGAGCTATCTGGGCATAATGGCGGGTGGACAGAGATTCGAACTCTGACAGCTTGCGCTTTCGCCGGTTTTCAAGACCGGTCCCTTAGCCATTCGGACATCCACCCAAATTAATATATAAAAAATGTGGTAGGCCCTAGGAGAATCGAACTCCTGTTTTTAGGATGAAAAACCTAATGTCCTGACCACTAGACGAAGGGCCCACAAAAAAAATGGTGGATCCAGCTGGACTTGAACCAGCGACCACACGGTTATGAGCCGTGTGCTCTAACCAACTGAGCTATGGATCCATAAATGGCGTGCCTGAAGAGATTCGAACTCCTGGCCCACAGCTTAGAAGGCTGTTGCTCTATCCTACTGAGCTACAGGCACATATATACGACCATCTTCTGTTTCTGTTAAAATTTAAATGGTGAGTCATACTGGAATCGAACCAGTGACACCTTGATTAAAAGTCAAGTGCTCTACCGACTGAGCTAATGACTCACACTATGGAGCGGGAAACGAGGTTCGAACTCGCGACATTCAGCTTGGAAGGCTGACACTCTACCAACTGAGTTATTCCCGCACATCTCTATCTCTTTTTCGTTCACTTTGGTTGCGGAGGCTGGATTTGAACCAACGACCTTCGGGTTATGAGCCCGACGAGCTACCAGGCTGCTCTACTCCGCGATATTTAAATGGTGCCTCGGGCCGGACTCGAACCGGCACGGGATTGCTCCCACAGGATTTTAAGTCCTGTGTGTCTACTCATTTCACCACCAAGGCTCACTTTATCGTGACAAAAATTATTATATATCATATAATTTTTTGTCAAGTTTTTTAGTGAGCTTTTTTAAATAATACCAAAATTAACTTCAATTAATCCTAATCTCTAACTAACATATTTTTCTCTTCCATGTATTATTATTGTCACAGTATCACAATAAGGTGTATTTAATCCATACTCCTTACCTTTTCTTGATATATAGCCATTTAAATAATCTATTTCTGTTTTTCTATGATTTTTGAATTAAATCTTGATGCATAGAAGGATAATGGAATCTACCTTGGAATTCATCCGTTGTATACCACATAACAAAATCAGTCATTTTATCCTTATTTATTTTACACCCTCTTTTTCTGCAACATCTGAAAATTCTCCTATTATTCCAGCTATCATAGATCTAATATTTTCTACTTTAGATAAATCATTCATATTACAATCAAGTATAGTACAAACACTATTCATAGTACCATTTATACACGCTTTACGCCATATAGAATACATAATATCTTCAGAATATACACAAGGAAGACCACAACTATCTAAATTTTGAAGCAAATTCTCTTGCAAATTTTTCTCCACCTTCAGATATATTTTTGAATTTCTGTCATACCATAACTTGAAACAGAGAATTTACCTGCACCATGCATACCAGCAGTTAAAACTGTTACACCCATTATTATTTTTATCTTCTTTTACATATTTTTTTAATGTATCTGTATGCCCTAAACCATTTTAAAAGGCATAAAAACATGTGTATTTCTCACCTAGTAAATGATTAACAGAATCTAACATTTTAGGAAGTTGCATAGATTTTTGTGAAAAACTATTAATAAATCTACTATCCCCTTTATATTCTTCCGGTTTATATGCTTTAATATTATATACCTCTTCTTTACCTAAATTATTTAATTTAACTCCAGATTTTATTAATTTCATCTATATTCTTATCCCACATATCTAAAAGTACAACTTCATTTTACTTAACATAGAAGCATAAGTTGATCCCATAGCTCCTGCTCCTGCTATTACTATTTTCATTTTTCCTCCAAATTAAAAAGAACATATATTTAGATAATATATGTTCTTTTTCTCTTATCTATTTAATCTTTTTTTCTTCTATTCTTCCCTCAATATGTTTAATTTTTATTTAACAATTCCTCATCTCTAGAATCTATTTCATATGCAGCTTTAAATTCTTTTTAAAGCTTTTTCATGTCTCACCCATATGTTCATATTTTTCTACCAAAATCTATATGTGCTCCATACATATCAAAGTCTAAAAATATAGCTAACTCATAACAATCAAGTGCTTCTTTTATCATTCCTTTTCTTGAATAAACATTACCTAGTAAGAATAATAAAAACGGCTCTTTTTCACTTAAAGTAAATCGCATTTTTTAGTCTTTCTTCAGCCTCATCTAAATTAGAATTTTTCATAATATAGATAACCCTAAGTACCCTTCTACTTCATGATCATTAGGTAGATATTCTGATAATTTTTTTCATACAATTCTATGGCTTTATCATTTTCAAAATATGCTTGATATATTCTAGCAAGTTGTTCCATAGCATCTATATCTTTAGGGTTTTTAGAAATTTTTTCTTTTAATTCTGTTTTATATTCTTCAATATTTCCGTTATATCTAAATTCTCTAAAAAAATTAATGTTGATAACATAATACCTATCCTTTCTCCCTATCTTTCTAAATAAATTTTAGCATATTTAAAATAATTTTACAAGTTAAAGAGAAAACTTACCAGCTTCTTCCTCCTCCAGAAAAATCCTCCGCCAGAAGAACCTCCACTTGAAAAATCCACCACTAAAACTAGAGTTACCACCAAAAAGTATTACGTGATCCATTTTCATATTTTTGTAATAGATTCATTAATATTTCTATAATATGTGCCTCTATTTAATAAATAATAGTAATATACATTATCATATATGTATTCTCTATCTAAATCATATATCTCTATACTTTTATTTAATAATTCTAAATATTTATTTTCTAATTCTAAAGCTATAGCAAATGGAAGTATTTCATTAAAATATGAAACCAAATCTTCTATGTTTAAAAAAATTCTTTAAGTTTATTTGATTCAACCTTAACTAAAAACTTTTCAAATCCCTTTAATTTTTAGCAAGTTCATCTTTTATATCTATCTGTATATTTTCTTAAAGATAATAAATAAGAAGATGTAAGTAAAACAATTATCAAAGGAGATATTATTATTCCATCTAAAAATTTGATTCCCAAATATAGCTATAAATCCTATAACCAAAAAAATCAAAATAAAAATATATGGCAATATATATCTTGCATTAATATTTGAATAAAAATCAAGATACATAATATCTATCTCTTGATTTAAAAGTAGACTCTATTTTTGAAAAATGCTTTAGATTTTTTTAAATATATCATTTTTAACTAAAACTAAAATTCTTTATAGCTACCTTTTTCATAATCACTAACTTCTAGATTTACATTTTCAATTAAATTCATATCTAAATAATATTCTTTTTCAACATAATCATTAAACTGTTTCTCTCTCTACAGGTTTCCCAACTTCTCTAACATATTCTTCATTATTATGTTTTAGGATTTTTTTCTCTGAATTTTATTATCCCTTTTTGTATAAGCTGAAATAAAACTATCATAGAATACTTATTCTTATTTTTTTATTCATTAATTTTTTTGCTATTAATGGTGAAATATTAGGTGGCATATATTCTACAACTATACTTTTTAATTTATTATGTTTTAATTCCATAAATAAATCTTAGTATAGAGAAAAAAATAAAGATATAGGTATAAGAATTAAAAAGCATCAAAATAACAGGATAAGTCATAATTCTGTTATACCACATATCTATACTGCTATATACAAAATCATTTTGAATTGATTATAAAAGACATACCTTCGCCAAGTGATATATTCTTAGTAGATGTTATTATATATACTCCATCACTTTTTATCCAAACTATATTCCTTATTAGTTTCACCTATGTTACCTGTATATACTTCAACATCTCCATTTATACCAGAAATTTTTAACTCTATATTTTTCTATAGGTATTTCCCAATAATTACCTATTGCATTTATATATATTTGTTTAACATCTCCACTAGTTCTAATGATATTATACATAGTATAACTAATAATATATGTATATTCTTGATTAGCTTTTTAAAAATATATTTTCTTCACCTAATCTATTATACATAACATTATCTTCATTTTGAGTATAAAGTCCTGTTGGTGTACCATCTAAATAAGTAGACTTAAAGTTATATATACCTATCTTATTCTCAAATTTAATAAGCGAAGCATTCTCATACTTATATGGTATATTTCTATAAATACCTCTTTTACCGTCTTCATCTGTTATATAACTTATTCTTTTCAACAACATCTATACTACCATTTTTTTATTAACTTTTAAATCTACATCAAAATTTGTTATTTTTCCATTAGAAAAAGATAATATAGAAGATATACAAAGAAAAAGTATAACAAAGAATTTCTTCATATCAAAAACTCACCTTCGGTACATCTTTTAGCTTCTTCTTGTTCTTTTAAATAATTCCGCATTTCTAAATCTAAACATACCTGATAATAAAACATTAGGAAACTGTCTAACAAATATATTCAATTCTCCTGCTGTTGCATTATAGTATCTTCTAGCACCCTCAATTTCTTTTTCTAAACCTTTTTAAAGAATTTTTGAAGTTCTATAAAATTAGTATTAGCTTTTTAAATCAGGATATGATTCACTTAAAGCCATTATAGATCTTAAAGTTTTTGTTAAACCATTTTTCTAAATTTTGTATTTTTTTCTACATTCTCAACATCACTCAAATCTAATTTAACCATTTGAGAACGAGCTGATATTACTTTTTTTCTAAAGTTTCTGATTCATGTTTTTGCATAACCTTTAACAGTTTCTACAAGATTAGGTATTAAATCTAATCTTTTTGTAAAAATACTCCTAAATCACTAAATGATTTCTTATTTTTCCACATCTAAAACAACATACTTGTTGTATATTCCACTTATCCAAAAAGAACAACACTATAGCTATTCCTAATATAATTAATAAAACAAACATTTTATAACCTCCTATTTAATACTTTCTATAAACTCTAATATTTCTTCTCTACCTGTATTTTTAAGTGAAGAATGGAAAAATACATCTTCATTATCAAAACACTAATTTCTTTTTATTTCCTTTAACTGTTTAAATTTTTCATTATTAGATAATTTATCTGATTTGGTAAAATATTATATAATACTCTATATCATAATGTTCTAAATATTTTAACATTTCCATATCTTCTCCACTTGGAACTCTTCTAATATCTAAAAGAACAAACACAACCTTTTCTCCTATCAGATTTAAGATATTCTTCTATAAGATTTCCCCAATTCTTTTTAATATTAGCAGGAACTTTTGCAAATCCATAACCAGGAAGATCAACAAAATATCTATCATTATTTATGCTAAAAAAATTAATTAATTGTGTTCTACCAGGCGTTTTACTTGTTCTTGCCAAATTTTTTTCCTTTTAACCAACGAATTTATTAAAGAAGATTTACCTACATTAGATCTTCCAACAAATGCCATTTCTACTTTATCATATTTTTTTCTGGATAATCTGATTCTCTCACACAACTCCTTGTGTAATCTGCACTTTTAATTTCCATCATCTTCCTCCATTATAAAAATTTTATCTACATTAAATTTAAGTTTTTTTCTATAGTTTTCATATTTTCTATTACATAATCTGCTTTTTTCTTTTTCTTCTATATCTATTTGAGAATCTATTCTTTTAATAGCATCATCTTTACTTAAATTATTTCTTAGCACAATTCTTGAGATCTGAACATCTCTGCTTGCATATACTACTATTATTTTATCAAACATATATTCAAGGTTTTAACTCATATAGTAAAGGAATATCGGCAAAAAATATATTTTTTTATTAGACTTCTTTTATCCTTTCATTTATCTCTTCAATTATATTTTTATGCATAAAAGTATTTATTTTTCTCAAGACTTTTTATCTGAAAAAAACAATCTTAGCTATTTCTTTTCTATTTATTGTATTAAACTCTTTATTCAGAAAATCTTTTAACTTCTCGTATATATCATGAGTGATAGCATCAGCATCTATATATTCAGCTAATTCTCCCATTTCTTTTTGTATAAGTTTAAAAGCTTCAGATTTTACCAACACCTATAGAACCCGTAATACCTATAATCATAAATCACTCCCTATAAAAATACAAAGCCATTTACAATCATCACTTGTATACTTAACTCTATGCACAGTATTTTTTTATTAATCAAAAATTATCATCCTTTTTAAAGCAATATCTTTACCATCTACTTCAAGTATAGCCGAACCTTCTAATAAATAAACCATTTCATCTCTATTATCAGACATATATCCTGTAGTATTTTGAAAAAGAGCTTTATTCTTTCTACTTTAATTTCTCTATTATACAATACTTCTACTTTTTCTCCAAATTCATTTACTATAAAGCACCTCACTTTAATTAATTATACAATATTTTTAAAACTAAATTCAATGATTAAAACATAAATCTAATAGTATACTTTATACATACTTAAATATAGCTTAGATATATTGATTTTTATCTTTTTAGTATATAATTTTTATCAAATGAAAAGAGGTGAAAATTATGAAATCAATAAAAATTAATGTTATTATCAGGAATTTTATTAAGTGTAAGTGCTTTTTCTTTCACTTTTCAAAATTATAAATTCCAAAAGTCCAGCAGTACTGACAGCTATAGAAGAAAAACAATACTTTTATGGTTAATTCTAGTAATGAAAAGGTAAGTAAAAATTAATGAAAAATAGAAAAGGAAATAAAAATATCACAAAAGAAGATACTACAACTTCAGTAAAAATTAATAACTAATAATTCTAAATTTTTTTATCTATAGTTTTAGAAAATAAAAATTCAAATGAAGTTCTTAAATATAAAGGATTAGTATTTGATACTGAAACAGGTAACTTACTTACTTTTAAATGATATATTAGCTTCAGGATATGGAGAAGCTCTTAAAAATTTACTAAATGATAGAATTTCTCAATTTGGTGTAAAACCTTCGAAGAAATTTAATGGATTTAATTCTGTAAGTTCATTTTATTTAGAAGATGAAGCATTAGTATTAATATTTTGATAAAGGGCGTGCAACTGATGATTTTTGATGGTCATTTATTTGTTCCATTCCTTTTTACAAACAATAGCAGAAGTATTAAAATAGAGGTCAATTATGGAAACAAAATGGTCTTTATTAGAAAAAGAGCTAAAATCACTCCTTTTGATATACCAGTGGACTATAACATAATAAAATATATTGGCTAATAGAGGTATTAAAAACAAAAAGGAAATTATAGAATTTTTAAATCCAAAACTTTTCAAATTTAGAAAGTCCTCAAGGATTGTATGATATAAATAAAGCTCTTGACATAATTATGCAAGCAATAAAAAAATAATAGCAAAATATGTATATATGGAGACTACGATGTAGATGGTATAACATCTACATCTATTTTGTATTTAGCATTAAAAAAATTAAATCATGATAATATTTTTACTATATTCCTTTAAGAGATGAAGGATATGGATTAAATAAAAATGCAATAGATGAAATCAAAAATCTAATACAGACTTAATAATAACAGTAGACTGTGGTATCAATTCTTTTGAAGAAGTTGAATATATAAAAATTAAATATGAAAGTCATAATAACAGATCATCACGATATATCTGGCAGACTTCCTATAGCACATGCATGTATAAATCCCTAAAATAGAAGAAAATAAATATTCTTTCCCAAGTCTTGCTGGAGTTGGAACAATATTTATGGTAATACTAGAGTTATACAAAAATTACTAACTCCTGAAGATGCGTATCAATTTTTAGATTTAGTAGCTTTAGGTACTGTAGCAGATATTATGCCTCTAGTGAAAGAAAAATAGAATTTTAGTTAAATATGGATTAGAAGAAATGAAAAACTAAAAAAATCTTGGTTTTAAAATGTATATTAGAAAAATTAGAATTATACGGAAAAGACTTGACACCAGGAAATTTATCTTTTAAAAATAGCACCTATATTTAATGCTGCTGGAAGATTATCTGATGCAAAAATAGTAGTAAAACTTTTAATATCTGATAACATAAATGAAATAAATACACTTGTAGATAATTTAATATTTAATAATGCTAATAGAAAATACAAGATAGTATTATAGAAGAAGTTTTTAGATAAAAATAGAAAAAATAAAGATTATGAAGAAGATATATTGATAGCTCATTCTCCTGAATATCATCACGGACTTATAGGTATAGTAGCAGCAAAGGTTGTAGAAACTTATTATAAAACCAAGTATAATAATGGAAGAAAATTTAGATGAAGGAATAGCTGTAGGATCATGTAGATCTATAGAAGGGTTTAATATAACTAGAGCATTATCTTATGCCTCTAAGTATTTAGTTAAATTTGGAGGACATGCAAATGCTGCAGGATTTACATTAAAACTTGAAAATCTTGAAAATTTTAAAAAGAAAAATTAAAGAATATGCAAGCAAAGAACTAAAAAGGAATTAAGCTTATAAAAAAACATAAATATAGATATGAGAATACCTGCTCAAAAATTTCTTATGAATTTATACAAAGTCTAAAACCTTCTAAAACCATTTGGATTTGGTAATCCTACACCAATACTTATGACAAAAACTGTATAATTCATAATCCATCAAAAATTGGTAATAATAGTAACCATTTAAGATTTGATATAGATCAAAAAGGATTTTTCTGTAAGAGGTGCTGTTTTGGTTTAATAATGGTGATAAATTTAATGAGTTAAAAAAATGAAAAATATATTTTTATGATTTAGTATTCAAATTAGAAACATCTGTATTTAATGACAGAATATACCCAAGTATAGTAATAGAGGATATGAAACCTTCTAATTTAGATGATGATAGATTTCATTTCTATCACTCTATGTACTATACTTCTTTTCCCTATGAAATCTCTATTTTATACTAATTTAGATATAGAAAAACGATAAAATATATCTTAAAAAGAAATTTTTGATTCATACTCAGTATTTAAAGGACAAAAATCTATAGCTAAACTTGATAAAAAAATATTTCTAATTTACTTTTCTTGTTTAGAAAATTTTTACGAATACAGTTTTGAATTAAAAATTGAAGATATACATATATTTAAAAATCATAAAATGGTAGATATTTTTAATAAAAAGAAAATATGAACTAGAAAAATTACACCAATAAAGATGCTGTTCAATTTAGAAATATTAAAAAAATTTCTTTTTAAGTGATATAGAATATAATGATTTCACAAAAGAAGCTCTTTCTGTATTTTACAGAGATAATAAATCTATAGTTATATCCAAAGAAAATATAAAAAGGATATATGCAAGATGAAGAAATAGATATAAAGAAGAATTTTACTATCCTTTACTTTTTAACTATAGGAATTAAATACTTTTTTTGAAAAAAATAAAAAATGAATTTTTTTATACTTCAAATAAATTCTTTGTTGAAAAACATACAACTTAAAACATTATTTTTAACTTCAAAAAATACACTAGAAAAAGAAGATAAAGATGACATTTGTATATTTGATTTTCAAAGTATCAAAAAGTTAAATTTGAATTAAAGTATGATAAATGTATAGTTTTTCTAATAAAAGACTATACAAAAGATAATTTTTATGTTATAAAAAAAGAGATACATTTACCTAAAAATGTAATGAAATTTGAAAAATTATTAAATAAAATAAATTATGACCTTTTATTTAGCAAATACTTACCTATAAAAATAAGATTAATTTATTAAACGATGCAAAAACGGAAAAGTAATATATGCTGATGAAAGTATAATCAACTATTATTAAGGAGGAAAAATGAAGGTAGGAATTTACTACGGAACTACAACTGGTACAACTGAAGATATTGCAAATAGAATATCTACTTATTTTGACGATGTTGATGTTATAGAAGTATCTCAAGGAATAGATAATTTCCTTGATTATGATTTATTAATATTAGGATCTCCAACATGGGGATTAGGTGATCTTCAAGATGAATGGATGATATATATAGATGAGATAGAAGACATGGATTTAAGTAATAAATATGTTGCGCTATTTGGTACAGGAGATCAAGCATCATTTTCTGATTCTTTCATAGATGCTATTGAAATATTATACAATAAAGTTAAAAAAAGCAAATGCAAAATTAATAGGATTTACAAGTACAGAAGGATATAACTTCGATAGATCAACTGCTGTTAAAGATGGTAAATTTATATGTCTTGCTATAGATGAGTTAAATCAACCTGAACTTTCAGATGAAAGAGTTGAAAATTGGTGAACAACTAAAAAGAAATGGGAATATAAGAAATGGACTAGTAAAAACTAGTCCATTTTTTTATTTTTACATATATATATTTATTAATTTCTTTTCTTTTTAAAAACAAAAACCATCAAAAAGAAATTTTTCTCTAAATCTGATACTCTATCAATTTTATTTTCCACTAAATATGTCAAAAATTTACCTCTAGCTTTTTTGAAATTGTTGAATGTATCTTACCATTTTTCAATAAATATTAGCTTAATAAATTTATCTCTAATATTTTTTTAGAAAATACTTCTTCAAACTCTGATGATAATAGAGAAACAATTATATCATCATTTAATTTTTATAAATTCATCATACTCTTCATTCCATAACTTTTTTAAAGATTTATCTTCAATTTTAATATTTTTGCATAAAATCTAATCTATGTTCGTTTATTCCATCAAAGGCCCTAACTATACCATAAAGGCTTGTACATATATGTACATTTTTCTATATAATCAATATCTTCATTAGATAATTTATCTCTTTTAATATTTCTATACATTAAACCATCAAATAATTCCAATGCTTTTGTATGTTTTTTTGCCTTTATTTTCATATATTTTTAAATCTATCCAATTCATTATGAGCATTTTTCCAAACTAATTTTTAAATATTTTTAGAAATTTCTTCAACTGTTAACCCATAAAAATATTTTTACTATTTCATTTGTTTTTGGTTTCATAACCATATTATCAATTTCTTGTCTACACTTCATCTGTTTTTGCACTAGGTAAAAGTATTATCATTTAACTTCCTCCTTAATGCATCTATACACTCTATATCCTGAATGTATACCTAAAGTTACACAATTACCAAATATTTCTTTTAATTTCTTCTCTGTACTTTTAGCACCATGCTTAGTTTGTATATACAGTAAAAAAATATCCATTATTATTTAAATGTTTATAAGAATTTTCATATATGTTAAATATAGTTTCTTTTCCCAGTTCTTATAGGGGATTTGACATTATTATATCAAATACTTCTTCTATATTTTTCAAATGAATTAGACTTAATTAGCTTAACATTATTAAGATCATATTTATCTATATTTAATTTTGATATTTCTAAAGCTCTATCATTAACATCACTCATCACATATTTAGAATTAGGAAAAAAGCTAGACACTATAACACTAACAGCTCCATATCCACATCCTATATCTAAAAATCAAAGTTTTTTTACAATTATCTTTTTAAAAATTCTTTAAGCATAACTTCTGTCCCAAAATCTAATTTATTCTTAGAAAAATACCCCTATATCTGTATGTAAAAACATATTCTTTACCTTCAAAATCAATATATATATCTTGTCTTTTTGATTTTAATTCAGAATTATCAGTATAGTAATGATTCATATAAATACCTCTCCTCCCCATCTCTATACTCATCTTGTAATCTTTCCTTGATTTTTAAAATTAAATTTAGAATACAGTTTTTGTGCTATAATATTGTCTACTCCCTACTGTTAGTTGAACTTTTTATCCCATAATTTTTTTAAGATCTTCTAATACATAATTTAATAATTTATTAGCCATACCTTTATTTTGATATATAGTATTAGTACAAACTCCATAAATATATGCAATGTTCTCTATCAAATGAAGACATAACCTCTATTACAGATACTATATCTTCATCCATTTAAAACTAGCATATACATATCCATATTTTGCCATAGGTTTTTATGTTATAATTTCCAATAGATGCATCACCAAATAATACAGTTTTTCCATCTCTACTATTCTATAAAGGATTTTCTTTCATCTAAAATAGGATCCAATTTTTTAATTTCTAGCATTTTTCTTCAACCATTTTAATAAAAGTATTTATGAACACTCAAGTCATTAGTTAATTCAGGATGATATGATGTAGCTAACATATTTTTGTCTAACTGCAACTATATTACCATTTACAATTGATAAGACATCTACATCTATCTTCTACCTTACTAACAAAAGGAGCACGTATAAATACCATATCAACTTCACCTATACCTTTAAATTTATCCCTTGTAGAAAAAGCTTCCCAACTGTCTACCATAAGCATTTCTTTTTAACCGTGATATCCATACATGAAAAATGTCGTCTTCATCATTATCTATTTCTTTAGCTAAAAGTATCATTCCAGCACAAGTACCAAATACAGGTAATCCCATCTTCTATCTTTTTCTTTTAAAGGATTAAAAAGTGATAAATCTCTTAATAATTTACCCATAACAGAACTTTCTCCTCCAGGTAGAATCAAACCATCAAAAATCTTTGTTCTATATCTTTTAGCCCTCTTATTTCAAATGAATTAACTCCAAGTTTATCAAGCATAATTTTATGTTCTATAAAAAGCACCTTTGTAAAGCTAAAAATTCCAATTTTCATTATTTACCTCTTTCAGCCATTAATAATTCTATTTCATTTTCATTTTATTCCTACCATAGCTTCACCTAAATTCATAGAAACTTCAGCTAAAACACTAGGATCATTATAATTTGTAACTGCTTTTAACTATAGCTTTAGCTCTTTTTTCAGGATCTCCTGATTTAAATATACCTGAACCCACAAATACTCCTTCTGCTCCAAGTTGCATCATAAGAGCAGCATCTGCTGGAGTAGCAACTCCTCCTGCTGCAAAATTTACAACTGGAAGTTTACCATTTTTCATGAACATAAAGAACTAATTCATAAGGAACTTGTAACTCTTTTGCTACATTATATAGCTCATCTTCTGTCATAGAAGTTATTCTTCTAATATCTTCCATCATCTTTTCTCATATGTCTTACAGCTTGAACTATATCTCCAGTTCCTGGCTCACCCTTAGTTCTTATCATAGCTGCACCTTCATTTATTCTTCTTAAGGCTTCTCCTAAATCTTTAGCTCCCACAAACAAAAAGGTACATTAAATTTTCTTTTTATTAATATGTAATTTATCATCAGCTGGACTTAAAACTTCAGATTCATCTATATAGTCTATTTCTATAGCTTCTAAAATTTGTAGCTTCAACAAAATGACCAATTCTAGCTTTAGCCATTACAGGTATACTAACTACATCTTGTATACTTTTTAATCATAGCTGGATCACTCATTCTTGAAACTCCACCCACAGCTCTAATATCTGCTGGTATTCTTTCAAGCTGCCATAACAGCTGCTGCTCCTGCCCTTTCAGCTATTATAGCCTGTTCTGGAGTAGATACATCCATTATTACTCCACCTTTTAGCATTTGTGCTAAATTCTTATTTAATTCATATCTTTTTCCATATTATTTCCCTTTTCAAATATCAGTTTTATTTTTAGTTTACTATATATTTTACTTAAAAGTCAATAAATCGATAATTAGCTCTTAAATTGTATTTTTAAACTAAATATGTTAAAAATATTTAAAATGAAAGGAGTCATAATGAAAAACTGTTTTAAACATAATAAAAAATTTTTAATTTATACTTTAAAAAAAGATATATTCTTTTTAATATATATGTCATTAACATTTATTACATTTAGCTATAGTAATAGGAGCATTCATTGCAAATAGTAAAAATGAAAGTAATCTAACATCTAAAATACTATAATTTAATAATATCAGATATTGATATACCTCAAGAAGATAAGTTTTATAATTCATTAGACTATATAGAAGGAAAAAGTTACTTTTTCTGAAGTTTATAGAGCAATAAATTATGCTATTAATGATGATAATATTTCAAATATTTTTTATAAATCTTGATACCACTACATTTTTCTACTTCACAAATTAGAGGAACTTACTCCTTTATTTAACAAATTGAAAAGAAAAAGAAAAAGTTATTGCATATGGTGAAAACTCTAGATAATTCTTCTTATTCAGTAGGACTATTAGCAGATGAAATAGTAGTTCCCAAAAACTGAAAATACTGATATACATCTAGGTGGTTATTCTATATCTAATATGTATTTTAAAAATATACTTGATAAGTTTGGAATTAAATTTGAAGTTATACATGTTGGGTCACATAAATCATACGGTGAAGAATATTATAGAGAAAATATAAGCCCTGAACAAAAAGAAACTTTAACAAGAATGTATGATAAAAAAATTAGATAATTATATTTCAAATATATCTAAAGTTAGAAAAATTGATGAAAATACGGTAAAGAAAATAAATTATTAAATGGAGAGTATGCTCTAATTAGTCCTAAGACTGCACGTGATTTATCTATAGTTGATACTTTAGAAAGATTATGAAGATTTAACTAATAATTTAAACATAAAAGATGATAATTCTATATCTATCCAAAACTATATATCAAAAGTCACTGAAAATAATAATTCAAAATAATAAAATAGCTGTAATATATTTAGATGGTGATATTGATTCTGTATCTTCTTCATATGGAAAACACAAATATTAGTAGTGATAATTTCAAAATCTAAATTAGATAAAGCACTTCAAATAGAAGGACTTAAAGGTATAGTTATCAGAATAAATTCTGGTGGAGGTTCTGCATTCGATTCTAAAAATATATGATATGATAGTTAAACTTGATATTCCTGTATACGTATCTATAGGTAATATAGCTGCAAGTGGTGGTTACTATATATCAAGTGCAGCAGATAAAATATTTATAGAAAAACTTTTGGTCTAACAGGTTCTATCGAGTTGTAACAATGATTCCTAAATATGTTGGTACATTAAATAAATTTAATGTTAATGTCAATCATATTACACGTGGTAAATATTTAAATATAACAGATCCGAGTGTAGAATTAACTAAATGAAGATAGATTAGCATATATGGGTAGATTAGAAGCTGTTTACAAACGAATTTAAAAAAATGATATATTACTTTAAAGAGAGTTAACCTTACTCCTGATACTCTTGAATACGTTGCTCAAGGTAAAGGTATGGTTAGGGTATGGAAGCTAAAAGAATTAAAAATTAGTAGATGAAATTGGTGGTCTTTTTGATACTATTGATCATTTACAAAATAGATTTAAAATTAGATAATAATTACTCTATAATAGATATATACTCTACACAAGAATACACTAATATTACTGATATATTTAAAAGTAGTTTTAGGTATATTAAAATTTAAAGAAATAAAATTAATTTTTGATTTTTTTAGAAAATCAATTACAATTTATATTAAATCAAAAATTCAAAACCCTATGTTTTTTATGAACCTATTCAAAATTAGAATTTTAAGGGCTTATGCCCTTTTTCTATTAAAATGATAACATTTTAATAAATTTTAAATTCTTTTTATTGTTTTTAATTTTTGTGTTATACTTATAATACAGCTCAAGACAAGAGGAGAGATCAAATATGAACATACTATACTACACTTGGGATAATTCCAAGTATATTAATGAATTAGAAAAAAATAGGAATTGATGTAACTGTAACAAAATGATTCAGAGATAGTTATTTCTGAATTAAAAAGTAATTATAACATTTTTAATAATAGATACTATAAGTGTTGTTAGCTATAAAAAAATCTATTCCAACATATGTATAATGAAAAGATTTAAATATTATTCCTATAGCCATAACTGAACCAAACAATAAGTTTTATACTGGAGATGCAATGACTCTTGGGTTTAGTTGACTATATATACAACACATTAACTCCCTGATGAATTCATAAACAAAATAAAGGGAATAAGATATCTTCTTACTAAAGAAAAAGTGATTTACCTAGTAATATTCTAAAAATTAAAGATTTAGTATATAACACTAGTACTAGAGAAGCTAAAGCGTGGAAACGAAGAGTTTAATTTAACTTTAAAAGAAGGTAAATTACTTGAAATCTTAATATTTAATATAAAAAATAAAGTTGTAAGTCTGAAGAAATATTTGAGAAAAATATGGGAACAGAGATGAAATCTCAAGATAAAAAAATATAGGAGATGTATATATAACTTTCCTAAGAAGAAAATTAGATAATAAATTTGAAGATAAATTAATAAAAAAACTGTTAGAAATGTTGGATACATGATAAAAAGAATAAATATAATATTGAGGTGATACATTTGAAAAATACTTAAAATATATATTTTTAATAATATTAATATCATCATCTTTTAATATTATATAAACAATATATTTCAAGTGATGTAAAAGTTAAAGTTATTAATAATAATATATATAAAAATAAGATAATAGATGATGTGATAGAATCACTAAACTTAAAAATTTAAAAATTCTAAATTTAAATTAAGTGAATTTGAAAATAATGAAATAAATTCTATAATATATTTCACATCACAGATATATAATTTTTGATGAAGCATACTTTCATCATTGAATATAATAACTTTTGAAAGTGAGAAAAAAATTAATTTTTATTTTCAACAACATAAAAACAATAATTTTGATGATGTTACTGAAATAATATCAAAACTTATAGAAGTTTCCGATAATTCAATAAATAGTTCTACTTCACATAAAAATAATACTAAATATGATGAATAAATTTAAAAGATTCTAAACTATAATGTAAGTTTAATATATAGTAACGGTTTAACATATTCTCTAACTATAAAAATAATAATAGTTTTAGAGTTTAGTATTTCTTAATAACACTAAATAATAAAAATACTTTGATCAACAAACAAAAAAATATATTTAACACTGAATACAAGAGAGTTTTAACCTCTTGTATTTTTATTTTTTGTAGTGTAGAATAATAAAAAAGGAGGATATGATGAAAAAGTTTTTAAAATTTAATAATGCTTGTAGCATTAATGACATGTACTGTTTTTTTGCTGGTTCTCAAAAATACAAAAACCAGAATTTCACAAGTTTTAAGGAATATAAAGGTAGTTGATACTGTTCATAATATTCCTATGAGTTTAAAAATTAGGAATATCTGAAGGTAAAGATCTTTATATATTCCAGGTTACGGAAGAATATTCTTAGAAAAACTGATTATGGTTACAGAGATATTAACAATAATATGGATGTATTGTTAAAAATAATGGAAGTATTGAAATTAAAGCAAATGTAACTATGATAGATTTAAACTTCATGTACCCTGATAAATATAAAAAGGTGAATTTCTATCATTCACTTTCTGGTTTCTTACATTCTCACGTATACCCTATGGTTGAAGAAAATAAAATAAAAATTGGTGAAGATACATTTAATGTAAGAAAAAGTGTTAATGATTTTGATAAATCTATAATTTATAAAGGAAGAAAATGGTAAATTTACTGTTCTTTATCTTCCAAACTGGTCAAGAGATAATTTATCTTTACCAGATCTTGCAGAATTTAAATTCACTGTAAATCTTGAAGAAGTAAAATAGCCTAAAACTTAATAATGTTATGTATCTAGAATTTTAGATACAGCTTTTCATAAATGAATCTAATATTATAAAAATATGCATCTTTAAACTTTTAATTTCTCAATCTAGTTTATTGATGCATATTTTATATAATTTATAAATCTTTAATATTTAGTAAGTTGCCCTTTTGCTATTGTTCCTTCAACAACAAAATCTTCATTATAATAAGTTAAATCTGCTATATATCCCTCTTTTATATATCCATATCTATCATCAACTTGTACATGCTTTTTGCTGGATAAGATGTTGCCATTCTTAAAAGCTTCTTCTACTAATTTTTAACTTCTTTTAACTAGGTTTTTAACTCCTGTTATCATATCAAGTGCTGAACCACCCAATGTTCCAGATTCAGTAGCACATCTTCCATCTTTATAATAAACTTTATGTCCTTCAAACATGAAATATTCCATATTAGTTCCCATAGGAGAAACTGCATCAGTCACTAAATATAATTTTGATCTAAGAACTTCTTTACCACTCTAACTGATGGGTAACTAGCATGTAATCCATCTACTATAATCCCACAATTCATATTTTTATTATCTAAAAGATAACCAACAACTCCTGGCTCTCTTGAATCAAAATGGACGCATAGCATTAAATAAATGTGTAGCATTTCTATAATATTTTTCTTTTACCTTTATTTCTTCATAAAAGAGCATTACTATGACCTATAGAAAGGTTTATTCCACTTTCATACAATTTTATTAAATGTTTTTCCAATGCTACTTCAGGTGCAATAGTCATTATTTTAACACCTTCATATCCAACTTTAGCAATTTGCCTCTATTACTTCATCAGATAAAAACTCTTATATAATCAGGTCTGTGGAACACCTTTCTTTTCTAAACTAATATATGGTCCTTCATATGAAGTCCTAAAACTCCTATTTCTTCTTTTTCATCTTTTAAATCTTCTATTAATTTTAATGCCTTTAATATTTTTCATCAGGTGAAGTTATTAAAGTTGGAAGATAAGATGTTGCTCCAAATCTTTATTAGTTTCATTCATTATTTCTAATGTTTCACGAGTAATTTCATCATTAAATAAAACTCCTCCACAACCATTTAATTGTAAATCTATAAATCCAGGAGATAATACTTTACCATCTATATCAATTACCTCATTGTTTTTAAGTCCTCATCAGTTAAAAAGATGTACTTGTTACTTTTAATTTTTCTACCTTCAATAATTACAGCATTTTTCTGCTATAAATTTATCTCCATCGAATATTTTAGCATTTTTAATTATCATAGTTATCACAGTATGAATTTCATACTCTCCTTTCTATATTCTTTAATATATTTTACTCCCAACATGAAAAATCAAGTTATTAATCAATATTTTTAAAAATGAAAAATTTTTCACTAATAATTTAATACTGATTTTTATACTATTAATCTATATTAATCATAAACAAAAAGTAAATTAACACCAATTCTATAAACTTGTAATTCAAACTACATTGGTGTTATAATCTTTTTGGAGGTGCTTATGATTTTGTTAATAATAATGTTAATATTTATGAGTATAATTTCTGAATCTAAATTAAAGATAGGAGTTAGTATGTTACCTTACTATTCTTTTGCTACAAATATAGTAAAAAGATAAAGCTGATGTTTATCAAATATTACCTACTGATGCTGATGTACATACTTATCAACCTTCTGCTAATGAAGTAAAAGAAAATTTCAGATTTAGATGTTTTTAATTATAAAATGGAACAGGAATAGATAACTATATGTATAACCTAATAAAAGCTTCAGGAAATAAACATATTAAAGTTATAGTTGCAAGTAAAATGTATCATTACTTCCTGTATCTGGTGAAAGAGGAAGGGTGAAATCTGTTAATACCCATACTTTTATCTCAATACAAGCTTCAATACAACAAATTAATACTATAGCTAAAGAATTAGCAAAATTTAGATAAAACTAATTCAAAGTACATATTTAATAAAATGCTAGAGAATATGGTAGAAAAACTTTCTAATATAAAAGGCTAAAAAATTAGGGAAATTTCTAAATTTAAGAAAGAAAACTCAATTTAATGTAGCCACTACACATGGAGGTTATGACTATATTAGGAGAAATCGGTATAGAATGTTGCCGTAGTAATAGAACCACGTGATAATGTTCCGTCCTTCTGCAGTTGATTTAAAAGAATCAATAAAATTAATAAAAGAAAAACATATAAATGTACTATTTGAATCAGATGGTTCTCAATCACCATATACTAGACAAATAGAAAAAGAAACAGGTGTTGTTTCAGGAAAATTACTACATATGACTAATGGTAAAATATACATCTACAGCCTTTGAAAAGATATAGAAAAAGAATTTTGATATCATAATTTCAACATTTAAAAAGGCTACATATCTAAATAAAGGAGAAATAATGAAAAATGTTAAAAATTATAGTAGGTTCAATACCTGAAAATTCTCTTACATAGCTTTTAAGTATAAAAGAAAAATTTCAGATATTGCTAACTATTCATTAATTCTTATTAATGATTTGCCTTTTCTATAATTATGAAATAGAAAATGATGATATCCCTTCAGTTACAAAAATTTTCATAAAGAAAGTATGTGAAGCAGGATGGAATTATAATTTTAGCTTCTGAATATAATTCTTCAATATCAGCTCCATTAAAAAAATGCATTAGATTGGTTAAGTCGTGAGAACAATCTTTAAATGGTAAAGCTGTTCTTGTTGCTGGTGCAACTCCTGGTTCTCTAGGTACAGTTCGTGCTCAAGATCATTTAAAATTAATTTTATCCCACTACGCAAATTAATGGAATAGTAATGCCAGGTGCATCTATATTAATTTCTAACGTATTTAAAAATTAGATGAAAATGGAATTATAAACGATAAAGAAACTTTTTAAACTTTTTAGAAGGACATTTAAAAACTTTAATAACTGGATAGATAAAAATTAAATAAGATATACTAAAAAGAACATGCTCTATAAAGAACATGTTCTATATTATCTTTCTAACTCTAATTTAACTTTTTCCATCTACAATTTCAATCTTTATAACACTATTAGTAGAAATATTTTCTTTTTAATATTAACTTTAGATATATCGTCTCTAATTCTTTTTGTATGAATCTTCTAATAGGTCTTGCACCGTAATTAGGATCATATGCGTTATTTATACACATAATCTATTAAATTTTCGTCCAAATTTAATAACTATTAATCTATCTTTTAATTTTTCATTCATTTTAGATAACTCAAGTCTAACTATATTTTTAATACTTTCTTTTATCTAATGAATTAAATGTACTAATTTCATCTAATCTATTTAAAAACTCTGGTTTAAATCTAGATTTTAATTCTTCTTCTACCATTTCTTTTCTTCCGTCTAATATATATTCTGAACCTATATTTGATGTCATAATTATTATAGTATTCTTTAAAAATCAACTAATCTTCCTTTACCATCTGTAAGTCTACCATCATCTAAAACTTGTAATAATATATTAAATACATCAGGATGTGCTTTTTCTATTTTCATCAAGAAGTATTACAGAATAAGGTTTTCTTCTAACCTTTTTCTGTTAATTGCCCACCTTTCTTCTATAACCAACATAACCAGGAGGTGCTCCTATTAATCTTGCCACTGAATGTTTTCTCCATATATTCACTCATGTCTATTCTAATTATTAGATTTTTCATCATCAAATAAATTCTTAGCTAATTGCTTCTGTTACATATGTTTTCCTACACCTGTTGGACCTAAAAACATAAAAAGAACCTATAGGTCTATTAATATCTTTAAGACCCGCACGAGATCTAAGAACTGTATCTGCAATTGAACTTATAGCTTGATCTTGTCCTATCACCTTTCTTTTAAATGTTCTTCTAAAGATAGGATTTTTCATTTTCACTTTGAACTAATTTTCCAACAGGTATACCAGTCCATTTTAGCAACTATTTCAGCTATTTGTTCTTTACCTATAATTTGAGAAACTAAATTATTATTTTTCAGATTTTTCTCTAATTTCATTTAATTCTCTTTTCAAGTTTTTGGAATTATATCATACTTATATTCAGCTACTTTTCCATAATCTGCTACTCTCTCATATTCACTAGCTTTCAAATTAGCTTCATCTATTTTCTGTTTTATTTCTTTTCAATTTAACTACATTCTCTTTTTCTAAATTCCAATTTAGAGTTAATACCTCTTTTTTTCTCCAATTTCTGCTAATTCTTTTTACAATTTCTTCAAGTCTTAATTTACTTGTTTCATCCTCTTCTTTTTAAGTGCTTCTCTTTCTATTTTCAAGTTGAGCATATTTTCTATTCAACTCATCTAATTCTGTTGGTACAGAATTAATTTCAGTCTTAATTTTAGCACAAGCTTCATCTATTAAATCTATAGCCTTATCAGGAAGAAATCTATCTTGTATGTATCTATCTGACATAGTTGCAGCCGATACTATAGCTAGCATCTGATATTCTTATACCATGATATTGTTCAAACTTTTTCTTTCAATCCTCTTAATATTGAAATTGCATCATCTACAGTTGGTTCAGACACTTGTATAGGTTGAAATCTTCTTTCAAGTGCTGCATCTTTTTCTATATATTTTCTATATTCTCCTAATGTAGTTGCACCAATAACTCTCTATTTCACCTCTTGCAAGCATAGGTTTTTAATAAATTAGAAGCATCTCATGGCACCATTTTTGTCCCCCTGCAATCTACTATATTATGTACTTCATCTATAAATAATATTATATTTCCACTACTTTTTCTAAAGTATCTACAACAGCTTTTTAGTCTTTTCTTCAAATTCACCTTGATATTTAGCACCTGCTATAAGAGAACCCATATCTAAAAGAAAAATACTGTCTTATTTTTCAAATTATCTGGTACATCTCCTGAAAAATTCTTTGAGCTAAACCTTCAACAAGTGCAGTCTTTACCAACACCTGGTTCACCCTATTATCATAGGATTATTTTTATTTCTTCTAGATAATATTTGTATCAATCTACGAATTTCATTATCTCTTCCTATTACTGGATCTAACTTTCCACTTGCAGCAAGTGCAACTAAGTCTTTACCATATTTTTAAGAACATCAAGATTATCTTCAAATCCATCACTGTTAATTTTTTTCTTCCTGAAAGCATTTCATTTAAAACTTCCTCTACTTTTTTTAACATCTAATCCAAAAATTTTTAATTCTTATAGTAGCAAGTAATAAGTGAATTACAGAAATATACTCATGACCCCCATCTTTTGCTAATTCATTTGCAGAATTTATCATTTCAGTAAACTCTCTGCTATATTGTAACTGTGCATTTGATGATACCTTAGGGCATATTATTTAATTGTGTATATATTTCGTTTTTGTAAATTATTTGTATCTACATTTATTTTTATTCAATACAGACTTAGTTGTATCATCATTAGATACCAAATCTAACATCAAGTGTTCAAGTTTAATATCAGAACTTTTGAATTTACTTGCAAAAATTCATTGCATTTTTCCAAAAACTTCTAGCGCTTTTCTAGTAAATTTATTCATATTTATCACCTCATTAAATTTATTTTTGTTAGCACTCTAATATGATTACTGCTAACAATTGTATATTATCATTTAATTTAGTATTTGTCAAGAAGTTTTTTTAGAAAAATACTCCTTTTTAAAAAGGAGTAACTAAATTACTTAATAAATATGCATTTTCACAAGTTTTTCTGTAGCATCTATTGAATCTACATGTGTTCTTTTCATAAGAATGACTAGATTCTATACCCGCTCCAAGTAGAGCATGTTTAACTTCAGCACCTGCGCTCCTATAGCCGCAGAAGCATCACTTCCATAATATGGACATATATCTAATTTATATCCAATATTATTTTTCTTTGCTAGTTCCACTAAATGAAGTCTAAATTCATAATTATATGGTCCCGAAGCATCTTTTTGTACATATTGAAACAGTATATTCATCAGTTGACTGATCATCTCCCCATAGCTCCCCATATCTACAGCCAAGTATTCTACAACTTTATCAGATATACTACTATTTGCTCCATGTCCTACTTCTTCAAAAACACTAAATGCAAAATGAGTTGTATAAGGTAATTCTAGTAGAATATTTTTCTAATAAATTTAATAAAATAGCCACTGAAACTTTATCATCTAAAAACGAGATTTAACAAATCCATTTTCTGTAATAGTAGTTCTTGGATCAAAATGAAATAAAATCTCCAACTTGTATCCCTAATTCTTCTAGTTTCTTTTTTATTAGTAGTTTTAGCATCTAAAAGACGAACTTCCATATTATCTATCAGTTCTTTCCAAGTCCCAGCTTCTCTATATACATGAGTACTTGTTTGATGTATAAGTATAGTACCTGTTAAAGTTTTTATTATTAGCAGATAAATGTATCAAACAATTTTCACCTTCTATCATATTCCACGAGAATCCACCAATTTTTGCTAACTTTAATCTTCCATCAGACTTTTATAGATCTAACCATAGCACCTCAAAAGTATCAACGTGCGCTGTTATATATCTATGCTTTTTCATCATCTTTCCCAATTAACGTAACATTTACTCCCACCTTTTATTAGTTCTGACAGGAGAATAGCCAAAAACTCTTCTCAATTTTTAAATATATAATCACTAACTTCTCTTGTATATCCTGTAGGTGAAGGAATAGAAGTTAATTCTTTTTAAATATTTTATAGTATTTTCCATTTATTAGCACCTTTTCTTATATATAATTGGTAATATAAAAGAAAAAGAAGAATTATCTTCTTCTTCTTACATTATTGAACCCTTTATATTTTCTGAGTCGCAAGATGAGAATCAATGATTTTTGTATTAGCTCAACAGCAACCCCAACTAAAATTAGTAAACTTGTACCTCCAAGCATTACAGGAACATTTAAAACATATCCAAACCAAAGGTTAGGGTAATATTCCAAGTATAGCAAGGAATAAAGCTGTACCAAACGTTATTCTATTAACTATATATTCTAGAAAACTCTGAAGTTTCTTTACCAGCTCTTTTAAGAGGTATAGTTCCTCCACTTTGTTTTTAATCCATCAGCTATTTTTCAGGATCAAATACTATAGCTGTATAGAAGAAAGAAAATAGAATTATTAATATAACAGATAAACCTAAATAAGCCCATCCTTTTTTTGTCCAAAAATATTTATTAAATATGATTTTGTAGTAGCATCAACTTTAAGTATAGGTAGATACCGTAGATGGTACTGCAAGTATCATTGAAGCAAAAATTATAGGCATAACTCCTGCTGTATTTATCTTTTATAGGCAAATAGTTTTTCTACCAACAACTGTTTGTTCAGTATTTCCAACACCTCTGCTAGATTTACCAACATATTGTATAGGAACTCTTCTTTCACCTAACTGTATGATTACCATTACTACTATTACAATCAAAGAAACATTAGTAAAGATAAATATGCTAGTGTCATATCACGACCTGAATTTTTAAGTTGTGTAATTGTCCCTCTTATAACTTGAGGTAAATTTGACACTATATTTAAGAAAATCAACATTGAAGTTCCATTACCTATACCTTTAATAGATATTCTTTCTGATAACCACATTAAGAAATGCATGTACCTCCAGTAATTAAAAACAACTGTTGTTATTATAAATCTTATACCAGGATCTAAAACATAATTATTAGTTTGTAAACTATAGCTATTCCAGCAGATTGGAATAAAGTTGTAACTATAGTTAAATATCTAGACCACTGTGTTATTTTTCTGCTTCTTTTTCCACCTTCTCTTTGCATTTCTTCCAATTCTTGGAAATAGTACTCCTAATATTTGAAACACAATTGAGGCATTAATGATGGGGCTATTCCTAACGAGAATATTGAAGCTCTTTGTACCGCACCACCTGAGAATAAATCTAAGAATTGTGCTAGAGCATTACCATTTGCAAACCCCTGAGAATAATTGCATATTAATTCCAGGAACTGCTATATGAACTCCAATTCTAGCTACAAGAAAGCACCCTAGTGTAAATAAGATTCTTTTTCTTAATTCACGTGTATGAATCATTGCGTTGAATCTTACTAATAATGCTTCTTTAAAAGTCAATTTAAATCACTCCCTATTTTTAATTTTAGAAGGAAAAAGTAAGTTAAACTTACTCTCCCTCAACTTCTTTAGCATTTCCTGCAACATTTGCAAATGATTTAATTTCAAGTAATTCTACTGAACTATTGAATTTTTTTCAACTGAAGCTTTTAGCTCCTTTTGAAAACTCTATGTGCAACTACTTTTAAAGATTTTCTAATTCATACTCTCCTATTATTTTTAATAATGAAGTATAAATTCTTTCTCCATCTTCTTTAACTATGAATTTAGCATTTTTTAATTACTCTTCTTTCTAATAAAGTAGTTAACGATACTTCTTCACCGTTCTCAAATTTATCAGCTATATCTTTTTAAGTTTATAACTAAAACATCTTTTTTTGAACTCAGAATTAGAGAATCCTCCTCTTAGGAACTCTTCTGATTAAAGGCATTTGTCCACCTTCGAACGCTGCTGAAACGTAAGTTTCCTGATCTTTGTTTTTGTCCATTATGACCCTTACCAGCTGTTTTACCCTCAACCAGTTCCATGTCCTCTACCGATTCTTCTTTCTTTCTCTTAGATCCTTCGGCAGGTCTTAACTCATTAAGATTCATTGATTTTAAACCTCCTCTACTTTAACTAAATAAGAAACTAATTTAATTTTACCTTCTATATCTGAAGTCAAATTGTGCTCAACAGTTTGACCAACTTTTCTTAAACCTAAAGATTTTAATTGTTGCGATATGGTTAGGCTTTCTTCCATTAATTCCTTTTTATAAGTGTTATATTTACTTTAGTCATTAATCTATCCTCCTAGCCTATCCTATAATTTCTTCTACTGTTTTTTTCCTCTTAATTTTGCAACTTCTTCTATAGATCTTAATTGTTTTAAACCAGTCTAATGTAGCTCTTGCAACATTATCTTTAGTTTTAGATCCTCTTATCTTAGTAAGTACATCTGTTACTCCAACTAATTCTAAAATTTCTCTTGTTGCTGATCCAGCTATTACCCCAGTCCCTTTTGAAGCTGGTTTTAATAATACTGAAGTTGCATTAAACTTACCTATTTGTTCATGAGGTAAAGTTCCACCTTTTAATGAAACTGTTATCATATTTTTCTTAGCTCCTGCTATAGCTTTTTCTTATTGCTTCAGGAACTCCGTTAGCTTTTTCCTAACCCTAATCCTACTTTTTCCGTTTCTGTCTCCAACTGCTGCAAGTACTGAGAATGAAATTCTTCTTCCCCCTTTAACAGTTTTAGAAACTCTACTAATTCTTAAAAAGTTTTTTTCTTTGTATTCGTTATTTTTTAACTCTCTTGCCAAAAATAAATCCTCCTATCCTATTAGAATTCTAATCCCTGCTTCTCTTGCAGCATCTGCTAATGCTTTAAATACGTCCTGTAGTAGATATATCCACTTCTATCAAATACAACCTTTAGTTATTCCAGCAGATTTTTGCTTTTTCAGCTATTCTTGTACCTATAATTTTAGCTGCTTCAACATTTGAACCATTTCTTCTACTTTGTTTCCTTTTTCTATAGTTGATGCAGAAACTAATGTTCTTCCCTGTTGCATCATCTATAATTTGTGCAAATATGTTTGTTAAGTTTCTAAATACAGTAAGTCTTGGTCTTTCAGCAGTTCCACTGATTTTAGATCTAATACTTCTGTGTACTCTCGCTGATTTTCTATCTCATTCTTTTTAATCATTTAAACTACCTCCCATCCTTTCTTACCTTCTTTTTCTTCTTATCTTCTCATCTGCATATTTAACCCCTTTTACCTTTTATAAGGTTCTGGAGCTCTCTTTAGATCTTATATCTGAAGCAACTTGACCAACTAATTGTTTGTCTATTCCTTCTACTGTAATTTTAGTATTACCTTCAACTACAAAAGTTTATTCCATCTATTGGAGCTATTTCAACTGGATGAGAATATCCCTAACGCTAATGTTAATCCTTTACCATTAGCTGCTACTCTGTATCCAACCCCAACTAATTTAATTTAATTTTAAATCCTTTCACTTTACACCAACAAACCATGTTGTTTAAGTTTGCTCTAGTAGTACCATGTAATGCTCTTATTTTTGGTAAGTCATTTGGTCTTTTCTAAAGTTATTTCATTGTTTTCATAGCAACTTTAATTTCAGAAGATAATTCTCTTGATAAAGTTCCTTTTGGTCCTTTTAACAGTATATACATTACCAACATTAGTAACTTCTACACCTTTAGGTATAACTATAGGTTTTTTTACCTACTTTGACATCCTCCTTATGTGCGTAAATTTCCATAAGCGTGATTAAAGTCTAATTACCAAACGTAACAAAGAACTTCTCCACCAACGCTTTGCTTTTCTGCATTCTTTATCAGTTAAAACACCTTTTTAGGTGTAGTAACGATAGCTATTCCTAATCCACCTAAAACTTTAGGTAAATCTTCTACTGAACTATATACTCTTTCTTCCAGGTTTAGAAATTCTTTTTAGTCCTTTAATTACTGCTTCACCTTCAACAGTTTTTTTAAAGTTACTTAAAGATATCTTTTCTAGTTCCTTCTTCTTTTACTTCAAATTCTGATATATATCCTTCATTCTTTTAATATATTTGCGATACTTTCTTTTTATTTTAGAAAATGGTATTAATACACTATTGTGTTTAGCAGTATTAGCATTTCTAATTCTTGTTAACATATCTGCAATAGGATCTGTTAAATGCATTTTTTTCCTCCTCTCAAAATTACCAACTTGATTTTTTAACTCCAGGGATCATCCTTCACCAGCTAATTGTTCTAAACATTACTCTAGATATTCCAAATTCTCTCATGTATCCTCTTGGTCTACCATTAACTTGGCATCTATTTCTTAGTCTAGTAGGTGATGCGTTTCTAGGTAATTTAGATAATTCAACTAAAGCTTCTCTATCACCTTTTCTAGCTCTTTCTTTTAACTCCGCTCTTTTTTCTGCGTATTTATCTATTGTTCTTGCAACTTTTAAGTTTTTGAACCATTGCTTTTTTAGCCATTAAATGTTTGCACCTCCTTATTATTTAGCAAAAGGCATTCCAAATGCTCTTAATAATGCTCTTCCTTCTATCATTTTTTTGCAGTAGTTACGAATGTGATACCCATTCCTAATACTTTATCTACTTTATCGATTTCAATTTCAGGAATATTATTTGTTCTTTAAGACCTAAAGTATAGTTTCCCTCTTCCATCAAATCCTTTATTTGAAACTCCTTCAAAGTCTCTTACCTTGGTAAAAGTAACACTTACTAATCTATCTAAAAAAATTCAAACATTTTTCTTTTCTTAGAGTTACTTTTAGCTCCTATTAATTGACCTTCTCTAAGTTTAAATCCAGCTTCTGATTTTCTTGCTTTTTCTTGCAACTGGTTTTTGTCCTGTAATTTGAGCTAATTCTTTAACAGCTGTATCTATTAATTTAGGATTACTTACTGCATCTCCTAAACCCATATTTACTATAATTTTATCTAATTTAGGTACTTCCATTATATTAGTAAGTCCTAATTCTTTCATTAATGCTGATACCATTGTTTCTTTGTATGCTTTTTGTAATCTAGGCATATATTTTTCAGACATTTAGGTATCCTCCTTCCCGTTTATTATATTTTTTACCAGATTTAACTGATATTCTAACTTTTTCCATCTTTTACTCTCATATCTAACTCTTGTAGCACTCTTAACACTTTCATCCCATAACATTACTTTTTGATGAGAAAATAGGTACTTCTCTTTCAACAATCTCACCTTGTGTGTTCATTTGAGTTGGTTTTTAAATGTTTTTCTTAACATTAACACCTTCAACTACAACTTTACCTAATTTAGGAAAGACTTTTAAAACTTTTCCTATTTTACCTTTATCACCTAATTGTGAAGATTTATTACTTTTTTATCATTATTACTTCTTCCACTAATTACAACAACTGTATCTCCAGTCTTTAACATGTAATTTCTTAGAACTGATTTAATTTTAGATTTTATCACGAAAAATTCCTCCTTCCTAAAGTACTTCTGGCGCTAATGAAACTATTTTCATAAAGTTCTTAGCTCTTAATTCTCTTGCAACAGGTCCAAATATTCTTGTCCCTCTCATTTCTAATGCAGTGTTTAAAATTACAGCTGCGTTGTCATCAAATTTTTATATGATCCGTCTGCTCTTCTAGTTTCTTTCTTAGTTCTTACTATAACTGCTTTTTACAACGTCACCTTTTTAACATTTCCATTAGGTATAGCTTCTTTTACAGATGCTACAACAACGTCACCTATTCTTCCGAATCTCTTTTTGAACCACCTAATACTCTAATAACCATGATGCACCAGTATTATCAGCAACATTAAGTATACTTTGTTGTTGAACCATTTAATAGTTCCTCCTCCCGTAAATAAATAGTATATATTATTTAGCTTTTTCTATTATTTCAACTACTCTCCAGTTTTTATCCTTACTTAAAAGGTCTAGTTTCCATAATTCTAACTTTATCTCCAACATGACATTCATTTAATTCATCATGTGCTTTATATCTTTTTAGAAGTTTTAACTCTTTTCTTTATATAATTTATGAAGTTTCATCGTATTTTCTATAACTACTACTGTCTTATCCATTTTTATCAGAAACAACTATTCCTTCTCTGACTTTTCTTTCATTTCTTTTTCCACTCAGAATCCTCCCTACTTTACCAGTTTTTCTGTTAAAAATTGTTTTTCATTCTAGCTATATCTCTTCTAACTTCTTTTATTTTTGCTGTGTTTTGTAATTGTCCAAGAGTTTTTGTAGCTTTTAAATTAAACAATTCATGTTTTAATTCTTTTATTTGTGATTCTAATTGATTTAAAGTCTAAATCTCTAACTTTCTTTAACTGTCATTACTTATCACCACCCTACTTCTCTTCTAATGAATTTAACTTTGATAGGTAGTTTATGTCCAGCTTTTCTTAATGCTTCTTTGGCTTTTTCTTCTAGATACTCCACCAACTTCAAACATTACTTTTACCTTTTTAACTACTGCTACCCAACCCTTCAGCATTACCTTTACCTTTACCCATCTCTTGTTCCTTCTAGGTCTCTTTGTGAAGGTTTATCAGGAAAATTCTAATCCAAATTTTTCCTTCTCTTTAAATGTTCTATTTATAGTAATTCTGCATGCTTCTATTTGTCTTGAAGTTATCCAACCAAATTCATTCGCAGCTAATCCGAAATCACCGAATGCTACATAGTTTCCTTTAGTTGCTACTCCACCCATGCTTCCTCTAAATTGTTTTCTATATTTAGTTCTCTTAGGTATAAGCACTATTGGTCTCCCCTTCCTTCTTAGTAGGTAATACTCACCATTAAAGATCCATACTTTGATCCCTAATGCTCCATATGTTGTATGAGCTGTTGCTGTTGCATAATCAACATCTGCTTAATCGTATGTAATGGTACTCTTCCTGATAAAGTCCATTCACTCTCTTGCTATTTCTGCTCCATTTAATCTTCCTGAAGTCATTACTTTAATTCCTAATACTCCAGCTTTTCTGCATTTCTGATAGCTTGTTGTACAGCCTCTTTATAAGCACACACGTTTTTCATATAGCTGATGCTATGCTTTCGCAACTAATTGTGCATCCTATTAGGGGTTTTTAATTTCTAAAGCTTTTAACAAAAACTTTTTCCTGTTAATTTTTCGTTGTCCTTTAAGAGCTTGTATTTCAGCTCCTTTTCTACCTATTAAAACTGCTGCTTTCCTGTTGAAATTATTACAGTTAATATCTTTTTCAGATACTCTTTCAATAGCAATTGAAGAGATTCCAGCTTGGTAGTAGTTTTTTCAATATATTCTCTTATTTTTAAATCTTCGTGAAAATGGTTTAAATACTCTTTCCTTTTTAGGAACCATTTTGAATCCCATGTTTTAACGTGATTCCGATTCTCATACCCCTAGGATCTACTTCTTTTGTCCCACAGAACTACCTCTATTTTCCTAATTATTTTACATCCACTTCAACAGTTATATGTGCAAGTGGCTTTGATTATGTCTGCTCTTCCCATTGCTCTTGGGTTCATTCTTTTTAATACAGGTCCTTTATCTATTAATACTTTTGAAACATAAAGATTTTTCTGAATTTAATCCTAAATTATGTTCAGCATTTGCAACTGCTGATCTTAATGTTTTTTCTATTAAAGGAGCTGCTTTTTGATTTGTAAATCTTAAAATGTTTAATGCTTCTAAACGCATTTTTTCCTCTTACTATATCAGCTACTAATCTAGCTTTTTGAGGGCTTAATCTTTGATAACGTAATTTAGCTACTGCTAGCATCCGTCTTCTCCTTTCATCCTTCTGATGTATTTATATTCTATTTTTCTTATCTTTACCATGTCCATGATAAGTTCTAGTTGGAGCAAATTCTCCTAATTTATGTCCTACCATTTCTTCTGTTACATACACAGGTATATGTTTTTACCGTTATAAACAACAAAAAGTATAACCTATGAATTCTGGAAATATTGTTGATCTTCTTGACCAAGTTTTAATTACAGCTTTGTTATTACCTTGAGCTTCTACTTTTTGAATAAGTAATGATCAGCAAAGGTCCTCTTTTTAATGAACGAGCCATTTTTCCTCCTTACTTTATTGTCTTATTTTTTTCTCTTTCTTACGATGAATTTATCAGAGTTTTTCTTACCTCTAGTTTTCTTACCTAAAGCAGGTTTACCCCTAAGGAGTAACTGGTGCTTTTCACCTATAGGAGATCTTCCTCTCCTCCGTGTGGATGGTCTACAGGGTTCATTACTGATCCTCTAACATGTGGTTTTCTTCCTAAAGTGTCTATTTCTTCCAGCTTTACCTAAAGATACTAATGAATGTTCAGAATTTCCTACTACTCCTACTGTTGCAAAACATTCTCTGTGAATTAATCTTAATTCTCCAGAAGGTAATTCAACGTGGCAATAAGTTCCTTCTTTTGCTACAAGTCTTGCTGAAGTTCCAGCTGATCTTGCAAGTTGTCCACCTTTACCAGCTATTAATTCAACATTGTGAATTAAAGTACCCACTGGTAAATCTTTAAGTTTTAAAGCATTTCCTGGTTTGATTTTCAGCATTTTCACCTGCTAAAACTGTGTCACCTTTCTTTAAACCCATTAGGAGCTAAGATGTATCTCTTTTCTCCATCTACATAATGTAATAAAAGCAATATTTGCTGTTCTATTAGGATCATACTCTATTGTTGCAACTTTTGCAGGTATTCCTAATTTGTTTCTTTTTCCAATCGATTACTCTGTATAATCTCTTGTGACCTTTGTGTCTGTTTCTTCCTGTTCTGTGTCCATAGTTGTCTATACCATAAGATGATGATAATGGTTCAACTAATGTTTTTTTCAGGTCTAACTTTGTCTAATTCAGTATTTACTAAAATTGATATGTGCCGAGTACCGCTTGTTATCGGTTTTCAAATTTTTGATAGGCATATCTTCCCTCCAATTTCTTTAATTTTCTATACACACTCTACCTCGTGTGCACCTATAAAGTGCAAACACATAAAAAGTGTGCTGACCTATAATAAGAACTAGTTTCCTAGTCAACTTAGTTAGTATATCACAAAAATGTAAAAGTCTAGTGTTTTTCAGTATGTATTTTTTATATTTTTTCTAAATATTTTTAGCTATTTTTTTACCTTTTTCAAAAATCTATTCCTTTGCTCCAGTGTATTACTATCTCTTCCCATATTCCCAAAAGTTGTAACTCTTTTAGTCTTTATACCACAATGGTTAAGTACAGCATTTTTCAAAACAGATACTCCATAACTATCAGGTATACTTACAGGTCCTGAAAATATTTTATACCACCAAGTAGGTCCCTGTGAAGTTGCAAAATATTTCAGCAGTTTTACCTTTTTAATAGTTTCTTAAATTGTCTTCCCATTATGAAGTTTATAACAAAAATACCACTTTTATTAGAAGAATAAGCTATACCTGGTGTAAACACTCTATCTATCCATCCTTTTAAAAGACTAGGCATAGAACTCCACCAAATAGGATAAACAAATACAATATGATCTGCCCAAAGCAAAAGTTCTTGAGACCTAGATATATTTTCATCACTTTCCATTCTTTTTCTATAGCCATATCTTAAAAACAGGATCAAAAATCTATATCATTAAGTTTCAAAGTTTCAATATCATGCTTATCTCTCATCTATATTATCCAAATATGAATTAAAATATTGTTTCACAAAAACTTTCTTTATCTGGATGTCCATTTACAACTAATATATTCATAACATCTTACCTCCCATATGTTGTACAGATATATATTATCATTTTATATCATATGTTGCAATACAACAAAAAGCTATTGCAACCTAAGTCACCCTAAATTAAAATAGTAAGTGTCACAAAAATTACTTTAAAAATAGGATATATAGTACAATCTTAAATACCAAAAATATAAAGAAAAGGAACCGTATATCCATAACTAATAATAATATATTTTTAAAACAAAAATAATACTTAAATGAAAAATAGAAATATAAAATTGAAAGTTTATTATTAAAAATCAGGAAAGAACTAATTTAGAACTCTATATTTTTCTTTTTTATTTTTTTCAATATAGTCTTTAAAATCACGCATAATAGCACAAACTGAATAATCAACTTCCAATGCTCAAAATGTCCCACAATTAATTTTTAAATTTTTCTAAATCTCTTCCCCGCCTCGAAGTTGTCCCTTTGTTTCTACAACAAAATATAATTTTTCTTTATTTTTGATTCAGTTCTTCTACTAATATTGCCCAATCCAGGGTTATAATTTCTAATGGAGTTGGTATTTTAAAACCAATCCGGAAGTTTTGTATAAACTTTGATATTTCCATTTTTCTAATCCTTCTGCAAATTTTTCTTTCTATCTCGAATCAATAACAATACTACTATATGGAGTTTTTCTGTTTCTACATATTTCCTTGTCTACTCATCTCATCCTTAAGATAACCAAAAATTTCATTCTGTTCAAACAATTCCTGAGAATAGTATTCCGCATCACCTATTTTCATATTTAATACCATCTACTATAAATAATTTCATTGTTCTTTTAATTATATCACTAGCTTTGTTCTAAATATAATTGAGGATTTTTAAAACTATTCAAAGTTTTTAGATTTAGTTAAAATTTTTACTATACTCTTTCTTGTAAGATTTGTTTCATTTTGTAAATAAGTAATTATATCAGGTAATTTATAATTTCTATAGACTTCTATATTTTCTTCTATTTCATAAGATTTTTGTTCTCCTATTCCGCCCTTTGTAATAGCTAACCTTTTTATCATACAAAAATTTTTCAAATGGAATATATACTTCTTCATCTAAATTTATGTACATTTATCTATTAATTTTTCTACTTCAAAAATTTACTTGATACATTGTTTTATATTTTTACTTTATCCCACAATTCTTTAAATTCATCACTTAAAAAAACACTTTCTTATTTAAAGTTATTTTCTTTTTCATTAGCATTTTTAACAACTAATTTCCCAATAGTTAATTTTAATTTCTCAATAATAATTTCTTTTATACCTTTAAATTCTTCTGCTAATTCTAAGTTTCCTTCATCTAAATCTTTTTAGTTTGTCCTTAGCATTTCCATCTTCATCAATATAGTCTCTATTTATTAAATCTTGAAATATCTTTTTGATTTTTTTCATATCCAAGAAAAATTTCTTTTTCATTTTCATAATCAATCACAATATTTACAAAAATAGAATCTTCTACAACTCCAAACTTGATATTTTTCTTTTTCCATTTCCTTTTGCAAAGATTCTACAAAATGCTCATAAGATTCATTCGCCATTACAGTAAGAGTATTTACATCAAATCCTCTAACTCTTTCTCCATCTTGGTTCTCAGCTAATTCTAAGTCCCCTACCTATTTCTTGTATTTTCTTCATTTCGAAGTAGTTTCATTCAAAGTACAAATTTGAAATACATTAGGATTATCCCAACCTTCTTTTTAAAGCTGAATGTGAAAAATAAATGCCAAAGGTTCATTAAAACTTAAAAAGTTTTTCCTTATCTTTCATTATCTTAGTAAAAGTATCATCATCAGCATTTGTATTACTCTTTTTGTATCTTTAAACTCACTATACTCTACACCACTTTTAGTTTTCTTTTTATCTATCGAAAAATATCCATCATGTACCTTAGAAACATCTCCTACTCCTTGATATTTCCTGATTGTATAAGACTATTGTATTCTTCTTCAAAAATTAAAAGCATATTTACCTTTTTAGCTTCTCCAGTCTCTGAATCATATATTCTATAATTTGCAACCTTATCTATAAAAGAAAAGTGACAATACTTTTATCCCTTTTACTTTTTAAAAGCTAATTGTTTTTCAAAATGTTCTTTGAATCGTTTTTTCTAATTTGTAATCTTTTTATTAAAATCGGATCTTGTCCTCCATTAACTTGTCCCAGAGTTAATTTCACTTTTCCAAAATCTATAAAAAGATTTAGACGGTTCAACTTCATTATATGTAATTTCATTTACTATATATCCGTCTGCAAAATATCTCTTTTTGCCTTTTTCACTTAAAACATCACCATGTTTTATACTAATTTCTTTCCTACTAACACCTGACCCTATTTTTATATCAAGCTCTATCTTAGCTGTAATTCCATTCTTACTAGCTTTTTATACTGATAACTTTTATATATTCCGTATTTAAATTTTGTAGTAACTCCTACTGTTGCTACTTCTATTTGTTTTACTAACTTTTCATAAGCAGATATTGAATCTAGTTTATATACTGGATTATATATTTCTTTATGTGTCGCTGAATATCTTAATGTGCATAGAGGATTTAGTTCTTTTTATTGCATTTTTAGCTTTATCACTTTCCATATTTTTGAGGTTCATCAACTATTACTATTGGATTACACTGACTAATATAATCTATCGGTTTATATCCATTAGCTTGATCTCTTTCTCGGTTAATAATGTTTATATCTTTATTAAAAGAATCTATATTAATAATTAAAATTTGTATACTATCATTTACAGCAAAATTTCTTTATCATATTTATGAATCATAAATAAAAATAATCATAAGGAGTATTTTCATATAGACTTTTTAAAATGTTCTTCTGTAATTTTGAAGTGTTTTATATACTCCCTCTTTTTATTGCTAGTGAAGGAACAACTACTAACAAATTTTTTAATCCATATTTTTTTATTCAGCTCCATTATAGTTCTTAAATATACATAAGTTTTTTCCTGTCCCAGTTTCCATTTCAACAGAAAAATTATATTCATTTTTACTCGATACTTTCTGTTTTTAGGCAAACCATTTCTAGTTTGGATTTTATTTAAATTTTCTAAAATTTCTTCTGGATATAATAAAAGTTTATTACCAGTTCCTAAATCATTTTCATTCGCTATTATACTTAATTGAGGATTATTTGCTTTTTCTACTGTAAATACAGTCTTTGATATTTCTTGTCCTGAAAATATATCAGTTATAGATTTTATAGCTTCCAACTGATATTCTAAATTCTCTTCAAATTTAATTTTCATTATCCCCTCCTATATACTTCTAATTTCATTTTATTCCGACTTGTTCTAATTTCTTTATTGCATTTGTTTTATCTACATCATTTTTAAATGAATTATCTCTTAATATTACTGTTGTCTTAAAATCTTTATCTATTTCTAATAATTTTTTTATATTCTTCACATATTGAACTTATTACTTCATCATTAATTTTTCATTCAAACTTACTAATAACCTTCCTCTACCTATTGAATAAAAATCTTTATTTTCTTCTATTGGAATATTCAAATCTAATCCATATTTTTAATAAAATTTCATACAAAATATCCAATGGATTTCTATCTGATTTTATATTTTCTATTAAATCTAAAAATGTTTGTTCTAAATCTTCTGTATTTGTATCCCATTCTTTTTATATTTGTTGAATCCAACTTAAATACTTTTAAAACCTATATCTAATTTTTCTCTATTTTCTAATGGAAAACTTTCATCTGATTTTTATCTTTTTCTCCTGCTCTTCTTATTCTTTCTTTTCCTATTTCTGATATAAATAATGGCTTTTTAATAAAAATTTATTTGTTTCAATATATCTTTTTGTTTTTACTTGCATTTTTAAATTTTTCTCCAAAGATTCTGAAGTTGAACTAAAATACACTTTAATTTAACTAAATTTTCTACCTTGTATTTAAAAATGCTATGGATAGTTGTTGCGCTTCCTGAAAAAATCTAATACAATATCTCCGTCTTTTAAAGGCATCATTTTTAATATTCTTTCAATTAAAGCTACAGGTTTTTCCCATTATTATATTCTACTTCCCTTCAAATGAATACTACTCCAAGATAAATCGTCCCATAAAGTTCCTATTTTATCTTTCTTTATTATTTCATTTTCTTTTATTTCAACTACATTAGATAAATAACTAACTAATCTCTTAGTTTTACCCTATAAACCAACTTTCGTTAAAATTCCTTTATTTCTTCCTGATCTAGGCTTATAATAACAATTATATAATTCATCTTCTTCACCTGTTGCTTCAATAACTCTATCTCTTATAGAAGTCTGGGCATTTTCTAATGTATATTTTTATTTATATATTTTTATAAACTTCATATTCATCTATATTTTCTTCTTCAGAAATTTTTTATTGATTTTATTTTATAGTCTCACAACTTTTATTACAATTTCTTCTCCATTACCTGCCTTTTGTTGTTGCAAAAAGATTTCTTTTTCCATCCTCTAACATTACATTTGTATATGCAAAATTTATTTTCTTCTTTTTCTTTCCTTTATATACTCATCTAATGGAGTATATTTATAAATTGAATTAAAGGTTTCAAATTTTATACTTTTTAGAATAAACCAATAAATACTCTATATAGCTTTTTATCTTCTCCACCTCCACTAGCCCCAGAACTAGCTTTTTGATTTTATACTAATTAAATTAATAAAATTTTTCTTCCCAAATATTTCATCACACATCTTTTTTAAATTAGCTTGTTCATTATCATCTATTGAAATAAATATTACTCCATCATCTGTTAATAAATTTCTTGCTAATTTTAGTCTAGGATACATCATATTTAACCAATTTTGAATGATATCTTCCATCTGAATCTGTATTTGTTGTTAATTTAATTCTTCTTCACTTACTTGTCCTGTTACTTTTTATAGTTTCCTATATTATCTCTAAAATTATCTTTATACACAAAATCTTTTTCCTGTATTATACGGTGGATCTATATATATCATTTTTTTATCTTTCCATGATATGATTTTTGTAATAGTTTTAATACTTCTAAATTATCTCCTTCTATATAGATATTTTCTGTATTATCCCAATTTTTGATTCTTCCTTTACTGGTCTTAATGTCCCTGTACTTACCTCTTGCGCTATTTGTCTTGCTTTCTTGATTTTCCTTTCCAAGTTAAAGAATATCTTTCCTTAGAATCCTCTAAATCTTGTACTCCCACGATAATTTGTCTTAATAAATCAAAAATCTATTCTTCCTTCTATAAATATTTCCGGAAAAATTTCTTTTAATTTTTTTAATATTTTTCTTGGACTAAATTCATACTTGTTCCATTTAATTTTTCCATTTTTCACTCCCTCTTTATTTTTATATAATACTTTTAATAACTAAAATAACTTAATTTTTAATCACTTTCTATAATTCTTAAATATTTATTAAAATGAAAAATTACAACCCTATTTTTATTAATATTTTTATTTAGTTAAAATATTTTTCCAATCTTCTGGAAAACTAATACATTTTAAATCAATATTATTTTTAAAAACTTCAAAAATATATTCAATTCTTGCTAAAACATAAGTATTCCACTCTTCATCATCTAAAAATAAATATTTTCATTATAATAACATAATCAAATATCTTTCCTGTTTGTTTATTATATTCTTTTGTCTTTTTAGGTGTTGAAAAAAATAGAAAAATTATATAATTTTTAATATTGTAACTCAAATATGCATCCAATAAGTATTTAAATTATGTTTTTACGTAAGGTATTAAAAATGCTAAAAATAGGTATAAAACACTTTAAAAACAAAGAGTTATAACCTATTTTTAGTTTACAAACTTTAAAAATAATAAATAATTTAGATAAAACAAATTTTATATAATATAATATAAAATTAAAATACATCTAATTTACTAAATTGTAGTTTTTATATTTCAAAAACACTAAATTGTTCTTCTTTTTATCAAATCTTAATTCATATCTCTTTTCAGGTTCTATATTTACATTTATTTTCATAGGTCCCTCAAACTGTAGTTACCCTTTTTATGTAATATACCAGGTCTAGTTGAAATTGCTCTACTGTTAACTCTCTATTACCAGGTTTTAAATATATACCATAGTTCATGCCTTCAACAAAACCAGAAAAACTTTTTCATTATCATCTACTTTTTAAAAATTTCTATTGATTGACTTGTTATTCCAATAGATTTATTTTTAGTAAATAATTTAGAAGCTCCAGGATTTTCTTCTAAAAACTTACTTGCACTCTTATTAGTAAAATATTTAGATAAAAGTGTACCACCTACACCAAGTATAATTACTGCAGCAATGTAATAAAAACATTATGTTTTTTTATCCATTTTTATTTCTCCTTTCTATTAACTTCAATCTCTATCGATTGTTGTTTTTCACCAATAATACCAATTTCATTTAATAAATCATTGTATTGAGAAGAAGATAAAAATCACAATCCAATTCTCTTTCTTTTACCGTCTTTATCTATTAAAGTTAATTCTTGACCTGAATCACCAGAAATAGCTTTTTATAGCATAAAGATTTATATTAAATTCTTTTTCTTTCCTTTGTATAAATAGATTAATATATTATTATCTATTATTATTTTTTGTTTTTTATATACGAATAAATAATATATAAAGAAAGAAGTATAAATATACCCAAAACAATATATATTATATTTAAATTAACATTAAAACATAAAAAGTAACATCGATATAAAAAAACTAAAAAAAGTGGTTGATAGTATATTAAATAAAATTGTATACCATTTTATATTATATTCTTTTCAAAATCCTCTCCTTAATAAATCGGTTTAAATTAAAATTCTTTAACTTCTAATTTATAATCCTTAGGCAAATCTACAACTATATTTTTCACCCATTCCAACAGGGAATTTTTAAAGTATATTCTGTTTCTTTTCTATTTATTTTTAACTTCCAGATAAAGTATTAAATTCAATATACGCTATACTTTCTATCCATATATTTATTAACAATATAAGCTGTAGCCAGAGTAGCATTACTTGATAGTTCTTTCTCCCTTCTTTTTGTAAATACTTTTTAAATCATAAACTCCAAAAGATTTTCTAACAACAAAAGTCGTTTCTGGATAACCATTTTCTCTTGCAATTTTTAGCCTATAACTTCATCTTCTGGTAAACTTACACAAGGTATAACAGATGTAAATCCATCTTTAACATTCAATACATATTGTGTCATTTTTATTCAACTCCTTAATTCTTAATTAAATATTTCTATAATAATTATACCAAATTACGCAATTAAAATCTATAAAAATTTAAAAAATAAAAAGGTAGATACTATTAAAAATAACACCTACCAATATAATTAAAAGTGAATCGTAAACTTTTTATTCTATTTAAAGATTCCTCTATATACTTTTTAGGAATACCTAAATTTAATCTTATAAATTTTTTCAGAATTTTCTACAAATTCGTTACCATTTTCAACTATAACTCCAACCCAGCTAGTTCCTCTGTCCACCAATTAGCATCTTTACCTGTTTTCTCTAAAATTTATCCAAGCAAGATAAGATGACTCTATTGAAAACAATTGAAAATTCTTTAATTCATTTTCAATATAGTTTTTCAAATATATATAATTTTTCATAAATGTATTCAACTAAATCATCTAACCACTGTTCACACTCTATAAACTGTAATAAGAGATATTAAACCTAATATATTTGGAGAAGTTATAGAATTTTTCATACCTTTTTCAATTTATCCCTTATACCACCATTAGGAATTATACTATATGAAGTTTTTAGCCCACCTAAGTTAAAAGCTTTTATTAGGAGAAGTCAAAAATATTAAATTATTTAAATATTTATCTTCCAACTTAAGAGAACTATTATGATTATTAGAAAATACCATTTCTGAATGTACTTCATCAGATACCATTATAACCCTGCATTTATAACAAATCTTAGCAAGTTTTTCTATTTCATTCATTTCCCAAACTCTACCACTAGGATTATGAGGATTGCATAATATATATATTTTAGGTTTTATACTGTATAATCTTTCTTCCATATCCTCAAAAATCAATATAATATCTTCCATTTTCAATTTTCATAGGACTTGTTACTATATTATTTTCATTATTTAACGTCGCATTTTTAAAAGGTTCATATACAGGAGTATTAATTAATACATAATCTCCTTTTTCTAAAAATACTTGATTTAAAACATGCAACATTCCTACTGTACCATAAGATATATTTATCCATTCTTTTACATTAACACCATGTCTTTTTGCCAATAAATTATAGAATCATAAAAATCAAGAGTTAAACTCGTATATCCTAAACTTCCATTTTGTATATACATAGTTAAAACTTCTATCAATTTATCCGGTAATTTAAAATCCATATCCGCTATCCATAAAGGTATAAAGTCAATTGGAGTATCCTTACATATATTTGTTTTAATAAGATTATAGTCCCATTTACGTCTAATATCAAATGAACGTTCAACTTTCTCATCAAAAATTATTAATCTTCATCTACTTCTAATTTTCCTTGTTTTTATCATTTTGATTTCTATAAATTACATTAACAACTGCTATTATTATAGAACCTACAGCTATTCCCTAACATATAGGCAGGTAATCCTGAAACTAAAGGCCAAGCCCATATAGCACTCTCAGGGAACCATTGCACTGAACCTAATACTACAGCTGTCATAGCTCCTATAACTGAAGAAATTACATATAAAGGTATAACAAACACTGGATTTTCTAATGCAAATGGTATTGCACCTTCTGATATTCCCATAAAAGCCAAGAACATTGAAGTTTTACCCTGCATTATAGAATTCTTTATTATATACTTTTCTACCAACTAATTTTTTATCTATTAAAGTAGATAACCCTAAACCAATAGATGGTACAACAACTGCAATATTTCTAGCAGTTATAGGCAATATTTTTCAGTAGTAAATCCTATAGCTACAAAACTAGCTGCTTTATTAACAGGCCCCACCCAAATCAAATGCAGTAGCGGCAGATACTATCAACGCATAGGCATATTGACCTTGTTTCCCTGCAAGTTCAAGAGTGTTTCTAATACCAACATTTATTAAACCACCAATAGGAGTAATTACAAATATCATTGCAACCATACATAATATAGCTGCAAGTAAAGGAATTAAAAATGTAGTTTTAAATGCTAACCATTTTTCACCCATTTTAATATTTTTTTATTCATCCATTTAACAGAATATCCAATAAATATAGATATTATTATCGCTCAAAAGGAATCCCACTAGGAACAGGAGTCACTTTATCATAAGCACCATCAACAAGAGATATTATTTGTATAGGTTTATTAGCAACATAACCACCAATAAATCCTGCAGCAAGGGCAGTTTTACCACCTATAGAATTAGCAACGAAAGCCGCAAACATAGGTATTGCAAATCCAAATAACGTAAATCCAAAACTTTCCATAAGTGAGGCAAGCTTTAATAAAGTTAAATCAAAACCTATGAAATTGCCTGATTGAATAGCAGCAAGTATAGATACTGATGGATCTAATCTATATATTACATAAGGTATAACTTGAGAAAATGCTCCAATTAAACCTCCCATTATTAGTATAGGAATCATATAAGATATACCTGTCATAATATGCTTATAAAAAGCATGAAATCCTGAAACTTCTTTTTCCTCTTCTTTTAACAACTGCCATTTTTATTCCTCCTTAATTTTCTTCTAATATTTCTTCTAATATTTCTTTTGCTTCTCTTATAGCTTCTTTTTAAAGTTACCTCATATACATCAAAATCCTCAAAACGCTCTATACCTTGTAGGTGTTATCGCAACAGCATGAATTATAGCATCAGCTTCCTCTATATCCTTTCTAGATAATTCATTTTGAATCCCATCTGTCCTTGAGTTTCAATTTTAATATCAACTCCTAATTCTTTTTGCTGCATTTTCTAATGATTCAGCAGCCATAAATGTATGTGCAAGACCCATAGGGCAAGCACAAATTGCTACAACCTTTTTACTCATTTTCTTCCTCCCATTAACTATTTAATATTTTTATAAATTTCATCCACATCATTTGATTCATTTAACTTATCTCTAAATTCTTTATTCATTATTTTTAACAGAGATATCCTTTAATATTTCTATATGTTTATCAGGATTATTTTTAGGAACTATAATAAGTAAAAACCTTATTAATCTTTTCTTCATCTTCTTCCCATAAAAATATATTCATTTAATTTACAATAAACTATATAACTATCATAAACATTGTTAGATTTAGAGTGTGGTATAGATACCCCAAATCCAAGTACTGTATTATCTATTTTTCTCTTTCTAAAAACTTCTTTAAATAATTTCTCAGTTTTATCATCGTCTAATTCCAATTTTTATCATTTTAAGTATAAGATCTGTTTTTAGATATATTTGTATTTTCTATTAAAATATTTTTCTTTTCTACTATTTTCATAATTACCTTCCTAAATTTGATTTAAAGTAAGATATAAGAGATTTATAATCTTTTTGTTCTTTAATTTTACTTTCAAATTCTTTTTAATCTTAACATAGCATTAATGTCTAATATTCCTCTAATATGTTCATCTTTATCCCTTGTTGCAAGGGCTATAACTATACTAATATCACTATCTAAAAAAATTTAATAGGCTTTTTAAGAGTAATGAATACAAAACCTGTATTTTTAACCATATACCCAAGTTCACCATGAGGCAATATAGTTTCATCTCCCTACCATAATATATTTTACCATATTTTTTTCAATTTGTTTTTAAGAACATTTTCATATCCTTTTTCCGTATAACCAGTTATCTTCCATAGTATCAGCTACTAATTTCAATAACTCATCCATATTATTCACTTCAGCATTTAAAAATAGTATTTTTTCATTAACAAATTCATATATATGTTTTTCATTGTTTGACTTCATCATATCGTTATATATATAGCCTTTAAAATTTTTCACGCATAAGTTTTAATATAGTTTCTTGATCTTTATGCTTATTTTTCTTTTTATAAACTCCAAAAAGCCTACTTTTCTAATATTTTAGAATTTCTTTTTAATCCATATTTTTCAAGTTTAAGTATATCATCACTTTTAAATATAGGATTAACTTTTTATTACATCATGAGTTTTAGTATTAAAATCTATTGTTGTAACAATTAAATCTACATCTTTAATTTTAGTATAATTTTTCCAACTGATTATACGGAATATTATCTAATATCTCAACATCAAAAGTTATTTGTAAGACCTTCTTGTATAAGTTTTTGAAGTAGAATAACCGAAACCACAAACTATCAAAATTTTAATTTTTAGAACTTTCTTTTAAATCACCTAATCTATCCAAAGCTCTTTTTACCATTATAGTAATATAGGCTATTTCTTCATCTTCTAAACTAATATTAAATATATCCTCTACACATTCAAATACAATTTTAGTTTTAAAATAAATATCTTCATATTCTTTTTTAACTTCTTTGCTTATATTTTCACCTAAATAAAGTTTATTATTTATTCTATATAAGCAAGGTTTTATATGATGTATCAACTCTTTTCTTAATATATCATCTTCTCTAAGCTCTTTATTAAATTCATTAGATAAACCTTCCAGTAACCTATCAACTAAATTTTCTATATTTATCCAATTTAAAAAGAAAGAATATTTATCATTAAAATTATATAAACCTAAATAAAAATCTGTTAGAACCTCAACATCAATCTCAAAAATCTTTATCAATAAAATATGAACATAATTTTTCATACTCTTGAGTATTTATCAAAAAAATGATTTATTTGATACATCTGTAGATTGAAGATATTTCTCCATATTATTTCTATTTTTTGATATATATATGTATAAAAGTATTATATCAAAAGCATCATCATTATTTTTAAATTATCCATTTTCAAAAATCTTTTAATAATTTTTTACAAGCATCTTTTTTTACACTAAGATTATTTAATTTTTTTCTCAATAAAAATTAAATATATAATTATTACTTTTTGATTTCTATTTAGCTGATTTATTATACACTTTCTAATATTTAATTCACTACCACTTAACATGTAACCTTTATTAGTATGCCTTACTTTTTCACTGTATTCCCTAAGTAATTCATTAATATTTTTTTATATCATTTCTAATTGTAGCCTTACTTAATAAATATACATCAGATATTTCATCTAATTTAAATTGATTATTAAATAACAAAATATCAAACATAATCATTTTTTGATCTTTCTGAATTATTAAAGTTATATTCCTTCAAAAGGTATTTCTTTAATATATTCTTTACATCTTATTTTTAGTTATAGTAAGAGTAATATATGAATTTCTGATTTCTATAAGTTCTAGATTAAAATAATATACAAATAACTCATTAATACTATTTATATCATACCTCAACATTCTTTCCGTTATATTCAAATGAACAGAAAGTTCATTTAAAAGTAACATCTCCTTTGTCAATTATGACATTAATTATTTCCAGTAATCTAGAGTTTAACATTTTATCTCCTCTCCACAATAAAGTATATCTTCATTGAGTCCATTTTCAAGATTTAAAACATTTCAATTTATAATGAAATCAATTTTGTTTTTAAAGTATATCATATAACATTTTAAAAATAAATCAACAAAAATTTTTATTTTGAAATAAATTTTCAAAATAAAAACTGACCCTAAGGTCAGTTTGATATTTTATCCAAGTCTTTGTCTTGCATCACTTGCTCTTTTTTAAAGCTTCACCTACATAATTAATACAAAGCATTAATACTAATATTAATAATGAAGTCAGGAAGCCATACCCACCATTTATCAGCTAATACTTCAGGTGCAGTAGCATAACTTACCAATATTCCTAAAGATGGTGTTGAAGGTGGTAATCCATATCCTAAGAACGTTAATCCAGTTTCAATACCAATATTACCTGCAAATGATAAAGTTAAGTCAACTATAATAATACTTGATATATTAGGTAATAATTCTCTAAATATTATTACTAAATCACTAGTTCCCATTGTTTTAGAAGCACTTATATAATCTCTTCTAACTTCAGATAACACTTTACCACGTATAAGTCTTGCTGTACCTATCCAATAAAATATAGACATCATCATTATAAACGTAAACACATTATATTTAGGTACTATAGTTGCAAAAACTATTATTAATAAAAGTAGTTGGTAATATACTTATGAAAATCTATAATTCTCATTGCTATATTTTTCAACTATTCCACCATAATAAGAAATTACTACCCCTATTGCAATACCAGTAAACTCAGTAATTATAGTAACACATACACCTATTAATATAGAGTTTCTTGCCCCTATTATTAATTGCCCTAATATACTACGTCCACCATAATCTGCTCCAAGCCAATACCCTTCCATAGGAGCTGCATATTTATCTAATAACCTAACTTTCATTACTTCATTAACATCAAGTAAGAAAGAGGCTGAAAAAGAATATTATAACTATAAGAGATACTAATAAAGTTAGAGAAAATAAAGCTAACTTTATCTTTTCAAAAATTCTCTTTTAATTATTTCAAATGTAGAAGGAACAAAACTTTGTTCTTCTATAATATCATCTTTTCTAATTCAAATTCATTTTTAGTTTTCATTTTCTCCTCCTTTACTCTATTCTAATTCTTGGATCCACTATCATAAGTATAATATCTGATAATAAAGAACCAAGTAATGTTAAGAATCCAAATATCAATAATAATGTTGTTATCATAGAATAATCTCTTGATGATATAGATTGTATAGATAATTGTCCCATACCAGGATAATTAAATATAGTTTCTATAAATATAGATCCTCCAAATAAAACCTGTTATAACATATCCTAAAAATGTAGCTATAGGTAATACAGAGTTTCTAAATATATGTCTTGAATAAACCACAGATTCTGGCACCCTTTAGATCTTGCAGTTTTAACATAATCTAAAGATTTAGCATCTATTATTTCATTTCTTAAATATCTAATAGTTCCAGTAGTTCCTAATAAAGCATAAGTAATAGCCGGAAGTAATAAGTGATAAGCTTTTATTTAAAGCATAACTTAATGTTCCAGGAACATATCCTATATCAACTGATCCTCCTGTGAGAATAGTCTTAATTTATAACCAAATAAGAATACCATTAATAAAGATAATATAAATGTTGGTATAGTAAAACTTATAAAATTATATATAGTAACTATTTTTATCTAATTTTGATCCGTTATATCTACCAGTTAATATACCTACAGGTAATGCTATAGAGTACATTAAAAGAACTGAAAATAATGATAAGAAGAATGTATTATAAATTCTTTCTCCTATTATTTGCATAACTGGTAATTTAAATGTATAACTTACACCAAAATCTCCATGTAATATATATCCAATTTAAATATTGCATAAATAAAGGATCATTTAATCCTGCTTGCTCTCTTAATCTTTCAACAGCTTCAGGCGGTGTAGATGGACTTATTAATCCAGTAAATGGATCTCCTGGCATAAGTCTAGCTACCATAAATACTATTAAACTTAATATTATTAATTGAGGTATCATTAATAATGTTCTTCTTAATACAGTTTTTCCACATATTTATTTACCTCCCTTATCAAGTGCAAACAAAATGATTATTTGTTCTATCTATTTTAATTAAGTCAAAAACTCTTCCTTTTCATCAAAATAATCTTTTAATGATTCATTGTATTCTATTTCAACTTTTTCTAAAAATACGTTTTTCTTTCTCTAACCAATGGATTAACATCAGGTATTGCTGCTATTAATCTCTTAGTATATATATGTACTCCATTTTTATATATATCTTGTTTTGTTCCTGTTTCAACAAATCTTCCTTTTATACATTATAGAAATATGGTCACATTGTTGTTTTAACTACACCCAAATCATGAGATATGAAAATATAGCTTAATCCCAATTGCTTTTTGGATTTTTCTATATAGTTTAGCACTTGTGCTTGAACTGATAAATCTAATGCAGAAACTGGTTCATCCGCTATTATTAATTTAGGGTTAGTTGCTACCGCTCTTGCTACACCCTAATCTTTTGTCTTTGACCTCCACTGAATTCATGTGGATATTTAACTATATTGTCTTCAGTCATACCAACTATTTCTAACAGTTCACAAACCTTCTTCTTTCTTCTTCTGGAGTGAAATTTTCAAAAATTCTTTAAAGGTTCTGATAATAAATCTAAAACTCTTTTTAGGATTCAAAGATGACATAGAATCTTGAAAAATCATTTGTATATTCTTTTCTATATAAAGATTTTTCTTGGTATTCTATTTAAATTTATATTTTCTCCTTCAAATATAACACTACCTGAAGTAACTTTTTCAAGACCAATGATAGATCTTCCTATAGTTGATTTACCACTTCCTGATTCTCCAACTAGACCATAAGTTTTACCCTTTTCTAAAGTCATGCTTATTCCATCAACAGCTTTTAACATGATCTTTTATAGTATTAAAAATCCACCTCTTATAGGGTAGTGTACCTTAAGATCTTTAATCTTCATTAATTCTTCATTCACCTTTTTTCACTCACCCTACCTTTGAAAAATAAAAATTTTTATAACAACTCACATCTTACAAAATGTCCATCTTCTACTTCATGTAATCCTGGATGATCTTCATGTTCTGATTCACTCACCCAAGGAATTCTTTGTCTAAATCTACATCCTTGTCTTGGTAAATTTTTAGAGATGGAACTGTTCCATGTATAACATACAATTCTTCATCATCATTTTCTTTATCCATTTGTGGTATAGAGCTTAAAAAGTGATCTTGTATATGGATGTTTTGGATTATTAAATAAATCTTCAACTTTTGCAACTTCAACTACTTCTCCAGCATACATAACAGCAACTCTATCTGCCATTTCTGCAACAACACCTAAATCATGGGTGATAAGTATGATACCTGCACCTATTTCATTTTGCAATTCACGTAATAAATCTAATATTTGAGCCTGTATAGTAACATCTAAAGCTGTAGTTGGTTCATCAGCTATTAATATATCAGGTCTACAAGAAAGTGCTATTGCTATTATTACCCTTTGACGCATACCTCCTGATAATTCATGTGGAAATTGTCTCATAACTCTTTCTGGATTATCTATACCTACTTTTGTTATTAATTCTTTTTACTCTTTCTTTTTCTTTGTTCAGAATTTAAATCTGTATGATACTTCATACCCTCTTCTATTTGATCTCCTATTCTCATTAATGGATTTAATGAAGATAGTGGATCTTGGAATATCATACCTATTTTTATTTCCTCTTATTTGATTAAACTGTTGTTCATCAAAAGTTAACTAAATTGTTACCTTCAAACAATATTTCTCCTTTTAATATCAGTGAACAAAAGGATTATGTAATCCCATTATAGCAGTAGCAAGTGTTGACTTCTACCACAACCAGATTCACCAACAATAGCAAGGACTTCATTTTTTATTTAAACTCAAACTTACATTATCAACTGCACTATAGTATTTATCTTTTATATGAAAAACTTGTTGTTAAATTCTTTATTTCAAGTAATGTATTGCTTGCCATAAATTACTCCTTTCAATAAAATATTCTTAGACTTATATTCTACTACATTTATCGATTTTTACTAGTAGTTTCTATAATATATTATATATATCACATCCATTAATTTTATATATGATTGAATTTTGATAATAGTTTATCTTTTAAAAATAAAAATATGCACTTGTATCTTTCAATACAATGCATATTTAAATAAATTAGAAGTTTGTACTATCACATTAATAAAAATATGTATTTTTGAATATCTATCTTTTTATTTGATAATCTGTTCCTATAACAGAATCTATAGATCTTATTCTATCGTTTATTAAATTTATATAGTAAGAATCAGTCGTATATGCTAAAAGCATTTTATATTCTATTCTTGCTTTTTGAGTAATAACTACCTTAATTTCATAAGAATATGAATTTTCAGCTAATTTTTTCATAAGATTTAGCTGCATTATAGTAATTTTTTCAAATCTTGAATTATTTCTATTTTTCAAATTTTTGATTATTAATATTTTTGAATATACATATCTATAGTTGTTATCTCTGAACTCATACCGTATTTAATAAAAAGTTACTCTTGCTTTTGTTAAAATAATTTAAAAGCATTTTGATAATTTCTATTTTGATAATTTTTTATACCATTATTATAGTTATCTTGAGCCTCTTTTTAAATCTCTTACTCTATTTTAAATTAATTAAATATGAATCAATTTGATTTATTTGTAATACCATACCATATTTATTATATATTCTTCTAGCTTCATCAAAATTAGATTTAGCTCTATTAAAATCTGAAGAATTATAATATCTAATTGCATTATTATATGCAGTATTAGCTCTATTTAATTCAATTGTTCTAGTTATATTTGTAATATATCCATTAATTTGATCAACTTGTACATTCATATTATATTCATCAAATATAGAACGTGCTCTTTCAAAAATATTCACGAGAAGTTTCATAAGATTCTAATCTATAATTTCTTAAAAGCTTCTTCATAATACTTATTCGCTTTAGTCAAATCTATATTTCTTTTAATTTCTCTGTATTTTTGAGTTGAACCTCTCATAATTATTAGCAAAAATCTGAATAAGCACTCTGCTGCTCTATAATAATTATCACGAGCATACCTCTAAATTCCCTAAGTTTTTCATATCTAGTTGCTTGTTCAAAATATATATCTGCAGACGTCTTGCAACTATTTCATAATAATCTTTATAAACACTATTTTTGAAGATTATATTTGCTAAATTTATTAATATATGCATTTAATTCTGATACTCTATTTAAAGGATCAACATTCACATATCTAACAATATTATTAACTGAATTATTTAATAATTCTTGAGAATTTGAATAACTAGTTAAAGATATGTATTTAGATAACTGTGGATTTTTGAACTATATCATTCATTTCCCACAATTCTAAATAAGCATTAGCTCTACTTTTTCATCAACTGCTAAACTTAACTTATTTTTTTATAAGTTCTTTTCAATTTCTCTAACTCTTGAAGCAACTGCATTTTTCCTCTTCTATACTTAAACCTTTTTATTTTCTTTTAATTCATTTGCTGTCGCTTGTAAAGCTTCAAGATATCTACCTTTTTCAAAATATTCTTTAGCACTTAAAGAACTACAAGATATTATAAAAATATACTTGAAATTCCTAAAGTTATTCTCTTTATTAAATTCTTCATTTTACACCTCATCTTCTTTATATATAATAAATATACAACTATAAAAATTCTTTTGTCAACAACACTAATAAAATATTAAGATTAATTATAGTTTAATAAAAAGTAAAGAATAATTATTAAACTTTAATAGACTTTTTAAAATAAATGAGAGTATAATAAGCATAAATAGATAGAGGTGATAAAATGAAATTACAAAAAATTTTAGAAAAACATTAATAAAAAGGTATGGATGCTATTATTTCAAACCTACAAATATTTTTGTATCTAACAGGTTTTGAATGTAATCCTCACGAAAGACTACTTTTCTATATTTTTAAAAAAATGATGGTAGTCAATATATTCTTTTGTCCAGCTCTTGAAGTTGAAAGTGCTAAGAATTCAACTAAAGATATTGAGATTATTGGATATTTAGATACTGAAGATGGAATAAATAAACTGGCTAAATTAGTTGGAAATCTTAATAATGTAGGAATTGAAAAGAACACATAACTGTTAGCCGTTATGAAAAGATAATTTATGAATTTAATATAAAAAGAAATTATAGATTCTTCTCAATTGATCAAAAGATTTTAGAAAATATAAAAGTGATGAAGAAATAAAATTTATGAGAGAAGCTAGCAAGACTTGCAGATCTTTGTATAGATATTGCAGAAAGAAATCTACGTGAGGGTATAACAGAACTTGAACTAAAAAAATATAATAGAAAATACAATATTCAATGAAGGTGTAGAAAAATGTCCTTTGATACTATCGTATTATTTGGAGATAATGCTGCAAATCCTCATGGTGTAAGTGGAAAAAGAAAACTTAAAATTAAATGAATATGTATTATTAGATTTAGGATGTTATTATAAAAATTATGCTAGTGATATAACTCGTTGTATAGAATTTGGTGAAGCAAAAGAGTTCGATAAATTTATTTATAACTTAGTTGTTAAAAGCAAATACAGAGGCTATAAAACTAGTTAAACCAGGAGTTACTTTTTGCAGAACTTGATAAAAAGCTCGTGGTATAATAGAAGATGCAGGATATGGGCAATATTTCAATCATAGATTAGGTCATGGATTAGGTATAGACTGTCATGAATACCCAGATGTATCTCAAAAAAACATTAGACAAACTAGAAAAAGGTATGACTTTTTACTATTGAGCCAGGTATATATATACCTAACAAAGTTGGAATAAGAATAGAAGATGATATACTTGTAACAGAAGATGGTTATGAAGTATTAACTAAATCTAAAAATAGCGGAAATATCCGCTATTTTTATTTATACTCATACTTTTTTTCAATAATTTTTTTAGAAATATCTGTAGGTACTTCTTCATATTTTATAAGTTTCATTTCAAAATATCCTCTTCCTTGAGTCATTGATTTTCAAATCATTAGAATATTTAAACGTTTCTGCCATAGGAGCTTCTGCTATTATTTCTTGTTTATTCTTAGAAACTGAACTCATTCCCAATATCTTTCCACGTTTCTTAGTTATATCTCCCATTACATCTCCAACATTATCTTCAGGAACAATAATTCTTAATTCCATTATAGGTTCAAGTAATACAGGGCGAGCTTCCAACATACCTTTTTTAAATGCAATATTAGCAGCTAATTTGAAAGCCATTTCTGATGAATCAACATCATGATATGAACCATCATAAAGAACAGCTTTTATATTAGTAACTGGATACTTTAGCCATTACACCTTCTTTCATTGATTCTATCAAACCTTTTTCTACAGCAGGTATATATCCTTTAGGAACAACTCCACCTACTATTTCTTCAGAAAATTCAAATTCTTTATCAGGTGAATAACTAAATCTTATTTTTACATCACCATATTGACCATGACCACCAGATTGTTTTTTATGTTTACCTTGAACATCAGAAGATCCCTTTATAGTTTCCTTTATACGGCACTTTTAAGTCTTCTATTAAAACTTCAACTCCATATCTATCTTTTTAATTTAGAAATAACACTATTTGCATGTATTTCTCCTTGAACTCCAAGTATAGTTTGTGATGTTTCTACAACTCTTCTCCAATAAAGAGATGAATCCTCTTCACGAATCTTGTGAAAGTGCAGTTGAAATTTTATCTTCATCTGATTTATTTTTTGCCTGTATAGCTATCATCATTTGTTCTTTAGGGAAATTAATATATTCTAATTCAGATTGTTTTTTTCATTTTTTAGATATAGTATCAGAATTTTTGTAAACTATTTAACTTTAGTCAAATAGAACTATATCTCCCATAGTAGCTTTTAGGTAATTCTATCATTTCACCATGAGATAAAGTAAATATTTTACTAACTTTTTTTCATACTCTCTTTTATTTACATTATATATATCACTATCATTTTTATTTCTCCAGATAAAACTTTAACATAAGAAATCTTACCAACAAAATGGATCTATTACTGTTTTTAAATACTTGACCTATAAATTCTGAAATATTTATATTTTTTTATTATCTATAGGTGAAGGTAAATAATCTCTAACCATCTCAAGAGTAGTATGTAATCCTATATTTTTTTATATGTAGAACCACATATAACAGGAATAAGAGTACCATCAAGAACTCCCTTTTCTCAACCCTCTATGAATTTCTTCTGTTGTAAATTCAACACCTTCAAAAAAATTTATTCATAAGCTCTTCTTCAGTTTCTGCAACTGATTCAAGCAACATTTCTCTAACTCCATGAACTTCATCCCTATATTCTTCCGGCATATCAACTGTATCACATTCTTTTTCCATTATATTTTTCTAGCAAATAAGTCCACTACATTTATATGTCCCCTTTAAAAGTCTTCACCATTTCCCCAAGGAATATGGAAAGGTGCAATTTTTTACCATATTTTTCTCTTAATTGACCAAGTATTTTTGAATAATTTGATTTATCTGAATCTACTTTTATTAATAAAAATAAACTTAGGTATTTTTTCTTTCCTCAGTAGTTTCTAATGCTATTTCAGTCCCAACACTTAAATCTGCAGTTGAATCTATGACAATTATAGCACTAGCTATTGCAGATAATCCAGATTCTAATTCCCCATAAAAAAATCTGAATAACTAGGCATATCTAAGAAATTATATTTCATTCCTTGATACTCTATAGAAGATAGAGTTGTAACATTAGATGATTTAATAACATCATTTGGTGATGAAATTCTTGAAATTAAACCTACTGTATATTCAATAGATTCTAACATGTTACTTTTTACCAGAACCACTTTTGCCCTAATATTCCTACATTTCTTATATTACTACTAGAATAAACTTTCATAATAAATACCTCCCTAAATATTCATCTACTTTTTCACTACTAGTATAACTTGAAAAACAAAAACAATCTATATAAATATTCAAATTGTATATATAAAAAAAATAGGTAGATTTCTCTACCTATATTATATGATTTATCTTACTTCTCTTGCTGCATCAACTCTTACGGCATATTTAAAAATATTTTTGACCAATAAGAATTATTCAAACTAGATAATACAACACCTTGTGATGATGATGCATTAATAAATAGTGAATTTCCTATATATACCGCAACGTGATTAACTCTATTTTCTGGTGTAAAGTATAAAAGATCACCAGGTTTTAAATCAGACGTTAATACTCTTCTACCTTTTTAACTTGATCAACACTTACTCTAGGTAAATCATAACCAAATACATCTCTGAAAACTTCACGTGTAAGAGCTGAACAATCTATACCACTCTTATTCGTACCTCCCAGCCTATATCTAGTTCCTGACCATTTGTCAAAATGCATTAAATAATTTATTTTTTTAATATTATATTATCAAGGTTACTATAAACACCTGACATTGACATTACTGATTCTTCAATTTCATTTATCTTACTATTAATATATGACTGATCGTGAATATACTCTCCATCAAATACTATAGAATTTGCATCTTGTAGCACTAAATCTTTTTGTGACTTAGCTGCTGATTTTTCAAATTAATGGCAAAATGAGTTTGTTGATAAAAAGTATCAGTGTAAATAACAAAGTTGCTTTTTAAACATATCATTCTCCTTCTTTTGTATCAAAAATAATATTTATAGGGCCATCATTTACAGATTCAACCAACATATGAGTTTGGAATATCCCTCCATAACAACTTTATACCGCTATTATGTAATTTATCCATAAAATTTATCATATATTTCTTTTACCTAACTCTGCATTTGCAGAGTTTGTAAAAAGAGGTCTTCTCCCATGATTAATATTTCCATATAATGTGAAAATTACTTATTACTAATAATTTAAAATCTTTATCAACAACAGATTTTTTTCAAAATTTTTTTCTCATTATCTTCAAATATTCTTAATCCTATAAGTTTTTCTAATACAAAGATCTATATCTTTTTCTGTATCATTTCTATGTACACCTAGGTAAACTAAAAGTCCATCATCTATACTATTAAAACTATTATCTTCAAATATTACTTTTAGCACTTAGTACCTTTTTGTATAATCATTTTCATATTAATGATACTCCTTCCTTTATGAGTATACCACAAAAATTAGTATATATGTAATAGACACTTGTAAATATAATCTTTTAAAATGTTTAGAAAGTTAGTAAAAATAATAGTTCAAAAAGGTATACTTTTTCAAATTATAGTAAAATATGATTAGGTGATTTTATGAACATTGAAAAAAATAACTGAAAAATAATAGAAGATAATAATAATCTAAAATATACAAAAATGGTATAAAACCCTATTTTTACAGTATATAGAGAAAGTAAAATATTAATAATAGGACAAGCACCTGGATTAAAAAAATACAAGAACAAGGTATTCCATTTAAGGATAAAAGTGGTGAAAAGATTAAGAGAATGGTTGGGAGTTGATAGTGACTTTTTCTATAATTCTAAACCAATATCTATATTACCATTAGATTTTTATTACCCTGGAAAAAGGAAAAATGGAGATTTACCTCCTCGCTTAGAATGTGCAGATAAATGGCATAAATTATTAATATCTAATATGCCTAATATTGAACTCATAATACTAGTAGGATTTTATGCACAAAAATATTACTTAGGTAATAAGGTTATTTAACTGAAACAGTTAAAAAAATTATAAAAATTTATTTACCTAAATATATACCTTTAGTTCATCCATCACCCTTAAACTTTAGATGGTTTTAATAAAAATCCTTGGTTCGAAGAAAAACATATCTTTTTTTAAAACAAAGAGTTAAAGAAATTATAGGAGGAAATAAATGATACATTTTATACAAGGTCTTTCTTCTAAAAACTATATACTCTAGAAGCATTATTAAAGAAATTAAATATAAATAATATCTCAAAAATTTGATGAAACTAATTCTGAGTTTTTCTTGAGTGAGATAAATTCTGGTTCTCTTTTTCGCAGAACCAAAAATAGTTTTTATTAAACAATGCAGATAAAAATTAAAAATATATCTCAAATACTTGAAAAACTTTCAAATTATGATAACACAGATGAAGAAGTTATTATAGTATATAACAGTAATAATGAAAGTAAAAATTAATGATTTAACCAAAACATTTAATACTTATTCTGTATTTAATGCAAACTTAAATAGGAAAAATTTTTTTAGAATATATAGAAAAAAAGACTAAAAATAAAAATAATGAATCAAATCAATTACTTGATTTACTAGATGAAGATTATTATTTAATTTCAAATGAATTAGATAAAATTGAAAAATTTTTAAACGGAAAAAGTATATTCTTTAGACAATGTTAAATCAATTTTATCTAAAAACTCTAAGTTTATAATATTTTGAATTAACAAATGATATTTTAAATAATAAAGAAATTGATTATCCAATTAAAAGAACACATGGGTGTTTTAAGTTCTTTAATCTAATGATTTTTGATGTATTGTATAAATTACACGTATTAAAAAAATAAGAGAAAATAATTATAATAATTTTTAAAGAAATCATTAAAACTTTAGATATATTTAACTCCTACTCTCCTTACTATATTTTCAAAAACAAAAATTTCTTAGATAAATTTAGTAAAAAGACTGTTTAGACTTATTAAAATTAGCTTTTTAAAAACTGAATTAATGATAAAAAAACTGGAGAAATAGATCTTGAAATTGGAGTAGAAAAATTTTCATAATGAATATATAAAAAAAGCATTAGTAGAGTAAAAATCTCTACTAAATGCTTTTTAATTTCTAAATTCTTCTAAACCTTTTTCTTTTTTTAATATTTTTTTAATTTATTTATAGCCTTAACTTCTATTTGACGTATTCTTTCTCTTGTTACTTCAAATATTTTTCCAACTTCTTCTAATGTCTTAGGAGCTCCATCATCAAGACCATATCTAAGTCTTAATACTTGTTCTTCTCTTTCATTCAATTCTTTTTTTAGAACTTCATTAAGTTTTTCCTTAAGAACAGATCTAACAGTTGCTTCATGAGGATTTAAGAATTTATCATCTTCAACAAAATCTCCAAGTTCACTATCATCCTCACTACCTACAGGAGTTTCAAGCGATATCGGATCTTGATTCATCTCTAATATATTCTTAACTTTTTTTCTACAGGCATCTCTACTGTTTTTAGCTAAATAATCAGCAGTAGGTTCTTTTCCCTGTTTCTTGTAAATGTATTCTTGAAGCTTTTTATCTTATTTATAGTCTCTATCATATGTACTGGTATTCTTATAGTTCTACCTTGATCTGCTATTGCACGAGTTATAGCTTGTCTTATCCACCAAGTTGCATAAGTTGAAAACTTAAATCCTTTATTAGATTCAAATTTTTTTCTACTGCCTTCATAAGTCCTATATTTTCCTCTTGAATTAAATCTAATAACTTAAGTCCACGATTAGTATGTTTTTTTAGCTATACTAACAACTAATCTTAAGTTAGCCTCCATCAATTCTTGTTTTTGCTCTTTCATCTCCCTCACTAATTCTTTTAGCAAGTTCTAATTCTCTTTCATTAGTAAGTAAAGGTATTTGACCTATTTCTCTTAAATACATTTTTATAGGTTCATCTACATCAGTTGAATCACCAACATGTATAAAGTCTTCTTTTAATAGTTCTTCTACTTCTTCATCATCTATATCTAATTTTTTCAACTATATCAACAGATTTAGTTTTTTAGCCATTTTTTATTTTTTATCTGAAACTTTATTAACTATTTCTATTCCCATTTCAGATAATTTGAAAAAGTCATATCTATTTTATCTTGTGACATACCCTTCATAAGTTTATTAACTTCTTCACGGCTTACAATTTTTCTCTTCTTTTGGCTTTTTATTAAATTGGCTAAGCTTTTCCTTTACGTTTTTCATTGTTTACGGCCATCGTACTCTCTCCTTAATTCAATTATATCTTTATGAAGAATCTCTAAATCCATTATTGAATCTTTTACATTTAATTTATTTGTTAATAAACTTACTTTTGTATAATGCCCCTCATTTTTTTCTATATCTTCAAACAAATTTATTTCTTCCTTTATTTCTTCTAAATAGAGTTTCAACCAACTTTGTAATAATCTAACATAACTATTTTTCATCAAGATCTTTTTCTTATTAAAAACTAAATCTGATAAAAACCTGATATTCATCTTCTGAAAGATACAAATTCTCATTTATATTATCAGTATTATAACCCTATACCTCTTTAGTTTTTAAGTTTAAATTATTATATATTTCATTTTTAAAAATCAAATGTAGAAATTATATCTACATATCTTTCAAATTTTCAAATCACTTGAAAGAAGAAACTCTAATGTAACTTTTTTCTAACTATATCTCTTTTATTATTTTTATTATTTGCTATAAAATTAGTCTTAATTTTATCATTCCTAATTTCTTTCTTACTACTAGCAAAAATATCTTTTATATTCTCTTATTAAATCATCATAATCAACTTTTTATATTTTTAGATAATTTAACTATTTCATCTTTTTAAAATTATTCTATTATTAATATTCTTAAAATATGGCTCTAAACCTATTTATTATTTCTAGTTTAGAACTAATTCTTCCAAATCTAAATCTAAACTATAGATATTAAATACATATTGAAAATGCTTCTATAGAAGTATCAAGTAAAAGATATAAAATCATCTTTATTATTAATTCTAAAAGTATTCATCTGGATCTTTAAACCCATTAGGTAAATTTAAAACATCTTATTGAAAATCCATTTTTATTTAATATATTTATAGCTCTAATAGTAGCCATTTTACCTGCATCATCATTGTCATAAAGTATTAATATACTATTTACATATTTTCTTAATAAAGTTTTAGCTTGTCCATCTGTAAAAGCTAGTACCTAATGAAGCTACTGTATTTTTAAAACCATTAAGATGAGAACTTAAAACATCTAAATATCCTCTCAGTAAGAATAGCATATTTATCTTGTTTTCAAATGAAACTCCTCCATCAAATATACCATATAGCTCATTACTTTTATTAAAGATTTTACTTTCCATTGAGTTTATATATTTAGGAGAATCCCTCAGTACCTATATATCTTCCACCTAAAGCTATTATTTGATTTTTTTAGTATTAAATATAGGAAAAATTATACGATTTCTAAAATTATCATAATATCTATCTGAATTTAAATTATCATTAGAAATTAATCCTAATAGATTGTATTAGCCTTTAACATCATATTTAACTTTTAATTCTTCATAAAGTTCATTCCAACTATCTGGTGCATATCCTATTGAATATTCATTCAAATCTTTGATATTATATCCTCTATTTATCATATATTCTTGTGCCACTTTTACTTTACTTTTGAACTTATCAGAAAAGAATTTCAACAGCATCATTTAATATTTTATGTTCTAAAGAATATAAATCTCTATTATAGCTATTTGAAATGTTAATATTGTACATTCTAGCTAATTCACTCATAGCATCCACTCTAGATATTTTTCTTCATGAGAGAGTAAAATTGTATGACGTCTCCACCTATACCACTACTAAAATCTTTAAATATTTTTATTTTGATTTACCTTTAAATGATGGAGTATTTTTCATTCTTGAAAAGGTGAAAAATCCAACATAAGAATTTCCATCCTTACTTAAACTAACAAATTTTTTCCACTACTTCTACAATATCAACTCCATCTTTGACTTTTATTGAAGTCGGAAATATATTTACTTTCGTCACACATCCTCCACCATTATAAGTATAATATGTAAATTTAAAAAGTCAAGATTAATTAATCATTTTCTACTATCTTTACTTTTACCATCTAAAATTTCTTCAAAAAAACATTATCTAAAAATCTTGTATTTTTCTACACCTTCAACAAATTCTTTTCCTAGCTGCCTCTACCTGCTAAAATTGCTAATTCGTATTTATTAGGAATTACTTTTTAATAATTCATCAACTGATATTCTATCTTTTTCATACTTTTCCCCTTTATTTATTAATAATTTCTATTAATTCTTCACAAGATTTTTTTCTATCTCATAATTAATAATACAATAATCATAATATCTTTCATATTCTAATTCTTGTTTAGCATTTTTCAAGTCTCTTAAGTATAACCTCTTCACTATCAGTATTTCTAGTTCTTAGTCTTTTTCTAAAACCTCAAGATCTGGCGCTTTAAAGAAAACTAAAAACTGAATCATTTCTCTTTGACTTTTGCTATAGCCCCTCCTTGAACATCTATTTCAAGTATTACATTTTTCTACCCTCATCTAAATGTTTTTCAATTTCTGAATTTAATGTTCCATAATAATTTCCATGAACATTAGCATATTCAAAAAAATTCATTATTATCTATTTTTTTGATTCAAATTCTTCTTTAGTTATGAAGTAATAATCTTTAGCTTCTATTTCACCATTACGTTTTTTTCTCTTGTAGTCGCTGAAATTGCTAAAGGTATATTTAACCTATCACGAACTATTTTTGTTATTGTTGATTTTCCACTTCCTGATGGACCTGAAACAATAAAAAGTTTACCTCTCATTAATTCTCCTTATTTCAAAGGGGAAAAATTTCCCTTTTATTATTCTTTATTATATCAGATATTTCTTCCTCTACTTCACCTAAATCTATATTTCAAGTCTTTTGTAATTCTTTAAATCCTGTACCTCCAGGTATCTTTCTTACCTATAGTTACATTTTCTTTTAATCCTTCTAACTTATCAACTTTACCTTCAACAGCGGCATTTAGCTAATACTTTTGTTGTTTCTTGGAATGAAGCTGCTGATATAAAAGCTTTCAGTATTTAACAGCTGCTTTTTGTTATACCTTGAATTACAGAAACAAATTCAGCTTCTTTTTACCTTTATTTCTTAGTCTTGCATTTTTTCCACTTCTATAGTTTTTCTCATCTATCAATTCATCTTCTAAGAATAATGAATCTCCAGAATTTTCAATTTTAACCTTTTTGGAACATTTGTTTAACTATAATTTCTATATGTTTATCATTAACAGAAACTCCTTGGCTTCTATATACCCCTTGTACAGATTCTAGTATAAATTGTTGTGCATCAACTACACCTTTAATTTTTAATATATCATGTGGAGATATAGGCCCTTCTGTTAATTTATCTCCTGCTTTCACTATCATTTCATTCGAAACAATTAAATGTTCTCCAGCAGGTATAGCATATTCTGCCAATTCATGTTCAGGATTATCAATATCCATAATACTAACTATTCTCATACCTTTTTTTCATCTTATCAGAGAATACAATTCTTCCTGATTTTTTCAGCAAGTATTGCCTTACCTTTTTAAGTTTCTAGCTTCAAATAATTCTTGAACACGAGTAAGACCTCCAGTTATATCCTTGTTTCCTCCTCCTGTTTTTAGGAAGTTTTGCAATGATATCTCCTGGTTTGATACTATCTCCCTCTTTAAACATTAAATAAGATCCATAAGTAATATCATATTCTTTTTATTTTCTTACCTTTATTATCAAATACTATGATTCTTGGTTTAACTTGTGTACTTTCTATAGGTTTAATAGCTAGTCTTTCTGTTACACCATATTTAATATCTAAATTTTCTTTAATATATATATCTCTAAACTCTATACGTCCAGAAGTTGTAGATATTACTGGAGTTTGATAAGGATCAAATTCTAATATTACTTGACCTTTCTTAACTTTTTCTCCATCTTTTTACTTTTTAATATAGATCCTGATGGAACTTCATAACGATATTTACCTAAGTATAGCTTTACCTGAAGCTGAAACAACAACTTCTTGTCCTTTTTACTTTAGTTTTTCTTACCATTTACAATCTCTACAGTGTCTGGATATTTGGAATAATTCAATATTTTCAAATACTATCTTCCAGATTCATCTGCTCTATATTCTGATTGTTCATCAGCACCAGTTGCAAACCCCCTCCTGTATGGAAAGTACGCATTGTAAGCTGTGTTCCTGGTTCTCCTATTGATTGTGCTGCTATAACTCCTACAGCTTCTCCTAAAAAGAACTTCTTTTATGGTTAGATAAATCAATACCATAACATTTTTTTACATACACCTTTATCAAGTTTACATGTCAATGGACTACGCATTTTTAACCATAGTAACATTTTTTCTTCTTTTTATTTTCTTATTTAAGTCTTTTTGTGATTAAAGTATTAGCAGGAGCGATTAATTCTACCATTTGAGTTATATAAATCTTGTGCTAAATATCTCACCGTATATTCTTTCTTCAAGTTTTTCTATAACTTTACCTTCATAAATTAGATCTCCAACTTCTATACCTTCACCATGACATCCACAATCTTCTTTATTAATAATTAACTCATGTGAAATATCAACAAGTCTTCTTGTCAAATATCCTGAATCGGCAGTTCTCAAGGCAGTATCGGCAAGTCCCTTTCTAGCACCATGAGAAGACATAAAGTAATCTAAAACTGTTAGTCCTTCTAAAGTTAGCTTTAATAGGTATTTCTATGATTTCCCCTTTAGTATTTGCCATCATTCCCACGCATTCCACCCTAATTGACGCATTTGTGATATATTACCTCTGGCTCCAGAGTTTGCCATCATATAAACCGGGTTAAATTGATCAAGATTACCCATCATGGCATTTAGTTACATCATCTGTAGCTTTTAACCAAACTTTAACTATTTTTTTCTATATCTTTCCTCATTTATTATTTCCCCAACCTTATATGCATTCTCTATTTCAGCAACTTCACGATCTGCTTCTTCTAAAATTGCTTTTTTTACTTTTCTGGAATTTCTAAATCTTCTATACCAACACTTATACCAGCTAGTGTTCCATAGTGATATCCAAATTCTTTAATTTTATCTATTAATTCACAAGTTTTTTTCAAAAACCATAATTATCATAAAAGTAAAGCTATTAATTTAGCAAGCTCACCTTTACCATAAGTTACATTATAGTCTCTTATTTCTTCAGGCAACATTAAATTAAACATTATTCTACCTGCAGTTGTTTCTATAACTTCACCATTTACTCTTACTGAAATTGGAGCATGTGTTCCAACTTTTTTTATTTTGATAAGCTGTTATCAATTGTTCCATACTAGAGAATTTCATTCCTTCTCCAAATTCTCCAGGTTTTTTTCTTTAGTCATGTAATAACATCCCATAACCATATCTTGAGATGGAACTGCTATAGGTTTACCACTTGAAGGAGCAATAATGTTATTAGTTGCAAGCATTAATAATTTTGCTTCAGCTTGTGCTTCAGGTGATAATACCAAGTGAACATGCCATTTGGTCACCATCAAAATCGGCATTAAATGCTGAACATACAAGTGGATGAAGTCTAATAGCTTTTACCTTCTATTAAAGTAGGTTCAAATGCTTGTATTGACAATCTATGTAAAGTTGGGCGCACGGTTTAAAAAGAACTGGATGGTTTTTATAATTTCTTCTATTAATTCCTCAAACTGCTTCATTTTCTTCTTCACCATTTTTCTTAGCTGTTTTAATATTAGTTGAAAGTCCTCTTTAACTAATTCTCTCATTAAAAATGGTTTATATAATTCAAGTGCCATTTTTTAGGTAATCCACATTGATTAATCTTTTAAATTAGGACCTACAACTATAACAGATCTTCCTGAATAATCAACACGTTTTCCAAGTAAATTTTTGTCTAAATCTTCCTTGCTTACCTTTTAAGCATATTTGATAAAGATTTTAACTCTCTATTTGTTTGTGTAAGAACTGGCTTTTACCACGTCTACCATTATCTATTAACGCATCTACTGCTTCTTGTAACATACGTTTTTCATTTCTTATCATTATTTCTGGAGCATGTGATTCAATTAATTTTTTCAAGTCTAATATTTCTATTAATAACTCTTCTATATAAATCATTTAAATCAGAAGTAGCAAATCTTCCTCCATCTAATTGCACTAATGGTCTTAAGTCTGCTGGCATTACTGGAAGTACAGTAAGAACTAACCATTCTGGCTTTATTCCCTGAAGTAATGAAATCTCTAACTATCTTTTAATCTTTTTAACTGATTTTTCTCTTTTTGAGTTGAATTTTCGTTTTTCAATTTCATTTTCTAATTCACTTTTCTAATACCTTTAAGGTCTAACTCTTGTAATAATTCAAGTATACCTTCAGCACCCATTTTTTGCACAGAAACTTCCTACATTACCATTTTTCCATAGCATTTCTATATTGTTGTTCTTTAATTATTGAATATTTACTATATTCTGTATTTCCACCATCTATTACTATATATCTTGAAAAATATAATACAGATTCTAAATCTTTAGTACTTATACCTAAAAGTAAACTCATTTTATTAGGAGTTCCCTTTAGAATACCATATATGCGCTATAGGAGTTGCAAGTTTAATGTGTCCCATTCTTTCTCTTCTAACCTTAGAAGTAGTTATGATTACCTTACATTTTTTCACAAACTGTACCTTTATCTTTCATTTTCTTATGTTTACCACAAGAGCATTCATAGTCTTTTGTTGGACCGAATATTTTTTCACAAAATAATCCATCTGGTTCCGGTTTCAATGTTCTATAATTTATTGTTTCTGACTTTGTAACCTCACCAAATGACCATTCTAGTATTTTCTCTGGTGATGCAAGTTTTATTTGAATACTATCAAAATCTCTTATACTCATAGAATATGAGCCTCCTATATATTTATTCTTAACCTTCGAAGTTATTATCTAGTGCTATTTTTTTGCACCTTCTTTATCATATAGATTAACATCTAGTCCTAAAGATTGGAATTCTTTAACTAAAACTTTAAATGATTCAGGTGCATCTGCTTCAGGCATTGCTTGACCTTTAATTATAGATTCATAAGTCTTAGTTCTTCCATTAATGTCATCTGATTTAACAGTTAACATTTCTTGTAATATATTTGATGCTCCATAAGCTTCAAGAGCCCAAACTTCCATTTCTCCTAATCTTTGTCCTCCAAATTGAGCTTTTCCTCCCAATGGTTGTTGCGTTACTAATGAATAAGGTCCAATAGCTCTAGCATGCATTTTATCTTCTACTAAGTGGTGAAGTTTAAGCATATACATTCTTCCTACAGTTACAGGATTATCAAAATATTCTCCTGTTCTTCCATCAATTAACTTAACTTTACCTGTTCTTGGATATCCTGCTTCTTCTAGATAGTTCTTAACGTCTTCCTCGCTAGCACCATCAAATACTGGAGTTGCAATATATTTATTCATATCACCCTATAGCTAATCCTAAGTGAACTTCTAATACTTGTCCCTATATTCATACGTGATGGAACCCCTAGTGGGTTTAAACAAATATCTATTGGTGTACCATCTTCTAAATGTGGCATATCTTCAATAGGTAGAACACGAGATACAACCCCTTTGTTTCCATGTCTTCCAGACATCTTATCTCCTACCATTATTTTTTTCTCTTTTCCGCTACATATATACGTACTACTTTATTTACTCCCTGCTTTTTAATTCATCTTTATTTTCTTTAGAAAGAACTAAAACGCTTACTACAGTTCCTTTAACACCATGAGGTAATCTTAATGAAGTATCCCTAACATCTTTAGCTTTTTCACCAAAATAGCTCTTAATAATCTTTCTTCTGCAGGTGGTTCACTTTCTCCTTTAGGAGTTACTTTACCTACTAATATATCATCTGGTTCTACATAAGCACCAACACGAACTATACCATTTTTCATCTAAGTTTCTTAACGCTTCATCTGAAAACATTAGGTATTTCTCTTGTTATTTCTTCTTCACCAAGTTTAGTTGTTCTTGCTTCTATATCAAATTCTTCTATATGAAGTGATGTAAATACATCATCTTTTCTTAATCTTTCAGAAATTAATATCGCATCTTCGAAGTTATACCCTTCCCATGGCATGAATGCTAGTAATATATTTTTCCTAACGCTAAATCTCCACCTGCAGTTGATGGTCCATCTGCTAATATATCACCCTTTTTAACTTCTGCTCCTAAATCTATTATTGGTTTTTTGATGTAAACACATAGATTGGTTTGATTTTTTTCAAAAGTTTAATAATCTATGTAAATGTTCTTCACCTTTATTATCTGTTACTATAACCTTATTTGCATCAACATAAGTTACTTTACCATCAGATTTTGATACAAGCACTGCTCCTGAATCTACTGCAACTTTTCTTTCTAAACCTGTTCCTACATAAGGAGCTTCTGTCTTAAGTAAAAGGTACTGCTTGTCTTTTGCATATTTGAACCCATAAGTGCACGGTTAGCATCATCGTGTTCTAGGAATGGTATAAGCCCTGCTGAAACTGAAACTATTTGTTTAGGTGAAACATCCATTAAATCAACTTGTTCTTTTTAACGTGAACTATTTCATCACCATAACGACAAGTTACTTCATCATCTAATAATTTTCCTTTTTCATCAACTCTTGTATCTGCTTGTGCAATGAATAATCCTTCTTCTTCATCTGCACCTACATAATTAATATCATCAAAATTAGCTAACATCATTTTTTAACTTTAATAAATGGAGTTTCTATAAATCCATATTTATTAACTCTTTCCATAAGTTGAAAGTGAAGCTATTAATCCTATATTTGGACCTTCCGGACTTTCTATAGGACATACTCTTCCATAATGAGAATTGTGAACGTCACGCACCTCAAATCCTAGCTCTATCTCTTGATAAACCTCCTAGGTCCCTAAAGCTGATATTCTTCTCTTATGTGTTAACTCAGCAAGTGGATTAGATTGATCCATAAATTGTGATAATTGTCCACTACCAAAGAATTCTAAAATTAAAGCATTTAATGGCTTTAGTATTTAATAAACTTTGAGGTGTTAATGTTTCAATATTTTGAGTTTGCATTTTTTCTCTAACCATCTTAGACATTTTTTGCAACTCCACCTTTTAATTTGTATAGATAATAACTCTCCAACACCTCTAACACGTCTATTAGAAAGATTATCTATATCATCTGTAGTTCCTCCACCCGTTATAAAGTACTTTTGATATAATTTATAGTTTCTATTACATCTCTTTTTAGTTAAAGTTACTTTCTCATCATTTACTTCTTCATTTATCTTTAATCTTTTATTTATTTTGTATCTTCCAACTGGAGCAAAATCATATCTTTGAGAGTTAAAGAACATTGGAATTATTAAATTATACGCACTCTCAACAGTTACTATATCTCCTGGTTTTTAATTTTTAAATACTTCTACTACTGCTTCATCTGAATTTTTAGTTTCATCATCTTTTATAGATTTAGCTATCATTCTATCTTCGGGTTTTAACTTCCCAAATTTTTAATGACTTCTACACCTTTTAGTTAATAAATCATCTACAACTATTTCATCTATGTATGTTTCTGATTCTAAAAATTAACTCTCCAGTTTCTTCATTTATAACATCTTCGTTTATAAATGAACCTTCTATTTCAGTTCTTATAACACCTTTTGCCTCTTCTATATCACTATATTTATCTAATATTGATTTAATATTAAAATCTTTTTATAGTAAAGAACTCATCCATAATTTGTGCGTTATTTTCAAAGAATTTAACAGCTTTTTAAAAAATACTGAAACTAAAACTTTTTTTCTTTCTATCTATTTTTTTACATTTAGAACATCATTTTTATCTGTTTCAAATTCAAGCCAAGTTCCTTTATATGGTATTATTTTTACCTATATACATATCTTTACCTGTTTGTATATTTTAATTCCTTATTAAAAAGTTATACCTGGTGATCTATGTAATTGAGAAACAATAACTCTTTCTGCACCATTTTATTATAAATGTTGCTTTTATCAGTCATCAATGGTATATCTCCAAAATGAACTAAAGTTTCTTTTATTTCTGTTTTATTATTAGTTAATCTTAACTTAACTTTTTAATTGTCCTGAATATGTTTTTACCTCTTTTTACATTCTAACTCATCATTTAAAGGAACGTCATTATCATGGATTTCATATCCTAGATATTCTAATTTTTAAAAATTCCATTACTTGATTCTATTGGAAATACTTCTCAAAAGATAGACTCAAGTCCTTTATCTTCTCTTGAAAAAGATTCTCTTTTTACTTGTAAGAAGTCTTCATATGAATCTAGTTGAATTCTAAAAAAATTAGGCATATGCCCTCTATCTTTTTATTTTCCCAAAACTATATCTGTTTATTAGTTTGTTATTCATTTATCCTCCCTGTGAAATATATATACATTGATATACTAAGAATTGTTATCATTTAATGATATTTTAAATTTAAAAACTACTATATTTTTGTAGTGAATTGAAATGATTTGATAATATCGGAAAAGACATCACACCTAAGTGGATGTCTATTTCCATGTATTATTGATAAATTATTATTTTTAATTCTACGCTAGCTCCTGCAGCTTCTAATTTACCTTTGATTTCTTCAGCTTCTTCTTTTGAAGCTCCTTCTTTAACTGCTCCACCGTTATCAACTAAGTCTTTAGCTTCTTTTTAATCCTAATCCTGTGATTCCTCTTACTTCTTTAATAACTGCTATTTTATTTCCACCTGCTGCAGTTAATACTACATCAAATGAAGTTTTTCTTCAGCAGATTCTGCTGCTACTCCAGCACCTGCTACTGCAACTGGTTGTGCTGATACTCCAAAAAGTTTCTTCTATTGTTTCTACAACTTCTTTTTAATTCTAATACTGTCATTGATTTTTAAATCTTCTATAAATTGTTCTTTATTGAATGCCATTTTTATATCCTCCTATATTTTCTTTTTATTTTTTTACTTATTAAGCTTCTTTTTGTTCTGCTACATTAGTTAATGCAACTGCTAACATTCTTACACCAGATAATAATCCATAAGCTATCATTCCTAACATCTCTGTTCTTGATGGTAACTTAGCTAGTGCTTCAACCATAGTTTTGTCAACTACTTGACCATCTATGATTCCACCTTTAATTTTTAACTTTTTCACCTTTAAATTGTTGTGAGAAAAATCATAGATTAATTTTGATGGCGCAACACCATCTTCTTTTCCTAATACAAATGAAGTTGTTCCTTCAGTTAATTTCTTTTAGTTTCAGCTTCTATTCCCTACATTTTTTTAATGCTATTTGAATAATCTATTTTTTGCTACAAAAGTACTCAACATCAGCTTTTTCTAGCTTCATTTCTTAATTCTGTATCTTCATTAACTGTAATACCTTTATAATCAACAAATACTACTGCTTTTGGCATTACGTAATTTTTTTCTGTCAACGCTCAACTGCTTCTAAATTTGCCTTTGATGCCATATTTGTCACCTCCTTAAAATTTAAAAAACCAGTATTACTACTGGACGAGGCTAAGTATATATACAACATACTCGAATATACCTCGGTAGGATTTACTTTGTACCTACTGTCTTTAGCTATTCAAATGAATATCATTTAAAATGGTGCACAAGGTGGGACTCGAACCCACATGTCGGAGACGCTAGATCCTAAGTCTAGTGCGTATACCAATTTCGCCACTCATGCATATGAGATTGTTATGGGGTGACCGACGGGACTTGAACCCGCGACAACCAGATCCACAAACTGGCGCTCTACCAACTGAACTACGGTCACCATAAAAAAAATGGAGCGGGAAACGAGGTTCGAACTCGCGACATTCAGCTTGGAAGGCTGACACTCTACCAACTGAGTTATTCCCGCATGGTCGGTGTAACAGGATTTGAACCTGTGACCCCTTGCTCCCAAGGCAAGTGCGCTACCGAGCTGCGCTATACACCGTTATCTCTTTTGGACAATAAATTATATTATCATATTTTTTTAAGTATATGTCAATATAGAAAATATCTCAATCTTAAAATGTATATTTATTTTAACAAATTTTAAATATATTGTCAAAATAGTATAAATATCAATTTAATATGTTATTAGTTAAAATAAAAACTATATCTTATATAAATTAAGATATAGTTTTATTAAAATTCTATATTTCATATTTAATTTTAAATTCCGCTTTAATATTAGATTGATTATTTATACCAATATTCATATTTATTCCAAAAATTATTTTTTTCTAAAATTTAATCCTGTTTTATACTCTATTAGATATTTGTCTAAATTTTTTGCCGTAAAACTCTGTTTCTATAGCCATCTATTTTACCTTTAAGAACAACATCTTCATTTAAGTAAGTTGAAAACTTTTTAAAATTATTTATTAAATCTAAATTTTTATTTAGACTCGTTAAAAACATCTAAACTTAGCCCCCAATTTTAAACTTTGTAATTTTATTATCATTTCCATTTCAATATTTAAAATTTTTACCTTCTTCTTTAAATTTAGAAATTCCCTTTAAACTTTGTATCCCAAAAATTTAGGCTAGGAAGTATTCTTGTATTATCTAAACACTAAATAAATATCCTAAATCCAGATTATTTAAAATTAAATTTGATTTTATATTAGTTTTTTTATTTTCACTATTTAACAGTTTCTATTAACATCAGAGTTAGAATACATATATGATGATGTATTTGAAATCATTAAAGTTTCTTTTATTATAAAAATCTTTTATCCCTAATTTGATAATTTTTAGAAATTAAATTCACCATCATTTTTCAAAAATTAATGTATTATTATGATTACCCTAGAAAGGCCCCTAATCTAAATTATTATTTAAAATAAAGATCACTTCCTATAATGTTTGATACTAAGCTTATTAGAAAAAGAGTATAATCAGCTTTTTAAATAAGTTTCGTATACTACACCTGAGTTATAGTAAAAAGGTAAATATTCTTATTATTAATATCTAATAAATTAATACCTTGATTAGAGTATACATTATCACTAATTTCAAATAAATTAGTAAATAAAATGATGTATAATTATCAGTAAATAATTTGTGATATAGCTTTTTCTTTATCATCACTTGATACATTTAAAAAGATTGAAAATAAAGTCAGGATAATAGCTCCCTCCTTTAACGAAAAGATTTCAAAAGAAACTTTCTTTTATTGATATCATAACTTGGTATATTTCTTAATTCATCTTGACTTAAATCTTTTAAACTTCTCCATATATCATTTTCTGTTAAGTTTATTATTTAAAAATCATATCCTTCAAGAAATAAATTTTGTAATTTCTGCTTTTGATATATCTATATTTTTTAGATTTCACTATATTGGTTCCATCTAAATTAAATACTTCACCAAAATCAATTCGAAGCTTTTCCACTAACATCAAAATCTATCCACTATAACTTTTTTTATCTGTATGAAGTATTGTTTCAGATTTACCTGAAGCTTTTATAATTTTTTAAAACTTGTTTTATTTGAAGAAAATTCAACTACTCCATCAGAAATTATATCATTATTTATTTCTATATGATTTCCATCTAATTTTAGTTTACCATTTTTCAAATATTTCATATTTTTGATAAAGAATCATTCTTCAAAAACAAGAGTTCCATCTAAAACTTGAGTTTTACCCTTTATACTCCTGTTTCACCACTAAGAACAAGTTCTCCTTTTTCCATCTTTTTCTAAGTCCTGCACTTGCTATATTGTCATAATAATTCTTTTTCACTATCAAGAACTTTTGGAAGCCTTATATCAAAAAAATTTTCTTCTACATCTCCACTAGATTGTTGTTTACCTTTTAAAAAGTATAGTAAATATTCTCATTATTATTCCCATCACCTTTTAGCCCGCCACCTATATTATTTTTCAAAAAGTATAACTTCCTTTTGGAATATTTAAATATTCATAAAAAAATTTATTTTACCTTTATCATCTCTTTCAAATATTTTTCGAATTATCCTCAAAAAAATTTCATTTCTCTATAAGGCCGGCATTAAAAGAACCAAAACCCTTTTCAAAAGCTTTTTTTCTTTATTAGCAACTCCCCAACCTATATATATCACTTAAATATCCACTTCCATCACTATCAGATGTTGTAAGTATAATCTGTTTAACTTGATTATATGTCAAAATGGATATTTTTCTTTTTAATTTCATAAGCTAATCTTGCTATATGTGGAGCAGCAAAAACTAGAACCAGTACGACCATCTATAAATCCAGGGTCTACGACTGTATTTGATCTAAGTAAAAATGGTTTTGAATTGTATCCCTCTTTTTCAACTTCATAATATTTATTCCCATTTTCAAGAACAACAAAATTATTTTTATGTTCTAAATTAGTTATACTTTCTAAATCAAATTTAACTACCCTCTAGAATTATACATATTTTTAACTTGTATAATTTCACTTCTTGCAAGTTTTTGCATTTCTGGAGATAAAACTTGGTAAAGTGTATGTGCTTGACTCGTTGTTACATAATCTTTTATACCTTCATCCCTTCATTTCCAAGTGATTTTATCTTTTAATTGTCTATTTTCTTTATAATCTTCATCGAATAAAGCATTAGAAAAATCATCTATAAAATAATCACGATATAAAAATTATCAGAAAAAAATTTTTATACAATGGTTTATCAAAATATATAGCATTATCATTAAGTATTTTCATATTATTATTATATACCGTATTCCCATAAGACATACTTATTATACCCTTTTTACATTATCTCTAAGTTCAAAAATCTTTATAAGATGCTAAATTTACATTTATTCTTCTTCCATCTAATTCATCATTACTATTTACTCTAAAAATCTAAATTATTATCAGCAAAAGCCTTAACAACAAGTTCAGAATGATCTTTATTATCTTCTCCCTTTTCAGACTTTGATATATTATTAATTTTTTTACTCCATTTAAAACATTTTACTTTTATCTAAAGTATCTTTACTAACTCTACTCTCAAATATATACACCTGATTATCAGGATCATTTTCTACAAATATTTTTCACATTTTTTTATATGTATCATTAGGAATATCATTTTTCAACGCTACTACAACTAATTAATAAATCCCATCAGAAAAACATATCATTAATCTTTTCATATTTTAATTGCCTTTTCCTATTCAAAAAAATCAAGAGTTTTAAACTCCTGATTTTATTCAAAATATTTAGATATATTATCTACTGCATTACCAGGATTAATGCCTTTAATATTCTCTCTCATAAATTCTAACATATTTTCATCATCTAATAGTTTAATTGCATCTTCCACAGCATTATCTACTTCTTCATTAGAATAAACCTTTACTTGCATCTATTCCTTCTAGTATATCTGCATTTCTCTTTCTGTCCAACATAATTATATGGTATAAGTATAGTTGGCTTTTTCAAGTTCAATAACCTCTGATATTGTAGATGCTCCTGCACGACATAAAAAGTAAATCTGATGCCGCCATAACATTATACGCATTTTCAAAATATGGTACAACTACTACATTTTCTCCCTTCTTCAACATCATTAACATAGTATTTATATAATTCTTTCCCTGTAGCCCAATATATAATCTTATTATCTTTAAATAAATCAACTTTTCTTCGCTATTGCATCGTTTATATTTTTAGCTCCAAGTGAACCTCCCATAACTGCAAGAACCTTTGCATCTTCTGGAATATTTAAAGATTTACGAGCTTCTTCTTTTGAAATTTTATAAAATTCATCTCTTATAGGATTACCTGTAACCACAAATCTATCTTTTATACTTATCTCCAACTGTTCTTAAAGTTTCTGAAAATGCTAAAAACTTTTTCAGCATAAGGGAAAAAAACCATCTATTAGCTTGTCCCATACTTACATTTTTGTTCTTGTAAATATATTTTTTATTTAAAGTTTTTAGCTGCGATTAAAGAAGGAATAGATATATAATTCCCAAACCCTATAACATAATCTACATTTTTCTTCTTTAAGTATATTTCTTGCATCAAATATACCTTTTTAAAAAGTTTTATCATACCTGAAAAAGATTTTTATAGGAATAATATCTAAGCCATAAAACTTTATATCCTTTAGCTGGTATTAAATCTTTTTCCATTCTATGTTTTGTTCCTATAAATATAACTTCATGACCTTTTTCTTTTTAATTTATCAGCAACAGAAAGAGCTGGATATATATGTCCACCTGTTCCTCCAGTTGTTATTAATATTTTTACTCATATTCTAAACCTCCAAATAATCATTAAATTTTCAACATTATACTCAAGCAAATAGAAAGCATAATGATATATAACTCACAGTTGATGTCCCACCATAACTTAAGAAAGGCAATGTAACTCCTGTTGATGGTAGTACAGATAAATTTATCAACATATGTAATATAGTTTGATTTAATATCATTACTGCTGTACCTATTAAAAACCATTTTTTCTAACAAATAGTTTTTTTGTAAAATTACTAGCATAAAATAATAATGAAAACAAGAAAGACTAAACATAGAAATAAAAAGAAAATATGAACCCATGCAAATCCCTCATTCTTCAGTAAATCCTGCAAATACATAATCTGTCTGTACCTCGGGAAGATAAAAACTACGAGAAAGACCTTCCTGATATCCCTGCTCCTTTTCAAACCTCCTCTTGCTATAGACCTTTAAAGAAAGTAGCTTTGTTCCGTTACTCTGAAGTCTAGCCCTTTCTATAAGAAGTAAATACTATAGCTAACTCCTCCAAATAACAATCCCATAACTCTAGTCCCTAATACATAAATATATGGTATAGCATCATAGAAAAGTATACATACATAATAATATTAACATTATTTGTAATGCTGAAGACAAAGGCATGAGATATATATATAAATCCACAAAAGTATAGAAAATAAAAAAATTAAAAGATATAATATATATATTAATCTATTTTTTTCTTTTTATAACAGTTGATATTTGTATTAGCAACAGCAACAGAAAAGTATAATAAATATTTTAAGAAATTCAGAAGGTTGGAAAAGTTAAAAATTTTTAAAATCAAACCATCTTCTAGCACCATTTACCTGTTTTACCTATAAAAGGAACTAAATACAACAGTAAGTATACTAATCAAAGCTGAAAAATAGTTAATATTGTATCATTATTAAGTAATTTTATCTATTAAATCTATCTTACATGTCAAAACGATCCACAAAGAAAATAAAGTCCAAAAATGCAACAAATAGAATATATGTTTACCTGAAGTAGTATAAAAACTTTGTTCCAATAGAATTTTTAAATCTTCTGGAACACTTAAACTAAATTGATTTAAAATCCCTATAAAAAGAAAAGTACTATTATAGCAAACTAAAAAGTATGTTATTAATCCTTTTCTATCTGATATTTTTCAAAAATTTAAACATTAATATCTCCCCAACTTTTTAAATACTATACTTTTTAAAATATTCCCTCTTTTTTTCAAAAATTAGCAAATTGATCAAAAACTTGAAGTAGCTGGAGAAAATAGAAAAATATCTTTTAATATCAAATTTATAATTTTCTTTTTATATTTATCTATACATTCATCTACTGTTTCAAATAATTTATATTTATTATACTCCACTTTTTTAATTCATTTTCAATAAGAAATCTATTTCTCTCCATAAATAAAAGTAAATTCTACTTTATTTTTTTATAGCTTTTAGCTAACTCTTCTAACGGTACTTTTTTTATCTTCTCCACATATTAGACACACATCTTCTTTATATGAATTTATAGCTTTTATAGTAGAATCTACATTAGTTCCCTTTTGAATCATTCACGAATATACTTTCTGATATTTTTAAAGAATTCTTCCATTCTATGTTCTATACTCTTTTGTTTCAACTAAAAAGTTTTTTATAACTTTATTCGGTATTTTACAAATTTTAGCTAGCTGCTATTATGAAAAGTGTATTTCTAAATTATGTTCTCCTTTAAGACTTATTTCATCTTTTAGTCATTATAATTTTCAGCTTGTTGATGTATATTAAATTTAGGATTATATCTAGATGATAAAGTCCTTTCATAACGTATATATCAGTTTCATGAATAAATATATTACCTTTATCCTGCTTTACTAACATAAACTCTTTTAGGTTTTGTATAATTTTTCACTATCTTTTAACCTTATCAGATAAAGATATAAAATTATTATCTTCCATATTTACTATAACATAATCTTTTTTATCTTGATTTCTAAAAATATTAAATTTAGTTAAATAATAGTCTTCTACACTATTATATCTACTCAAATGATCTAGGTGTAAGATTTATTATTCCAGCAACTTTTAGGTTTAATTTTTGGACTATGTTCTAGTTGATAACTACTTAATTCTAAAAACAATATAATCTAATTCTTTATTTTCATATACTATTTCAGCATAAGATTTACCAACATTTCCACCAAGCTCTACTTTAAAACCCTGCTTTTTAAATAATTCATAAGTTTTTAGTACAAGTAGTTGTTTTCCCATTAGTACCAGTAAATGCTATTATTTCTATATTTTTTTATCCATATATTCATAAGCTATATCTATTTCTGAATATATAGGAATATTTTTTTCTATAGCCTTTTCTATTAGTTTAGATTTAAAAGAAATTCCAGGAGATTTAACTATATACTCTACTTTCTTTTTCATCTAAAAGACGTAACCCATCTTCAGTTTTTAAGTTTTAGATACTTTATCATCTATTAAAACTACTTCCTTACCCTTTTGATTCTAAAAAGTTTAACCGCTCCTAAAACCACTTATTCCTGCACCAAATACTATAATCATAAATTACATCCCCTATCTAATTTTTTCAAAATCATTAAAGCTACTATACATGTTATTATTGTTACCATGAAAAAAATCTTATTGTTATTTTACTTTCAGGTAATCCCTAATTTTTTTCAAAAATGATGATGTATAGGAGCCATTAAAAAAATACTCTTTTCTTATATTTTCTATATGAATACACCTGTATAATTACAGAAAGCGCTTCTGATATGAATATTAACCCCATTATAGGTAATAATAATTCTTGTTTTATTAATATAAAAAATTGTACCTAATAATCCACCTATAGTTAAAGATCCAACATCTCCCATAAACATTTGAGCTGGGTAGAAAATTATACCAAACAAATCCCTATAACTCCACCTACAAGAGAAGCTAAAAATACAGCTATTTCTCCTGCATCTCTTACATAATATACATTTATATATTCTGCCCAATTATAATGACCCACAGTATAAGATACAAAACATAAGAGTTGTACTTACAACTATAATTTGAGTCCCAGATAATCCATCTAACCCATCTGTTAAATTAACGGCATTAGATGTACCTACTATAACAAAGAACATGAATATAAAGAATAATATAGGCCCTAAATATATATATGAATTTTTAACAATAGGATTAATTATTGAAAAATCTATAGTATTATTAACCAATCCCTGCTATATATACAAAGGCAAAAACTATAAAAGTCATAATAGTTTGAGCAATTAATTTTTTTCTTACTTGAAAGTCCTTTTTACTTTGAGTTAACTTTAAATAATCATCATATAATCCCTATACTTGAAAAATACTATAGTCATAAAAATAAAAATATAGTAAATTTATTACTAAAATTTCCTGATATTAACATAGAAAATAAAACTGAAGTTATTATTAATAACCCACCCATAGTAGGGGTCCCTGCTTTTTGAAAAATGTGTTTCAGGTCCATCTTCTCTTATACTATCTCCAAATTTTTTTCTTCTTCAACCATTTTATAAAAGGCTTTTCCTAAAATCAACATAAATATAAATGAAATGAAGAATGCTATCCCCATTCTTATTGCAATTGATTTAAATATTCTTAAATATGGTAACTTATCTAAAAAAATAAATTTTGAATTAAATATAACATTAATCAATCCCTTCCATAACATCTTCCATACGCATTCCTCTAGAACCCTTTTAATAGAATAGTTATTTTTTTATTAACTTTTATATTATTTATATCTTTTTTTATTTCTTCTTTATCCTCAAACCAATATACATTTTCATATCCTAAATCTTTTAATTTTTTTATACAAGTATTTCATTCTTGGTCCATATAAATAAACTTTATCATATTTTTGCTTTATCTAAGTCATGTGATATATCTTCATGGAATTTTAATTTCATTATCACCCAAGTTCAAGCATATCACCTAGTACAATTATTTTATAATCTTCATTATACATTTCCAGAAAAAAAGTTGAAATAGAAGCACTCATAGAAAGTGGTGACGCATTATATGCATCATTTATATATCTATATTTACCTTCAACTTTCTTGATACCTACCAGATGTAAGTCTAATATTCCCAAAACTTTAAATCTATTATAACCTATTTTTCTAATAAACTCTTTACTATAGAAATATTTATTTGATTATGTTCCCCAAATAAATTTGTTTCTATATGCATTTTTCTACTTTATATATATTTTCTCCATTTAAGGTAGATAAATATTTATCTTCTCCATTTACAAATACCAATTTTTTAGTATGTTGTATTATTTCACTTTTTGCTTTAAATACATTTTCTTCAGTTTTTTTAGATATTCAAGATGTGATTGTCCAATATTTCGTTATTATTGAGTAATCAGGTTTTGCTATACTGGCAAGTAAATCTATTTCTCCCTAAAGCAGACATTCCCATTTCAAGTAAAAAGATATTTATCTTCATCCTTAGCTGAAAGTATAGTATAAGGCATACCTATATGATTATTGTAGTTTCCTTGAGTCTTTATATACTTTTTCCCCCTTGTCTATAAGAACAGAATAAAGTATATCTTTTAACAGTAGTTTTACCATTAGACCCTGTTATTCCTATAACTATAAAAATCATTTTTATCTCTATATTCTTTTGCAAAATTCTTGCATAAATTTAACTGTATCTTTCTACTAAATACCCATTTTCTATATAGATATCTTTATCATCATATATTACAAAAGACCCTTTATCTTTCAGCTTCTTTTGCATATTCATTCCTTTATTTATTGCAAAAAAATAGAGTATTTTCTTCTGCTTTTTCTAGAATCCATAGTCACTGTAAAATTATAGTCTAAAAATATCTATTTTTCTACCCTACAAGATTTGATAAAACAATCTAGTTTTTTCATTTAAAAACCCTCTTTTCATTTTCCAGTTTATTTAATTATAACACTTAACAAAGTCTAATTATAATTTAATCAGATAATAAATTTGTCCATTTTTCTAAAAAGTTCATCTTCTAATTTTTTTAAAGAATCTAATTCTTTTTGAATTTCAATCATTAAACCTAAATCATTTTTTTCTTACCTGCAATCATCCATATTAAGATTTAAATTTTTCGATTTTCAAACTTATTTCTTCTATAGATTTTTTTCTAATTTTTCTAACTCTTTTTTTCTTGAACTTTCAAGTTTTTCTCTTCTTTTCGTTTAAAATAATCAGATTCTTCTTTATTTTTTTATATTATTAGATTCTTTTTTCAGATATTTTAATCTTATATTCATCAAAATTTCCTTTAAACTCTTCAAGTCCATTTTCTGATAAATAATATATTTTTATTACATATTGAATTTATGAAAATGTCTATTATGAGATACTAATAATATAGAACCCTCATAATCTATTAAAGCATCTTCTAAAAACTTCTATAGAATATATATCCAAATGGTTAGTAGGCTCATCTAATAATAATAAGTTACCTTTTTGTTCAGAAAGCTTTTAATAAAGAAAAGTCTAACTTTTTCACCACCAGAAAGCTTTTGAAACAGGCTTTTAAAACATCATCACCAACAAAAAGAAAACTAGCTGCTTTACTTTTAAATACTCTTCAGTATAACTTTAAAGAAGTATTTATTTCTTGTAATATATTATTCTCTGGAAATAGATTTTTGATGATCTTGATCATAATATCCTAATCTGTACTCTTTCTCCAAATTTAAATTCCTCATTATCTTGTTTTTTATACCCATAAGTATTTTTTTAAAAGTGTAGATTTTACCTATACCATTTTTTACCTATTATCCCTGACTTTATCTCCCTTATACATATCAAAAGAAATATTATTTAAAACTTTTTTTACCATCAAAACTTTTTAGATATTTTTTTACACTTAAAAACTCTATCTGCTGAACTTGATGATATATCAAATTTAAGTTTCATTCTATTTGGATTAAATACAGGATCATCCATTCTATTTAATCTATCAAGTATTTTTTTGTCTACCTCTTGCTTGCTTTTGCTTTTTATACCAGCTTTTAAATCTTGTAATATACTCCTCCATTTTTTTATCTTTTTCACTTTCTTTTCTCAAAAGCGCTTTATTTCACCCTTTTAATATTAATTCTTTCTGAAGTACAAAATCAGAAAAAAATTACCATTATATTGTTCTACTTTTTCCTCTTTCTAATTCATATATTTTATTACATACTGAATCAAGAAATATTCTATCATGAGAAACTAGTAAAAAGATTTACTATATTTTCTTCAATATTCTTCTAACCATTCAATAGATAATATATCTAAAATGGTTAGTCGGCTCATCTAATATCAGTAAATCTGGTTCTTCTAATAACACTTAGCAAGAGTTACACGAGTTTTTTCTCCTCCAGATAGTGCTTTTAATTTGATTTTCCTTAAAATCATTTAACTCAAGACCCTGCATGACCTGTTTTTATTTTTATATTCAATATTATATCCATCCATAGCCTCATACTTTTTCATTAAGTTTATTAAATTCATCTATTAAATTATCTACATTTTTCTTCTATAGCCATCCTTAAACTTATTTTTTTCTATATTATGTAAATATTTCTTTGTTCATCAAAAAAACACTAAGTAATTCTTCATATACACTATTATTTTTCAGAATCAAATTTATGTATTTGTGATAAATAGCCTATTTTCATATTAGGATTAACAAAAACATCTCCCTTTTTCATTAATATTTTCTATAGAACCGTCATGATTTTTCTTGACCTAATATAATTTTTAATGATACTTGATTTACCAGCACCATTTAAGCCCTATCATCCCTATTTTATCTCCATCGTTTATACTAAACGTAACATTTTTTTAATATATATTCTCCTGTGTATTGTTTATAAACATTATTAAATTGTATTAAATTCATAAGTCCCCTTTCAACTACCTATATATATTATACTAATTATTAAAAAAATTTGACAAACTAAATATTGAAGAAAAAAATACAAAGTGTTGTATAATCATTACAGGAGGTTGTATGGATAAAAGTATACTACATGTTGATGTAAATAACTTTTTTTGCTTCTATTGAAATTATGTTAAATCCAAATCTTAAAAGGTCTTCCGGTAGCAGTTTGTGGTTCTGAAGACGATAGACATGGAATAGTTCTTGCAAAAATCTTATGAAGCAAAAAAATTTGGAGTTAAAACTGCTGAAACCATATGGCAAGCTAAGAAAAATGTCCAAATCTTATTATAGTCCCACCACAATATGATGAATATAGAAAATATTCAAAACTTATCCAAAAATATATATTATTCATATACAGATCAAGTAGAGCCTTTTTGGACTTGATGAATGTTGGTTAGATGTAACAGGTTCTTTAAAATTATTTGGTAGCGTAGAAAATATTGCTGAAAAAATTAAAGAAAGAGTAAAAAAGAAATTGGTGTTACAGTAAGTATAGGAGTTAGTTTTTACTAAAACTTTTGCAAAATTAGGAAGTGATCTTAAAAACCAGATGCAATAACATATATATCAAAAAGATAAATTTTAAAAATATAGTATGGGAACTTCCAACAAAATGAGATAATAGGGATAGGAAAATCAACTTTTAAAAATACTAGAAAATATGAATTTAAAAACCATAGGAAATCTTGCAAATAGTGATGTTTTGTTTATTAGAACAAAAACTTGGAAAAGCACGGAAGAATTATTTGGGAAAAGAGTTAATGGTATAGATAATGAAATTGTTGATTCTAATATAAATGAAAAACTCCCTAAAAGTATAGGAAATGGAAAAACATTTCGTAAAGATTTAACTAAAAATCGATGATATTAGATTTTCTTTTTCAATATTTATCTTATGAAATATCTAATAAACTTAAAAATTCATAAATTAGAAGCAAAAACTATACAAATTGTAATACGTGATAATCAATTTAATGATAAACAATTACAATGTGAACTTCCAACAATAACATCGAGTTCTTTAATAATAACTAATACTGCTATGGATTTATTTTAAAAAATATAAATGGACTAGACCTATAAGAGCACTAACTATTAGAATTACTAATTTAGTTGATGAAGGAACTTTTGATCAAACTTTCACTTTTTGAAGAAAAAGATGAATATGAAAAATTAAAAATCGATAAAAGTTATGTTTGAGATTAATAATAAATTTGGAAATAATTTTATTAAATTTTTAAACAGCAATAAAAAGTAGTAAAAAATTTGAATCAAACTCTACTAATATGATATAATTATATAATAAATAAAAGATTAAGAGGTAAAAATGAACAAGAGACAAAAAAATATATAATATATGTTATTTCTTTTTTAATAATAATAACTCTAGGTAGATCAACATTTATATCTCATTTTTATAATAAGAAAAGAAAACTGTAGTTCCTAACCTACTATTTATGAACGAAAAAGAAGCTATAGCTCTAATAAAAAATCAAGATTAAAAGTATCATATAATATATTCTAAATCAGGAGATGTTAATGAAAAATTATACTTTTTTACAAGACCCTAAAGAAAAACTCTATAGTTAAAGTTAATAGAGAAGTTAGATTATGGGTAAACAAAAAGCGATAGTCAAGAAATTCCTGAACTTGCAGGTAAAACTTTAATAGAAGCTAGAAGATATCTTGATGAATTAAATATAGACATACAAAAGAATAGACTATATGCCAACTGATAATATAGAAGAAGATACAGTCCTTGCAGTCTATCCAAAAAGCAGGAAAAAGTAGGTATTACCACTAAAATTTCTTTACTTGTTTCTTCTAAATCATTAATAGATAATGCAACTATGCCTAATTTAATAGGTTTAGATAAAAAAATGAGGCTTCAAAAATATTAGCTCAAATAGGATTAAAAATTAATCTAATAAGTGATGCTAAAAGATCCTTCATTCCCACAAAAATGCTATAATAGCAACAAATCCATTACCTGGAAGTAGTATAAATAAAAATACAAGAATTAGCATCGTTCTAAATACTGGTATAGAAGTTAATAAATCTATAGATGATATCATACAAGAAGAGAAGGCTAATGAAAAACCCTAAGGAAAACGAAGAAAATAAAAATATTGAAAAGTATATTAAATGAAACACTAAAAAGACTTAGATAAGAAAAATGGTGGAAATTAATGTTAAAAGAGGAAAAAGTAATAAGAAAAATTCAAAGGGGTTTATTTTATATACCCCTTTACTCCATTTAAAAAAATATAGATGATTTTGAAAAATTCTTTGATACAAACTAAAACTTAGAGGAAAGTTTTAAAAATAAAAACAGAAAAGATAATTGTATTATAGGTGATATCGTAGAATTTGATGATGAACTTAATGTAATAGAGAATATAGAAGATAGAAAAAAACTATATAGAAAGACCATTAATGTCAAACATAGATTATATAGCTCTATTCTTTTCTGCAAAAAGAACCTGATTTTGATATAATTGCATTTCAAAAAAAGTTTACTTAAAATTCATAAAAATAACTTTAAAACCTATATTAGTAATAATAAAATCAGATCTTTTTAAATAAGGATGAGAAAAAAATAACTTTAAAAACTCTACTTAAAAAGATAACTTTTCCCATATTTAAATTTATTTTTTTCATTTCAACTAAAAATGGAGATATAGAAGAATTTAAAAACTTTATCAAAACATAAAGACGTAATAATATCAGGTCCAAGTGGTGTTGGTAAATCTACATTAATAAATAATATAATTGGTAGTGATACATTAAGAACTAATGAAGTCAGTCAAAAAAACTAAAAAAAGGAAGAAATACTACAGTTGATACTAGATTTTTTTACCATTTCTTGATGGATTTATAATAGATACACCTGGATTTTTCTAGTATAGAATTTCCAAAATAAATGATATATTAGAAATAAAAAGGAATATTTCCCAGAGATAGATGAACTTTCAATTAAATGTAAATTTAAAAATTGTTCACATCTTACAGAACCTAATTGTAACGTTAAAGAAAATATAAATAAAAATAAGATATGATTTTCTATAATATGATAATAAAAAAACATGAAATAAAGGAGATATATATGAAAAAAAGAAAGTAATAATAGCACCTTCATTATTAGCTGCTGACTTCTCAAGACTAACAGAAGAAGTAAAAGCAATAGAAAACACTAATGCTAAAATGGTTACATTTAGATGTTATGGATGGTAATTTTGTTCCAAATATTAGTTTTGGGGCAGATATAATAAAAGGCAATAAGAAAAGATACAAATCTATATTTTGATGCACACTTTAATGATAGAAAAACCTGAATGGTATATAGATGCTATAGCTAATGCCGGTGTTCAAAGCATAAGCGTTCATGTTGAATCTACTAATCAACTTGATAGAGCTCTTCAACTAATAAAAGCTAAAGGAATAAAAAGCAGGTGTTGCAATAAATCCTGCAACTGATATAGCTTTTCTTGATAATATATATGAAAAAAACTTGATTTAATATTAGTTATGACAGTAAATCCTGGTTTTGGAGGTCAAAAAGTTTTTAAATCAAATGCTAGAAAAAAATAAGAAAAATAAGAAATAAATTCCTGATATAGATATACAAGTAGATGGTGGTATAAATGATGAAACTGCAAAAACTTGTAATAGAAGCTGGTGCTAATATTTTAGTCGCAGGTTCTTATGTTTTTCCTCAGGAAACTATTCTGAAAAAGTTAATTCTTTTACTAAATGGAGGAAAAATAATATGTATGAAAAATGGAACTAATTATAGATAATTTTCTATAAAACTTATTATAAAAATGGAAGAAATAAATTTAAGTCAGGCCATTAAAATGTCTTACTACAACTGAGTTACATATAATAGAATGTATAGGACTAGAAAAAAATAACAATAAAAGATTTATCTCAAAGACTTAGGAATAACTATGGAACTACCTCTACTGCCGTAAATAAACTAGAGGAAAAAGAGATTCTTTAAATCGTGTTAGATCTAAATCAGATAAAAAGAAAAGTTTATGTAAATCTTAATAAAAAAAGGATTAGTAGCTTTTTAATTATCACGGCAATTTTCCATACAACTACACTTGAAAAAAAGTAACTAAAGATATCCTAGAAGATAAATTATTAGAATTTCATAAATACTTTTGAAGAAATATTAAATAATATGAAATCTTTAAAACTTAATTTAGAACCTGAATGTCTTTCTAACTTTTCAAAAGGAGATATAATAGAAGTTAGTGAAGTTAAAAGGAAATAGTGTAATTAGACTAGCTTTATCTGAAATTGGTATACAACTTAAAAACTACAATTGAAAGTTATAGATATACATAAAGATTCTATAAGAATTAAATTAAATGGTCATGAAAAATTACTTACTCGTGATCAAGCACATTATGTACTAGGAATTAAGAAAGGATAATAATGATATATTTTGATACCATAGGTCTTAAATTCCTTGTAGAAGAACTAAAACAAGATTTAATAAATTTTAAAGTTAATAAAATTATACAATATGATAATCATTCATTTTCTTTAATATTTCCCAAAAAAATTTATTCTTTTCAAATAAAAGATAGTAAATCTATAGTATATATTAAGGATAAAAAGATGAAAATACTAATATTTCTTCTAGCTTTTCATTTTATCTATAAAAATATTTAGATCACAGTCAACTAGATGATATTAAAAATATTAAATCTTGATAGAATTGTATCTTTCAAATTTAAAAAGAATCAATATCAGCGGAGAAATCGATATTAATTATTTAATTTTTGAAATAATGGGAAGACATTCAAATATATTTTCTATTAGATAAAGATTTTAAAATTATTAATATATTTAATAATAATGTAAGTATAGAAAATAAAAGATTTTATGCTATAAATTCAAAATATGAATATTTTGAATTAGATAAAAAGAAATAGATTTTTGATCAACATTTGACTTCTCCTCAAGAAATGATAGATAAAATAAAAGGAATAGGAAACATATTTGCTAGTGATACATATAACAATATTGAAAAAGAGAAAACAACTTTCTTTTATCATATAAAGGATATATTTCAAAAAAATAATAATAATGTATATTTAAGCTTATAATAAATTTTTCAAAATTCAATAATTACGAAATCAACGAATATAATACTTTAAATGAGGCTATAAACTCATATTTTGAGGAATTATTAATACTAGTTTAATTAGAGATAAAAAGAAAAATAGAAAAAAATTTCTTTTAAATAAAATAAAAAGAATTATAAAAATACTTGAAAAATATAGAAAAAGATATTTTAAAGATTCAAACTTTTGAAGAATATAGATATTTAGCAGATCTTCTTGCATCATATATTTATTTAATAAAACCTAGAATGGATAAAATCGAAGTTTTTGATTATAATAAAAAAATAAGAATATTTTTAATTGATCTTGATCCCTAAGAAATCACCTAGTGATAACTTAAATTTATTATATAAAAAAATATAGAAAAGCTAAAAAGGGTTAGAATTTGCAAATGAAAGAAAAATTAAAAATATTAGAAGATCAAAAATATTTAGATGAAAGTATTAAACTTTTTGATTAAAGAAAATGATTATTTAGGTTTGGAAGAAATAGAAGATGAATTGGGATATTAAAAGAAAAATAGAAAATAAAAAGAATAAAATAAAAAAGAGAACTACTAAAATATGTATATAATGGATATGAAATTTTTCGTTGGAAGAAATCATACTGAAAAATAATCATCTAACTTTTGAAAAAGCAAAAATAATGATATTTGGTTGCACGTAAGAGATATTCCAGGAAGCCATGTAATAATAGTTACTAACAAGAAAAAAGTAGATCAAGATACCTATATTACGCAGCTGGTCTTGCTGCTCTTTCACTCAAAAGGAGAAGGTAGAAAAAAATTATAGATTATACAGAAAGAAGTAATGTTAAAAGAACAAACAAATTTGGAAATGTAACTTTTAATAATTTTAAAAGCATAGAAGTATAAATATACTTCTATTTTTTTATTTGACTTTTTAATTGTAAATTAGTTTATACTATTAACTAAATAGTTAATAGTGTTAACATAAGGAGTGTAGTGGATATAAATTATAAAGATTTTAATAAATCTTGGATGAATTTAGATAAAAATCTAAATAAATATTTTTAAACATTAAAATTAAATAAATTAGATTTTAGAATTTTAAATATTTTTAAAAGAGAAAAATGAATATATTTCTGCAAATGAAATAGCTAAAACTCTTGATCTTTCTCGTCCAAGAATTACAGTTTCAATTAATGAATTATCTAATAAAGGTTTCATAGAAATTAATAAAGATAAAAATGATAAAAGAAAATATAATATCAGTATTACTAATGACGGTGATGAGTATTTAAGTAAACAATATAAATTTTTTTAATGATTTCTTTGAAAAAAATATGGAATAATTTTTGATGAAATGGAAAAATTAGATTTATTAAAATTAATTGATAAAACAAATTCTATCGTAATAAAAAAACAATAAAGGAGGATGAAAATGAAAATATTTAAATATATGAAAAAAATATATATTTTTTCATTTTTTTAATAATAATTATATATATTTTTAGAGCTTATTCAGAATTACAATTACCTGGATATACTAGTAATCTTATAAATATAGGTATACAACAACATGGTATAGAAAATTCTATATCTAATATTTATAGTAAAGAAACTTATGAAAATATTAAAAGCAATTTATGACAGAAGATGAAATAAATATTTTTAAATAATAGTTATGAATTAAAAACAACAGATATGAAGTTAAAAATCTAAGTAAAGAAGACATAGATAAATTAAATCCTATACTTGAAAATGTAAGTACTACTATCACTTTCCTTGATAAATTTAATATTAATTTATCAACTTTAGACAAAAACTTCGATAACTCAAAGAGAAATAATAATGAAAAAAATTATCTACTAATGCAGATATGTACAAAAACTATAGGAGCTAATTTTGTTAAATCTGAGTATGAAAAATGATGTAAATTTAGATAAAATTAGAAACAACTACATACTATCAATAGGTTATAAAATGTTATTCTATACATTAATAGCAGCTATTGCTAGTATATTAGGTAGTTTGATAGCTAGTTTTTATTTCATCACAAAATAGGTTCTAATTTAAGAAACAATTTATATAAAAAAATACTTAAATTTTTTTCTAAAGAGGATATGTCTAATTTCTCAACTGCTTCACTAATAACTCGTAGTACAAATGATATACAACAAATACAATTAACAACAAATATGATATTAATTCTTGCTATTTATTCTCCAATAATGGCTTTTATTGGTATAAATAAAATATTAAGTATTAATTCAAATATGTCTTGGATAGTTGCACTTAGTGTTGGTGTTCTTTTAATGGTAATAGCAATACTTGTTTCATTAGTTTTACCTAAATTTAAAATATCACAAAAACTTATAGATAAAATTAATTTAATAAGTCGTGAATTAATAACTGGTGTACTGTAATAAGAGTGTTCACTAGAGAAAAAAATACGAGGAAAATAGATTTAATATAGAAAATATTAAATTATATAATAACCAAGTCTTCATAAATAGAGCTATTTCAATATTCTTCCCTATTATTATGATTATAATGAATGGTACAAGTATTTTAATATCATGGTTTGGAGCTAAAAATAGATTCAGGTTTACTTCAAGTCGGAGACCTTATTGCATTTCATATCTTATGCTATGTTTATAATAATGTCATTTTTATTATTAGTTATGGTTATGATGATGTTCCCTCGTGCTTTAGTTGCTTCTAATCGTGTTGAAGAAGTTCTAAATCAAGAAATAACAATATTAGATAGTGATAAGCCTATTAATATTAATATAAAAATATAAAAAGGTAAATTAGAATTTAAAAAAATGTAAACTTTTATTTCAAAGATGCTCAAGAATTAGTACTTAAAAATATATCATTTACAGCAAATCCTGGTGAAACAGTTGCCATTATAGGAAGTACTGGTAGTGGTAAATCTACTATAATAAACCTTATAGAAAGATTCTTTGATGCTAAAGAAGGAGAAATATTAATAGATGATATAAATATAAAAGATATAAAACTTGAAGATTTAAGAAATATATTAGGATATATACCACAAAAAGGTTCTCTTTTTAAAGGAAAATATATCATCAAATATTAAAATATAACAATACATATATATCTGATGAAGATATGATTAAAGCAGCTGATATTTCACAATCAATGAACTTTTATATCCGAAAAACAAAAAAATTTGAAAGTGAAGTATCTCAAGGTGGTACTAAATTTATCAGGTGGACAAAAACAAAGAATATCTATTGCTAGAGCCTTTAGCTAAAAAGTCCTAAAAATAATGCTATTTGATGATAGTTTTTCCGCACTAGATCCTAAAACTGATTTAATAGTTCGTAATAAGATAAAAGAAAAGCATGAAAAATATTACTAAAATTATAGTAGCACAACGTATATCTACTATACTTGATGCAGATAAAAATTATAGTACTTTCTGATGGAGAAATTATAGGAATAGGTACACATGATGAACTCCTATAAAAAAATTGTGATACATATATACAAATAGCTAAAAGTCAACTTAATATAGGGGAGGTAGATTAAAATGAAAAAGACAAAAATTTCAAAGCAACTCTTAAAAGAGTTATACTTCAAATTTTTAAAGAATATACTATTGAATCTATTTTAATTATTACTCTTTCTATACTTAGTACCATCTTTAGTATATATGGACCAAAAGATTTTTAGGAAAAGCAACTACAGAAATTTTTCAAAGGGTATAATAAATAAAGATAACACAAAATGGATCTATAAACTTCGAGAAAAATAAAACAAATATTAATATTAACATTAATATTATACATATTTGCTACATTTATTTAGCTTTTTACAAGGTTGGATAATGAGTAATGTTTCACAAAAAAATGACATATGAACTTAGAAAAAAATAAGCAAAAATAAATACTTTACCCATGGGATATTTTTGAACAAAAACAAATAGGTGAGATATTATCTACTATAACAAATGATGTAGATACTTTTTGGACAATCACTAAATCAAAGTTTTTTCTCAAATAATAACTAGTGTTATTTCTATATTAGGGATAATAATTATGATGTTTTCTATAAATATAACTATGACATTAGTTACACTTTTCTATAATACCATTATCTGGAATATTTCTTGGTTCACTTACAAAATTTAGTCAAAAATATTTTTATAGAACAACAAGAATTTTTTTAGCTCAAGTTAATGCAGATGTTGAAGAAAGTTACAATAATCAAAAGTATTATAGCTGCATTTAACCATACAGATAAAAAAACATAGAAAATTTTTAAAATTAAAGATAAAAACTTGCAACTGTATTTTTGGAAATCACAATTTATATCAGGCCTTATGTTTCCTATAGTCAACTTCATAAATAATATAGTATATATAGGAATAATATTTTTTTAGGATCTATTTTTAGTTTCAAAAGGTAGTTTACAAATAGGTGATATACAAGCCTTTTATACAATATATTAGAAACTTTACACATCCATTAGGACAAATAGCTCAAATTATGGCTACAGTTCAAAATATGATAGCATCTATAGAAAGAATTTATGAGTTTTTAGATACTGAAGATGAAAGAATTATTGAAAATCCAATAGAAAATAAAAGAAATGAAATCTAATGTAACTTTTGAAAATGTTAAATTTGGATATACAAAAGATAAAAATTATAATCAATAATTTTTAATTCTAATATAGATAGTGGAAAAATGATTGCAATTGTTGGACCTACTGGAGCTGGTAAAACTACTATAGTAAAACTTCTAATGAGATTTTTATGAATTAAATGGTGGACGTATACTAATAGATGGTAATGATATATCTAAAATCGATAAACATGACTTGAGAAAAATATTTTACTATGGTCTTACAAGATACTTGGTTGTTTAATGGAACCATTATGGAAAAATTTACGTTATGGTAAACTTGATGCTACAGATGAAGAAGTAATAAATGCTGCTAAAACTTGCTCAAGTACATCATTTTATAGAAACTTTACCTAATGGATATAATATGATACTTAGTGAAGACTCTTCTAATATCTCACAAGGACAAAGACAATTACTTACCATAGCTCGTGCATTACTTGCAGATAAACCTATACTAATATTAGATGAAGCAACTTCAAGTGTTGATACAAGAACTGAAGTTTATGATACAGGAAGCTATGAATAAATTAATGAAAGGAAAAAAACAACTTTTGTTATTGCTCATAGATTATCTACTATAAAAAAATGCTGATACCATACTTGTAGTTAAAGATGGTAATATAATTGAACAAAGGAAATCATAATGAATTATTAGAAAAAAATGGTTTCTATTCAGAACTATATTATAGTCAATTCAATAATTAAAATAATATAAATAAATTAAAATTGGGGAACAAATTTAATGTCATATCATTAATAAGTTCCCCAATAATATTTTATTATCAAATAATAAAAAAAGAGTAAACTTTTTAAAGTTTACTCTCAATATTTTAACTATATAATATTATTTAGGATAACTTATTTATTCCCTTTTGATTTTTTTAGAACCAAATTTTTTTCTTATACTCTTCTCTTCCATAATAAGATTTTAAGTAAATTTCTTTTAATTCAGAAATTAATGGATATCTTGGATTAGCTGGTGTACATTGATCATCAAATGCATCTACAGCTAATTCATCAACTGCTTCTAAGAAATCTTTTTCAGGTACTCCCCATTCTTTTTATACTTCTAGGTATTCCTATCTTATCTTTTTAATTCATTTAATGCTTTTAATAAATTCTTCAACTTTTTTCTTCTCTACTTTGTCCAGGTTTAGTTAATCCTAAGAAATCTGCTGCTTTTCGCATATCTGTTTACAGCATCAGGATATCTATATTGAGGGAATACTCCCATCTTAGTTGGTGCATCTTCAGCATTAAATCTTATTACTTCTTCAAGTAATAAGGCATTAGCTATACCATGAGGAACATGGAATTTTCCTCCTAATTTATGTGCTAATGAGTGACATATTCCAAGGAAAGCATTAGCAAATGCCATACCTGCTATACAAGAAGCATTAGCCATCTTTTCTTTAGCTTTTCTTGCACTTGCTCCACCATCAACTGATTCTGGTAAGAATTGAAGAACTATCTTCATAGCTTCTAATGAATAAGGTTTAGTATACTCTGTTGCTAGTATTGAAACATAAGATTCAATAGCATGTGTAAATACATCTATACCTGATGCAACTGTTAACCCTTTTGGCATAGTTAACATTAATTCCGGATCATTTATAGCTACATCTGGTGTTAATTCGTAATCAGCTAATGGATATTTAACTCCAGTAGCATCATCTGTAATAACTGAGAATGGTGTTACTTCAGATCCTGTACCCGCTGAAGTTGCAACAGCAATAAATTTAGCTTTTATACCCATTTTAGGGAATGAGAATATTCTCTTACGTATATCCATAAATCTCATTGCTAAATCTTTAAATCTAATATTTGGATATTCATATAGAACCCACATAATCTTAGCAGCATCCATAGCAGATCCTCCACCAAGTGCTATAATTACATCAGGATTATATTCACGCATTGCCGCAGCCCCTGCTTCTGTTGAACTTAATGTTGGGTCAACTCCTACTCCTGAGAATATTCTATAATCTATTCCTATTTCATCTAAAACACGAGTTATATGATTTGTATATCCAAGTTCTGCTAAAGTCATATCTGTAACTATAAATGCTTTTTATGTTCTCCTTTTTAATTCTTCTAAAAGCAGTTGGTAATGAACCATATTTGAAATATACTTTTTTTCAGGAACTTTAAACCACAACATATTTTTCCCTTCTTTCTGCAACTGTTTTAATATTTAATAAATGCTTAACTCCAACATTTTTCTGATACTGAGTTTCCTCCCCAAGAACCACAACCTAAAGTCAATGATGGTTCTAATTTGAAGTTAAATACATCTCCTATTGCACCAAGTGAAGCTGGCATATTAACTAATGTTCTTCCTGTTTTTCATTTCTCTTCCAAATTGATCTATTTTTTTCTTGTTCTGCAAGATCTATATAAATACATGAAGTATGTCCAAGCCCTCCAAGTTCTACTAAAGCTTTAGCTATATCCATTTGTTCTTTAAAGTTTTTAGCTTTTATACATTGCTAAAATTGGTGATAATTTTTCATGAGCAAATGCTTCAGCCTCACTATAATCATCAACTTCTCCTATTAATACTCTTGAAGATTCAGGTATATTAAGTCCTGCCATTTTAGCTATTTTTATACGCACTTTGACCTACTATATCAGCATTTAATCCGCCATTTACAAACATTACATCTCTTACTTTTTGTATTTCATCTTTTGCTAATATATATGCTCCTCTATCTATGAATTCTTGTTTAATTATATCATATTTAGATTCTGGTAATATTACTGCTTGTTCTGATGCACAAATAACTCCATTATCAAATGTTTTTGATAATAATATATAGTTTACTGTCATTTTTAATATCAGCACTTTCATCTATAATGACTGGTGTATTACCTGCTCCAACCCCTATTGCAGGTGTTCCTGATGAATAAGCACTCTTAACCATACCAGGTCCTCCAGTTGCTAAAATTAAGTCAACTTCTGCCATTAATTCTCTTGAAAGTTCCATACTAGGTTCATCTATCCATGATATTATATCATCTGGTGCTCCATATTTTTTAGCAACTTCCATAGCAAGTCTAGCTGCATATATTGTAGAGTTTTTAGCTCTTGGATGTGGTGATATTATAATCGCATTTCTTGTTTTTTTAATGCAAGTAATATCTTAAATATAGCTGTTGATGTAGGATTTGTTGTTGGAATAACTCCAGCTATAACACCTATTGGAGTTGCAACTTTTTTTAACCCCATAAGATTTATCTTCTTCTAAAAACTCCACAAGTTTTTCATCTTTATACTTGTTGTATATATATTCTGAAGCAAAGTGATTTTTAATAACTTTATCTTCTATTAATCCCATACCAGTTTCTTCAACTGCCATAGTAGCTAAAAAGTATTCTTTTTATCATTTATTGTTTGAGCAACTTTTTCTAAATATTTTATCAACTTGCTCTTGAGTATATGTTGAATACTTAGCTTGTGCCTCTCTTACTCTCCCCATCATTTCTCTTAAACTTTCAATGTCTTTAACCATGTTTCCTCCAAACCATTCATTAAGTGAATTTTTTTATCTTTCATGAATTCAGTATACCACATAAATTTAAAAAGTAAATAGTTAATTGTTATTTTTTTAACTTTTATTTATATTTAATTAAAAAACGTGTTAAAAAAACACGCTTTTTAAAGTTTTTTTAATGATTATGGTGATGTTCATGACCATGTCCATGACCTTCGTGTCCATCTAACATAAAGAATTCTATAACCTTTTCCATCTATAGTTATTCTAACTTCATTATTATTTAAAAATTCAACTATAGCTCCTTCACCTTCGAATTTATTATCAGCAACTTTTTCACTTCAAAATCTAAATCTTTTCCTTCAAACTCTAAATCAACATCATAAGTAGATGAATCATCTTGTTTTAAAGTTAAATGTGAATGAGTATATCCTGATTTAGAATGATAAAATACTTCTTTCCCCTCTGTTGTAGAAACTGTTGAACATGCAACCATTATACCTAAAGTTGCAACTACTGCAAAAAAACTTTTTTTATGCTTTTTCATTTTTCCTCCTAATAAGTAATTATTTTTTTCTTAATTTTACAAGAAAAAAATAAAGACTTTTACAAGACTTTTTATAGTTTTAATCAGTCCTATTAAGCTCTAAATTGTATATAAAAAGGTAATATTTATAATTAAATTTTTTTAGTATTAATCGAAAATTTTTTTCTTGACATAATCTCAAACATAGTGTACCATTAAGCTATAACACTAAGGAGGTAGAGATGAGTTTAATAATAAAAAAAGCCAATATATCTTCAAATAAAAAGATATAATAATAAAAAAAGCATAATTAATAAAGAATATTCTTTAGGAGATAAAATTGAATCAGTAAGAGAAATAGCTAATAAATTTACAGTAAATCAAAACACTGTATTAAATAGTTATAAAAGAATTAGAAAATGAAAATATCATTGTTCTCAAAAAGAGGAATAGGTTATTTTGTGACAGAAGATTATAATTTAATAAAAAAATTAAAAAGATTTATTAAATGAATCAATACAAGATTTTTCTATCTAATATGAAAGAACTAGGATATTCATTAGATGAAACTATAGAATGTATAAAGGAGGTTTATAATAATGATTAATATTAAAAAAATTTAAATAAGAAATATAGAAATAAAATAATATTAGATAATATTAATTTAGATATTGAGAAAAGGTAAAATAATAGGATTACTTGGTCCTAATGGTAGTGGTAAAACTACATTAATGAAAAATACTTTTTAAATATAACTAAAGAAGATAATGGTGAAATTTATATAAACAATGAAAAAAATCAGAAGAAACAAATAAATATATTAGTTTTTTGCCAGATGCTCCTTTTTATAGATAAAGATCTTAGTATAAATGAAGCAAGAAATTACTTTTAAATTTTTTTCTATAAAGATTTCAATGATAAAAAAAGTTTGAAAATTTAATAAATAAATTAAATCTAAATCTAAAAGATAAAATAAAAAAATTTATCTAAAGGGAATATAGAAAAAAATTAAATTTAATACTAATACTATCAAGAGATGCAAAAAAATATACATATTAGATGAACCAATAGCAGGTGTTGATATAGTTACAAGAAATGAGATATTAAAATTAATTATAGAAAATATTTCTGATGAATCAACTGCTATAATATCTACTCATTTAATTAAGGATATAGAACATATTTTTTTGATCAAGTAATGTTTTTAAAAAGATGCTAATATTGATAAGATTTATAATGTAGAAGATATTAGAATAAATAAAAATATTTCTGTTGAAGATCTATATTTAGAATATTTTTGGAGGTAAAAATCATGATTAAATTTTTTTAAAAATATTTATTTAAAAAGATGGCAAAACTATGGCATTACATATTTTTAATATCTTTCTTATTATGTTTAGTATATCCACATATTTTTTTAAACCATACTCAAATATTTTTATTTATATCTTCATTTACAAGCCTATTAATTTTTCTTTAATATATTTATATTTACTCGTAGTTTATCTATAATGATTAAAGATTTTTTTATTCAAATGAAAGATATTTCATATTTAGCCTTCCTATTAAAAATTTAATATTGTATTATCTAAGGTGATATATTCTACTATATATAACAGCCTTATATATATTTCTGCTTTAGCTACAATTGTATTTAACAATAACACACTATTAGAATTATTAAAAATAGATACATTAAAATCAGGTATTACAGTAATACTATCAACTAGCATTACAATTTTTTGTTTTATATCTTTAATTTACCTAGTTATTGTTATATCTAAAAATATTATTTAATAGTTCAAAAAGCAACATCAGCTAGTATATTTTTAACTATACCATTAAGTTTAGTACTTATCTTTAATTACGATTTTTTTATTTATTAAATGGTACAATACTACTACATTTAATATATATTATTACAGGATTAATCTTATGCTATATATCAGGATATTTACTTAAAAGAAAAAGTTGATTTATAAAATATAAAGTACATACTAAATAGTATGTATTTTTTTATAAAAATCTGCAATAATATTGCAGATTAATTATAATATTTTTGTTATTTAGTAAAATAATGGTGCCCAAACGCGGAATCGAACCACGGACACAGGGATTTTTCAGTCCCTTGCTCTACCGACTGAGCTATCTGGGCATAATGGCGGGTGGACAGAGATTCGAACTCTGACAGCTTGCGCTTTCGCCGGTTTTTCAAGACCGGTCCCTTAGCCATTCGGACATCCACCCAAATCAATATATAAAAATGTGGTAGGCCCTAGGAGAATCGAACTCCCTGTTTTTAGGATGAAAACCTAATGTCCTGACCACTAGACGAAGGGCCCACATGGTGGATCCAGCTGGACTTGAACCAGCGACCACACGGTTATGAGCCGTGTGCTCTAACCAACTGAGCTATGGATCCATAAATGGCGTGCCTGAAGAGATTCGAACTCCTGGCCCACAGCTTAGAAGGCTGTTGCTCTATCCTACTGAGCTACAGGCACATATATACGACCATCTTCTGTTTCTGTTAAAATTTAAATGGTGAGTCATACTGGAATCGAACCAGTGACACCTTGATTAAAAGTCAAGTGCTCTACCGACTGAGCTAATGACTCACACTATGGAGCGGGAAACGAGGTTCGAACTCGCGACATTCAGCTTGGAAGGCTGACACTCTACCAACTGAGTTATTCCCGCACATCTCTATCTCTTTTTTTCGTTCACTTTGGTTGCGGAGGCTGGATTTGAACCAACGACCTTCGGGTTATGAGCCCGACGAGCTACCAGGCTGCTCTACTCCGCGATATTTAAATGGTGCCTCGGGCCGGACTCGAACCGGCACGGGATTGCTCCCACAGGATTTTAAGTCCTGTGTGTCTACCATTTCACCACCAAGGCTCACTTATCGTGACAATATTTATATTATCATATTTTTAATTTCTTGTCAAGAAAAAAATTTTGGTGCCTAAGAAAGGATTCGAACCTTCGACCCTGCGGGTATGAACCGCATGCTCTAGCCAACTGAGCTACCTAGGCACACTGACAATAATTATATTATCATAAAAAAATAGCTACTTGTCAATAAAAAGCTTTAAATATTTTAGATTTTTTAAAAACTAGGGATCCATACGGATCCCTAGTATATTTATACCATTAAATCATTTTAAACTTTCTGTTAAAAGTAGGATGAGTATATATATAATCTCTTAATACTGAAGATTTAATTTTTTTCACTAATAGCTAGAGCTAATAAATTTATAATCTCATGTGATTCTGAATTAAACATTACCGCACCTATTATTTCATCTTCCTTATTAACTAAAAACTTTAGAGAATCCTTCTGTTTCTCTTAAAACATGAGCTTTTAGGTATTCCTGCTGTTAGCATATATTTAACACTATACTCAACACCTAATTTAGTTGCTTCTTTTTCATTTAATCCTACTCTTGAATAAGGTGGTTCAATAAATGTAGATGTCGGTATTAAACTTCTATCTTTTAAAGTTCTATGAGTTGATTTTACCTAATAATTGAGGAAGTATAATTCTACTATCATCTAATGATACATAAGTAAATTGTGGACCTCCTTTAACATCACCTGCTGCCCATACTCCTTTAACACTTGTTTCTAGGTTATCATTTACTTTAATTTCTTTTCTATCAGTAAGTTCTATATCAGTATTTTTCTAATCCCAATCCATTTATATTAGGAACTCTTCCTGCAGAAATTAAAACAAAATCAAACTCTTCTTCTTTTTCTTCACCATCTTTAGAATATTTAACTTTAACTCTATCCCCATCTTCAAATTTTTAAAATTGGACTAGAGAAGCTAAATTTAATTCCTTTATTTTTCTAAAAACTGTTTTAACGAAATTCTGCATCTTTTTTTCATCTTCACTAGGTAAAAAAAGTATTATCAAACTGGAATACAGAAACCTCACTACCAAAACTTGAAAACATTGAAGCAAATTCAAGACCTATAAATCCTGAACCATAAACTAATAATTTTTTTAGGTAATTCCTTTAGATTTAATATTTCATTACTATATCCTATTTTTATCATTATCAATACCTGGTATATTTAATTTTCTAGATTCAGAACCAGTATTAATTACTATATTTTTGAGAAGTTAATACTTCATCTCCAACTTTTATTTCTTTATTAGATATAAACTTAGCTTCACCATTATATACATCAACATTAGGATTATCGGCTAAAAGACCATAATTTTTTTATTATTTAGTTTATTTTACTAAAATTATTTTTTTCTTCCATAGCTTTTTAAAATAAGCATTATTAACATCATAATTTCTTTTCTAATCCAAGTTTAGTCATTTCATGTATTAAATGTGCGCTATTTGCAAAGCGATTTAGTTGGAAGACATCCAACATTTATACAAGTCCCTCCATACATTTTAGGATCCTTTTTCTACTATGGCAACCTTTTTCCCCTTGTTTTTGCCATTTTTAGCAGCTAATGTTTTTACCTGCTTTTACCCCATCCTAATACTACTAAATCATATTCTTTCATAAAATTACATCTCCTATTTATTTTGTGATAATCTATAAGTATCTTTAGCTATCATCATTTCTTCAGCTGTTTCTATTTTTATAAATTTTTAACCTTAGATTCAGGTTTTGAATATTCAACATTTCCAGAAATTCTTTCATTATTTTTTTCATAATCTAATTCTATACCTAAAAATTCTAAACCTTCAAATATTCCTTCACGAGCATAAGCTGCATTTTCTCCTATACCTCCAGTTACGGCTATAGCATCAATACCACCTAAAGCTACTATATATGAACCTATATATGATCTAATTCTATAACGCCACATATCATAAGCAAGCTTAGCTCTTTCATCTCCTGATTTTACTCCATTTTGTATATCTCTAAAGTCAGAACTCTTACCAAATATACCTAAAAATCCTGATTTTTTGTTCATTCTAGCATCTATTTCTTTAATATCTAGTCCTCTTTTTGCATAACATAAAGAACTGCTGCTGGATCTATATCTCCACAACGAGTACCCATCATTATACCTGCAAGAGGCGTAAGTCCCATAGATGTATCTATAACTTTACCATTTTTTACAGCACTTATTGATGCGCCATTACCTAAATGACACACTATTATCTTAGAATCCTTTTTACCTAAAAGATCTGCTACTACTCCTGAAACATATTTATGACTAGTTCCGTGGAATCCATATTTTCTAACTTTTAATTCTTCATAATCTTCTAAAGGTAGAGGATAAGTATACACAGCTTTTTTCCATAGTTTGATGGAAAGCAGTATCAAATACAGCAACATTTGGTTTACCTGGTAATAATTCTCTCATAACTTTTTATACCCATAACATTTGCTGGATTATGTAATGGAGCAAGTTCTGAAATTTCTTCTAATTTTCTTATAACTTCATCATCTACTAAAACTGAATCATCAAAATATTCTCCTCCATGAACAACTCTATGCCCTACAGCTTCTACTTCATTTTACTGTTTTTTTATTACACCATGTTCACCTGTTAATTCATGTAAAACTAAATCTATTGCAACCTTATGGTTATTTAATGGTTCAGGTCTTTCTATAACTTGATAAGAATCAACTAAATTTTTATATGTAAATATTGGATCTGATATACCAATTCTTTCACATATTCCCTTAGCTAATGTTTTTATTTCCTCTATATCAATTAATTCAAATTTTAATGATGAACTTCCACTATTTATTACTAATACTTTCATACTTATACACTCTCCTATAATGTTAAAATTTCACAAAATTCTGCTGCTTCTGCACAAGTTATAGCAACTACATCTACTATATCATCTACACTACATCCACGCGATAAATCATGTACTGGTCTTGCAAGACCTTGTATTAATGGACCTAAAGCTTTTGCTTTAGCAAATCTTTGCACAAGTTTATATCCTATATTTCCAGAACAAAGATCAGGGAATATTAAAACATTTGCACTACCTGCTACATTTGAACCTTTTGCTTTTTGACTAGCAACTTCTGGAACTATAGCTGCATCTAATTGTAATTCTCCATCAAATTCAAAATCAACTTTTCTTTCTTCTAAAATTTTATATGCTTCCCTCATTTTAGTAACTTGCTCCCCTTCGGCTGAACCTTTAGTTGAATAAGTTAAAAGTGCAACTTTAGGAGTTTGTATTTTTGCAATAAAACGAGCTTTTTCAACAGCAGATTCTGCTATATCCGCTATTTGAGGAGCTGTTGGATTAGGTAGGACTCCACAATCTGAGAATATTAAAGTACCATTTTCTCCATATTCTGTTGTATCCGTTAACATAACAAAAGAACTTGAAATTGTTTTAAGTCCCTTTCTTGGTCCTATAACTTGAATTGCAGCTCTTAATACACTTGCAGTTGGTGAACATGAACCTGCTACCATACCATCTGCTACACAATTTCTAACAAGCATAGCTCCAAAAAAATCTTGGATCATTAATCATTATTTGACGCGCTTGTTCTTCAGTCATACCTTTTTTTAGATCTTAAGTGAACAAGTTGTCTTATGAATTCTGGAGTTTTTCATAAGATAATGGATCTATAATTTGAATACCTTCTAAAAGAAACACCAATTTTTGCAGCTTCTTCTCTTACTTGATAATCTTTACCTACTAATATTATATTAGCAAATCCTTCATTTTTGATCTTTTTCAGCTGCTCTTTAAGACTCTTTCATCTTCCGACTCAGGAAGAACTACTGTCTTAGCAAATGCTTTTTCCGTTTCTTTTATCTTTTCAATTAAATCTACTGCCATCATAGCCTCCTAATATTTTTATTCAACATTTTATTTAACATTTTTCTCGATTTTATTTTTACAATAAATACTAATTTTTAAAGCAACTTTAATTTTAATTACTAATATATTTTTTTCATATATTTGCACAAATTTTTATCTGTTTTTGTTTTTTTAAATTCATTAAAGTTTCATATAATGCACTACATAAACATTTCATTCACAAAATCATGGAAGTCAAAAAAATTTTTAAATCATTTTCTCCTTCACCAACACCTAAAAATTTAACAGGTTTTTTTGTAATTCTGATACTATAGGAAATATTATACCCCCTTTTGCAGTTCCATCAAACTTAGTCAATATTATACCAGATATATTAGATATAGAATTGAATATTTTTGCTTGCTCTAATCCGTTTTTGACCTGTAGTTGAATCTATTACTATTAAAGATTCATATTCGTCAACATTTTTGTTTTATTATTTTTGTCAATTTTTTTCAAGTTCTTTCATTAAATCTACTTTTATTATGTAATCTACCAGCCGTATCTATAATAGCAACATCATAATTCTGAGATTTTGCAAAATTTAAAGTATCATAAACAACAGCAGCTGGATCTGATCCTTGTTTTTTTGTTTTTACAAGTTCAACACCTGCACGATTACTCAAACTTCAACTTGTTCTATAGCCGCAGCTCTAAAAGTATCTGCTGCTCCTATAACAACCTTTTTACCTTGTTTTTTTAAACATAAGTGCCATTTTACCAATAGAAGTTGTTTTTACCTACTCCATTAACTCCTATAACAACTATTACATTTAATTTTCCACTTTGTATATTCAATTCATTATTTTTCAGAAATAGATAATCTTTCTATTAATATTTTTTTAATTCATCATACATTAATTCTCTAGTTTTTATACCCTTTAGTTCTAACTTTCTTTTCTAATTCTTGAACAACATCTAAGGTCATATTCATGCCTAAATCAGATTGAATTAGAATTTCTTCCAATTCTTCATATATATCATCAGTTATAGGAGTTCCTGTAAAGAAATCTTAATTTTAGTAAAAAAATCCTTTTTAGGTTTTATTAATAAATCATTTAATCCCATCTTTTCTCCTTCTCTGCCTGTGATTTTTTTCTAAATAATCTGGCACTAAATTTAATAAATCTACCTTTTTCTAAAAACCATCTTTTAACATATCATAAAAATATGCATGAATTAAGTCTTAAGAAATTATCTGATAATTCTAATTTTATGTTATTATCTTCTATTTTTCTATAAGTAATAGCTCCATCACCAATTAATTTATATCCTTTATTTAAAAACTAAAACATATTATTTCATCCATATTAGACTTAAATCTTTCTCCTACTAGTTTACCTTTTTTCATATATACCAGCATATACCTTTTCTTTATTAGAATCTATTATAGCTATAATTTTATCTTTATATATATTATATCCTTGATAAGCTAAAGCATCCAATTCATTAACAGTATATATATTAACATCCTTTCTTTCTGCAAAAATACCTTTTTATTAAAAGCAGATGATATTCTAACACCAGTGAATGACCCAGGACCTATAGATATAACAACATCAGTAACATCAGATAATTTCTTATTTGTAAAAGTAAAATAAAGCTCATCAATTCATCCACTATATATGTAGAATGTGTTTTTTTACATTTATATTAATATTTCCAAGCATAACATCATTTTCATATAAAGAAAGTGAAGCTAATTTTTGTTGAAGTAGTAATTAAAAAGTGTCAACATAATTTTCCCCTTTCAAATAAACAAAAATGGTATAATATCCATTCCTTTTAATATTATACCATACTTTATTATTAATTGTAATTAAAGACTTACCAATTATATTTAAGCCCTAAATTTATTTTATATTTAGTTTTTTCTTATATTTTAAATTTTTCATCTTTTTCTTTATATTTGGTGACCATTTTTTTATTTGTTACACTTTGACCAAATATATTATCCATTTCTAATTTAGATTCAAATTTCATATTCTCTATTATAGGCATGTCTAATTCTATATATGGTTTAACATTATATCCTTGGCCTATAACTAATTTATCTTTTTTTCTAAATCTTTTTCAACACTTTCTGATTTTTCTAAATTCTAAATTAGCTCCTAAAACTAATCCACCCTTTAAATCTTATTCCATTTTCAAATCTTAAATAGCTTTACATCTAATTTAGTGCCAACTACATTATTAAATCCTATTATTTTATCATTTTCATAATTTATTTCATTTTTTTATTTTCTAAAATAATATTTGTAGAAATTCCTTTTTTTGAATTTGATAGAATTTTTTAATAGAAAGTATCATTTTTAATATCCATATCTATATCATCTTCTGATATTTTTTTCTATCTATTTTAAATTTATTTTCTAATTCTAAATTTTAATTTCTTAGAGTTTATCTTTTGTTATATTTTCAAACTTAATTTCTTTTTCATATCTTTTTCAATATATTTTTCTGGATTTGTAGAAGAATAAGACATACTCCCATATATTCTTTATTTTCCTCGTTTTTAAAATAATAATAATCATGCATACTACTCAAATCATTACCATCTACAACATTAGTAATCATGTTTACATAATCAGCTTGATTTTCTTTTTAACCCTCTATTTTTCTTCTAAAGAATAATAAGATCCTCTAGCTATATACTTTCTATCAGAATCTTCTGTTTTTAGTATATTTATATTCTAACTTCGTATCATTTGAAAATATCAAACCCCTAAACCAAATACATCACTTTTCTTTAAATTAGTTGATAATTTCAAATTGAAAGTATCAATTTTTTATCAAACTCTAATTTTGCATTATTCAAAGGTGTTTTTCTGTAGTTACCTGTATGATCAAAGCTTATATAAAACTTAGCTTGTTCAAGCTTTATCATGACTATGATCTAAAACCTCCCAAAATTCATGAGTATCTCTTTTCTATATTATAGTCTAAACTAGCTTCTATTCCATTTTTAAAATTATATCTTTCCTTTATTACATCTAATTGTATTTTTGTTATTTAACCTAAATTAAAGAAAAGATTTAAATCAACTTTTTGTTTTTAATTCACTAGTTATATCTAAATAATATGGGTTATATACATTTTTAAGAGCAAACTTAGGTCTTATATTAAAAGATATATTATCATTTAAAACAAATATATATTTACCTTCAAAAAAATAGATGATAAAGGAGAATATTCAATATTTCCTATTCTATGACCATTAGGCATTAAAGTATATTTAAAACTCTTTTTATCATCAGGTTCATACTTTAAATCCTAAAGTAAATCTAGGCCCCCTAACTTTATTTTTGTTTTATTTGTTATATATCTTTCAAGTTTAAAAATCATCTTTATTTTCTCCATGTTCTTCTTCTCCATGTTCATGATTATGATTATGTTCGTGAGAATGTTCATGATCATGATCATGTTCTCCTTCTTCATGACTATGTTCATGCTCCACCTGCATCAGATTCATCTACATTAGGATCATCCTATATAATCTGAAGAACCATCAATCCTTGTATAAGGAAGCTCTCCATTAAGATTTTCATCATCTTTTTATATTTACATAATTACTTGGAACATATTTTACCATCATCTTTTTTAAAAAGTTCTTTCTGTATAATAATAAATAGGTTTTGCATCATATATATTTTTGATCTAAATTAGCGCTAACATTAAAAATAAAATTATCATTTATACTCATTTTCAAAATCAAAAGGTGTAAATTTTTGAACTCATCTTACCTTTTTCTCCATCCAATTCAAGTTTAGAATTAAATTCATATTTAACATTATTAGCTACAGACAAGCTAGATAATATCATAACTGCTAAAAACTTTTTCACTAAAAATCTCTCCTTCAAAACTAATTTTTAATTGAATTATACACTATTTCAAATATAGTTTTCAAGCACTTAAATTCAGTGTTAAAGGCTCTTTTACTTATTTTATTTATTGTTTATACAATATAAAAATTAAAAATCAGTCTAAATATAAAATTTTATTTTTCATAAAAAAATAGGATTATCTAAAATTTTAGATAATCCTATTAATATTTTATTATATTTCACTATATTTACCATTATCAAAATCTATATGCTTTTACCGTTAATTTCTAAGTATCCTTCAGCTCTATCTCCGTAATTTTTAATACCGAAAAGTACACTTTACCATCTCTAGACTCAAAAAGCTTCTCAGATGCACTCTTAACTCTATTTAAAACATAATCTTTTCCTTCAAATCTTAACCTGCTACTTCTCCATCTCCAATAAGTGCTAAACTTAATTTCAGAATTTCCTGATTTTAAAAAGTATAAAGTCTAGTTTTTAGTTTCTTTATTTTTAGCATACTCGTTGTAATCTATATTATTTTCAACAAAATTAAATCCAACTCCATTTGTTTCAAGATAAGCTTGATTTCCTTTTTATACCTAAATAAATTTTTCCATCTTCATTTGAAAAAGCCATACCTGAAGCACTACGAACTCTATTTAATGTAACACTAGAATTATCTATTTTTACATTTACTTTATCTGCAGTTCTATCATAAACAACATACATATTCATTTTATTATCTACACCTTTAAAGTTGTATGAATATTCATTTTTAGCTTCCCCATACTCTGTAGAATTTCCAACAACTCTTAATGGTATATTAGTTTTATCATTTAATTCTAAGAAAGCTTCTTGACCTTTAATTCCTATGTACATATTGTTTTCTTTAGATTCAAAAAGCTTCTCCAGAAGCAGTAACTACTCTTTTAAACATGATTTCTTTTCCGTTGTATTTAACGTAAGCATCATTTCCAGGTGTTACAACCAATAATATTCTTGTATCATCTCCTTCTAAATTAAATACATACTGATCCTTAGCACTTTAATACTGCTGATTTTTGATTTTTCAAAAAGTAGTTACAGTATTTGAATTTGCTGAACTACAACTAGACAATGCAACTATAGATGTTGCTATTAAAAATAATTTTTCATTTATATCCTCTCCTATTTTTTGATATACCTAATATTAACATGCATTTTTTTATTTAGCATATTTTTGAATATATTTTTCTATATATATTTCTTATTTTTTTCATTAGTTATATCAAATTGCTTGCCAATATCAATCCTATATATGTACCTATTACATAACCTAATGTCCCAACAAGCATTACAGGACGCAATATATTTATTCCATCCTTTAGAAATTGCCATAGCAGTAGCTGTTGTTGGACCACCAATATTTGCATTAGATACTAATATTGCTTCTTCAAGAGTGAAAATTAAATATTTTAGCAAAAAGCAAAAGTAACAATCATATTAACTATAACCATAATAGCACAAAAATACTAATAATAATGGTGAATTAACAATAATACTCTTAATTGAAGCAGGAATTCCTATTACAGCAAAAGAATATATATATTAAAAATGTTCCTATTTCTTGAGACCCTACAAGTTTTTTAAAGAATGTTGAAAATACTGTAGCCAATATAACTGTTATACTTGTAAGTAATATATATTTATTTGCTAAAAAGTTAATTATATATCCCTCTATCTTCTGCTAATATTAAATTTGAAACACCAAATGAAACAGCAACTATTAAAACTGAAATAGTAAAAGTTAAAAAGCAACATCTTCTAAAGTTATAGCTCTTTTTAATTCTTTTTAGCTTCAGAATTAATAACACCATTTTTATATTCTCTTTTTAAAAATACTTATTAAAGAATGGAATACTTGGTATTATTATTAAAACAAAGAAATATAAAACCATAAGAAGGTTATCACTTACTATAAGTGCTGATGCTAATTGCTTTATCTAAATTAAGAGCTGTCTGAACAGCAACAAAATTTACTCCACCACCTATATACGAAGCAGTCATAGTACCTGCTATACTATTTAAACTTGGAATATATTCTTTTAAAAATATAAAACCCTACAATAGCACCTATCATAGTTCCAAGAGAACTTAATAAGAAAAAGTATTGCAAGTCTTCCACTTTCTTTCCATATTTTCTTTATATCACATTGAAATAAAAAGAAGTGGTATAGCAATAGGAACTACATATCCCCAAACATCATCATAAACTTTAGACTCTAAAGGTATAATATTTAAAATTAGATAATATCAATGCTATTATAAGTGCCATAATTGCACCACTAATTTTAGCGACTATAGTAAATCTATTTTTCTAAAAAAATATAGCAAATGTTGCTATAACAAGAATAATAGACCATAATATTAAAGTATTATCTGGACTTATTATTGAATTAAACATAAAAATCTCCTTTTTCAAAAATATTCATTGATAGTTTATCAGTTTTTTATTTTTATTCAATCATTTTATATCATCAATCACCATTTGAATATATTTAAGTTCATTAAATCCTATACTATTATAAAGAGTGATTGCTCTTTTATTATTAACTTCTACTTCAAGCCTTATTCTTTTATAATCTTTTAAATCTTTTCTTTCAAAAAAATTCAAATACCTTAGTTCCTATTCCCTTACTTCTACATTCTTCTTTTATATAGAGTTCCTCAACTAAACATACCATTCCACCAACTTCTTGAGAATAAGTTTTTAGATAATAAACAATAGCCAAAAATATCTTCATTTTCCTCTATAATATATCCTTCTACATAAATATTAGAACTAATTAATGTATTGAATGTTATTTCAAAATTTTTTTACTATTAACAGAATGTAAAACTGCTTCTGAATCATAAAAATTCTTTAACCATTTCTAAAATATATAGATCTATCTTTTTCATTTATTTTTCTTATCTCCATTAAATCTCCTACATTTCTATATTTCTAACTCTCATCGCATTAAGTATAGCAATTATTGTAACACCAACATCACCGAATACAGCTACCCACATAGACATTAAATTGAATGTTCCAAAAATTATTATTGCTAATTTAACACCCATAATTATAACTAAATTTTTGAAATATTATAGAATTCATTTTTTTCTTGATAATTTTATTAATTTAGATATACCAAATAAACTATCATTATTTATTATAACATCCGAATTATCTATAGTAATATCATGGCCCATTTTTACCCATAGAAACTCCAATATCTGCTCTATGTACAACACCTACATCATTAATTCCATCACCCACAAACATAACTGTTCTTTTATCTTTATCCAATATATCATATTTATCTTTAGGTAATAAATTAGAAATAATATTTTTCTACACCAATACTACGTGCAACTTTTTCTTCCAACTTCTTCATTATCACCAGTTAATATACGAATGTCTTTTTATACCCATTTTTTTATTTCATCTATCGCAATTTTAGAATCATTTTTAACATTATCTCTTACAACAAAAGATAAGACACATTCTCTATTTAGATAAAACGAATATTTTATTAAAGTCATTATCTCTAACCTTTAACCCATATATGTTAACCATGTTTTTCTCCACCTATGAGTATTTCATCATCATAAAATATAGCTTTTTAACCCTATACCATCTATTTCTTCAAAAGTTGAAAAACGATATATCCTTATTAAACTCTACACTCTCATCAATGAAATCGCATTCATGACTTTTACACATATCTCCTAAAAATGACCTTGTGCCTTATGCTCCTTTATTAGAACTTCACCTTTTTCATGAGCTTTTTTCTTCATGACAACATCCACAATGTTCACACGAACTTGAATATTTAAAATAATTTCCATCACTATGTATAAATCCGTATTTATTATTTATAAAATCAATTATAGAACGAAAATAAGATGAGATGATCTTTTTCCATACTATAAACATATTCATATACTTTTTTACCATTAATATTATTAAAATATTCATAAACTGAATTAACTCTATATTTTCCCCTCTGTTATAGTTCCTGTCTTATCTAAATATATGGCCTGTAATTTATCAACTTTTTTTCAAATACACTAGCTCCTTTTTATCAATAAAGAATTTCTACTTGCATGCCCTATTCCTAAATAAAATGTCAAAGGAATAGATAATAATAAAGCGCAAGGACAAGCTACAACCAAAAGTGTAATACCATTATACATAGAATCATAAAAATCTATTTTTTGAATAAATAGAGGTGGTATAACAGTAACAAATATAGCAATTAATATAACTATAGGTGTATAAATTCTAGTAAAACGTGTAATATTTTTTTCAAGATTAGATTTATTATGACTTGAATTTTCTATTATTTCAAGCATAGCATATATATTACTTTCTTCCATTTTTCTTTTAAAACTTCAACCTCTATGCTATCAGCAATATTAATATATCCAGCAATATATTTTTTCTCCTCTTTAATTTTTTAGGGATAGATTCACCCGTTAAAGTTGAAGTATCAACATATGTATTTCCCTTAGATTACTCTAGAATCAAAAAAAGTAATTTTTTTCTCCTTTTTTAAGAGTAATTTATCCCTATTTTCACATCTTCTGAATCAATATCAAAATATTAGAATCTTCAATTTTATTAACTATAGTATTTTTTTAAGAGTAAGAACTTCTCTTATACTATTTCTAGAATTTATAATAGATAACTCTTGAAAATATTCACCTATAGTATAAAAATAACATTATAGCACTTGCCTCTGCATAATCTCTTAAAAATATTGCACCAAGAGTTACTATAACCATAAGAACTTTTTTCATTAAATATATCTCTTTCTTTAATAGACACATATGCTTCCTTAAAAAAACTCTATAAGCAACTATTATGTATGACATTATATATATAGGAATAAAATAATATTTAAGATCTGAATCATATTTCAAATACCAATAAAAAAATTTATCTAATATAAAATGCAACGGTAAAAAAAGTCCTAAAGAAATATACATATTAAAACTCTTTATTATTCAACTCTTCCTTTTTCCTTATACATATCGTATTCTAAATTATTTAAAAATTTTAAAATTTTTCTCAAATTTTTGTGCATACTCCTCTAAATTTTTTATATTTTTCTTCTTCACTATCAACAAAATCTACTATCATAGTATTAGTTGTAAAACTAATATCAATATTTTCTAACGTATTTCTAGACTAGATAATTTAATTTCTAATCTATTAGAACAAACTCTGACAATCCAATCCTTTTTATCTTATATTTCATATCTCCTCCTCAATTAATTATATCACAACTTTTTTTGTGAAAAATATTTTATTTTTTTAAAAATTTTTATTTCTTTCACTAAATTATATCTTAATTTTTCAAAAATCAACTTAAGACTGAATAAAAATTTGCCACATTTTTCATTTAAATAAACGGAAAAAAATTAATTTAATACCAAAATATAATTTTTTTATAAAATTTTTAAGACTTTTTATAATTTAAACTATAAAAGCCTTCTATCTTGTAATATATATTTTTTTGTGATATAATTAATTTGTAAATTAAAAAAATAAACGGAGGTATTTTTACTATGGCAGTAAAAAGTAGCAATCAATGGTTTTTGGAAGAATAGGAAGATTAGCTTTTAAGAGTAATGGCTAATGATCCTAAATTTGATGTAGTAGCTGTAAACGATTTAACTGATGCTAAAACATTAGCACACTTATTCAAATATGATACAGCACAAGGAAGATTCAACGGAACAATAGAAGTTAAAGAAGATGCATTCATCGTTAACGGAAAAGAAGTTAAATCTTTTGCTAAAAGCAAATCCTGAAGAATTACCTTGGGGAGAATTAGGTGTAGATGTAGTATTAGAATGTACTGGATTCTTCACTAAGAAAGAAAAAGCAGAAGCTCACATTAAAGCTGGAGCTAAAAAAGTTGTTATTTCAGCACCTGGACAAGGTGACTTAAAAACAGTTGTATTCAACGTTAACCACGAAATATTAGATGGAACAGAAACTGTAATATCTGCAGCTTCTTGTACAACTAACTGTTTAGCACCTATGGCTAAAGTATTACAAGATAAATTTGGAATAGTTAGTGGATCAATGACAACTATACATGCTTATACAGGAGATCAAAACACTTTAGATGCACCTCACAGAAAAGGTGACTTAAGAAGAGCTAGAGCTGCTGCAGCAAATATAGTTCCTAATACAACTGGAGCTGCAAAAGCAATAGGATTAGTTATACCTGAACTTGCTGGAAAATTAGATGGAGCTGCTCAAAGAGTACCTGTACCTACAGGATCATTAACTGAATTAGTTACTATCTTAGAAAAGAAAGACATAACTAAAGAAGAAATAAATGCAGCTATGAAAGAAGCAGCAAACGAAGCATTTGGATACACTGAAGAACCATTAGTATCATCTGATATTATAGGAATTTCTGAAGGATCATTATTCGATGCAACTCAAACTAAAGTTATAGGATCAGGAGATGCTCAATTAGTTAAAACTGTTGCTTGGTATGACAACGAAATGTCATATACTCAACAATTAATAAGAGTATTACACTACTTCGTAAGTTTAATTAAATAATATATACAATAGCCGAATAACAAATATTGTTCGGCTATTTTTTATTTTTCAATATCTTTAATATTAAATATTTCAGTACCTTTTCTATATCCATAAACATAGTCAAGATTAATATTTTCCATAGACTTAAATACTTTTTTTGTTTAAGCCCCAGGATTATTTTTTCAAGTTCTTCAAGCATATTTTTAATTTCACGTCTCTTACTTGAAGTTTTTACCAGCTTCTATTACACAACCACAATTCATAGCACGTATACCATTAGTCTTTTGTAAAATCTATAATATCAGATTCATGTACTAATGCCATAGGTCTTATTAAAAACTAATTTACCCTGAACTAGAATCAGCTTTTAGGTAACATAGTCTTTTAAAGTCCCACCATAAAAATAAATTTATTAGAGTTGTTTCTATAACATCATCAAAAGTGATGACCTAAAAGCCAATTTATTATATCCCATATCTTCTATATTTTTTTATAAAGTATACCTCTTCTCATTTTAGCACAAAGAAAAACAAGGATAATCTTTAGCCATTTCATTTTGCAACTTTCCAAATATTTGTATCTATTATTTCACAATCAATATTTAATTCTTTTTAAATTAAATTTAAAATGTTCTAAATCATCATCTCTGAAAAGCCAGGGATTCAAACTTATTGCAGTAAATTCAAAATTAAATCTCTTTATCTTTTTTTAACTGTTGGAATAATTTACAAAGTAATAATGAATCTTTACCCCCTGAAACTGCTATTGCTATTTTATCTCCATCTTCTATTAAACCATATTGTAATATAGCTTCAACAAACTTATTATATATACTTTTCTTATACCTTATAACTATACTTTCCTCTATTTCTTCAACTGATTTAAGAGGGCAATCTGGTATTATTGCATTACAACTTAAATTTATCATTTTTCTCCTTAATTTGTCCAGGGACACCAACTACATTAACATCACTTGGAACATCTTTCATAACAACAGAATTGGCACCTACAATTACATTATCACCTATAACTATATTTCCTAATATTTTTAGCTCCTGCTCCCTATCATTACATTATTCCCTATAGTTGGATGTCTTTTTAAATCCTACAGGTTTTAAATTCCCAAAGAGTAACACCATGATATATTATACAATCATCTCCAACTATTGCTGATTCTCCGATAACAACACCTATTCCATGATCAAAAAAACTCTTTTACCAATTTTTAGCGCCGGGATGTATTTCAATACCTGTAAAAAAATCTTGATATAGTAGATACTAATCTAGCTAAAAAAATATATTTTTAGTATAAAGCCAATGTGCTAATTTATGATTTATAGCAGCATGAAAAGAAGGATAAAGAAATACCTCAACCTTACTTTTTTTATAGCTGGATCTTTTTCGTATATATTATTTATTTCATCTCTTAACCATTCAATCATTTATTTCCTCCTCAAACTTATATGGAGCTACAGAAAGATATTTTTTTCTCCTCCATCAGGTGATATAGTTACAACTTTTTACCTTTTACCTAACTCTTTAGCTACTCTATAGGCAACAGCAATATTTGCTCCTGAAGAAATACCTAAAAATAGTCCGAAATCACGTGTAACACGTAATGCAAATTCTCTCGCTTCTTCATCAGATACTTTTAAAATTCCATCCACTAAACTTCTATCAAAAGTTTTTAGGAATAAAACCCTGTACCCTATACCCGCTATAGAATGTTTACCTGGAGTATCTCCCAGAAAGAACTGCTGAAGTTTGCAGGTTCTATAGCATAAATCTTAATTTTTGAATTTTTTTCTTTTAATTTTTTAGCTACTCCTGTCAAAGTACCAGATGATCCAACTGCTGTTACAAATACATCTAAATCTGGGATATCTTCTAAAATTTCATCTCCTGTACTTTCATAATGTTTATTTGGATTTGCATAATTCTCAAATTGCTGTGGTAAAAAAATAGTTTTTCATTTTTCATCAACTAATCTTATAGCTTCATTAATAGCTCCCGTCATACCTTCATCTCCAGGTGTTAATCTTAAATCAACCCCTATAGCTCTCAATGTATCTTTTTCTTTCTTGTGTCATAGTTTCTGGCATAACAATTATTACATTATACCCTTTTTGCTCTACCTACAAGTCCTAATGATATTCCTGTATTCCTGATGAAGGCTCAACTATAGTTGATCCTTTTTAATTTACCTGATTTTTCTGCCTCTTCTATCATACCTAAAGCAGCTCTATCTTTTACACTCCCACCTATATTAAATTTTTCAAGTTTAACATAAATATCAGCTATATCTCTTCCAAAATCTAACTTTTATTATTGGTGTATGTCCTATTAATTCTAAAATATTACTATATATCATTTTATAAAACCTCCTCTATTAGTCATATTCTTTATTTTATCATAATATCAAACTAAAAACAAAAGAGCTAACTTTCTAGATTAGCTCATAAATTATTTTAAATTTAATATTTGTTGTTCTAAATTTTTCTGCACCTTCTATTTTATCTTTTTTTAGCTTCTCTTACATATTTAAGTGCAAGACCTTTATTACCTTTTTGAAGCTTGTACAAAAGCTAGAACCATATTTGCATCTTTAGCCTTTATCTTCTTTTTAAGGCTTTTTTCAGCATATTTTTCAGCACCTTCTAAATATCCTAAATTAGTAAATTCATTAGCTATTAAAAATATTTAAATTTTTTTCTTAACTTCTTCTTTAACATCTTTATTATTTTTAAATTCTTTAATTGTATCATTTACAACTTTAGTATTTTTTACTAAGTTCTGCAAGAAGTATTACATCTAAATAAAATTCTTGAGTTTTTAGTAGAATTCTTTAAAAAGAATTGCCTTTATCTAAAAGCTTTCTTTAAATCTCCTTTAGCATTATATACTTGATATAATAAATTTTCTACTTCTAAACTTTTATTTGATAATTTTTCTGCTTCTAATGCATATTTTTCTGCTTCAACAAATTTATTTTAAAAGCCATATTTTGCATAAGCTTTTATACATATTACCATAAATTTTAGCTTCTACCTTATTTAATGATATTAATAAATCAGATATAGTTATAGCTTCATTAGGAACTTTTTTTCAGAAATATAGCTTTCAGCAAGTTTATTATATACAGCTATTTTTGATCTTCATTTAAATTTGAAGTTAATCCCTTCAATAATTTATCTGATTCAACTTTATTTCCTGAAAAGTGTATATTCTTTAACTAAAAAGCTACTTTATATCCTAATTCTTTTTGAATTTAATTTAGATAATTTATTTAAATAAGATATTTCTTTTCATTTCTATCATTAGAAATTCCATAAAGTTGTGTATATACGAATTCTTTAACTTCATTAGTTGAAAATGAATCATTTAAAACTTCATTTAAATATTTTTTTAGTTTCATCTAATTTATTTTTGAGATGCTTTAAGTCTAGCAAGTTCAATTTTTAGCTTGTATAGTATATTCATCACTTTTTTTGTTTTTGAAATATTTACTAAATCACTTTCTAATTTTTTTCTATATTTTTGTAGTATCATAATTTTTAGCCGCTTTTTCAAAATCTTCTTTTGTTCCTGCCATTCCTAAAGTTGTAGCTATTAAAGCTGTAAGTATTAATAATTTTTTCTTCATTTTTATTACCTTAAGTATTTTGTACTTCCCTTTCTTTTTTACTATAATTCATTATACTACATTTAATCAATAGTGTAAACATTTCTAATATAGTTCTAATGGAAAGAAAAATATTAATCTATTTTTTTATACTTTTTAAAAAAATAAATTTAGTACTATTAAAAACTAGTATTAACAGTACTTGTGCAGATAAAACTTCATAATTAGCATAAATTCCTAAAAATTCTAAGGTTAAAAAAATTATTTATAATAGTTACGGGAATATATCCAACAACTTGTAACATATGTACACTTACTCCTAACATTTTAAAAAGCTAAAATATATATTAAATAAGTAAGTATAGTAAATAAATTATATACTTTTATCTTATCTGTTATTAAAGTTAATATTATAGCAACTATTATTAAGATTGAAAAAGCTAAAAGTAAACCTAATATTAAATTCTTTGTTGTAATAAAATGGTATTATCCCTGCATAAAATAATATAGTTTCTGCTCCTTCTCTAAAAACAGCAAGAAAACTTAATAAAAACAAAAGAAATAAAACTACCACTGTTTATAGCCTTATCAACATTATTCTTAATATATTCATTCCAAGATTTAACATTTGATTTTGAATGTAACCAAAGACCTACTATAATCATTACAAAAACAGCAAATATACCAACAAAAAGCTTCTAAAATTTCTCTATTAGTAGCCGAAGTTATAACAGGGAATAATCTAGTTAATACAAAAGATACTGCTATACTTGTAATAATACCAAATATTGAACCTAACCATATATATTTAATACCTTTTTATACCCTATAGCCTTTAAACTAGATACAATAGCAATAATTATAACTAATGCTTCAAGGCCCTCACGCAAAAAGTATTAAAGATGCATCTACAAAAAGTATACTCAGATGTTGTATCAATTTTTGATAAATCACTTATTATACTATCTAACTTTTGATAATCAGCTTTTACCATAATTACTGGTATTTCTGTCTCAATCTTAGTATATAAAGAACTATTACGCGTTTGAACGTCACCTTCTAACACTTGGCCATATTTCAATGAATTTTTAATACTAAATTTAGCTTTATCTAATTCCTGTTTTTTTCAAAATATTCTCGAGCTTTTTTTAATAAATTAACAGCATCTTTCAAAGTTACATTTTCTTTTTGTTCTAATTTTTACCCTCCAAATAATCATCAACATATCTCTTTAGATCATTAAAAGTAGAATATGTCTCATCTCTATTAAAAAGGTATAGTCTCTATATTAACTCTTAAAAAGAAAGTAGTGTTTCTATTTTTCCCATAATAATTTTCTATCGTTATCTCTTATATAACTCTCATTTTTAGCCCATACTTTATTAAATTCTATATATTCATTTTTAATAGTATCTATATCATCATTTTTATTGAACTTTTCCATTTTATTTAAAAAGGTAAAAATTTTTATTTTAAACTTATTTTTAGCATCTTCTAAATCTATTGGATTAGCCTTTTTCTAATAATAATAAGTCATTCGTTATTTCTTTTTAATCTATTCTTATCCAGATTCTCTAAATCATTTAATTTATGTAATATAGTTTTAGTTTCTGAAAAATTTAGAACTTTCATCATCTTTTTCTAAATCAGTTTTTAAACTCTAACATATATTTTTAGCTTTTTTTCTTTATCATTTTTCTTCTAAACTTATTGTTGCATCTGTAATCTTTACATAATAATTTGTATAACTCTTATAACTTAAAAGATAACGTACTTAAAAATATTAAAACTATTAAACAAAATTTATTCAAAATAAACTTTGACCAAGATATTCTCCTTTCTCTACACCCGGTAGAATAGCAAATATCCCGCTTCCTATATGTTTAATATATTCATTAAGTTTATCATCTGCTCCTAGCATATTTTGTATTTTTAATAAATTGTTCTGGATCCTTTTGAAATGAAAATAAATAATAAACCAGTATCAAATTGCCCTGTGCCTTCAACAACTCCATCTGCATATGAAAATGCACGTCTAAGTATTTTTGAATTTGCTTTTTCTTGCTAAAAAAATACATGTGAATCTAATGGTAGTTTTGACATATCTACGTTGGAAAATTCATTATTACTCCCAAAAGCTGCCCCACTTTTTATATCTTCCGAAAAGTATTTTTCTTGTTCTTGAAGATTAGTTCTATCCCACGTATCTAAAAACATTTGAATTTTTTTCTAACAATTAAAAAGTTCCATCTTTAAACCAATTATTTCCATCATACCAAATTTCTTTATCAAATTCTGATTTTTCTTGGATTAACTGTACCATCTTTAAACCCAAATAAATTTCTAGGCGTTTCCTTACTTTTTAGGTAAAAATCCAGATTGTGCCCACTTAAGACTAATACTTCCTCTTGCTTTTTCTAACTAAATTTCTTACTGCATGAAATGCAACTTGAGGATCATCTGCACAAACTTGTATACAAATATCTCCACCTGTTAACTCCTCTTTTTAATTGATCTTTTAGGGAAAATGTGGTAACTCCTTAAATTCAGGAATTATCTTTTTATCTAAGCCTAATTTTTTTCAAAAAGATAAACCTAATCCAAAAGTTATACTTAAATTATTAGGTCCTTGATCAATACTTTCACCAGTATCCTTAGGTGGTAAGAAATGATTAGAAAGTTCTGGCTCTACAATTTCTCCATTTACTAATTTAGAAGAATAATCCGTCCAAAATTTAAACATTTCTCTAACATTTTTTCCTTTATCCATATTATCTAAGTTAAGAACAGCAAAATATACATATTTTTGAGCAGGAGTTGTAATTCCTGCTTGATGCTTACCATAAAACTCTATTTTTTTCACCTTCTAGTTCCTTTTATATTATTATATGAATTTAAGCCAATTATTCTAAAAATGCAATAGTAACTCCAGCACCAAATATAGCTATATTTTTTTAAAAATTAATTTATTTACCACAAATACTCACTCCTAATTTTTAAAATCTAAAACTTTTTCCTAATTGTGCTAAAGGTTCTCCTAATTTTGTTACTGCCTCAGATAATAATCTAGTATCTTCATTACTTAATTCAGTATATGATTTATAAATTTTTATCATCAACCATATACTTATCAAGTAGACTATTAACTTCCTTAAATCTCATATTTAATTCTTCAACAAGCTTTGAATCAACTTTTTCAAGTTTAGATTTAAATATTTCAAATATTTTTCTGCCCTTCAATATTTGCTCTAAAATCATAAAGATCTGTATGAGAATAAATCTCTTCTTCTCCTGTTATCTTAGATGTAGAAACTTCATTTAATAAATCAACTGCACCTGTAATCATAATATCTGGTGTTACCTCCACAGTTTTAATTTTAGCCAATAATTCTTTAATATCATTAACTAAATAATCAGCATATTTTTCAGTTCCTTTTGTTGTATTTTCTATCCATAAAATTTGTTCTATTTTATGAAATCCACGCCATCCTTCTTCAGTATTATTTTCTTCTTTTAAAATCAACTAGTCTAAAATCTATATTTACATCAGACTCTCCAAAGCTTTCTGCTATTGGCTCACTTCTTTCATAAGCCATACGTATTAAAGGATACATAGCTTTTTCTAAATTACCCGATTTTAAAACTTCAGAAAATTTTTCTGTATCTTTTAAAAGCATATTAATTTGTTCTTCTACAAATTCTTTTATACTCATTAGTTTCTTTACTTAAATCTAATTTATTTTCACTAACTTCAATTTGAGTATTATCATTATTCAATTTATTTTTTCTCCACATGATGTTAAAATAAAAGTACAAGCTATTAATGCTAATGCAATTTTTCATTATTACCTCAAAATTTGATTTTTACTTATTGATTATACCCATATTTTTTTGAAATTGTAAAGAAAAATATTTTTTTATACAAAAATACTTTGGTAGACAAAGTATTTTTGGCGTATATTAAAAAGGATTACCTCTAATTAGAAATAATCCTTTAATTTTTATGATTTTTATTAAATACTATATCTATAGGACATCCTTCAAAACCAAAATATTCTCTTAAATTATTCTCTATATATCTCTTATATGAAAAATGTACTAAGTCTGGGTTATTAGCAAAAATACAAAATCTTGGTGGAGCTTGACCTATTTGAGTTCCATAATTAATCTTAACAGATCTTCCTTTTCTTGTAGGAACTGGATTTTTAGCCATCAATTCCTCCAACACTTGATTAAGTAGACCTGTTGATATTTTTCTTATTATATTCTTCATCTATATATTTAACTTGATCTATTATATTTATAGTTCTTTTTACCAGTTAAAGCAGATATTGTAACTATAGGAACATAATCCAAGAATGGAAGATCTGCTTTTTACAAGATCTGTAAATTCCTTAACTGTTTTATTATCTTTTTCTATTAAATCCCATTTATTAATAGCTATTATCATAGGGTTTTTCTTCATAAATTAAACCTGCTATTCTTTTTATCTTGCTCTGTTAATAATTCAGTTGCATCAAGCATAAGAACACATACATTAGCCCTTTGTATAGCTTTTTATTGCTCTTAATACAGAATAATATTCTATATCATCTTCAACCTTAGATTTTTTTCCTAATTCCTGCAGTATCTATTATAGTATATAAATCACCATTATATTTTAAAACTTGAATCTATAGAATCACGTGTTGTTCCTGCTATATCACTTACTATATTTCTTTCTTTATTAAGTATTTTATTTACAAAAGATGATTTTTCCTGCATTAGGACGTCCTAAAACAGCTATTGCTAAACCTTCCTCTTCCTTTTTCATAATTTACGGGAATTTATCAACAGCTGCATCTAAAAAGATCTCCAAGATTAACTTTATGCTCTGCTGATATTGCTATAACATCTTCAAATCCTAAAGAATAAAAATTCAAACATGTTATCTTTTTCTTTCATATAGTTATCTATCTTATTAACGGCAACTACTACTTTTTATTTTGTTTTCTTAATATACTGCTATATCTTCATCAACAGCTGTTATACCAGCTTTTTCCATCTACAAGAAAAATTATTGAATCAGCTTCATCTATAGCAACTTTAGCTTGATCTTTTAACTTTTTTGCATAATGTAATCATTACTACGTGGTTCAAGTCCTCCAGTATCTACTAATAGGAACTTTTTACCTGACCATTCTGTTTCTCTATATAGTCTATCACGAGTTACTCCTCTTCATTTTTAACTATAGATAATCTATCACCTATAAGCTTATTAAAAAGTGTAGACTTCCCTACGTTAGGTCTTCCGACTATTGCTACTATCATCACTACCTCCTATCATAATTTAATTATTATTATATCATTAATTCTTTTCTAAAGAATCTATCAATTCATTATTTATTAAAATTTTAACACTTACACGCTCATTATACATTTTTTTCTAATACTTCTATACTATTTTCAAAAATGCATCCATATCTTTTAGATTTTTGAATAATCATAATCTAATAAATATATACTTTTTCAATATATTCAACTATACCTGCTTCATTTATTGCAAGTTTTGCACATTTTGCATAATTTCTAATTAATCCCCCTGCTCCTAATTTAATACCCCCAAAAATATCTAGTTGCAATAATAACAACATTTGAAACATCTAACCTAGTTATTATTTCTGCCATGGGTTTTACCTGCAGTATTTAGAGGTTCTCCACAATCATTATACTTAAAATATTCTTGACCATTTTCTATTACTTTATAAGCATATACATTATAGAGTTGCATCTGGATGTATAGTATTTATATAATCTATATACATTTGTGCATCTTGAACTGTACTTACAGGCTTAATATGTCCTAAAAATTTAGATTTTTCTATAAACTCTATAGTTAATTCTCTACTTACAGTTTTCATAAAATTCCAAACCAATAAAATATAGCATTAGAAATACCTATAAATATATTAAATTTATCTAAGAAATATATATAGGCAAACAGTATAATAATATAATAATTGTTAAGAGTTAATAATATTCTTTTGTAAATTAATATCAGAATAAAAAGTATTAAATTAGAAAAATCTGAATGTAATCCTATAGGTAAAATTTCTATAAGTAATAAAGATAAACTCATAAAAATATTCTTAAAAAGATATTTAACAATTTGCTTATTAAAACTTCGTTAGAAATTATTAATCCTATATATTTACACGCCAATAAAGACAATACAATTAATATAATATATATAACGAAATTTGATAATGTAATAAGTATTCTTGCTTTATTTGCATTTTTAGAAATTTTAAAATTATAATTTAATCTGTTTTGCGGGAATATAATTATAGAAATCTAATAATCAAAAATTATTAAAAAATAAGGCATCTTCTTTCCTAATTTGTCTTAAAGGATTAAGACTAGATGTCTTATAATAAAGTATTTCATCATCACCTAAAAATATGCTATATAAGATTTAAAAACATTTCTTAAGGTTATTATTAATGCATAAGATATAAGTATACCTATAGTTTGAATTATAAAATGTATATTAGAAAAATATATTATGCAAGCTATTATTATACTTAATATTATAAAGGCTAAGTCCAATTTATCAAATTTTTAGTCATTACTTGATGCCTCTATTAAAAGATCTAAAGTTTGAGAGTAACTATATCCCCTACTTAAAGTTGATTTAGGTAATAATGAATTTTTTTAGTCATACCTGGTAAAGTATTAATTTCTAAAAAGTATGCCTTATTATCTACTAAAATATAGTCTACTCTTGCATATCCTTTACATTTTAATGATTTATATACTTTTTTAGTAAAATCATCTATTTCATTTTGTAATTCTTTTTCAAATTCATGAACATATTCAAGAGCACCACCATTTTCATATTTCGATTTATAATCAAAAGTGTCTTTAAGTGGTTCTATTAAAAGAGTAGGAAATACTTCACCTTTAATTATTGGTACAGATATCTCTACACCTGTCATTACTCTTTCAACTAAAAGCTTCATCATCTATTAAAAATATTTCCTCAAGCCCTTTTTTTCAAATTCTGTTTGATTAGAAGCAAAATTAATACCTATACTTGAACCTCCACTATTAGGTTTAAGTATTACTTTCTCTCAAGATTCAAATCAGAAAAATTTAAAAATTTCGCCTTTTTATACTTATTCCATCAATTACTCTTACACCACTATTTTTTTAACTATTAATTTAGATATATTTTTTATCCATAGACATAGCACTTGATAGTACTCACATCCTGAATAAGGTATATTCATAGTATCTAATATTGCTTGAACACGTCCATCTTCTCCAAATATACCATGTAAAGCTATATATACAAAGTCTATATTCATATCTCTTAATTTAAATATATCTTCTGCCTTTTTCTAATTCAAGTCCTACAACATCATATTTATTCTTATCTAGATTATTAATTATTTCCTTACCTGTATTTATAGAAACTTCTCTTTCACTTGATATTCCACCATAAACTACTGCAACTCTCATTAATCTATCACCTTTTCATAGCATCTACCACAGGTTGAAAAGCTATTCTATTTTTCTTCATTAAGATTCATTAATGTTTCATGCATTTCTAAAAATATATTTAGATTTTTTTCTTTCATATTCGATAAATCTTTCTCCTTCAACTTTTTTTAATATTCAAAAAGTCTATATCTTCATTTATCACATCACAAAAATTTGTCTATACCCGTCTGTTTTCAATAAAGTATATGCCTCCTTACTTGGATTAAGTATGATAAATTTTTTTGAGATTTTTTTGAGTTTTTAAATCTACTACAAATTTAGCAACTAAACCTAAAAAGTAGAATCCATATATTCAAGTTCTGACATTTCAAAACTCAAAGTTTTAATATCTTTAAATATACTTTCTATATAATCAGATAAAATTTTAGAATTTTTCATAGTAGCTTTTTCCTATTATTTTTAAATATATATCTTCCATCTAGGTTAATATATTTAAATTCATTATTCATATTTAACTACCTCACTTTATGTTATTAAATTCATATTTTTTCTCCACAAAAACTACAAACTATTTCTATATTTCCATCTTCTTTTATCATATCTTCCAACTCTTTAGTAGACACCGCACTCATTAAAAGCTCTTGCCATATATTCTTTATTACAATCACACTCAAATTTAATTTCATTTGTATCTAATATTTTAATATCCTCAATTTTTAGGTAATTTATTATAAGGAAGGCCCTTATACTTATTTTCATTTTCAAATAATTCTATATCATTTTCAAAAAAATTAAATGAGCTATTCTTTCTAAAGAAAAAAATTATGTTCTAACATTTTTAGTTATAGAAGTTAATCTATTTAATTTTTTTCTAAAACAAAATTAAATACTTCTTCATCTCCATTAGGTAATAACTGTATCAATAATCCTGAACTTCTTGAAAAATTTGTATTCTCATCATAACTAACAGAAGTAATTAATATAGACTTAGTTTGAGCTGACATTTCATAATATTCATTCATTGCAAGCTCTAATAAATTATCCTTAATTTTAAATACAGAATTATAAGGATTTTTTAAACCGTAATCTATCATAATTTGTAATGTTCCATCATTTAAAGAATAAAAGTTTATTTATTTCATCTTTATCATTATTTTTTTATTGCATCTAAAAAGTTTAAAATGTTTTTCTTCATCTATATTTACTTTTACAGCAACATTTGCATTAGAAGTCGTTTTAGCTATTACACTACTTAAAGATCCTTCAGTTTTTTAAAGTAATACTTGAACGTGTATTACTAGATTTAATATCTTGTGCTAATATAGCTGCCAATGTTGTTAACTTAGCTATTCTTTCTGAATAAATTAAATCTGGTTTTTATTCTTTCAAATACTTCCTTAACTAAATCTGTTGTATCTAATATTTCAAATTTTAAACTTTTTACTTATTCCACGTAATATCATTTTATACTCCATTCATATTTGTTAATGTTGAGAAATATGATCCAAAATATATCATCAATATTTTCTTTTCTTAATAATATTTTTATAACTATCTCCACTTTTTCCATTAAAAATTGGCTCAATATTGTTTTTTAGGTAAATTAGGTTTTTCAATATATTTGATAATGATTCTGATATATTTATATTTTTTTCTCCATTAAATGTCTTTTCTAAATATATCCTTATATACTAAATTAAAAATGTTTGCTACATCTATATTTGTTATATTAACATTTACTACTATACTTCCATCTTCTCTAGTAGTACTATTTTCTACTTTATATTCCATATTTGAAAATAAGGCTTCTATAAACAGTTGTTTAGATTCATTATCAGATTTGATTAAAGCAGAATCCAATAATTCTGGATTTATCAAATACTTTTTAGATTCTTCTAAATTATATTGCTTAACATCACCTAAAAATTTATTCACTACTCCTTCAGGACTTTGCCTACAAGAGAAGAGAAATATGAAAACTTATAAAAATCAAAAATCTTTTCATAGTCACCTCACCTTTTTATTTACTCATACTATTATACAACAATTTATCTTAAAAGTATACCATAAAAGAAAAAGTATTATATCTTTTTATAAATTTAAAAAGGAACTATGTCTTATTAAATAAGACATAATTCCTTAAGTAATATTTTTATTTTAACATTTTATTTAATACTGTAAAGTATTTCTAAAACTTCTTTTTTTCAAATACTTCTAATTTTTTTCTTTTGAAACTGATTCAACATTATCTTTAACATAAATATATAATTTAATTTTTGGTTCAGTTCCAGATGGTCTTAATGTATACCAACTTCCATCTTCATAAGCAAATTTAATAGCATCTGTTTTTCTATATCAATTTTTGATTTTTCTCCAGTAATTAAATTTGTTTTTCTTGAACATTATAGTCTGTTATTTCAACAAGTTTAGTTCCTTTAATTTCTCTAGGAATATATTTCTAAATTCAACCATCATTCTTTTAATTCTCTTTTGACCTTCTAAACCTTCAAGAACAACAGATATTCCTTTTTCTTTATAGTATCCAAACTCTTCAAAATAATTCTTTTTAATACATCTATTAAAGTTTTTCCTTGCTTTTTATAATATGCTGCCATTTCAGTTAACATAAGAGCAGAACTTACTCCATCTTTATCTCTTAAGAATGTACCTATGTTATATCCTATACTTTCTTCATATCCAAAAATATAATTTTTCTTTTTGAAACTTCATATTGATTAGCTATAGCACAAATATTTTTAAATCCTGTTAATACATTTATCACTTCTATTCCATATTTATTTGCTACAGCTTGCCCCATTTCTCCAGTAACTATAGATTTAACTATAACTGGATTACTTAGGAATATATATCTTGCATAGTTGAAACTATATAATTTATTAAAAGAACTCCTGTTTGATTACCGTTTAAAAGCTACTATTTTCACCTTTATGCATTACTTCAACAGCTAATCTATCACAATCAGGATCTGTCGCTATTAAAATATCTGCATCAACGCTATGTGCTAATTTTTCAGAATATTCAAAAGCTTTTAAATCTTCTGGATTAGGATAAACAAGTGTTGGGAAAGTTCCATCTGGTAATTCTTGTTCCTTAACTACATATACATTTTTATATCCTTTTCTTTCAAGAACTGTTCTTACAGGTACATTTCCAGCTCCATTTAAAGGAGTATACACAAGTTTAATACTCATATCTAATTCATCACTTGTTCTTAAAGATGTATTCATAACTTCAGTATAAAATGCTTCATCAACTTCTTTACCTATTATTTTTAATAGTCCCTTTTTCTATAGCTTCTTCACGTGTTAAATTTACATAAGTATCAAATATATCAAGTTTAGCTATTTCATTAAATACTGCATCTGAAATATTTGATTTTTATTTGTGAGCCTTCTTCCCAATAAACCTTATATCCATTATAATCTTTAGGATTATGGCTTGCTGTTATATTTATACCAGATATACATTTATAGTATCTAATAGTATATGAAAGTTCTGGAGTTGGTCTTAAACTTTCAAAAGATAAGCTTTTAATTCCGTTGTTGCCATTACTAAAGCAGCCAATTCTGCAAATTCTGGAGAAAATATTCTACAATCATGTGCAAAAGCAACACCTTTATCCATTGCTTCTTGTCCGAAACTTTTTAATAACATTAGCTAAAGCTTGAGTCGCACGAGCTATTACATATTTATTCATTCTATTAGTTCCTGCTCCAAGTTTCCCTCTTAATCCCTGCTGTTCCAAACTCCAATTCTTGATAGAATCTATCTTCAATTTCATCACTATCATTTGCTATTTTTCTCTAATTGTTTTTCTTAAATCTTGGTCTAAACCTTCATAATTTAACCACTCATTATATTTAGTCATATAATCCATTTTATCCTCCTTATAAATAACTAGCTGGATTTTTACATAATTTACACCTTTTCTAACCTCAAAGTATAAATTAGGTTCTTTTGTTATACTTTCTCTTCCCCAAAGTACCTATAACTTGTCCTTTTTGTAACTTTTGTTCCACTTGCAACTTTTACAGAAGCAAGATTTCCATAAACTGTTATAAAAGTACCGTGATCTATCATTATTACAGCTCCCAATCCTTTTTAATGAACCTGAATAAAGTACACTTCCTGTATCAGATGCTTTAACACTTTGTCCTAAACTTTCCTCTAATTTCTATTCCTTTACTTACTATACCTGGTCCTTTTTCTTCTCCATATCTTACAACTATATTCCCATTTATAGGCATAATAAATTGTCCTGTTCCTTTAACAACTTCAGGAATTTTTGTAATTGCTGTATTAGTATTATTAGAATTAGAAGAGGCATTTGTAGTGTTATTTTTAGCAGCATTAGCCTTAGCTGCTTGTTCTGCTCTTTTTCTAGCTTCTTCTTCTCTTTTCTTAGCAGCTGCTATAATAGCACTAATTTGTTGATTCAGTCTTTTTCTTTTCAGCTATTAAATTATCATTAGTTTTTTTCAATTTTTATTTTTCATTTTTAAGAGAACTTTGAATATACTGTAAATTTTTAATAGCATGATCTTTTTATCTTTAGCTAATCTCAATTCTGATCTTTTTAGCTTCTAATTCTTTTTTTAGTTTTTTTCTACAGCTCTAGCCTTAGCTTCTTTTTTTCACTCTTAGCTTTTTCTTCATTTTTCTTTTTGTACTTCAACTTGTGATTTATATGATTCTATAGTTTTTTTATTTTATTTTGCTCTTGGCCTAATATTTTTATTTAAATCATGTTGTTTTTAGTGTTTTGAGCCGTATTTAAAGATTTAGTAACTACATTAGAGTTCAAAACCTTATTCCAAACTTTTATTTTATTTTTTTATAATTTGTTTTTACCTTCAGTAATTTTTTGAGTGCTATCTTCTATTTTCTTAATACTTTCATTTATTTCTTTTAGTACTCTTACCTATACTTTGTAAAAAGTGCTACATATTCTGCTTCTATAGCATCAAATTCTTTTTTGTAATTTATTTATTAAAAGTATTAAGATTTTGCAATTTCCTTTTTTAACTACTGCTTCATCTTTTTGAGCTGTACTAATTTTTTTGTATTATTAGTATTAATTTTATTAGTATTAGCCTTAACTTGAGAATCAATTTGAGTAATTCTCTTTTGATTTTTCTATACTTGCAGAATTTGAAAAAGATAGTAATGAGAATATACTTAAAAATAGTATACTTTTCTTCATTTTAATCCTCCTTACCTGTTTCTTCAAATTCACTCGTATCAGTATTTGAATGTATCATATTTTTTTAATTTTTTTCTATTTCTGTTAACTCTTCAACGTCTCTTATTTCTTCTTTAGCTTCATTAACATTCTCTTCTTCTACAGTTTCTTCAACTTGTTCAAAAAGCTTCTTCTATTTCTTCAGCTTCTAATTTATATAATTTTTTTCATAATAAGATATTCTAAAAGTATTTACCTAATAAAAACATAATTAATAATTAAAGAAAGAAGTATAGTTAAAAGTATAACCACTAATAAAACTTGTATTTCTTGATTCATAGGTGCTATTTGTACATCTTCACCAAAAAGCAGTTCTAACTAATCCTATAGCATTTTTCTCTTATATATGTATATGCAAAATAACTTATCGCACCTGATATTAATATATTAACAACTGACTCAACAAAGAAAGTAGTTCTAATAAATAATTTAGATTTACCCTTTATTAAATTACTGTATATTTCAGTTTTTCTTGTCTTAACATTAGATATAGATATAGTATATATCATAATAAATGCAAATACTGCTAAAGATATACTTGCATATTTAATAAATGAATCAAGTCCATTACTAAAATTAAATGTTTGAGTTATTACATCTTCTCTTAAATCAATAGAACTTACTTCACTTAAAGACTCTAAATCTACTCTTAAATTATCTACATTAGTTCCTTTTTATATATAGAAAATAAGAATCTTCTAAAGGATTATCTTCACTACTTAATTCAACATTTAATTCTTTGGCAATGTTATCAAGTGCTGTTTGCTTTAGAAACATATTCTATAGATGCTATCCCTTCTAAATTTTTTTAACCTTATTTTTCAAATTCCGTTCTCTTTTCATCATCTAAATTATTTACATATATTATAGCTTGATTTGAACTTTCTGCCTTAATTCTATATATATTAAGATTTATAGCTCCAAATAAAAAAACATATTTATTAATGTAAAAATTAAAAACTAATGATATCAATGAAGAAAAGAAAAGTCCCCAATTCTGTCTTTTTATATTATCCCAAAACCCCTCTTATCAACTTATTCAACATTTTTCCTCCTGAAACTATATGTTTTTAAGAACTAATTCCACTAAATTATCAGCTCTTAAACCATATTTATCTAACATAACATTTCCATCAGCACTTTGACCAAATATATCATTTTATTCCATGTCTAATAACTTTTACAGGATTTACTGATGAAAGATACTCACTAACTGCACTTCCTAACTCCACCTATAACTGAATGTTCCTCACTAGTTATAACTAATTTACATTCACGTGCTGCTTTTTAAAAACTACTTCTTCATCTAAAGGTTTGATTGTAGACATATTTATTACTCTTACACTTATACCTTTATCTTTTAATATTTCTTGTGCTTTTTAAAGCTTCCCTACTAAAAGTCCTGTTGCTATAATAGCTACATCTGTTCCTTCAGTTAAAGTACTAGCTTTACCCTATTTCAAATTTATAATCTTCTGTATATATATCAGCAACTGGTAATCTCCCCAATCTAACATATACTGGACCTTCATATTCTGCTGCAGCAAAAATAATTTTTTTCTGTTTCCATTGCATCTGCTGGTTGTAGAACGACCATACCAGGTATAGCACGCATTAAAGCTATATCTTCAACTGATTGATGTGATCCTCCATCTTCACCTAATGATATTCCTGCATGTGTAGGACAAATTTTAACATTTAATTTAGGATATGCTACTGAGTTTTCTTATTTGATCAAAAGCACGTCCTGCTGCAAACATAGCAAAAGTTGATGCAAATGGTATTTTACCAGTACTTGCAAGTCCTGCAGATGTTCCTATTAAATTCGCTTCTGCTATACCCTACATTAATATGTCTTTGCGGAAATTCTTTTTTTGAAAAAAAGTTGTCATAGTTGATTTAGATAAATCAGCCTCCAATACTACAACTTTATCATTTTTCTTTACCTAATTTTTACTAACGCCTCTCCATAGGCTTGTCTTGTAGCTTTCATATTATCCTCCTATTTTAATTCTTCCATAGCTTTTTCAAATTCTTCTTTATTAGGTGCTTTACCATGCCAACCTGCATTATTTTCCATAAATGAAAACACCTTTACCTTTAACTGTTTTTTGCTATAATAACTGTTGGTTTACCTTTAGTATTACGAGCTTCCTCTAAAGCTTTTTATAATTTCTTCAAAAATTATGACCATCAATATTAATTACATGCCAATTAAATGATTTAAATTTATCAGTTAAAGGTTCAACAGGCATTACTTTTAGATACATTACCATCTATTTGTAAGTCATTTGAATCAACTATAGCAACTAAATTATCTAAACCAAAAATGAGGTGCAGACATAAATGCTTCCCAAACTTGTCCTTCTTGTAATTCTCCATCTCCCTAATATTGCATATACTCTAAAATTATCATTTGAAATTTTTGCTGATATTGCCATTCCTTGAGCTGCTGATAAACCTTGACCTAAAGAACCTGTAGACATATCTATTCCAGGTAATTTTTTTAAGATCTGGATGTCCTTGAAGAGGTGATCCAAATTTTTCTTAATTCTGTTACTAAAGATTTATCTACATAACCTTTTTCCATTAAAGTTGCATATATTGCAGGAGCAGCATGACCTTTTAGATAATACAAATCTATCTCTTTTTAGGTGCTCTTGCATCAGTTGGATCTAAATTCATTTCTTCAAAAATATAGAACTGTTAATAAATCTGCTATAGAAAGTGATCCTCCAGGATGTCCAGATTTTTGCATGATATACCATTTCCACAATATTTCTTCTAATTTTTTGAAATTTCTTTTAATTCTAAAATTTCCATAAATTCCTCCTATATTTTCACTTTTTAAACAATAACAAATAAATGATATAACTAAAAATACTAAAGCAACAAATAATGTTGAAATTATACCATATTTAGTTGCGCCTCCATTAATAGTCCCCACTGTTAATAATAATGTTGTTGTAACAATTTGAACAAGCATAGCAAGCTTTAAGAATAATCCTTGTATCCCAAACATCATTCCTTCTATTCTTAAGTTATCTCTTTCATATATCTTATTAGAAATTTCACTTAGCATTGCTGGTGGAAAAATAAAGGCTGACCCACTTACACCCATACCAACAATAACAAAAAGAAAGATAAAATATATATATATTTTGTTCTCCAAATAATATTAATAAAACTGTACCTAAAAATATCAATAATAAATCTAATAACATAATTTGTTTATACTCATATTTTTCACATAATTTTTGTAATAGGGAAAAAAATATAGCTGAAACCAAGAAAAAGTAAAAGCTGTTGGTATCATAGAAGCCCTTTTTCTGGTTGCCCTAATATTCCCGTAACATAATATATTATAGAATTACGTATTATATTAAATCCAGAAAAGAAAAAGAAAAATCCTATAAAAATATAGTAATATTTCTTTATTTTTTAGGTATGAAAGTGATTTAGAAAAATGCAATATGTTCATTATTATCTACTGCATTTGCATTTTTGTTTCTTTTTACACCTATTATAGAAATCAGAACAAATATTCCTGAAATAACAGAAAATATTGTAACCATAATACGCATAGCTAAATCAAAAACTATAACCTTTTTATTAAAATATCTAGTACCAAAGAACTAAATATTAAAGGTATAGCTGTAAAAACTAATCTAAATACAGATTGTATTGTTGATAAATTCAATCTTTCTTTTTTTACTAGAAGATAAATCTGCAAGAAGTGCATTATATGGACCTCCTACTAATGTATATCCTGTAAAATATACACTACCAACAACTGATAAGTATATAGTTGAAATTACAACTGAATTACTTATTGGAAAGAAAAATAGTATAGTTGAAACAACTAGAGGAAGCAATCCAACTAACATATATAAAGATCTTCTTCCAAACTTAGATCTCGAATTATCTGAAAGATAACCTACCAAAAGGATCTGTAATAGCATCAACTAAACGCATTATAGAAAGCTAAAACAAGCATAGATACAGGAATTATAGGTTTAATTCCGTATTTTTCTATAGTAGTTGATGAAGGTAGATAAAAAGTATTGTACCCACTGATTAAATATTTGATCTAACATGAAATATCCAACACCTAGACCATAAAAAAATATGTTGATTTATTTAATTTTTACTCATGTAGTCTCCTTTATTTGGTAATTTATTACATTATATTTTTAACATATTTTAATTGAAATTCAAAAAGTTTTGAATTGAATTAGTATATTCCCATTTATACTGAAGATATATCCTTACATGTTGTCCTTTTTCTAAAAGCTTTTAAACTGTGGCTTAATAATATCTTCACCATTTAATATTCTAGATTTTAATTTTTCATATTCATCATTTATTATATAATATGGCGTTACTTCATCTTTTTCTGATTGTAATATTAATGTAGGTACTAATCCTAATATTACAGATAATCTTAATTTATATAACATATCATCTATTCTACGATTAAATATAGAATGTATATATTCTACAAAATCTAGGTATTTTTTTATTTTTACCAATTTTTGAATTTATAAGTAGTATTTGTTTTACATTTGATACAGGAGAATCAAGTATCAATTTTTTTCTATACATATATCTTCATTTTTCAATTCCTCTTTATATAAATAAGGAACTAAAAGCTGAACCCATACCACCTTGAGAAAATCCATAAAGAATAAAATTCTTAGTATCAAATTTTTCCTTTAACATTTTTAACTGTATTAAATATGTCTCTTGCAAAATAATAACCAAAAAGCTGTCCTTGACTCATCTGATTTTTCCTGAATTTCTTAAATCTGGTAAAAATATATTATATTTATCATCTAATTGCATATCTTTAAAAAGTTGTAAAAAAACTTCAAACTAAATATTCTATTGTTATTTCTTCCATGTGATATAATTATAGTTTTAGTAGCACCTTCAACAGGTATATACCAACCAAATAAATTTATATCATCAGATTTATACTCTATCTCAAAAATCCATATCAAAAGAACTAGGAGAGTATTTACCACATATAAATCTATTTTTACTTTTTCATTACATCATTAAGTGATTTTTTTCTAAAGAAACTCTTTTATATAGTTCTATTTTTATTTATAAATAGTTTTTGTTAACCCAAACATCAATTTTTCCCCTTTCAAATATACTACATTTAATTTTTCTTTATCTTTTTAACAATTCATATAATAAAAAGCGTTTTTCAATTTTTATCTTATGACTTAAAAACATCTATGTCCTTCCAATTAACAAAATAGGAAAATGCTTATCTTTAAGACTTTTTAATTAAAGATCTTCCTCTATCATTCATAGCAAGTACTCTAACATACTCTATTTCTGATTTTTATCTATATCTTCTTTTTGTATATCAAGTAAAAAGATTTAAGATTAATCTTTTTAATTCTATTTTTGCTTATATTTTTAGAAAGCATCTTATCAAAAAAATTCTTCACTAGTATCAACCATTAAATTTTTATATATTCTATTATATATACTATCATTATAATCATATACTTTTATTATTTCATTCTTTGATTTAACATTGAATATATATCTAAAAATTTCAAAAATCTTTTTCATCAATACTTTTTAAAATTAATATTTTTTTAGCATCCAAAAATCCTTTTTAGTATTATTAGGAATTAATTCATTTATATCATATTTATTATAATTTTTCTAATAAAACTTGCTGAGGCTATATTTCCAATTACTTCCTCTCCATTATATTCAACATTTTTCTTTTTAATAGGATAATATTTCAATTTCATTGAATTTTTCTATTATAGATTTAATATATGATATAGCTAATATATTATTAGATTTATACCAATTTTCATATCCAAATTCTTGAAGAATTTTTCTGATGCGAACTTGTATAGCTAAATCCCTGTTTTTGTAATTCTTTTAATTTTAATAAATAATTCTCTGTTTTTGCAATTCTATTACTTCAATAAAACTTTTTAAATTATCACTTTCTACTCCAAAAACTTGAACTTCAACTCCAAGCAACTCTAAAATTTTAGTTGAAAAATTGCAAAAAAACTTCTGCATTCTGTATAGAATAATAACAAGGAAGCTCAACTACTAAATCATATCCATTTTTCTATAGCATAACTGATTTCTCAAATTTATTCAAAATAGAAACTTCTCCTCTTTGTACAAAATTACCACTAATAACTGCTACCTTAATATTGGGCTGCATTTCAATAATTTTATCTATTTGATATTTATGTCCATTATGAAACGGATTAAATTCAGCAACTACACCTATATTCATATTTTTTTAGCATAACCACCTCCATTGTATATAGTATACCAAAAAGGAAAAATTAAACTAAAAAGGAATTTTAATTAAAATAAAAGAGGACTAAAGTCCCCTATTATTCATGTATCTGATCACAATGACACGTTGTGCAATTATGATCTACTATATCACATTTAATTTTAGTTTTAATATAGTGCATTATCATATCTTTGCTTGGAACTCCTTCTGTTATTAAAAAGTAAGTTTTTCTCCCAAAGTCCATCTTCTGCTTCTATATTTTTTTAAATTCTTTTTTATTAATCTTGATGTAGAACTTTTATAAGCATTAATAAACTTAGAAATTTCACTTTTTAGGGTGAGCTTTAAAATTTGATATGCATATGATCTACTTCATAACTATAGTCATAAATCTCTATTAAATAAGGTTTAGACAATTGTTTGAATTTTTCTATATTGAAATTTGCTATTTCATCATTAAATATTGGCATTCTATTTTTGTAACTAATACCAATTGATAATATAAAGCAAAATACAGAATGATTATTTCCATATATTTCCATTTTAATTTTTCCTTTACTAATAATGTGGCTAACAATTTTTTTATTATCATAAGCATAAGCTCCTCCGATAACTACAGAATCCAAAAGGATTCTTAGGAATATTAACCTTAACATTAACGCTATTTTCTATTAATTTATCAAAATTTTTAATTAAAGAACCCCTCCAGTTAAAATTATACCATTATCTAATATATCAGATGATAATTCTGGAGGACATTTTACTTAAAACTTCTCTAACAGATCCTAATATATCTTTAAGTGAAACTATTATAGCTTCTTGAATTTCATTAGAAGATATACTTTTTTCAACAGGACTCTTAGTAGCTATATCTAAGCCTTTTATTATCATAGTTTCATTTTTCTGATTCTGGAACTTTTATAGCTGTAGCCAAGTAATATTTTTCAGCTGTTTTTTCCCCAATATTTATACCAAGATTATTTTTAACATATTTAACTATATCTTCATCTAATCTATTACCTGCTATTCTTATCGATTTAGAAACAACTATTTCATCAAGAGATAATATAGCAATATCAGTAGACCCTCCTCCTATATCAATTACTATATTCCCATTAGGATGTGATATATCAATACCTGTCCCCATAAGAGCAGCGCGTCCTTCTTCTATCAGAAAAATTCTTTTTAGCATCATCTATAGAATTAAATAAAGCACGTCTTTTCTACTGTCGTAACCTCAATAGGAACACATATTATTACCTCAGGTTTAAATAATGAATAGCCATAAAGCTTTTTTTCATAAATATAGAAAGCATTAAACGAGTAGAATCAAGATCTGATATTACACCATCTCTAAGTGGTTTTATTACTTCTATACTATCTGGATTTTTACCCAACATACTTCTTGCTTCTTTGCCAACAGCAACAACTTCACGAGTTTTTCTTATCTATAACTATAACTGATGGTTCATTAAGTACTATTTTTTCTTTTTGTTTATCATAAAAATAAAAATATTTGATGTACCTAAATCTATTGATATTTGTTTTTACTCTAAAAATTTAAAAATTTATTAAACATATTATATACTTAATAATTCTTTTTCTTTTTAGTTAATAATTCATCAATAGAAGCAATTACCTTATCAGTTAATTTTTGTATTTTTATCTTCAGTTTTGTTTTCAATTCATCTTCAGTTATTTCTGAATCTTTTTCTAATTTTCTAACTTTATTATTAAAATCTTTTTCTAATATTTCTTGCTGCTACCTTACCTTCTTCTGCTTCTTTTTTTAGCAAGTTTTACATATTCTTTTCTTCTTTCTTCAGTAAGTTCAGGTACTACAAGCCTAATAATTTTACCATCATTTGAAGGAGTGAATCCAATATTTGCTGCAAGTATAGCTTTTTCTATAGTTGGTATTAAAGATTTATCCCAAGGATCTATAACAAGTAATCTTGCTTCTGGAGCAGACACTGTTCCTACTTGATTTAAAGGTGACATTTTGACCATAATAATCAACTGTTACACCATCTATCATAGAAACATTAGCACGCCCAGCTCTAATATGTGAAAAATTGATTTTTGTACTCTCTAAAGTTTTTCCCATTTTTCTTCTAATTCTAATAATAATTCATCTAACTATATTTACTCCCTCTTTATTTATTATATACTTTCGTTCCTATATTTTTCTCCATTTACTAATTTATTCATATTACCTTCTTTTAAAGCATTGAATACAACTACTGGCATATTATTTTCTCTACATAAAGAAAGTGCAGTAGCATCCATAACTTGTAAATTTTGTGTTAATGCTTCAGTAAATGTATATCTTCATACTTAATGGCATCATCATATTCAGCTGGATCTTTATCATATATACCATCAACTTTAGTTCCCTTAGCTAATACATCTGCATTTATTTCTATAGCTCTCAATGCACCACCTGAATCTGTTGTAAAATATGGACTTCCAACACCTGCTGCAAATATTACAACTCTCCCTTTTTCTAAGTGTCTAATAGCACGTCTTCTAATATATGGTTCTGCAACTTGTGGCATAGATATTGCAGTTAAAACTCTTGTAGGAACTCCATATTTTTCTATCATTGTTTGAAGTGCAAGTGCATTCATAACTGTAGCAAGCATTCCCATTGTATCTCCTGTAGATCTATCCATTCCTGCTTTTTCACCAAGTTTTCCTCTGAATATATTTCCTCCACCTATTACTATTGCAAGTTCAGCACCTTGACTGTGTATTTGTTTTATTTGTTTTGCAAAACTATCTAAAACTTCATCTGAATATCCAAAATTTTTATCCCCTGCAAGTGCTTCACCACTTAATTTAAGTAATATTCTTTTTATACTTTAACATGAATTTCCTCCGATTTATTAAGAAAAGAGTTTAATAATATTAAACTCTTTCCAATATATCTATTTATTTTGAACTTGCTATTTGTGCTGCAACTTCTGCTGCAAAATCTGTTTCTTCTTTTTCTATTCCTTCTCCAACTTTAAATCTAAAGAATGAAATTATTTCAGCTGGTGCCATGAATTCTTTAATAGAAACTTTATCATCTCTTACATATTTTTTGTTCAAGTAATGTATTTTCTTCATAGAATTTTTCTCATTTTACCATCTAATATTTTTCAATTATAGCTGCTGGTTTACCTTCTTGCTCTAATTGATGTCTAGCTATTTCTTTTCTCTTTCTAAATCATCAGCAGTTACTTCTTCTCTTCTTAAGTAAGATGGATCCATAGCTGCTATATGCATTGCTACTCCATGAGCTTTTTCTATATTCTCATCAGTTTTTCACCTTTAACATTAACTAAAACTCCAATTTTACCACCCTAAGTGAATGTAGTTAACTACAAATCCTTCAGTTTCAACTAAAGCTAATCTTCTAATGTTTAAATTTTTCTCCTATTTTTAGCTATTAATTCAGTTAATTCAGATTCTACAGTTCCTCCATTTAAAGCTAATGCTTTTAATTCTTCTACTGTAGATGGTTTTTTTATCTAAAGCTAATTCAACTAAAGTATTACCAAAAGCTACGAAATCAGCATTTTTTTAGCAACGAAGTCAGTTTCAGAGTTAAATTCTAAAATTACTCCTACATTTCCTTTTTTCCACCAAATACTAATCCTTCTGCCGCTACTCTTCCTGATTTTTAGCTGCTTTAGCTATACCTTTTTCTCTTAACCAATCTATTGATTTTTCAATATTAGCATCATTTGCTTCTAAAGCTTTTTACAGTCAAGCATTCCTGCTCCTGTTCTTTCTCTTAATTCTTTATTTATTGCTGCAGATACTGCCATACTAATAACCTCCACTTTCTATTATTCTAATTCTTCTTTTTCAACTACGAAATTTTCTTCTAAAAACTTCAGCAGTTTCTAATTCAGTATTAGCAAATTCTTCTTGTCCTCCATTTGCCTCAACTACTGCATTTGAAATTACTCTTGCAAATAATTTAATTGATCTTATAGCATCATCATTTGCAGGTATTCTGTAAGTTACTAAATCTGGATCTACGTTACTATCTATTAAAGCTATAACTGGTATACCAAGTTTAGCCGCTTCTTCTAAAGCTAAGAATTCTTTTTGATATCAACTACGAATAAAGCTGCTGGTAATTTTTCCATTTCTTTAATTCCACCAACATTTTTGAAGTTTAGCCATTTCTTTTTCTTAAAAGAGCTGCTTCTTTTTTTAGTGTATGCTGTATCTAAAGTTCCATCAGCATCCATTGCTTCTAATTCTTTTTAATTTTTTTAACTCTTTTTGATAGTTTCAAGGTTAGTTAAAAGTCCTCCTAACCATCTTTTGGTTAACATAGAATCCACCACTTCTTTCAGCTTCTTCTTTCATTGCTTCTTGAGCTTGTTTCTTAGTTCCTACGAACAATACTTTTCCACCTTCTGAAGCTATTTCTCTTACGAATTCATAAGCTTTCTCTGTTGAAGTTAAAGTTTGTTGTAAATCTAATATATGAAGACCGTTTCTTTCTGCATAAATATACGGTTTCATTTTAGGGTTCCATCTTTTAGCTTGGTGACCAAAGTGTGCTCCTACTTCTAATAATTCTTTCATTGAAATTACTGACATAATGTCCTCCTTAAAATTTTGGTTTTTTTCATCCACCTTTGTTTAGTTGCAAATCTATAATTATAGCACCCTACAACTAAAAAAAACGAGGTGTGTTTTTTACCTTAATATATTACACTAAAACCTTGATTTTTGTCAAGATAAATCCTAACTTATATATCTATTCTAAATTAAAATCATACGCGTCATTGGATCTTTTTATTTTTAATTTATTTTTATTTTTATAAATTATATATGAATAAACAAGTGGTAAAATGAATATTGAAAATAACATAATTGTAATATAAAAATCTAATATCATCATTTTTGTATAAATTTACTAAAAATAAATAATATTCCTAATATAATATATAATTTAGAAGCAAATCTATGTGTTTTATACCAATTTTCTTCATCATTCATAGTCCACGGAATTCTAATTCCTATAGTATAATTTTGAGAAAATTTTGGCAAATAATTTCTATAGTAATAAAGAATATTCCTATAAATATATTAGCAAAACTTTTTATTAAACCCATAACCCTAAAGTAGTAAATAATATTAAAATAAAAATTACATTAAACAAAAACAGGTAGAATAAATAACATTATGTTTTATAATCTTTGTATTTTTATCTTTATTTTTAGGATCAAAGCTAATAATATAACATAAAAATATTAATAATTGCTAACAATATTGGAAGTACAAAAACAAAAATATTCTTATTTGTATAGCCATTAACATTACCACTAAAAATCAAAATGGGTTGGAATTACATCAGGTAATTTATTATAAAAAATAAAGACCATAAATTATAGGTAAAAGACAAAATAAAAGTACTTAATATTATTCTTTTTATTCTTTTTCATTATAACCTCCTTTAAAAGAATTAAACCATAGTATCAACTCTTCAAATACACTCATATTCAAATCATAATAAATAAAATTTTTAACTTTTTCTTTCTCTTATTAATTCTGATTTTTAATAAAGATAAATGATATGAAATAGTAGCTGAAGTTATTTCAAAATTTTTCTACTATTTCACCAGCACTCATACTTTTATTTTTCAATAGTAATAATATCTCACGCCTAATAGGATCAGAAAAAGCCTTAAAACATATCATTAAACATAATCCTCCTTTTATCTAATTAGATACATATCTAATTAGATAATACTCTAAATAACTAATTTTGTCAAGCTAAATAGAAAGTTATATTCACTTTTACTTTTTGTATAATTCCAAAATAGTTTTTAAAAATTTTTTTCCAATCATCGTTTTTTTATTTACACTAAATTCATTTAATAATATCTTTTTAAACTTCTATTTAACAATATTATATCTATATGTAAATTCCCTTTAGGTACATTTATTTTTAATCTAATACTGGTACTTGTAATGAAGAATAATTATTATTTACTTCTTCATTATTTTCTTCATTTGCAAATGTAGGAACAGGTTGAATTTCTTCATTACTTTCACCGTCAAAACCTGTAGCAACTATAGTAACTTTAACATCTCTTGTTGTATCATCATATATTATTCCAAGTATAGTATTTAAATCTGGATTTCCTGAATATTTAGCAACTTGGCCATTATTTTTTCAAATTGAGTAACGTCAGTTTCAGGGTGTAATGTTAGTTAATTAATGCATTCTTAGCACCTTTTAAACTTCTATCTAACAATTGATTTTTCAGCCGCATCTTTAACTGCAACTAATACATCTTCTCCTTCTTTTGCTTCCCCTAATCCTATTACTGCATCTCCTGCATCTTTCATAACTGTTCTAACATCAGCAAAGTCTATATTCATCATTCCTTCTTTAGTTATAACTTCAGCTATACCTTTTAACTGATCTATATAAAACATCATTTGGTTTAGAGAAACATATTTGCAACAGCTTGATTTTTCTGATTTATATTTTAATAATTTTTGATTAGGTAATACTATTAATGCATCAACATATTTTTTAATTCTTCTATACCCTTCTTCTGCATTTCTTCTTCTTCTTGGTCCTTCGAAATCAAATGGTTTTGTAACAACAGCTATTGTTAAAGCTCCTAATTCTTTAGCAATAGAAGCTACAACTGGAGCAGCACCTGTTCCTGTTCCTCCACCCATTCCTGCAGTTATAAATATCATATCTTGACCTTTAATTTGTGATTTTTATATCATCCTTAACTTTTTTTCAGCTAAATCTTTCGCAACAACTGGATTTCCTCCTGCACCTAAGTGTGAAAGAGCTATTTTTAATATCTGCATTATGATCTAAATCTTGGTGATCTGTATTTATTGCGATATATCTAACTTTTTCAATCTTTTCTTTCTATCATGTGGTTTATGGCATTACCTCCACCACCACCTACACCTATTATACTAATTTGCTATAACTCTATCATATAGTCATTTAAATTACTATTGTTATTGTTAAAGCTATTGTTGTATTCATTTTTCCTCCATTCTATTTAACTGCTATATCTCTAAATCTTAATTCTAAATATTCTAAATTCTTAGTTTCCTTTTCTTTGTATATATCTTATAACCCTAACTCATACTTATTAGTATCAACATCTTTATCTGTATAAACATCCGTACCATCAAGTAATGTTAATGTATATCCATCCTTCATTGAATAAACTTCAGATACAAGTGGATATATTTTACTTTTTAGACAAATTAGATAAAAGAACTTTTAAAATTTTTCTTCATCTTTTTCTTCTAAAAAAATAGTATGGGTAATTCAACATCTTTTTATTTCTGAATAATATGCAAAAAGGATTTAAATTTTCATCAACATATATATATTGATCATTTCTATATATTATTCCCAAAGGCGTTCTTTGATCTATCTTTATTTTTCAAAAGTATCCGGAAAAACTTCTAGATATCAATACATCTTTAACCCTTACATCATTTAACAAATCTGAGCTTAGTTCATTTGTACTAATATTAAATATAGATTGTCCTTTTTAAGTTATATAAATGTTTTTACTATATCATTTTTAATTAAATCATTATTACCTGTAATAGTAACATTTTTAATTTCAAAAATTTAGTACCCATAAATATGAAAAGTATATACACAAACATCATAAAAATTCCTAAATTAATTATTTTTCAAAATTCTACCTCTTTATTATGTGTATATTTGTTATATCTAGTATACTACATTATTCCTATTTTTTTGTCTAGTGAAAATTATTTTCCAACGCAAAAATTTTGCAAAATATATGATCTAGAACATCTTCTGAACTAATTTCTCCAGTTATTTTCAGATAGTGAGTCTAATCCTTCTTTTTAAATCTACCGATATTAAATCAAGTGGAAGACCTAAATCTATAGTTTCAAATATGTTAACTATTGATTGTTTAGTTTTTTTCAAGAGCTGTTTTATGTCTAATATTAGTTAGTATTAATTTTTCAGAACTATCTTCAACATCTTTTTCAGTAATATATTGATATATATTATCTTCCATATTTTCTATACCAATATTTTTCTGTGCCGATATCTCTATAATATTATCTAATCCATATTTAGATATATCTAGTCTTCTTTCTAAATCTATTTTTATTTAATAAAACTATATAATTTTTATCTAACTCTTTAATCTTTTTTCAATAATTTTAATATCTTCATCTTCTAATTCTCTTGATGAATCTAATACAAATAAAACTAAATCTGAATCTTTAATTAATTCTAAAGATTTTTGAACTCCAATATTTTCTACATAATCTTCAGTTGCTCGAATACCTGCAGTATCAATTAAAACTAAAGGTATACCTTTAATGCTTATAACCTCTTCTATTATATCTCTTGTAGTACCCGGAATATGTGTAACTATAGCTCTTTCTTCTTGAAGTAATGTATTAAGTAAAGTAGATTTTTCCAACATTAGGTTTCCCTATTATTACCGTTTTAATTCCTTCTTTAATACCTTTATTATATGAATTAATAAGTCTATCTGCATTTTTATAAACATCATTCAATTTTTTCTCTAAGTTCTTGAGGTAGGGATCATCTATTCCTTCTTCTGGATAATCTAAAACTACATTAACATGAGCTGTAATATCTAAAAACGCCTCTTTAAATTTATTTATTTCATCTCTCAAAACTACCTTTTAGTTGATCTAATGACAAAAGAAACTGCTCTTTCTGTTTTACCATGTATTACATCTATTACTGCTTCTGCTTGTGATAAATCTATTCTTCCATTCATAAAAAGCACGTTTAGTAAATTCCCCAATTTCTGCAAGTCTTGCTCCATTTTTTAAGTATTACTTCTAGTATCCTTTTTGTAGTATAATATCCACCATGACAATTAACCTCTACTATATCTTCAGTAGTATATGATTTAGGTCCTTTCATTCTTGAAAACCAATACTTCATCAACTAATATATCTCCATCATATATATACCCCGTAGTTTAGCTTATAATTCCCTAAGTCTTTCTTACCTGATTTTTGATACAAATATTTTTATCTAATATTTCAAAAAGCAATATCACCAGAAATTCTTACTATTCCTATACCTGATTCACCTTTAGCTGTAGATATAGCAGCTATTGTGTCAAATAACATATTTCCTCCTTTAATATAAAAAGAGTCCAAATGGACTCTTTATTATCTACTTTTTAATTTAATAATTAAGCATCTTTTAGGTTCTACTCCTACACTTACAGTTTCTAATCCTTCTATTTTACTTATTTCTTCATGTATTATTTTTCTTTCTCTTGAAGTCATAGGATTTAATTTAACTTTTCTACGAGTTTTTAATAACAGTTTTTTGTTGTTTTATTGGCTAATTCTCTTAAAATAGCTTCTCTTTTTCTTTGTAGTTATTAGAATCTATAAATATCTTAATATGTCTAAATTCTTCTATTGACATTAATAAATATTCAAGAGATGATAAAGCTATTCCTTTTTTCACCCTATAATATATCTAACATCTTCTCCATCTAACTCAACATTATAAACCTTTATCTTTTATAAGATATATTTTTTATAATAACATTAAGATTAGATATAGCTAAAAAAATTCTTTTTATAACAATATTTAATCTTTCAAGTATTTTATTGTCAACATTTTTTAACTATTTTTTTCTTCAGGGAATTTCTGTTTTTTAACATTATCCTTTTTTAATCTCTTTTTCTATTTTTCTTTTATTATTTACTTCTTTTTACATTTACCTTAATTTCTTTTTATTTACAACTTCTTTATGAGCATTCTTTTTTAACTATTTTTAACCTCATATTCTCCATCGGTTGAAAAAAATAAATAAATTACGCGGTTTTTTTAAGTTCTGTTATTTCAACTACTTCATCTTCACTCTAAAAACACCATATTTTTTTAATCTTAACCTGTAATTCTTCTTTTGACTTAGATTTAAGAATAAATTTTTTTGCATTATGACTCTCTCCTTTTCATAACATAAGTTTGTTGTGCTATTGAAAGTATTGAGTTAATAAAGTAGTATAAGTTTAACCCTGAAGGTTGTTTATAAAAATACAAAACAACAACATTATAGGCATCATAACTAACATACTTTTGCATACTATTTGCTGTTGGATCATCACTTTTACTTGCAGGCTGCATCATTTTTTTGTTGAACTAATGTAACTGCTGCAGTTAATATTGGTAAAAATATTTACTGTAAATCCAAATAATGTAAATAGTGAATCTGGTTCACTTAATTTAAACCATAAAAATGTAGCTGTATCAGGAACTATATTCCCATCTCTAAATGCAGTATATAATGCAATAAATATAGGAAGTTGTATAAGTACAGGTAAACATCCTCCTGCTGGGTTTACATTTTTCTTGTTTATATAATTCAACAGTTTTTTTGATTTAACATAGCCTTATCATTAGCATATTTTTTTATTTAATTCATCTATCTTAGGTTTGTAGCTCTTTCATTCTCTTCATTGATTGCTCTTGTTTTTAATGTAAGAGGCAACATAAGTAATCTAACTATAACAGTTGTTAAAAATTATAGCCACACCATAATTACCAACAATATAGCTAATATTTTTCAATATGAAAACTTACTATGTCAACTAAAAAAATTGTATCTTAAAAATCCAAACATTAATTTCTCCTCTCTATTTTAAAGGATCATACCCACCCTGGATTAAAAAGGATGGCACTTAGAAATTCTCTTTTATAGACAAAAAGGACACCCTGTAAAAACCATATTTTTAAAATAGCTTGTTTTCGAGTATTCTGAACAAGTAGGATAAAATCTACAGTTTCTCTTTTGTATATTTTCGATATTCTTTTTGATATACTTCTATTAAAATATATTGCAATTCTTTTTCATTTAGATCTCTTTCCTCATAATATATATCATATCTTTTTCAATATCTTGACATTTAATTTCATTAATTTTATCCTTAAATATACTTTTCATAACAAATACATACTCTCTATCATCTTGAAATAAAAGATTCATTATTCCTTATAGCTTCCCTAATAAGTCTTTTTGCACGAGATCTATAAACTGAATTACCAGTTTTTTTACTTGCAACTACACCAAATCTTTGCTCTCAGCCTTATTTTTCAAATAAAAGTAAATATTTCCCAGATTTTTCTACCTTTGTTATATACTCTATTAAAAGTCCTTAGTTTTTAGTTTTTCCATTTTTGCTCCATCTTTCAAAAACCGGTGTAGATCCCTACCGGTTATGCTGATAATTTTCGCTCTTCCTTTTGCTCTTCTTCTACTTAAAAACGTTTCTTCCGCTTTTTAGTTTTCATTCTTAATCTGAAATCCATGATCCATCTTTTCTTTTTCTTTTATTTGGTTGATATGTTCTTTTCATTATTTTTATTTCCTTTCTTTTTTACATCATAATTCAGTATATATTTTACACTAAACTTTTTGACTTGTCAAGTCTTTTTCCCTTTACAAGTTTATTATTAATTTTCTAATATTATAATTTCTGTTTCTAATTCCACACCTGTATTTTTCTTTTAACAACTTTTTTGACATGTGCTATAACATCTAAAAACATCCATAAATTTAGCATTTCCTAGATTAGTTATAAAATTAGGATGAACTGGAGATATTTGAGCTTCTCCTACTTTATATCCCTTTAACCCACAATCAGAAATTAATTGTGCAGCAAAATTACCTACTGGATTTTTGAAAAGTAGATCCAAGATTAGGTAAATTTAAAGGATGCTTTTTGCTTTCTTTGATTATATTTATCTTGACTTGCTTCTTTATCAAATCCCTTTAGTTAATTTTTAAAACCGTAGATATAACTACCCATTTATTTTTCTTTTTATAGCTGTGGTTCTATATTTTGAATTTAATTCTGATTTTTTTAAATACTTTTAATCGTTTTTCGTTTCAGGTTCAAAAATTTCAACTTCTTCTACAACATCAAATAATTCAGTACCATAGGCACCAGCATTCATATTAGTCATTCCACCAAAACTTCCAGGTATACCTGACATATTTTTCTATACCTGAAAAATCTTTTTCTTCCATATAAGCTATAAATCTATCGAAAATCTACACCTGAATATGCTCTAACAAAAGTTATTCCTTCTTCTTCTTTTTATAATTTCTATTTTTATCAAGTTTAGATAAACTTACAAAAAGATATATCTAAATAAGTATCATTTATTAAAGTGTTCGTACCATTACCTATAAGATATATTCTATTACGTGTGTTATAAACCTCTGCTAATTCTTCTTTATTTTTCAATAAAAATTAATTCTTTAGCTATACCACCTATTTTCATATTTGAGTATTCTCTCATACTTACATTACTTTCTATTATCATCGTTTATCCTTTCAACAAAATTATGTGCAAGCGCAGAAACTGAACCTGCTCCCATAAATATATAAACTTTATCTTTTTTTATCCTCTTCCAATAATTTTTCTATAACTTTCTCTTTTGTATAAACTGTACAATGATTCCCTATTTCTTTAGTAAGTTTTTCAGAAGAAATATCGTATATATTTTTCTTCACTAGCAGAATATATAGGAAGTAAATAAATATTATCAGCCTCTCTTAAACTATTTGCAAAAATCATCTAAAAAGAAACTTGTTCTTGAATATCTATGTGGTTCAAATATTACATTAACTTCTTTTTTTCATTCATTTTTGCAGCCTTTTATTGTAGCTAAAATTTCAGTTGGATGATGTGCATAATCATCTATAATCTTAAACTCATTTTCATATAATACTTGATATCTTCTATTTGCACCTTTTAAAACTTAAAAGTCTATCTTGTATAACTGTTCTAGATATACCTTCTTTTTAAAGCAATATATATTACTGGTAAAGAATTAGAAACATTATGTAATCCTGGAACTGAAAGTGAATATCTTCCTTCGAATTCACCTAAAAATATATACATCAAATGAAGTAATTCCATCAATTACTTGTATATTACTTGCATAAACATCTACATTTTTCCTTATTTTTCATCAACAGAATAATAAATAATTTTTTTCATCTTTAAAAGTTTTAAGTATGTCATTATCAAAACAAGCAAGGACCTTATGTTTAGTTAAATCTACAAATTTTTTTAAATGATTCAATAATATGCTCTAAAGTACCATGAAAATCCAAATGATCAGCTTCAACATTAGTAATTACTGAATAATATGGATTCATATACAAGAAAGTATTATCACTTTCATCTGCTTCGGCTATAAAAATATTCACTATTACCAACTTTAGAATTAGAATCTATTTCAGGTATTATCCCACCTACAGCAATATATGGATCTTTATCTAAAAATACCACTGATAAAAAGTGAAGAAGTGGTTGTTTTTACCATGTGTTCTCGCTGCTGCTATACCTTTTTTTAAATTTATTCATAATTTCTGCAAGAAGGGCACCTCTTCTATACATTGTTACACCTTTTTCCTTCATATATGAATATTCTGGATTATTTTCTTTAATCGCAGTAGAGTACACATAAGTATCATACCCTTTTATTCTCAACATTTTCTAATTTTTTGTTCTATAAATACTTCAATGCCATTATCTCTCAATGTTTTTAGTTATACCCTTTTCTGCAATGTCTGAACCTGCTACAGTATATCCTAAATTTTTTTAAGTATCAAGGCTAATCCACTCATACCTATACCATTGATACCACTAAAAAAATACTTTTTCCATATTTTTCCTCCTAAAATCAACTATATAAATTATACAATATAGGGTAAAAAACAAGTCAAAAGACTTGTAAAGTAATAATAAATTGATGGCGTCCCTGGTAGGACTCGAACCTACGACCCTCTGATTAACAGTCAGATGCTCTAACCGACTGAGCTACAGAGACACATTAAAAAGAGTTTGGCAACTACCTATCTTCCCAATTACTTAGTATTTTCGGCGTACACAGACTTAACTGCCAGGTTCGAAATGTTACTGGGTGTATCCCTGTGGCTAAAGTCACCAAACTATTGTCTAGGACAATTAGAAATGAATAGTTATTAGTAAAAAGTTATGTAAAGCTTACGTATTATTAGTATTGGTCAGCTAAATGTATCACTACACTTACACCCCCAACCTATCAACCACTTAGTCTCAGTGGATACTTAAAAGAATACTTATCTCAAAGTGGGTTTCTCACTTAGATGCTTTCAGCGATTATCCCTTCCAAACGTGACTACTCAGCCATGCCACTGGCGTGACAACTGATACATCAGAGGTTTGTCCATCCCGGTCCTCTCGTACTAAGGACAGATCTTTTCAATATTCTAACGCCTGTAGTGGATAGGGACCGAACTGTCTCACGACGTTCTGAACCCAGCTCGCGTGCCTCTTTAATGGGCGAACAGCCCAACCCTTGGGACCTTCTCCAGCCCCAGGATGAGACAGAGCCGACATCGAGGTGCCAAACACTTCCGTCGATATGGACTCTTGGGAAGTATCAGCCTGTTATCCCCCGGGGTAGCTTTTTATCCGTTGAGCGACGGCCTTTCCATACAGCACCGCCGGATCACTAAGTCCTGCTTTCGCACCTGCTCGATCCGTCAATCTCGCAGTCAAGCTCCCTTATACCTTTACATTCTTTGGTTGATTTCCATCCAACCTGAGGGAACCTTTGAACGCCTCCGTTACTCTTTTAGGAGGCGACCGCTCCCAGTCAAACTGCCCATCTAGCACTGTCTCAATTTCTTGATTAGAATTTCAATAATATATGGTTGGTATTCCAACGATGACTCCTTTAACTACTAGCGTAGCTAGATCTCAGTCTCCCAACTATTCTATACACACATTACCAAAACCCAATGCCAAACTACAGTAAAGCTCCACGGGGTCTTTCCGTCCTACTACAGGTAGTCGGTATCTTCACCGACATTACAACTTCACCAGGTCTCCAGCCAAGACAGCTCCCAAATCATTTCACCATTCGTGCAGGTCGGAACTTACCCGACAAGGAATTTCGCTACCTTAGGACCGTTATAGTTACGGCCGCCGTTCACTGGGGCTTCAATTCGAATCTCTCAATCCTCCTCTTAACCTTCCAGCACTGGGCAGGTGTCAGCCCATATACGTCGCCTTTCAGCTTAGCATAGACCTGTGTTTTTGATAAACAGTTGCTTGGGACTCTTCACTGCGGCCTACATCAGCTCCAGATGTTCTCCTTCACCTACTATAGGCACCCCTTCTCCCGAAGTTACGGGGCTATTTTGCAGAGTTCCTTAGCTAGAGTTATCCTGTCGGCCTCGGGTTTCTCACCCAGTCCACCTGTGTCGGTTTACAGTACGGGCACTCCCTTTCAGTTTAGAAGTTTTTCTCGGCAGTGTAGGATTTGTAACTTATGTACCGTAGTACACTTCCCCATCAGGCCTAACATTTAATAGTATGGATTTGCCTCTACTATCATGCTTCTCCCTTAGAATGCCTAATCCGTCAGACATCTTACATACCTTCCTGCGTCACTCCATCACTATAGATTGGAAGTGGTATAGGAATATTAACCTATTTCCCATTCGCCACGACTCTTCAGTCTTCGCTTAGGTCCCGACTCACCCAGGGAGGACAAACCTTCCCCTGGAAACCTTGGACTTCCGGCCAGAGGGATTCTCACCCTCTTTCTCGCTACTCATTCCTGCATTCTCACTTCTGATACCTCCAGATCATCTTTCAACTCTCCTTCAACAGCTTACAGAACGCTCTCCTACCAACAATTACTTGTTACATAGCTTCGGTTTATGTCTTAGCCCCGTTAAATCTTCGGCGCAGATACTCTCGACCAGTGAGCTATTACGCACTCTTTAAAGGTATGGCTGCTTCTAAGCCAACCTCCTGGTTGTTTGTGAATATCCACCTCCTTTCCCACTTAGACATAATTTGGGACCTTAGCTGATGTTCTGGGTTGTTTCCCTCTCGTCCACGGACCTTGTCATCCATAGACTCACTCCTAAATATTAATATATGGTATTCGCAGTTTGCTTAACTTCAGTAAGCTATACGCCCCCTAGGTTATACAGTGCTCTACCCCCATATATCTTAACTTTAAGGCTGCACCTAAATGCATTTCGGAAGAACGAGCTATCTCCTAGTTCGATTGGCTTTTCACCCCTAAACCTATCTCATCTCCCAACATTTCAACGGCGGTGAGTTCGGTCCTCCACTGCATCTTACTGCAGCTTCAACCTGGACAGGCCTAGATCACTAGGTTTCGCGTCTATAACATGCGACTTTCGCCCTCTTAAGACTCGGTTTCCCTTCGGCTCCACTCTTTTAACCTCGCCACATATCATAACTCGCAGGATGATTAACCAAAATCCACGCAGTCACCTTTCGGCTCCTACCGTTTGTAAGCACACGGTTTCAAATTCTTTTTCACTCCCATACTCTGGGTTCTTTTCACCTTTCCCTCACGGTACTCTCCTCTATCGGTCAGTAAAAAGTATTTAGCCTTACGAGATATGGTCCTCGCTGATTCACGCAAATTCCTCGTGTCTCGACGCTACTCGGGATCTATACTAATATATACATACTTTTACACTATACGAGACTATCACTCTCTTTGGTCTAGCTTTCCAACTATGTTCCGTTTACATATATATACATCGAGATTTATGACTATCCTCTCCTGTATCTCCCTCTACCACATAATAGCAACGTGTCAACTTATACACTACTATGTTTTAGGCTCCTCCCCGTTCGCTCGCCGCTACTAAGAGAATCGTTTTTACTTTCTTTTCCTCCAGTTACTTAGATGTTTTCAGTTCACTGGCTTACCTATTTCTCATATACTCTTCCAGTATATAGGTTTCCCCATTCGGATATCTCAGGATCTCTGTTTATATGCAACTCCCCCAAGCTTTTCGCAGCTTATCACGTCCTTCTTCGGCTTTTTACTACCTAGGCATCCTCCGTGTGCCCTTATTTAGCTTTCTCATTCTTATTTTTATTCTTTCACAGTTAACTCTCTCTTTTCTTGATTCCTTAACTTGTTCAGTTGTAACTTTTTACCTAACTATTCATTTCTCATTGTCCTATATCTTTTAAAAACAAGATAATAATAAAAGCAAACAAAATAACTTAAAAAGTTTTGTTTATTTCTTTCTCCTTAGAAAGGAGGTGATCCATCCGCACCTTCCGGTACGGATACCTTGTTACGACTTCACCCCAATCACTAATCACACCTTAGGTACCTCCTCCCTTACGGTTAGGGCCAGTAACTTCAGGTGCAACTAACTCTCGTGGTGTGACGGGCGGTGTGTACAAGACCCGAGAACGTATTCACCGCAACATTGCTGATTTGCGATTACTAGTGATTCCAACTTCATGAAGTCGAGTTGCAGACTTCAATCCGAACTGAGAGTAGCTTTTGAGATTTGCTCCATATCGCTATTTCGCTCCTCTTTGTACTACCCATTGTAGCACGTGTGTAGCCCAGATCATAAGGGGCATGATGACTTGACGTCATCCCCACCTTCCTCCTGCTCTTCGCAGGCAGTTTCATTAGAGTCCCCAACTTAATGATGGCAACTAATGATAGGGGTTTCGCTCGTTGCGGGACTTAACCCAACATCTCACGACACGAGCTGTCGACAGCCATGCACCACCTGTATCTCGGTTCCCGAAGGCACTCCTTTGCTTCCAAAAGATTCCGAGTATGTCAAGACCTGGTAAGGTTCCTCGCGTTGCGTCGAATTAAACCACATGCTCCACCACTTGTGCGGGTCCCCGTCAATTCCTTTGAGTTTCATACTTGCGTACGTACTCCCCAGGCGGATCACTTATCGCTTTTGCTTCGGCACAGAGACTATTCATCCCCACACCCAGTGATCATCGTTTACAGCTAGGACTACCAGGGTATCTAATCCTGTTTGCTCCCCTAGCTTTCGCACTTCAGCGTCAGTTTCTGTCCAGTGAGTTATCTTCATCATCGGCATTCCTACACATATCTACGAATTTCACCTCTACTCGTGTAGTTCCACCCACCTTTCCAGTACTCTAGTTTTTCAGTTTCAAAGGCAAGCTTATGGTTGAGCCATAAGTTTTCACCCCTGACTTGAAAAACCGCCTAGATGCCCTTTAAGCCCAATAATTCCGGATAACGCTTGCGACATACGTATTACCGCGGCTGCTGGCACGTATTTAGCCGTCGCTTCTTCTGTAGGTACCGTCACTTTCTTCTTCCCTACTGAAAGCACTTTACAATCCGAAAACCTTCTTCGTGCACACAGAATTGCTGGATCAGAGTTTCCTCCATTGTCCAATATTCCCCACTGCTGCCTCCCGTAGGAGTAAGGGCCGTATCTCAGTCCCCTTGTGGCCGTTCACCCTCTCGGGCCGGCTACCTATCATCGCCTTGGTAGGCCTTTACCCCACCAACTAGCTAATAGGATGCAAAGCTCTCTCTTAGCAATCTTATCCTTTCATGTTACCAAGATGCCTTAGTATCATAATATCTAGTATTATCAAGCGTTTCCACTTGTTATCCCAGTCTAAGAGGCAAGTTCTTTACACGTTACTCACCAGTCCACCATGCTCCTTAGTAGTGCAAGCACTATTAATTTACATAGATTTGCATGTGTTAAGCATTCTGTCAGCGTTCATCCTGAGCCAGGATCAAACTCTTCATTCAATATTTTTTATTTTTTTATATTAAATCTTTATTACACCTTTTGTGTCTATACGTTTTAATCCTTCTTAAGTTATTCCTAAGTAATTGACTTCTTTTTCTTGTCTTTCACAGTTGTTTGCTTTTTTATATTTCTTATCTCATTGTCCTTCCACTCGGTTTCCCTCGTGGACAATAATTATATTATCATAAAATTTATCTCATTGTCAACTACTTTTT